>Ga0233425_10004444_pt1 | contig 23536 bp, 19 predicted proteins | sample Watercolumn_Towu_2_FD_181712 | JGI IMG/M metagenome (GOLD analysis project Ga0233425, IMG submission 181712) | Freshwater microbial communities from Lake Towuti, South Sulawesi, Indonesia - Watercolumn_Towuti2014_140_MG | ecosystem: Environmental > Aquatic > Freshwater > Lake | place... | reverse complement strand
CGAAGGATGAGGCGATCAACCGAGAGTCGTCGCCGTTCACGACCCGATGACCGCAACCAAAACCGCGACCTGCTGGGCCTTGACCGACGGCGGCGTGGGCATGGTGAACCAGGCCCGGGGCTTCGCCGAGGCGATGGGCTTCGCGCCGGTGCTGAAGACCGTCAGGCCGCGCTGGCCGTGGCGGGCGCTCGCGCCCAATCTCTGGCTGTTCCCGCTCGCCGCCCCAGGCCCGGGCAGCGACAGGATCGCCCCGCCCTGGCCCGACGTGATCGTGGCCTGCGGCTCGAAGGCGATCGCCGTCGCCCTAGCGGTCAAGAGGCGCTCGGGCGGCAGGACGCGCGCGGTCTACGTGCAGCGCCCCACGACGGGCGTCGGGAAGTTCGACGTGGTGGTGGCGCCGCTGCACGACGGGCTCGAGGGACCGAACGTGATTCCGGTGCGCGGCGCGGTCAACCACGTCACGCGCGAGCGCCTCGACCAGGCCGCGATCCAGTGGGCCGGGCGGCTCGCACACCTGCCCCGGCCGCGCGTGGCGGTGCTGATCGGCGGCGACAACGGGGTCTACCGCCTGACGCGCGAGTTCGCGGAGCGCTTCGCGGGCCAGCTCGCGCAGCTTGCCAGGCGCGACGGCGCGGGGCTGATGGTCACCGCCTCGCGCCGCACCGGGCCCGAGGCCGAGGCCGCGATCCGCGCGGGCCTCGCGGGCCTGCCCGTATTCATGTGGGACGGCCCATCGTCCACCGGGGGGGAGAATCCGTATTTCGGGTTCCTGGGCCTGGCCGACGCGGCGATCGTGACTTCGGATTCCGTCAACATGGTGAGCGAGGCGCTGGCCACGGGAAAGCCGGTGCACGTGGCGATGCTGGAGGGCGGCTCGCCCAAGTTCCAGCGCTTCCACGAAGACCTCGTGCGCCAGGGCTACACGCGGCCGTTCCAGGGCAGGCTCGAGAGCTGGAGCTACGCGCCGCTCGACGAAACCGCGCGGGCCGCGGCCGAGGCGCGGAAAAGGCTGGGTTTCGCCTGATCCGGCAAACGGTTAACCGACCCGGCCGATTGCCTTCCGCCGCGTTCCCCCGTAAGAAAACCCCGCCATGGAACCGATCGACCTCGCGGTGCTTTCCCACGCGCCCCTCAGGCGCGAGCCGTTCGACTACGTCGTGGCCCCGGGGTTCGTCAGGCCCGAGGCGGCCGAGGCGATCGAGCGCGACTTCCCCGGGATCGGCGACACCGGCAGCTACGTGCCCGCGTCGCTTAGCTACGGACCCGCATTCGCGCGGCTGCTGGACGCGCTGCGCGCGCCCGGCCTGACCGCGGCCTTGAGCGAGAAGTTCGGCGTCGATTTGTCCAGCCTGCCGGTGCTGGTGACGGTGCGCGGACGGACCGGCGCTAGGGACGGGCGCATCCACTACGACCGCGCCGGCAAGGTGATGACGGCGCTGCTCTATCTCAACAGCGGCTGGCAGGAGAAGTCGGGGTGGCTGCGCCTGTTGCGCTCCGGGGACGACCTCGAGGACTACGCCGAGGAAGTGCCGCCGGAGATGGGGACGCTGCTGGCATTTCGCTGCACACCCAACGCCTGGCACGGGCACAAGACCTTTATCGGCCCACGCCGCGCGATCCAGCTCAACTGGATCGACGGCCGCGTGCAATGCGCGTGGGAACAGGGCCGGCACTGGCTGTCGGCCGCGACCAAGAAGCTGCGCCCGGGTGCGCACGCGCAACGGACCGCGTAAATGGCCCTGCGCATCGACACGTTCTCGAACCAGACCGGCGGCAACGCGCTGTTCAAGGCGCTGGGCCATCCCGTGGGCGCGGAGCGCCTCAAGGCGCTGATCCAGCGGATCGCGGGGCAAGGGCCGGTCGCGGTCTACGATCCCCTGGGATTCGTGCCGACGATCGCGGCGCTGCACGACCTGGGGGCGCTGAAGATCGCGGGCGTGTACGTGCAGGACCTGGCCGACCTGGGCCAGACGCGCTTGGGCCGGCCGACGCAGCCCGTGACCGACCTCAAGGGCGCCGACGCCCGCACCGTGCTGGTGGCCGCGTTCGACGCGGGGCGCTTCGCCGAGCACATCCGGCACCTGCTGCCGGCGGGCGCCGCGCTCGCCACGCTCGACGAGGCGAGATTGCCGCCCGAGCTTCTAACCCAGCCGCAGCGCTATCTCGACCCGCCCAACTTCGCCACCAACTTCGCGTTCTTCCGCGATGCGGACGGCCTGCACACGCGCCTAGTCACCGCCAACTACTGGGCGGGCTATGGCGCCAAGGGCGTCCGGCTGTGGCTCGCGCTGTTCGACACGGACGGCAAGCGCATCGCGCAGTGGGAGGAGAAGCTGCCGGAGGGCGTTTCGGGCGTCGTCATCGACAGCCGCGAGGTGCGCCGGCGCTTCGGCCTGCCGGAATTCGTGGGCCAGTTGCTGCTGCACGTGATCGGCGCGCGCGGGCACGACGTGGTGAAATACGCGCTCGATACCTTCGGCGCCGATGGCGCGGCGTCGCTGTCGTGCACGCACGACGCCAACGCCTGGCCCTCGGACCTCTACGCCGGCCTGCCCGCGCCGCGCGCGGACGAGCGCGTGGTCCTGTGGGTGCAGAACAGCCATTGCTGCCCCATCCCCAGGAGGGCGGTGGGCCTGAACCTGATGGGCGACGACAAGGGCGCCCAGTGGCTCGACCGCGAAATCCCGGCCTTCGGCAGCCACGCGCTCGACGTGGCCGAGCTTCTGCCCGCCGCGCGCTGGCCGCAGCAGATCGAGATCCGCGCCGGCAAGCATTTCGTGCGCCCGCGCTACGAGGTGATCGACCGCGCCGGCCCGCGCCGGGGGCGCACGCGCATCGCGCATCCCAACGTGGAGCGCGACGACCTGAAGCCCGATCCGCGCGTCGCGGAGCTGAGCAACCTGATGGGCAAGGCCTACCTGCTGCCCGCCCCGGTGCTGCCGCTCGAGGAATGGCGCAGCACCGCGCTGCCGACGCCGATGGCGACCTGCCAGAGCGAGCTGCCGGTCGCGGCGATCCTCTACGACGCGGACGGACGCGAGCGCGCGCGCCACCGCTTCGGGCGCCTCGGGCGCAAGGACAGCGTGGCGCTCGAGGCCGACGAGCTGGTGCGCGAAGCGGGCGGGACGCTCGGCGGCGACGGCCTGGACTGGGGGCATCTCGAACTGGTGTACGATTTCGCGGACGGCGGCCAGGCCGACGGCTGGCTGCACGGCCTGTTCCGCTACGAGCGCCGCAACGGCGGCCACGTCGCCGAGACCAGCTTCGGCGCGCACATCTTCAACACGGTGCTGACCTACCGCAACGAGCCGCAGTCCTATGCCGGCCGCGCGCCGGGCCTCAGCACGCGGCTGTTCCTGCGCCTGGGTCCCGAGCCGCTCGACACGCTGTGCCACCTCATCTATCCGGCCTCGACGCCGTGGCACGGGCACTCGGCGACCGATCTCATCCTCTACGACGGCGCGGGACATGAGGTCGCGAAGGCGGCGGTGAAGATTCCCTGCGGCGGGTCGCTGTTCTGGCGCGCGAGCGAAAAATTCTCCGCGGCGGAACGCAAGGCGGCCGGCGAGCGCGGCTACGTGCTCGTGCGCGACACCACCTGCCGGCTGTTCGGCTATCACGGCCTCATCGCCGCCGACGGCCGCTTCTCCCTCGACCACATGTTCGGCTTCTAGGCGGCCCGGATCAGGACCTCCGCAGGCAGGCCCAGCCGCTGGTGCAAGCGCCGGATCATCGAAAGCGACAGCGAGCGTTTCCGGCGGAGCACTTCCGAAACCTTCGAGCGCGACCCGATGATCGCGACAAGGTCTGCGGGCTTCAGGCCCATCTGGTCCATGCGGAAGCGGATGGCCTCGATCGGGTCCGCTGGCCGCGGCGGCGCGACTTGCGCCTCATAGGCGGCGATCAGCGCGGCCTGGGCGCGCAGGCGCGCGCCGTCGGCGCGGCTCGCGGCCTCCATCAAGGAAGACACCAGGGCCTTCGCGGCGGCATAGTCCTCGCGATTCTCGATCACGATCAGCTCGGCTTTCATCACACGGTCTCCGCATCGATCCGGTCGTATTCGGCGTGAGTGCCGAAGAACCGAATCTCCACCGTACCGAATCGATAGTTGATCCTGACCACCAGCCGGTAGTTGTTGCCGGAAATGTTGAACACCACGCGATTCCCCGCCACCACGCTGGCCGTTGAATATTTCGCCTTGATATCCGCCGGCGAACGCCATACCGCCGCCGCGGCTTCGGCCAACCAGGCGTCGAATTGCCGCCTGGCGGCCGCTAGGCCGGCATCGCCGCGGCGCGCCTGAAAATATTCCTCCACCATCAGGCGGCCGACGATCAGCATTCGCGCGACAGTATCGTTTTCCCAATTTGGGAACAATGGTCGAAATCGACCCTCGGCCGACCTTCTCCGCCCGCCCCACCTTGTAACCGGCGTGCCATGCGCACTAGTATGAGCAGGCGGGAGGCGCCCTGGTGCGTTGCCTCCCGCATTTAGCGATGGCGGACACTCACCACAGCAAAGTGTTGATTCTGGGCGGCGGCCCGGCGGGGTTTACCGCGGCGATCTATGCCGCGCGCGCAAACCTTAAGCCCACGCTCGTCCTGGGCACGCAGCCCGGCGGGCAGCTCACCATCACCACCGACGTCGAGAACTACCCGGGCTTCGCCGCGGCGGTCCAGGGCCCGTGGCTGATGGAGCAATTCCAGAAGCAGGCCGAGCACGTGGGCACGCGCATCGTCAACGACACCATCGTTTCGTGCGAGCTGAAGCGCCGGCCGTTCTTGTGCGCCGGCGACTCGGGCGACCGCTACACCGCCGACGCGCTGATCGTCGCCACAGGCGCGCAGGCGCGCTGGCTCGGCATCCCCAGCGAGGCGAAGCTGCGCGGCCACGGCGTGTCGGCCTGCGCGACCTGCGACGGGTTCTTCTTCCGCGGCAAGAAGGTCGCGGTGATCGGCGGCGGCAACTCCGCGGTCGAGGAGGCGCTGTTCCTCACCAATTTCGCGACCGAGGTGACGGTGGTCCACCGCCGCGACGCGTTCCGCGCCGAGAAGATCCTGCAGGACCGGCTGTTCGCCAACCCCAAGGTCAAGGTGCGCTGGAACAGCACGGTGGACGAGATCTTGGGCGGCGAGGCGGGCGTGACCGGCGTGCGCCTGAAGGACGCGAAGACCGGCGCCATGAGCGACCTAGCGGTCGACGGCGTGTTCGTGGCGATCGGCCACGACCCGGTCACGGGCCTGTTCAAGGGCCAGCTCGAGATGGACCGCGAGGGCTACCTCAAGACCGCGGCCGACTCGACCGCGACCTCGGTGCCCGGCGTGTTCGCGGCCGGCGACGTGAAGGACAAGGTGTTCCGCCAGGCCGTCACCGCCGCGGGGATGGGCTGCATGGCGGCGCTGGAAGCCGACAAGTACCTGGCCGGCGCGGCGCACGAAGCCGCCGCGCGCGCCGCCGAGTAGCGCCATGCCCAACGCCGCCGCCGCCCGCCCCGCGGGCTCGTCCAACCGGCCGCTGATGGACTGGGACAAGCTGCGCGTGTTCCACGCCGTGGCCGAGGCCGGCAGTTTCACCCACGCGGGCGAGGTGCTGAACCTGAGCCAGTCCGCCGTCAGCCGCCAGATCGGCGCGCTCGAGGAAAGCCTAAAGGTGCCGCTGTTCCACCGCCACGCGCGCGGGCTGATCCTGACCGAGCAGGGGGAGCTGCTCTACGACACCGCGCGCGACGTGGTGCACAAGCTCGCCATGGCCGAGGCGATGCTGAGCGAGAGCAAGGACCGCCCGCGTGGGCCCCTGACCGTCACGACCACGGTCGCGTTCGGCTCGGCCTGGCTGACGCCGCGCATGAAGGAGTTCCTTGAAACCTATCCCGAGATCGACCTGACGCTGCTGCTCGACGATGCGGAGCTGGACCTCGGGATGCGCGAGGCCGACGTGGCGATCCGCATGTCGCCGCCGCGCCAGGCCGACCTGATCCAGCGGCCGCTCTTGACCATGAGCGCGCATGTCTACGCCTCGCGCGACTACGTGCAGAAGCACGGGGCGCCCGAGAAGCCCGAGGACCTGGACCACCACCGCATCGTGGTCTACGGCGACACCAGCCACCTGCCGGTGCCGCACATCAACTGGCTTCTGGAGGTGGGCGCGTCGCCCGAGCGGCCGCGCCGGCCGGTCCTGCGCGTCAACAACATCTACGGCATCTACCGCGCGATCCGCAGCGGCGTGGGCATCGGGGCGCTGGCGCCCTACATGGTGCCGTCCGACACGCCGATCGTGCGCGTGCTGCCGGAGCTGACCGGCCCGCCGGTGCAGGCCTATTTCGTGTATCCGGAGGAGCTGCGCCACTCCAAGCGCATCGCGGTGCTGCGCGATTTCCTGGTGCGCCAGGTCGCGGAAAACCCGGACCGTTGACGACGTCTGCGCGCCGCGCATGATCCGTCTGCGCGGAACGCCATGCAGGCGCGGCATGCCCGCAGTGACGACTCCCCGCTTCGCGCCGGACGTTCCGGCGCCTAGCATCCTCTCGATTGCTGCGGCGGTTCGCGGCGTGCGCCGCGGTCCGCTTCACGGTTGGGCCTGGCACCCCGGCTTCGGTTCCAGGTTCGCCTCTGTGTGAAGCCTCCCTGTTCACTCGAACCCCGCCCCGTCCGGGCGGGGTTTTCTTTTGCGCCGAAAACGCGAACGGCCCGGAAGCGGGTCCGGGCCGTTCAAGTCTATCTGGTGGAGCTGAGGGGAATCGAACCCCTGACCTCTACAATGCCATTGTTAGAATTGCTTGCTTACCCGGGCTTTCCGCAAATTTCTACCCTTTGATAATCCTAGGTTTCAAGCGGGAATAGGAATGTCGTGGTCATTTCCCGATTGTACGGGTAAACTGCTTACCCGTGCTTACCCGGTGCTTACCCGGGGTGCCGTCATCGCCGGAGGCCGGATATGCCCAGCATCACCAAGCGGCTCGTAGACAGCCTAAGACCGTCGCCAAGGGGCGATGACGTGGTGGTGTGGGATGAACGCCTGCCCGGCTTCGGCGCGCGCGTGAAGCCATCTGGCGTGGTTTCCTACCTCGTCCAGTACCGCAACCGGCACGGCCTGTCCCGGCGCTATACCCTGGGCCGCCACGGGGTTCTGACGGCCGAGGAAGCCCGCGACATGGCGAAGGATCACCTCGCGGATGTTCGCCGGGGCGCGGACCCGGCCGAGGTCAAATTGGCGGCGCGGCGCGATCTGAATGTCCGCGAGCTGTGCGACCTCTATCTGGCCGAAGGACCGGCCGAAAAACCCGGCAAGAAGGCCAGTTCCTGGGAAATCGACAAATCCAATATCCGCCGCCATATCGTGCCCCTGCTGGGGCGGCGCAAGCTGCACAGCCTGACGCGCAACGACGTGATGCGCTTCCAGCGCGATGTGACCGAGGGAGAGACCGCCACGGACGAAAAAACCGGCCCCAGGGGCCGCGCCATCGTGGAAGGGGGTGCCGGCATCGCCGCCCGGGCAACGGCCGTCCTGGGCGCGATCCTAGGCTTCGCCATGCGCCGGGGCTTGAGGGCGGACAACCCGGCGCGCGGCGTCGAGCTGAACAAGTTGGCGAAGCGCGAGCGGTTCCTGACGGCCGAGGAATTTGCCAGCCTCGGCGACGCGCTAACCAAGGCGGAAGCCGAGGGGACCAATCGGAACGCGGTTGCGGCGCTGCGGCTGCTGATGCTCACGGGCGCACGGCGCAACGAGATTTGCGGCCTGCGCTGGGAATGGGTGGATTTCGAGCGGGCCATGCTGCGCCTGCCCGACTCGAAAACCGGGGCGAAGGCGATCCCCCTGGGCGCGCCGGCGCTGAAAATTCTATCCGCCCTGCCCCGATCCGACGACCAGCCCTGGGTTTTCCCGGCGGCGCGCGGCGACGGCCATTTCGCAGGATTGCCCCGGGTATGGCGCAAGATCGCCAAGGCCGCCGGGTTGAAGAACGTGCGCATCCACGATTTGCGCCACAGCTTCGCTTCGGTGTCGGTGGCGGACGGCGCGAGCCTGTTTATTCTGGGCAAGGTGCTGGGCCACAGCCAGAGCCGCACCACCGAGAAATACTCGCACCTAGGCAACGACCCGGTGCGCGCGGTGGCCGACAGCACGGCCAAGAAGATCGCCGCCGCCATGAAGGGCGGCGGCGGGAACGTTGTCGAGATTCAGAAGAGCAAACGGCGGGTAACGATATGACGATGCGAAGATGGCGGGAGTAGGCCGGTAGGCCGACGCCCGCGCTACGGCGCTATTCGCAGATGGCGATCCTGTTGGCTTCGCAGTATGGCCACAATGCAGAAAACTAGACGCCCCCATTCTCTCAGCCAGAGAAAGCATATCGGCCTGCGGGAGCTGTATTTGAAGTCTCCCGCATCCTCTGGCCGCGCCTGCTACAATCGGGAGCAATTTCAAGCGATCTTCAGCACCTTCGAACCGCGTATCGATTTTGATCTGCAAAAGTTTGCGGCTGACCTATGCGGGGCGGCGTTGATGTTTTCGCTTGAGTATTACGCCGATCTAAGCCAGGAACTTACGGGAGCCGCGAAACGATATCGGGCCATTGGCAAGCAAATCGGAATGGCGCTAACCACGTTGGCTCAACTCGATGAGCCATATCTGGATTTTCTCAACTTTGCCGCAGCCGAATTGGCTATTGAGGGCGTGAGCCTCCCTAACCATCTCCCTGAGATTGTAGATATCCCGCCCCTATCGAGCGTAGATGTGCCTGACGGGCGCAAGCAAGGCGTCGTGCACGTGCTTCAATGGCCGGTAGACCGACAGATCGAAACGGCGATGGAGAACATGGCTTGGCTCCTGCGGGTCGCCAAGTTGGCCGAATCGTGGTTAAGCAACGGCGGAGGAAGGGGCAACCGGAAAATCGAGGGCCGTGATCGCTTCGTCGAATGTATGATCGGCCTATTGACGGCCAATGCGAGAGATATCACCGAATTGAAGGCATACAAGCTGAAGGGCGGCGCAGTTCGGGGCAATGTTGTCGCTTTTCTTGAGGCGGTACTCAGACCGCTTGGATGCCGAACGACCCCTATGGGCTTGCTTAAGATGATCGAACGAAGCAAAGCATGGCGGTCGAGACCAAGAAGGGCCAAGAATACACCCCACAGATCGGGCAATGGCGCTCCAATTAAGGGGGGCCATCGCTAGGCGGCCTTACCTTATCGTCCCCTCATTCGCCGGCAAATCCCGGCTTAACCGAGTGAGGGAAAAATGAATCCGACCGCTTCCGACCGCCGCCTGAGCCGCCGCGAGGCGGCGCAATTCCTCGCCGACAACGGCTATCCCGTCGCCGCGACCACGCTGGCGAAATACGCCAGCATCGGCGGCGGGCCGATCTTCGAGTCGTTCGGCCGCAAGCCGTTATACCGCTCCGACGATCTGCTCGCATGGGCGCGGGGCAAAAGCACCGGCCCGCGCCGCAGCACGTCGGACACGGGCGCGCGCCCGGCGGCGTAGCGTCGTGGCTGGGCGCGATGGTTTCCCTGGGAAAGAAGGTCGATAAGACCGGGCGGAGCGTCGGCAAGGAACGGTATGTCTGTCTGTACCACTGGCTATTGAATTCCCTTGCCTACCGCAGCCTCAGCCTCGGTGCGCGGGCGCTGCTGGTGGAGTTGTATGCGCTCTACAACGGCCAAAATAACGGTGATCTATACCTATCGGCACGAGAGGCCGGGAAGCGTCTCGGCGTAGGCAAGACGAAGGCGGCGGCTTGCCTGCACGAGCTTGAGGCAAAGGGCTTCATTCGGCCGCGCCAACGCGGAGCGTTCCAATGGAAAATGCGCCACGCCACGTGCTGGGTACTGACCGAGTTTGCCTTCGCCGGGCAAATCCCGACCAAGGACTTCATGCGCTGGCAACCGCCAGACGGCGCGAAACCCGGTTCGCCGGGAGGGACAGATTGCCCGCCCGGGCGGACAGAGCCGAGTTGCAAGGTAGTTTCGTTGCCCAATCTGTCCTTGCGCGCGGACAGTATCGCGTCTGAACCGCCGGAATCTGTCCGTCAGAGCGGACGCAGATAAGCTACCAGGGAGGGGGCGGTTGCAGCGCGCGGGCGCATGGCCGGACCGCAAGAGTCCAAGGCCCGCGCCTGCGCGCAGAGCGGAGGACACGCGGGAGAGAAGGCGCAATTGAAATGTGTCGGTCGGCAAGCGCCTTGGGTTGGTGCGGCAGGGTTGGCGCTAGGCGTGGTCAGTAGTAGGATAGTCTTACAACCGGATTGCTCGGGGGAGTACCGGTGGAAAAGACACGGGGTTTGCTGCTGGCGCGGCTTGCGCTGGCGGCGATGATTGGCGGCCTGGCGACACAGGCCTACGCCACCGATGTATCCAACTACACGTTCAATCCCTACGCCTACCGGACGATTGCGCCCACCCCGCCCGAAGCGGCGGCGGCAACTCCGGCCCCACCCGCCCGCGTGGTAGCGCCAGTACAGACGCCGACACCCAAGAGGCCCAGCACCGCCACACTGCCCTTACCGGACAACGGCGCTTGCATCGGCATCTGCCGGGTGTTCGAGTTGATGTGGCGCTTGGAGCGGCCCGGCGATCCAGCGGCGGTGCCGACGAGTTAGGTTCGGAGCTTTCAGTGAAAATCCCTACTCGGGAATAGCACGCGCCGGTCGTTGCCCGGCCGCTTTACCTCGTCGGCGCGGGCGACTTCCAGCGTCAAGCCGCCGCCGTCAGGCTCGCCCAGGCTCCGCAGCAGATCGTCCCTAGCGATGAGCCGGTCCACCACCAGATGGATCACCTGCCCCTCGCGTTGCAGCTTGCCGAGGGCGACCACGAGCCGCGCGCCCATGACGACGCTGCGATAGCGTTCCAGCATGGCGTTCCACACCACCAGGTTGGCGATGCCGGTTTCGTCTTCCAAGGTCATAAACACCACGCCGCTGGCGGTCCCCGGGCGCTGGCGCACCAGCACCAGCCCGGCAACGGCCACGCGCTTGCCGTCGTCCATGCGCGACAGTTCCCCGGCTGGGACCACGCCATCTCCCTGGTGATCGGCGGCGATGGCCCCGCGCAGCAATTCCAGGGGATGGCATTTGAGGCTGAGGCGCAGCGCCGTGTAATCCGCCACCACCTCTTCGCCCAAGGCCATTTGGGGAAGCGCGACCGACGGTTCGTTCGCCAGCTCTTCCTCACCGGCGGCGGCGAACAGCGGCAGGGCCGCATCCTGCAATCCCTTGGCCGCCCACAGCGCCGGGCGGCGTTTGAGCGCCATCGAGCCGAAGGCGTCGGCCAGGGCCAGCCGGTCCATCGTCGCGGCCTTGAGGCCCGCGCGCCGCCATAGGGCGGCAGGGTCGGGATAGCCGTTGCCCCGCGCCGCGACCAGCCTAGCGGTTTCAGCTTCTGCCAAGCCCTTCACCTGGCGGAAGCCCAGGCGCAGCGCGACACCGCCCTGGCATTCCGATGGCTCCAGGGTGCAATCCCATTCGCTGCGGTTCACATCAACGGGGCGCAGCTCCACCCCATGCTCGCGGGCGTCGCGCACGATTTGCGCCGGGGCGTAGAAGCCCATCGGCTGGCTGTTCAGAAGCGCGCAGGCGAAGGCGGCGGGATAGCGGCATTTCATCCAGGCGGAGACATAGACCAGCAACGCGAAGCTGGCGGCATGGCTTTCGGGGAAGCCGTATTCGCCGAAGCCCTCGATCTGCTTGAAGCACCGCTCGGCGAAGGCGCGGTCGTAGCCATTATTGACCATGCCATCCACAAGCTTCCTGCCGAAGCTGCTGATGGTGCCCGCGTGGCGGAACGTCGCCATCGCCCGGCGCAGGCCGTCGGACTCGTCGGGCGTGAACCCGGCCGCGACGATGGCGATTTTCATGGCCTGTTCCTGGAACAGCGGTACGCCCAGGGTCTTTTCCAGCACCGCGCGCAATTCCTTGGAGGGGTACTCGACCTTTTCCCGGCCGTCGCGCCGCCGGAGATAGGGATGCACCATGTCGCCCTGGATCGGGCCGGGCCGGACGATGGCGACCTCGATCACCAGATCGTAGAACGTGCGGGGCTTGAGGCGCGGCAGCATGGACATCTGCGCCCGGCTTTCCACCTGGAACACCCCGATGGAATCGGCGCGGCACAGCATGTCGTACACGTCGGGATCGTCCGGCGGCACGCCAGCCAGGTCGTACCGCCTGCCGTGGTGTTGGGCGATCAGGTCGAAGCCCTTGCGCAGGCATGTCAGCATCCCCAGGCCAAGGACATCCACCTTGAGGATGCCGAGAGCGTCCAGATCGTCCTTGTTCCACTGGATGACCGTGCGATCCTCCATCGCCGCGTTTTCCACCGGCACCAGTTCGTCCAGCCGCCCCCTGGTGATGACGAAGCCCCCGGTGTGCTGCGACAGGTGCCTTGGGAAGCCGATCAGCTCTTGCGCCAGGGCGACGGCGCGACGCACGGTCGGATCGTCGGGGTTGATGCCCGCCTCGCGGACCCGCCTGCGGTCCATCCCCTCCTCGCTCCAGCCCCATATCCTGGACGCCAGCGCCCCCACCACGTCGTCGGACAGGCCCAGCGCCTTGCCGACCTCGCGGATGGCGCTGCGACTGCGGTAGCAGATCAGCGTGGCGGTAAGTCCGGCACGGTCGCGCCCGTACCGCGCATAGATGTGCTGCATTACCTCCTCGCGCCGCTCATGCTCGAAATCCACGTCGATGTCCGGCGGCTCGTTGCGCTCGGCGCTGACGAACCGCTCGAACAGCAGATCAGCGCGCGAGGGATCGACGGCGGTAATCCCCAGGGCATAGCAGACGGCGGAATTGGCGGCGGAGCCGCGCCCCTGGCAGAGAATGCCGCGCGACCGGGCGAAGGCCACGATGTCGTCCACGGTCAGGAAATACGCCTCGAAGCCCAGGCGGGCGACGATTTCAAGCTCGCGCTCGATCTGGTCCTGGACCTTCGCGGGAACTCCGCCGGGATAGCGCCGGGCAGCTCCCGCGATGGCGCGGGCGCGCAATTCCTCGACCGGGCTGCGCCCGGGGGCGCAATCCGCTTGCGGGTATTCGTAACGCAATTCGTCCAGCGAGAAGCGGCAGCTCTCGGCAATCCAGACCGTCCGGCCGATGGCATGGGGATGGTCTCGAAACAGCCGGGCCATTTCATCGCCGGATTTCAAATGGCGTTCGGCATTGGGGAACAGCCGGTAGCCCGCGTCGTTGACCGTGCAATGCTCCCGGATGCAGGTCAGCACGTCCTGCAAGGGCCGTCGCGCCGGATCGTGGTAATGCACGTCGTTGCAGGCGACCAATTGCGCATTGCTGCCTTCGGCCAATTCCGCCAATTCAATGAAGCGCCGCCGGTCGCCGCCGCGATAAAGGGGATAGGCCGCCAGGGAAACCGAACCCGGACGATTGCCCGCCAATGCCCGTAGATCGTCGGCGAATTGACCATTGAATTGATCCGGGGGAAGGACGATCAGGATTTGATCGCCACCCAATAGGTCGAGATCGGCGCGTTCAATCCGGCAGTCCCCCTTGGAGACCCGCCGCCGCCCCAAGGTCAGCAGGCGGCAAAGACGGCCATAGGCGGCACGGTCCCGGGGATAGCACAAGAGCGAGGGATGATCGGTAAAATCGAGCCTCGCGCCGATCAGCGGCTTGATGCCAGATTTTTTCGCGCCGCTGTGAAGGCGCACCACCCCAGCCAGCGTGTTGCGGTCGGCGATGGCGGCGGCGACGTGGCCCAGGTCTGCCGCGCGTCCGGCCAATTCCTCGGGATGCGATGCACCTCGCAGGAAGCTGTAATTGCTGGTCGCCATCAATTCGACGTAGGGCGCGGTCACGCAAACTCCCCATGCAGGAACCACGCGCCGTCCGCGCCCACGGCGCGGAACAGCCAGAACCGCTCGCCGGTTTGCGCCTCGACCCGCCAATACCGCCGCTCAGCCTTGTCGGCTCCCCCGCGCCACCACTCCGGGTCTATCGGCTCCGGTCCCTCGGCGACGCGGATATGGTGGATATGCCCGCGCCACAGGAACAGCACGGGCGCGTCGTCGCCCCGCGCTTCCACGTTGATGCGCTCGGGCCGCGCAAACAACCGCGTGGGGCGCTGGGGCAAGCGCCATTTCACTGGGGATGGCGGCGACAGGGGCGCGACTTTCGCAGCCGCACGTTCCGGCAGATGGCTTTCGCACGGGGCGTAGCGCCAGACGTTTCCAGCTCCCAGCCGATTGCCGAGGCGGTCCACCAGCTCGGTGAGGCTGGTTGCGCCGGGCTGCAACCCTGGCCCCACGGCATCGGGCAGGGCGAATTGCGTCTCTTCCATCGCCTCGGTCAGAGATATAGACAGGACGGCCAGATCGACGCCGAAGCCCGGCTCCACCGTTTCCAGTTTGTCGCGCAAGAGCCGGAACAGATGCACAGGATCGCGGCTCGGCTCAGCCGTGCCCGCCCAAACGCGCTCAACCGCGCCATCGACGCGATGGAACGCAATCTCGATCTGCCGCGCCCCCCTGCCCTCGCGCGCCAGCCGCGCCGCGAGCTTGTCAAGCAACAGGCGTGTTGTCCGCGCCAAATCCTCCGGCGTGGCGATAGGCTCGGCGAAGGCGATGCGCTCGGCATAGGGTGCCACGGGCTGGCGCGGCGAGATCGGCTCGTCCAACCGGCCCAGGGCAAGGTCCAGCCGTTGCCAGACCTTGGGGCCGAAGCGCGCGGCCAGGGGCGCACGGCCGCTGGTCCGTTCCATGTCCAGCAGATCGGCGATGCGCCGCAAGCCCGCCCGCGCCAGGGCGGTGACGGTTTCGCTAGGCAAACGCGACGCCGCGACCGGCAGGGGCGACAGAGATTCGCGCGTTTCCCCCCTCGGGATGACGGCTCCCTCGCTGGCGGCGGCGAAGCGGGAAACGGCCCAGGCAGAGCCAGGGGTGTCCGCCATCGCGGCATGGCATGTCAGGCCCGAAGCCCGGACGCGACGCAGCAGATCGGCCAGCATCGGCGCTTCGCCGCCGAGGAGATGCGCGCAACCCGTGGCGTCGATGTAAAGCCCGTCAGCGCCCGCAAGGGCCACGCTCGGTGAATACCTAGCGCACCAATCGGCCAGCCCCTCCAACACGCGCTTATCCCCCGTGGGATCGGCGGACAACGCGCGCAAGCCGCGCGACAGCGCGCGGGCATCGGTCAGCCCCATGCCCGGCTCGATGCCGCCGAATGCCGCCGCGTCGTCAACCGCCACGACCACGGCCCTGCCGCCGGTTTCGGCCGTCGTCACCAGCGGCGCGGGCCTGTCGTCAAGCGGCGTCGGATCGCGCCGCCGTGCTATATCCGTCGCCAGCCTCGGCAGCCAGAGCGATACCACCCGCCGCATGGCTCCACCTCACGATATATTCTCCGGGCATCGCCCCCCGGCAGCGCAGGCGTTCCACCCGCCAGCGCCTGAGCGTCATGCCGTCTCTTGGGCTTGGAAGCGGCGTCGCCTTCCAGCGCGTCGCTGCGGCGCTGGATGCCAACGCCGCCTCGCCCCAGCGGTAGGACCGGCGCAGCACCAAGGCGGTGACGCCATGCCGTTCCGCCGCGAGCTGCAAGCGCCGACCCTCGGTCAGATCGAGCGACGACACCGCGCCCAGCACCGCCGACAGTTCGGGGCAGCGCAACCCCTCTTCCATCGCCCACAGGGTTTGAATGTCGGTCGCGGTGCGCGCGAAAATCAGCCGGTTCGGATCGACGCCATAGAATGAAAGGCCGGGCGCGTAGGGATGATTGGTCCGCCCGCACCACAAGACAGCGCCCGACGCGCCGGTGAAGCGCGATAATAGCGCGGCGGCGAATCCCACCGGCGCTTCGCTCTCGCCCGCGAGGAGTTCGTGCATCCGGCCCTGGCCAAGCTCGATGCCGGGACATAAGGCGACGGACCCCCAGGCTGCTTCAGCCCTGGCTGCGATCAGTGCCCTCAGTTCAGCCCGCGATGACATGGAAGAACAAAAACAGAACAATACTGCGGACGCAAGGCGTAAGTTATTGTCTATATTCGGTAATTCTCTCTACCTGGAACCCACCATATACGGTGTGTTTAGCCCGCCGAGCATCGCGGGGCCGATCCGGCGATTGCCCATGCCGAGTCGGCGCTGCACCATTCCCGGATGTGCGGGCGCTTTACCAGGAAATACACATGGCGCGAGCTGGTCGAGCTTTACCGGCTGACCTCGCCCGCCTCGAACCTGGAGCCGCGCTACAACATCTGCCCCACGACACAAATCGACGCCGTAATCGAGCGTGACGGCAAGCGCGAGCTGCGATCCATGCGCTGGGGCCTGGTGCCCGCGTGGTGGTCGAAGCCGCTCAAGGAATTGAGGCTCGCCACGTTCAACGCGCGGGTCGAGACCGTGGCGGAGAAGCCGTTCTTCCGCTCGGCGTTCAGGCGCGGGCGCTGCATCATCCCCGCCAGCGGGTACTACGAATGGCAGGACACGCCCGAGGGCAAGCAGCCCTACTACTTCACCGCCAGGGACGGCGCGCCGGTCCTGTCCATCGCGGGCCTGTGGGACGAATGGAAGGACAAGGCGACGGGCGACACGCTCAGCTCCTGCGCCATGATCATCTGCCCGGCCAACGATTTCGTCGGCGAGGTCCACGACCGGATGCCCGTGCTGCTTCAACCCACGCAGTTCGCCGCGTGGCTCACCGGCGCGGCCGGACTCGACATCCTCAAGCCCGCCGCCAACGACGCGCTGCGACGCTGGCCGGTGTCCAGGCGGGTGAACAGCTCGCGCGCCAGCGACGATGATCAAACACTTGTTCAGCCAACCCAGGCGAAGCAGCCAATGACAATGAAAGGGCGTTAAGTTTTTTGCAGGTCTACTTACACTGTATCGATCCCCTCTTTTACTCCAAGCTCGTGCCATCCCAGGATAGCTCTTAGCGTGCTTGCAAGAGGCTCTCCCACTTTTGTCATTTGGCCTGGGCTATCTGGCAGACTGCCACGAAGCACGTTCTTTTTTTCGTCCACAATCTTGAACATACTCACAAGGATATCGATCTGCATATCGGTCAAACTTCGCTTTGCTTTTGCCATTGCTTACCTCCCGTCAATAATCCGCTTCCCCTAGCATTAGTTCCCTGCCTTCGGCGCAAGGCGCGCCGCGATTTTGGTGAACTGCTCCAGCGCCGCTTCGAGGTCGTCGGCGATCTCGGCGGCGATCACGTCGGGCGGCGGCAGGGCGTCGGTGTCGGTCAGGCTCTTGTCCTTGATCCAGAACAGATCGAGGCTGAGCTTGTCGCGCTTCACCAGCTCGTCGTAGCTGTAAACCCGCCAGCGCCCCTCGGGGTTGGCGTCGCTCCAGGTCGGCGCGCGTTCGTGCATCCGGCCGGGCATGTAGCAGGCGAGGAACTCGTCGAAATCCCCGCGCTGGATCGGCTTCTGCTTGAGCGTGAAATGTTGGTTGGTGCGCAGGTCGTAAACCCATAGGCGGTCGGTCCACGGCTCGGCGCGGCCTTCCTTCTTGTCGAAGAAGATCACGTTCGCCTTGACGCCCGGCGAGTACCAGATGCCCGTGGGCAGGCGCAGCAGGGTATGGACGCGGCATTTCTCCAGCAGGTTCCGCCGCACCCTTTCCCCAGCGCCGCCCTCGAACAGCACGTTGTCGGGCACCACCACGGCCGCGCGCCCGTCGATCTTGAGCATGGTGTAGATGTGCTGGACGAAATTGAGCTGCTTGTTGCTCGTGGTGGTCCAGAAATCCTCGCGCAGCACCGTGCGGTCTTCCTGCTCGGCCTCGCCTTCCTCGTTCACGAAGGTCAGCATCGACTTCTTGCCGAAGGGCGGATTGGTCAGCACCATCGAGTATTGCTTGGCGGCGGGCGCGGCGAGGCTGTCCTTGCCCGCCTGGATCACCACCTTGTCGCCGCCGATGCCGTGCAAATAGAGGTTCATGGCGCAGAGGCGGCCGACCGTCGGCGTCAGCTCCACGCCCTCCACGAATTCCTCTTGCAGTTTTTTCTTCTGGTCGCGGTCCAGGTTTTTCTCGAATTTTTCCAGGACATAGTTATAGGCGATGAACAGGAAGCCGCCGGTCCCCGCCGCCGGGTCGCAGATGCGATCCTCGGGCGCGGGCTGCATCGCCTCGACCAGCGCGCGGATGACCGGCCTGGGCGTGAAATACTGGCCCGCGCCCTTGGTGGATTCGGCGGCGCTGCGCTGGAGCAGCTCTTCGTAGATCGCGCCTTTCACATCCACGGCCAGGCCCAGCCAGTCCACCTTGTCGATCAGGTTGACGATGAGTTGCTTGAGCGTGGCGGGGTTGCTGATTTCGCACCTGGCGCGGCGGAAAACGACGCCGAGCATCCCGCTCTTCTTGCCCAGCTCCTCCAGGATATGGCGGTATTTTTCCTCCAGCGCCGCGCCATCGAGCGGCAGCAGCGCCCGCCAGCCCAGCGCCGGCGGCACGATGGGCGCGCGGTTGTAGGGCGGCTGCGTGAGCTGGTCCGCCATCTTGAGGAACAGCAACAGGGTGAGCTGCTCCACGTATTGCATATAGCTGAGGCCGTCGTCGCGCAGGACGCTGGCATAGCTCCAGGCGCGGTTGCCGATCTGGTTGCTGTCCATCGCGACAGTCATCTCTAATCCTCCACCGCTTCGGCGCGGACGCGCTTACCAGCAGGTTTCGCCCCGGGTTTGCGGCCCGCGCGCTTCTCCGCCTTGGCCGCGCGCTGCCGTTGCTCGCGCTCGGCTGATATGCGTTTCAGCAACTCGCTGGCCGGCTCATCGTTCGGGTCCTGGGGTACCAGCTTGCCGGTGAAGGCATGGCGCAGGATTGATTGGCGCAGTGCGGTCGCACCGGTCAGTTTCGCGTCCAGCTCTGCTTCCAAATGGTCAATGACGGAGATTTGCTTTTCAACAGTTTCAATAGCTACCCGTTGCTCTGAGATGGGAGGTAAGGCAATTGGTAACGCCTCAAATCTTGACTTGTTTAGGATTGGCAAAGTTGTCGCCGATGCGTTGCCAACAATTTGCATTTGCCCAATGGGGCTATTCATGAACCAAAAGGCAAATTGCGGTAGCACCCACACGTGCGGGATCGTCAGTGAATTGATCTGTTGATTGGTTGCGCACTCGACGCGAGCTAGCCCTGTCTTTCCAATCGTGGCGCCGATGCAGGTCACCAAGATCGAAAGCGCGGGAACAAGCCGACCTGCTTTTGAGCCTTCCAGGGTTAAAGACTCGCGGTGGTGAACTACGTGATATCCAGCGTCGAGATCAGTGGGCTTGAAAAATGGAACTGGTCCTCCGAATAGCTCTGGCCGGTTCGTTGGTGGGGTAAACCCCGTGGTCGTGTCGCCTACCTGTTCGCAGGATGCCCAACACCAGCCGCTCGGCAGCGGCGGCAGGTTGGTCGTGTCGGGCGCGGCGGGTTCGCGGTATTTCTCCTTCCAGTCCTTGGGCGGGGCCTTGCCCGCGTCCTTGAATTTCTTGAGCTGGTCTTCCTCCCAGCGGCGGCGGCGCTCGGCCAGGATGCGCTTGAGCAACTCCGTGGCGGGTTCGGCGTCGGGATGCGCCTTGCGCCAGTCCGCCGTCAGCGCGCCCTCCACAGCCGCCTTGAGCACCGAGGCGCGATACTGCTTGAGCTTCCCCCGCGCGCGCTCCAGCACCGCCACGCCCGCGTCGAGATCGGATAGCAGCTCGTCCAGCGCGTCGGCGATGCGGGATTGTTCGGCGCTTGGAGCAATTGGCAGCAGAAAGTTTCGGACCGTCTGCCCGGATACAGCCTTGAATGTTGTTCCGGTTCCTTTTGCGTCTAGTTCATTCGCAAATCGACGAAATGCATGGAGCAGGTAATTGCGATTGATGCCTGCCTCGGGGCGTATTGCAGATAGCCCCCGGCCGATGCAACACCTCGACGGCGCTAGATTTGTTGGACCGACTGGAGCACGGACAGAAAGCAGAATGTCTTCTTGTTCCGCAATCTTGTTTGGCTCTGAGCACCAAACCCTAGCTTCGGCGTAACGATCTCTAAATTCTGCCTTGCCTTGAAAAAAGGGCAATCCTGTTCCCATAGAATTATATGTGGAAGACGGGGGCGACTGGCCCATCTCAATTGCCGCCAAGTCTACCAGGCGCACCACTTCCCATCCTTGCGGCAACTGGCTTTCCACGCTCACGCCACGAGCCTCTCATTCAGCTCGGCCATCAAGGGCTGGAGCCTGTCGCCGAAGAGCGCGTGGGCGCGGCCGAGGCTGCCTTGCTGGCCGAACCAGCCGGCCTCGAAATCCTCGGGCTCGATGGTGAGGCTGTTGGCGATATGGTCGGCGATGCGGTCGAGCCATTCGCGCTGGGCCGGGGTGAACGCCTGGTCCGGGCCGCTCGCCTCCAGCCAGGCGCGGTAGCGTTCCTGCACCGCCTCGCGGTAGGGCACCAAGGTCATGGCGGGGATCAGGGCATGGCGCACGAGGTTGACCAAATCGGCGAGCTGCTGGCCGCCGTCGCCCCTGACCTTGTCGGCCTCCGCCGCCTGGAAGGCGCGCCAGAGCGTGGAGGGCGACGCCGAGAGCGGCGGGCGGGCAAGCGCCTCCTTCAACTGCTTCAAGTCCTTGAGCGTGAGCTTCAGCGGCTTGGTCCCGGCATAGAGCGCCTGGATGGCCGTGAGTTCCTGCTTGTGATCGGCGATCCATTGGCGGAAATCGGCGATCTTGCCGCGCGCTTTCTCCACCGCCGAGGCGTCGAAGCCGGAATACAGGACCTGGTCGATGGTGTGGCGGTCGATGGTCTGCTCGTTCAGGGCGCGGATTTCCAGGATGCGGCGGCGGAACGCCGCCTTCAGGAACGGCGTCGCGGCGTCACGGGCCAGTTGTTCGGCGGCGGCGATCATTTGCAGCCGCGTCGGTTCACCCGTGACGCCGGGCAATTGGCGCGCCGCCGCGGCTTGCGCGTCGGGATCGGCCGCGGCGAGCAGGCCGCGAACAATATCGGGAAGCGACTTGCCGCCCGCCAGGGTTTTCAATTCCGCCATCTGATCGGCGGAGAAATCGTGCTGCAACCGCGCCAGCCGCCCGGCCAGGGTGGTCAGCGCGTCGGGATCGAGACCGCCTTGCGCCACGTATTCGAGAACCTGCTCCAGCGTCTTCGAGGGCTGGCGGTTGAGGGTGACGGAGTCGGTTTTGTCCTGCTCGCACACCCCCACGGCGTCCACGATGATGAAGCGTTCCTTGACCTTGGCGCTGGGCGTGACTTCCTTCAGCTTGTCCGGCGAGACTACCCGCACGCCGCGCCCCTTCATCTGCTCGAAGAACCCCGCCGATTTCACGTTGCGCATGAAGAACACGCATTCGATGGGCTTAACGTCGGTGCCGGTGGAAATCATATCGACGGTGACGGCGATGCGGGGGTGGAAGCTGGTGCGGAAGGCGGTGAGGATTTCCTCCGGCGTCAAATTGGCGGTCTTGTGCCATTCTGTCACGTCGCGCTCCGTGCCGTCCGGCTCGCGCACCTTTTTGGTGATGCGGGTGAAGCCGGTGCGGTAGGTGATCTTCTGGCAGAACTCGTTTCCCGCAGCGAACTCCTCGCGCACGATGCGCAGGATATCCTCGGCGTGGGAATCGTCCTTGGCGAAGATCAAGGTCTTGGGCACCTCGGTGCGGCCGGGGAACGCCTTGGGCAGCACCTCGTCCTTGAACTGGCGGACCACGGTGCGGATTTGGCTTTCCGACACCACGTCGCGGTCGAGCTGGTTGGCGGTATAGGTGAGATCGTCCTGAAGCTTTTGCAGCCGCTCGGCGCGCGTGAGCTTGTGGCGCATGTCCACATACACATCGGTTGGGCCGGCGGCGACAGTAGCGCCCTGTTCGGTGACGCGGGTGCGGATTCGGTAAACGTCGAAATCCACGTTGACGCCGTCGGCCACGGCCTGCTCGTGGCCGTATTCCATGACCAAGTTCTGGTTGAAGAAGCCGATGGTCCGGCCGGAGGGCGTCGCGGTGAGGCCGATCAGGAAGGCGTCGAAATAGAGCAGCACCTGGCTCCACAGGTCGTAGATGGAGCGGTGGCATTCGTCCACGATGATGAAATCGAAGAACTCTGGCGGGATGGCGGCGTTGTACGCGACCTCGGGCGGCGGCCCCTGCCAGGGCTGCGCCGAGTCGAAGCCCGAGCCTTCCTCGTTGCCGGGGTCGTACTCGGAATCGCCCTTGAGCATAGAGAAGAGCCGCTGGATGGTGGTGACGACCACCTTGCTGGCCGGATTGATCGCGTTGGTCTTGAGGTGCTGGACGGGATAGAGCTCGGTGAATTTGCGCGGATCATCCGGCGGCTCGTAGTTGGCGAACTCCTTGTTGGTTTGGATGCCGAGGTTGTTGCGGTCCACCAGGAACAGAATGCGCTTTGCCCCGCCATGCTTGAGCAGGCGGTAGCAGGCGGTGACGGCGGTGAAGGTCTTGCCCGACCCCGTCGCCATCTGGATCAGTGCGCGGGCGCGCGCCTGGGCGAAGGATTTTTCCAGATTGCGGATCGCCTCGGCCTGGACGCGCCACAGCTTGCCGTCATCGCCCAGCAGCGGCAGGTCCTTGAGCCGGGCGCGGAGCTGGGATTGCTGGCCGGCCAGCTCCAGCAATGCTTCGGGCCGGGGAAAGCCGAAGACCTGGCGGCTGCGCGGCACGGGGTCGAGGCCATTGGTGAAATAGATTACCTCGCCGTTGGACTCGAAGAGGAACGGAAGTGGACGCCTATGCGCGGGAAGATTGTCGGGCAGACCGGCGGCGTATTTCTCGGATTGGGCCTCCACGCCGCTCAAGGTTCCCGTGGCCTTGGCCTCAATAGCGCCCGCCGCCTTGCGGTCGAGATAGAGCAGGTAGTCCGCGAAGCCGAAGCCGGACTTCATGGGAAATTCGCGGACGGCGATGCCAGTCCCGGCGGTCAAATCCAATTCGTCGCGGCTTTGAACGATCCAGCCCGCCGCCTGGAGCTTGGCGTCGATTTCCTTGCGGGCGATTTGCTCGGGCGTTTCAGTCATGGTTGCACAAGGTATTAGACCCGCATGATTATGACGCCGCTGTGCGTCGATGAGCGGGCATCTCGGCGATGACTATTTGCTGAGCGGAGGGGTCCCAGAAGTAATAGATACGCAGGCATCGCGTTGGGTCCCGTGTATTACCACCGTTCTTAATATGCCAGTCGGCGGTATGCTGCTGTCCTTGCCAGACTAGATCAAATTGATCACTGCCGCAGTGAGCATTTCGGACACCGTCTTCGACGGGCTCATCTCTTAGAGTACCCTCGCCTTCGCCCATGCATCGGGGGCGGCACACGTTTGCAAGCCAAAGCAGACATCGCGCGGCAAGTTGAACGTCTTGAAACAAGGGTGAGCGCATACCGCGCCGTGCGGCCGGGCTAAGTACAACCCTTCCAACCAGGTTGACATCGCACCAATCAACCATATCCGGCCAAGTGTCAGGCAGCTCAAGATTCGCGTCGGGAGCGGCACCGCGAGCCTCCAACTGACCCAAGAGTTGCTGAATGCGAAACGTTGAGGCACGGAGCTGTTGCTCGGCGGCTTCCGCTCGTTCCTCCGCCCGCTGATGCTCGCCAGAGAAATA
>Ga0233425_10004443_pt1 | contig 23544 bp, 24 predicted proteins | sample Watercolumn_Towu_2_FD_181712 | JGI IMG/M metagenome (GOLD analysis project Ga0233425, IMG submission 181712) | Freshwater microbial communities from Lake Towuti, South Sulawesi, Indonesia - Watercolumn_Towuti2014_140_MG | ecosystem: Environmental > Aquatic > Freshwater > Lake | place... | reverse complement strand
CCATGGAAGCGCTGTGGATCGACAAACGTCTCGAGCAGCAGCAGCGGATGCCCGAAGTGCCGCTGCCAATCCCCGACGATCCGCCTCTCCAGCAGCGAAAGCACCCGCGAACCGACGTTCGGCCAGCATCCCTCGGGTAGAATCAAAAAACGACTGTTGTTGGCGATCAGCTTGAGCCGGTCATATTGCAGGCGGAAATCCCAACCAATCCAGCGATCGCGCACACCGCATTTCAGAGCCGCCGCCGAAACGGAAATCTGGGCCAACCACTGCTCCCGCCACGTCGCGACGTACCACAGCGTCTCGCCGATCTTGGGCAGGTCTCCCAGGTAGTGGTACTGCGCCATCTGCCTCCGATAGCGCGCTTCTTCGCTCCGCGCGACAGGACGAAGGATCAGTTCCGATAATGATTGGCCTTGGAAGATCGAGCTCATGGGGCGTTATACCCCACAGTGGCTTGTCTGTCCAGGAACAGCACCGAACTTCTTGGCATCACGTGAGATTCTCTATAGGACAAATTCGCCCTGCCCGTCTACCCGTTTCGTATCGCCGGCGGCGGGCATCGATGTAGCGCGCAGCCTGTTGGCCGCGTCCGCTGTATTCGTTGAGCGCCATGAACAACGCCATGTCCAGACCGAGGTGATAATCCGGTGAGATGGCTCCGCATTCATCGGGAACCGGGATGAAATCCCGGCTTTGCTGGAAACCTCCCGCATCGATTGCTTCCTCGATCCAGCCGAAAAGGTCCTTGCTCAGCGCCAGAAATCGATGCAGTTCCCTGGCGACTACCCATTGTTCGAAAGAGCCTGTTTGCCCGTCAGCTTCGTGGACCACCAGGGATTCGATCGCCTCCGCGGTGTCATGTGGCTTTTCTCGTTGCGCGTTCATGGCGCCTCCTGGCTCGTAGGTGTATTCCCGCCCGCATCAAGGCCGCGGCCGACAATCATCGATGCCGTCACCGCCTTCCCACTGACTTCCGATTCATAGGCGACCAGGGCGTCGCGGACATCCACCAGCAGCGCCTGGCGCTTGCGGATCTCCGCAAAGGCGTCCTCGGCCTCCTGCACCAGGTTCGCGATCCACTCGGGCTCGCTTTTGAGGGTCTGATCCAGTGCATAGCGGTGAGCACGCCCCTTGTTGAGTTGTTTCCTGGCGATGGAGCGGCCAGTGCCGCCCAACACCCCCATCTCGTACCACTCGATGCTGAAGGCGCCGGTGTCGCGGGCACGCAGCCTCACGCCCAGTTTGCCCCGGGCATAGCGCTTCTGACCGGCCCGGCCCTGCTTCAGACGCGCCCAGTAATCGTCCACCAGGAGCTTCGCCTCGGTTTGCAAGTCGTTCAGTCGGGTCGCGACCCACTCGCAGACCGGGCCTGAGACTGCGGGCAGCTCGGCCGTTTGCGGTTCTATCGTTGCTGGTTTTTCCATTGCTGTTTCCCCATTACCTATCTGTTGGGATTTGAGCCCACATTCCCAACCGGCTTGGTTATCCAAGATCCCGCTGGTTTAAGTATCTGGACGACAGCAAATCCCAAGGAAATGGCGTTACCAGAAATCCCAACCTCAGGTTGAGATTTATCGGCTTAGTTACCTCGAGTAGCGGAATACCAATTCACTACTGCCACGGGTTCCATGCATTCCGCACATTGGCGCCAGAAAAGCCGGATACCCATACTCATCCGCCATGCGATTCCCAACTCCTGTTGGGATGGAGCACCGATCCCTTCTGATATATCGCGATTGATGGCGTGAATTGGCTTTCGCCCGCCACCTGTCGTCCAGCGGGGCCGCAATCTAGCACCGAACCGGCATCGCCGGTGCCCGAAAAGATGGCCTATTTGGCCCAACATTTTTGACACTGCCCCGATCAACGCGTTGATAGACTCGCCTCGGTCCTGCAGAGCGCCTGCTGAATACCCGGCCTGATTCGAATCATCGAATCAACGGATAGGGATACTCGCCAGGCAGCTTTCAGTGAACCGTGAGGTATTCGGCTAATGCTGGCAGCTGCATCAGCCAATAAGAGTTACTCCAGCGACCTGCCGGATACCGTTTTCTTGTTTGAACGGCCACAACCGAGCGTGGATGAGCGATGTTTGTACTGGGAATGGATATTGGTTATTCGAATCTGAAACTGGCCATGGGTGAGTCTGGCAATTCACCGACGGTCTCGCTGTATCCGGCGGGCGCCGCACCCGTTGACCGGCTGCCCGAGTCAATCGGAAAGGAAGATGACTCCCTGCGCGTCAGTGTGGACGACGACCTGTGGGCGGCATGCGTGAATCCGGGGAAATTCGCGATGTGGAACCGGGCGCTGCACCAGGAATATGCCCAGACCGCCTCCTACCGGGCCTTGTTCCATGCCTCGCTGCTGCTGTCCGAACGGGATACGGTGGACTGCCTGATCACAGGGCTGCCGGTTTCACACTGGCTGGAACGTTCAAGGCGCGAAGCTATCGTCGCCGAACTGGTCGGACGGCACCGAGTCACTCCCAAACGCGAAGTGGAGGTGGCTACCGTCAGGGTGGTACCCCAGCCGATCGGTGGCTATCTCGATCTGCTTTGGTCCAGACCGGGTGAAGGCGTTCTGGAGGAAGGCCGGGTGTTGATCATCGACCCGGGATTTTTCTCGGTCGATTGGGTGTTGGTCGAAGCCGGCGACATCCGCACGTCCTCCAGCGGTACCAGTCTCGAAGCCATGTCGGTACTGCTGGACCACGCCAGCCGATTGATGGCCGACGAGCACGGCGGGATCGCGCCGGTGGAGCGCCTGGAAGAGGCTTTGCGTGGGCGCCGCGACCGCGTCCTCCTGTTCGGGCGACAAGTCGCCCTCCATCCCTATCTCGAAAAGGCGGCCGAACGCGTGGCGCCGGTAGCGCTTGAGGCGTTGCGTCAGTCGCTGCGCAAGGAATCCGGCAGCGTGGATGCCGTCTTGCTCACCGGCGGCGGTGCGGCGCTTTACGAAGCGATCGCCCAGAGCCTGTTTCCGTCCAACCCGATTTTCGTTCCGGACCAGCCCGAGTTGGCCAACGCCCGAGGCTTCTATCACTTCGGGGCGGAATGATGCGGATCGTCGTCAAGTTTCCGAGCCGGGCCTACGCCGAATTGCTGGCCGATCTCGAACAGATCCCGCCTCGCGAGCGTGCCGAACGAGTCAGGCTGCTCGCCAGCGTCGGGATGACCGTTCTGCGTTCGGGGACCGTCGGTGCTCCTGCTGCTGGAGCGAGCGCCCTGGGCGAAGACCGGCCGACCAGCACAACGGTCAGCGGCTTCCGCCGGGTTCGTGATCGTTTGAAGGAAGGGATGCTGGGATGAGTAGCTGGGGACACTTCAAGCGCGTCGGTTCAGATCCACCAAGGAACTGGCGGCGTGTGCAGGCATCTATCGGTGGAGCAAAATCCAAAACTCTGCACCGTGGCATTGCTCTCGCCGCTACGCTCTTGCTTTCGCCGTCGGCCGTTTGGTGCGGAGACGGTTTACCCAATACTGCAGCCAACACGATCTTACCGGCTCCCCAAAGGCGGACCATCTCCCGGGACATCCTACAAGGCACGGCCTGGTGGCAGATCGCCACTGAACGTGGGCTAGATCCCTACATTCTCTACGCAGTGGCTTTGGTCGAGTCCGCCCGGATCAACGACCGTCTGGCGGCACCCTGGCCCTGGGCACTCAACAGGCAAGGCCGCCCCATCATTCCATCCTCCCGGCTTGAAGCCAGGGGAATCCTCAACGAGGCATTGAGCAAGGGTATTCGCAGCATCGACGTCGGCCTGATGCAGGTCAATGTCCGCTGGAACGGTCATCGCGTCCACCGCCCCGACGATCTGCTGGATCCGGAAACCAACATACGGGTAGGCGCCGACGTGCTGACTGAGGCAATGGACTCGGCACCCGGCGACTTGGCCCTGGGTATTGGGCGATATCACACAGGCTGGCGCAACGATGCCGATGCGTATCGCTACGGCCAGCGCGTGCTGGCCATCGCCCAGCAAATCCGGTGGCTGCTTTGATGCTGAACAGAACGGCCGGAACGAATTTTGTTAGCCTCACGATTAGTAAGGAAATAGCGCAGACGCTGGCATTCCTGTTCAAGCGCTCTAGCTCCCAAACCTCCTGTCGTGAAACCTCCTGTAACGCCGAATTCACGGGAATGTTATCGATGCCCGGCATCGATTTCAGTGAACTATTCACATCCCCGAAAGGGGTTAACGATAAGGTGTGTTGATGAACTCAGATGTGGATTTGTACGAATTGAACCTGTTCTATTTGCTCAAGGCGCGGGAAATGGCGCTGAAAGGAAGGTCGCAAACGGCTTCCCTGGTCATGGGGATCTCGCAGGATAACGTGAAGCGTCTGCCAAGCCTGTCCTTCGAGAAGATCAGGACCTTGGCCCGATCGGGTGCGCTTTGCTATGAGTCGAGGCTGCCGGACAAGTTCTGGAAGGAATTTGAGAATACCGAGATGGACGAGGAACTCGTGAAGGCTCGAGTTTTGTTGTTGATCGCCGCGGAGGGCCAGGGCCATGACGACCATCACGGCGCAGCATGAGCGGCGCGCCCTGGCGCGGGAGTTGATTCGGCGAAATCTGCGGACCCCCATCATTCATCTGCACACCCAGATACCGCTGGCGGACATCAGGGACTGGTACCGGGAAATCCACGGGCGCTCACCCAGTGCCGGGCTTCTCCCGTCCGTGTCCACGCTGCTTCCGAACCGGAACAGCCACATCTATGTGTCGCTGTTTGCCGCGCTGTATCTGAGGGTGGGTGGAAAGAAGGTGCTCCAGGACATCGACATCCATGCGGTGCTGGAAGCCTGGGACCTGTTTTCGACGCTGACCGGCCATCTGCCACGCAAACGCCCGGCCAACCCCACGGAAGCCTGGGTCGTTGCACGCGATCTGCGGTCGAAAACGGCACGGATGCATCGCTGTTCGAAGTGCTACTCGCCCTATCTGGTGGCGGGCGACTGCCGATTGCCGCCCAACTGTCCAATCTGCTTCGCGGAGGCCCAAGCAGGTAAGTCCGGTCTTTCCAAAACGGCTATGAAGCAGTTGCCGAAGCGATAGTCTCACTCTTGGGGACCTAGAGCTACTGCGGTGATCTCGATTTATGGTCTGGGTTCATAATAGGTGCGCAAGAGCTCGGTAGGGGTAGGTAACTCTGGGAAGGGAACGCTTGACCGCATGGAAGCTCTCTTTGGACATCCGCTGCTTTTGGGAGGGCAGCGGGCGGGGCATCGACCATAAGGAAGCTCTCCCGTAATCACTCGCCGTCGGCGACGTTTGTCGACGGTGAGCACTACCGGCACCCAAACATCAAGCCGAGATCACGTCACCCCCATCTCAACCACTTGCCAAGACAACACCTTGTGAGAACCTATGCGATGCAGACACCGCCGGATCGGGTTCAGCGGGTACTCTGCCGGTATACAGGTGCATAGACATAGCTAAGGGAGTTCCCATGAGATTGACGACTAGCCAGGACCAGAGAGCGGCGCCCCAGAAGGGAACCATCAAATGGTTCTCGCAGGAAAAGGGTTACGGCTTCATCGATGGCAATGACGGCGTACGTAGGTTCTTCCATGTCGCCGACACGGTGGGCGACTTTTCGCCGAAAACCGGCAACTTCATTCTTTTCGAACCCCGGCAAGACCAAAAGGGTCCACGTGCCGTCGGCGTCCGCCTCAATCCCGATTCCCTGATGGAAGTCGGCCGAACTTATTCGGAGGGGCGAGTTTCATGCCCGCATTGCAGCAGACTGATCGTTCCGCGGATGACGTTCTGGTATGGCCGGCCGAATCGGTCGTTTTGTCCCTATTGTGCTGGCGAAGTCCGGAACTTTTTCAGAGAGGGCCCGGCAGGGATATTCCTGGAGATGATTATCCAGGTCACATTTTTCTCGGCCTATGTCGTGACGTTTCTGATCGGCTTGTACTTCCTGATGACGGGGCAGCAGGATTCCAACATTGGTTCGATAATCCTGGGCATGATTCTCGTGGCGCCGGCTGTTGCCAAGCTGCTGAACGGTGCCTGGCGAACGATAACTGCGGTAACTGGTCGTGCCGGTTGACCAAGATGGCCAACAGCAGCCATCTAGCCTGTCTGGCAAGCGACGATTCGAATGACCACAGCTTTCAGAAAGTGAATGAGATGCCAGCGTTGAGGGACCAGCGCCTGCTTAGGCGTGGGCGTGCTCGTCCTTTGACTGCCGCATAGCTTTAAGGCTATATTCCTCAAGTGCGCTGGATTCGATTCCTGCTGGGATGGCTGCACGTTAGGCTGCCCGAGGCCCTTCATCGTCAGAGCCTCGGTTCCGAAGAGGAGAGAAAATATAATGACTACAACGCGCAGCGGCGAGTCGGCCGATCCGAACGAGCAGCCTAAACCTATCGCTCCGCACGAGGTCGAGGGCCTGCGCGAGTTGCGCCAAATCGCGGGTAAAGCCCAGGCCGACATCGCCTGCGCCCTCAACATAAAGCAACCGTCCGTCTCGAAGATTGAGAAGCAGACCGATATGTATCTCTCGACACTCCGCAGTTATGTGGAAGCAGTTGGGGGGGAACTGGAATTGACCGTCAAGCTGCCGAAGCATCCGGTGCTGCGTATTCATCACCTCGGCGAGCTATCGCAAGCGACGGCCCGGCGCAAAAGCGACGCGCCGTCGCCAAGGCGGCGTCATGGATGAATTGCAGCGGTCTATCTACGTCGATCGATTCCGCCTAGCGTTTCACACCCAGAAGGGCACTGCCTTTCAGGACTGGTTTGTCCGACTGGCTGGCTATGCGTTCGGCGCCGACTTCGAGGAAGTCCGTCCTTACGGTCCCTACGGCGACCTGAAATGTGATGGTCGCCGCATCAGCACGGGTTCGGTGTTCCAGTGCTATGCGCCCGATACTATGAAGGAAGCCGAGCTCATCGCGAAGGTAGACGAGGATTTCCACGGCGCGCGCGCGCACTGGTCGGACGTAATGCAGGAGTGGCTATTCGTCCACAATGACGGTCGTGGCCTTCCGCCGAACGCCAATCTGCATATCGACGGACTGCGCAAGGCGCATGCACCGCTGCAGATCGCGATCTGGTCCGAGCCCGAACTGCTCAAACTCGCGATGGACCTCGACCTGTCAGCCCTTCAGGCCCTATTCGGTCCTGCCGCGTCGATTTCGATCGTGGATCGCTTAGTCATGTCTGATCTGGTGCCGATCATTGATGCCCTTCAGCGGCAAGAGCCGAATGCAGGCGACCCACCCCTGACGCCTCCTTCGCCAGAAAAGCTCGAAAAGAATGCTCTGTCGGAGGAATCCGGCGTGCTCCTGCGCTTCGGGCGTCGCAAGTCCGCTCTTGTCGACACTTTCTTCCGCAAGAGTCCTCGGCCTGACCTCGGCGAACGCATCGCGGAGGCGTTCCGGGTGCGTTATGCCGAACTGAAAGCATACGATTTGCCTGCCGACACCATCTTCAAGCACCTCCAGGACTACGCCGGGTTCAACGGGGAGCCCAAGCGTCAAGGTGCCGCCTTGGCCGTACTCGCCTATTTCTTTGATAGCTGCGACATCTTTGAAGACCCCGCCGCTTTCGCGGAGGCTTCATGATCCTCCCAACGAAGCACGTCCGGCCTGATCGTGCGCTGATTGGCGTAGGCGCTGAGATCCTCGATATTCTCAAGCAGCCAATGACTATGTCGCGACTGTGGGACGAAGTTCGCGGCCGGCGCTCGCTGCATGTTCCCACCGCGCCGATCGACTATCAGTGGTTCGTACTATCGCTCGACCTGCTTTACACGATCGGCGCCCTTGACTTCGATCGCGGGCTCGTGCGGAGGGTCCAGTCATGATCCGCCGCTTCAGGAGCGACCTCGCGTCGTTCAAGACACTCACGTTCAAGCCCGGTCTGAACATCCTGCTCGCCGACAAGAGCGAGGGAGCGAACGACCGACAGTCAAGGAACGGCGCTGGGAAGACCAGCTTCATCGAACTGGTGCATTTCCTCTTTGGTGCCGATGTGCGGAAGGAGAGCATCTTCCGGTCGGACGCCTTGTCCTCATGGACCTTCGACGTCGCCGTCGATATCGGCGGCGAAACGATCTCGGCTGCGCGCAGCGGCGCCAAACCGAGCCGGATTTTCGTGAACGGGCCGGTCGAGTCCTGGCCGATCGCGCCGCAATTCGACCAGCGTGCAGGACTGTTCGAGTTGTCCAACCAGAACTGGAAAGCCAATCTTGGCCATCTCTGGTTCGGGCTACCGATCTCGTCCGGTGATGAGGCCGAGCGCTTCCAGCCGTCATTCCGCTCACTCTTTTCCTATTTCGTGCGGCGGCAGCTTAGCGGCGGATTCCAGCAACCGATGCAGCATTCGACCGTGCAGCAACCCTGGGATCAGCAGGTCTCGATCTGCTACTTGCTCGGTCTCGACTGGAGTATTCCTGGCCGCTTTCAAGAGTTGCGGACTCAGGAAAAAGTCGCGCAGGAACTGCGTAAGGCCGCCCGCAGCGGCGATCTTGGCCGCTTCTTCGGCAAAGCCTCCGACCTTCGCACGCGCCTCACCATTGCCGAAGCGCGAGCCGAGCGGCTGCGCGGCCAGCTCGAGACGTTCGAGGTTGTTCCCGAATATAAGACGCTAGAGCGCGAAGCGAATGACATCACCCGCGAGATCGACGCCCTCAACGTCGAGAATGTCGTCGATGGTGATCTTCTGCAACAGCTTCGGGCCTCGCTGGCGGATGAGGATGCTCCGGATCTCGGCGATGTGACAAGACTCTATGCGGAAGCTGGTATCGTGCTTCCCGACATGGTCCGTCGCCGCTTCGACGAGGTTGAGCGATTCCACCGCACCATCATCGAGAACCGACGCGCCCATCTGAATGCCGAGATCGCCTCAGCCGCGGCCCGAATTATCGAACGCGATCAGCGTATCGCCGAGCGTGATCGCCGGCGGCGACAGATCATGGGGGTACTGAGCTCCGGTGGCGCACTTGAGCACTATACGTCTCTACGCGAGGAAGCCGGCCGAGTCGAGGCTGAAGTCGAGGGGCTGCGACAGCGCCTTGAAACTGCCGAGCGCATCGAGAGCACCAAGGCGGAACTCGATATAGATTGTGCCAATCTGACCAAGGCTTTGCGCGACGACATCCATGAGCGCCGCGACGTAATCCGCGAGGCGATCCTTGCCTTCGAGGCGCTGTCCGAATCCCTCTACGAGAAGGCCGGCAGCCTGACGATTTCGGAGACTGCTGGCGGCCCTCAGTTCGAGGTCCATATCGATGGGCAGCGTAGCAAGGGCATAACCAACATGCAGATCTTCTGCTTTGATCTGATGTTGACCGAAATCAGTCTTAGGCAGGGCCGTGGACCTGGCTTCCTTATCCACGACAGCCACCTGTTCGACGGCGTTGATGAGCGTCAGGTCGCCAAGGCGCTCCAACTCGGCGCCGAACGCGCCGAGGCGGCTGGCTTCCAATACATCGTTACTATGAATTCGGACGCTCTGCCTCGCGAGGGCTTCAGGTCCGGCTTCGATATCCGGTCTTGCATCATCGCCACGAAGCTGACCGATGCGACTGACACTGGGGGTTTGTTCGGTCTGCGCTTCGAGTAGGCTGCCCATGCGATCTGCACCGTTCACGCGACCTACGTTGATCGCCGCTGTCGAACTCCTAGAGCAGCACAGTCAGGCGCGCTTCAATCAGGTCGTGCTCCGGCTCGGCCTGGAAGACGAGATTTCTTCGAGCACCGGCCTCAGCGTGGCGAAGAAATGCGACCTCCTCGGCCGCATCGTCGTACAGCGAGCCGAAACCGTGCTGGACACCTTGGATGGCAGAATGACGCTCGGCGAGGCTGTCATCCGGCAAGCGGCTCAACTAGCCCAACCGGATGCAACATATCCCCTGCAAACGGCCTTCACGCGGGGCCTGGCTCGCGACGGCTATGTGCTTGCGTGGGATGATGATGGCCGCAACCCATCGATCCGCGCCGCTCTGCCCGATGAAATACAGCTTTCGCAGACCGACGACGAAGTGCATCAGATCCTCAAATCGTTCGGGTTCGTAACTCCTCTCGGGCATCTCGATCAGGCAATCGAAGCGCACACGCGCGGCGATTGGGCAGCCTGCAACGGCCAACTGAGAACTTTCCTGGAGAGCTTGTTCGACGACATCGCCCGCAATGTCCGACCACAGGAAGCCATCCAGAGGCCAACTTCGGAGAACCGGCGAGCCTTGCTCGCGGAGATAGGCTTTCTCGCGGTCGACCGTAACGAATGGACACAGGAAGGGAAAAACTACATCAACGGCCTGTTCAAGATGTTGCACACAGAGGGTTCGCATCCTGGCTTGTCGGATGAAGACCACAGCACATTCCGTCTACACGTTGTCCTGGTCACCGCCCGCACCTTTCTACGCCGGCTCTACCTCGGGCGATAATCGGACCACGAACAGGTTACCCTCGCACGTCGCTCTCTCGCCGGAATGAAGACCATCACTTATGCCGACACCGAGTTCCAGACCCGCATGCTCCTCCGACAGTTTTCCGTCCAGATGGGCGATTATTAGACTCCAGAAAGACCAAGATACAACTGCAGCTCTCCTAACCAGTATCGAGGCCATGCGGTTAACAAAAAATGTCGAAAGCCGATGTCGGATCCGTTAAGGTCGAGTGACGGGAATGGGCACAAAGTCTCTACCTACCTACCTACCTACCTACCTGCTAGATCGTTGTGTTGCGTTGTACGAGCCTATCAAGTTGATGAGGTCAACTCGATTTTGACCCGCCGCACGGCGAAGCAGGTTGGCAATATCGCCACCTACGGTATTGCCATGCTCATTTAGGAGCTGCTCATGCAGCTGGCTTGATCGACCGAAGTAAGGATTGTACTCACCGACCATTGATGCGCCGGCAAAGGACTCGAACATAGCTGCGCGGTAGTAAGCCTGCTGCGTCGGCGTCAGCCGGCTTCCCGTTTCGGCCACCCGCTGATCGGCCCAGGCATCCAAGGCTTTCTGTCCACCTTCAGGGGCAGCATTCAGCGCAGACTGGAAAGCCCGGCCAAGGGATAGTCCATTCCCACGCGCCGCATCAAATTCGTCGATGAATGTCTTGACCGCACCCGCGGCGGATGCACCGATGCCCGAGATGTTCCGGGCCACGTTGTAGATGCTGCCACCGACCACGTCGTATTCCAGTTCCGCGGCCGACTTCTGGCTGTTGGCGGCGTTGCTGATTTCCGCTCGGAGATGCTCGGCCTTTTCGGCATGCATGCCCGCGAACTCCTGATCCGCCACGCCATGCACTTGTCCCAGTCCAGTCTGATACGCCGAATTGACCATGTGCTCTCCACCTGCAACCCGTCCATTGGCCGCCTGAATACTGCCCGTCACACGGCCATCCAAACCCGCCGTATCGTTTCTTGGATTGTGGAATACCGCCCGATCAGCCAGAGACTGGACTGTCCCAAATTCCGGGGAATGGGTAGTCAGGTTGGCGTTGCGATCCGGCTGCTGGTGGGCGAGTGTCGGCGCGTTCCAGGCGTCACCCAATAGCTGATAGCCGGCCGCTTCGGCCAACCTCGCTTCGTGCTCATCCAGTCGCCTGAACAGGGGGGACGAGTACCCTGCGAGCAGCGACATGCCGGCGGCGGCAAAGGCCTGATCCTTGTCTGCGATCAAGCCGGATGCCCGCCACTCCGCGCCCAGGCGTTGCGCATCGCCTCGAAGCCCAAACCGGTCCAGCGCCGCGTCCAACCCGGACATCAGGTTACGATCGCCTGCGAAGCGTCTTCCCGTTTCGGCGGCACCATAGCTCGCCGAAGCACCAAAGCGCATCTGCGCCGATACGGTTTGGTTGTAGGTCTCCGTGGCCGAAACCGTGTCCATGGCACTTTTCTGCAGCGACGACAAGTCCTGCTTCTGCAAACCCAAAGAGGCCACCTCCCGGGTTCCCGATTGCGCGTCGACCGCGACACTGTGCGCCAGATCGGTCTGCCATCCATGGTCCTCGGTGACTCTCCGGGAGATGTCGGAAGCGATCTCGTCGGCCCGTGACTGGCTGACGCGGAACTGGTTCTGCAGTTGCCCAGAAACGGACACCGGCAACAGATCCTTCGGCAGCCCCGCCGAACCACCCACTACGGCAGCAAAATCGTCCCCGGACATACCGGTGTCCCGGTAACGCTGCGCCAAGTCCTCGCCGGTGGCGCGCATGAACTTGTCGGTCTGGCTGGTACTGCTGGCGATGCGGTTGCCTGCGGAGTGCGCGTCGAAGCCTTCTCGGGACAGTCCACTGGAGCGGGACGCGGTGTTCGACAGGCTTTCCATGAAGCTACTGGAGGCCTGCTGCATGGCGGCGGAGGCCGAGGAAACCGCGGCGCTGAGATCCTTGCCGGCCTGGAAGGACGGCAGGACCTTCTCCGCTCCGAACAGGGTCGCCCCGGTCAGCGGGGCGTGCTGAAAATTCGGCTGCATGTTCACCACGGGCGCGGGACTGACGATATCCGGGGAACCTATCTTTTCGTTGACGAAGTCGCCGCCCTGCATGCGTCCCAGGAAATGGGTGGCGGTGACCGATCCGCCGTAGACCAGCATCAGGGCAATAGCCGGCGTCGACGAGGCCAGCATGCCGCCGACGCCCAGCCATTCCTGAATGGCCATGTCCATCTGATAGATGCCGTAAATCGAGGGTAGATTGAACTGCGCGGCATCGAGCGCGGCCATTTTGCCGGCGGCGGACATGGTGATGTATAGATTCACAACTGCCAGAATCGGCATCCAGAGCTGGATCCATAGCAGCATCAGGAAATACTGGCCGGTGATCCGGATGCCCTGCGCGCCCAGCATGACGGCGAAGGCCATCAGCGGGGTGATGGCGTAGCTGAAGCCTTCGATCCAGGTCATCATCGGCCGCACGATGCGGGTGAACAGGTTCTGCTCCCCGGCCCACTGGGTGTTGCGCTGCTGGATGGCCTGCTCGACCATTGCCGCCTTGTTCCACTTCATGCCGTCTTCGTGACGCCCCACCACGCCTTTCTCGAACATGGGCGTGATCAGCGAGGCCAACATGTAGTCCAGGGCGCTGACGCTACCGCCGGTCAGCACCGTCAGGGCATCGTCGATCCGCGGTTGCACGTCGTCCGGCAGCGCGACTTTCATCGCTTCCTTCAGGACATTTTCCACCTCCGGTACTGACAAGGTTTTCACGTAGATATCCAGCGTCGCCCACGCGTCGGTGCAGTCCTGTATCTTCGGGGCACCGCCGACACGGATCTCCGTGGTGTAGACGTTGGAGTCGAACTTGATGGCGTCGAGAACCTGGGCCTGGCGCATGATCCCGTCCAACGTCAGCAGCCCCAGGTCAACACCGGTGAGCGTGCATTCCTTGACGTAGTTGACCAGGGAGTTTTCCAGATCGCCGCCGGCATTGGGCGAATTCGCCTTGCCCAGTTCCACCCGGGACAGCAGATTCTTGCGTACCAGGGTCATTACCTGGAGCGTGTCGGCGAAACCGTGCTGGGTCATGCTGGGCGTGGAGAATCCCTGCTCGAAAAGACGGGTGAGCCGATAACCCAAGTTGGACATGATCGAGCCCGCAACCGCCGGTCCCATGGGCACGTTGTCCACCACCTGCACCTGGCCGGTGTAGGCATCCTCGACGGTGATCTTGACGCCGGGGGCGAACAGGATCAGATAGATCAGGATCGACGCCATCATGTCCTGATAACGAATGCCGCGGGCGTCGTACTGGGTGAGCCCTCGCACCAGGGTCATGATGACGCCCAGCACCGCCCCGATGCCGGCGGCCATAGTGTAGTGGCCGGTGCCGGCGATCATGGCGATGGCGTTGAGGATGGCGGCGAGGAACGCCGAATCGCCGATGGAAAAGATTTCGAAGACCATACGGAAGAAGCTCAGGGCACCGGATAGGCGACCTGGGAACCCGGCGTCTGGGTGAAGGAACCGTAGTCCCTGGCCTTCGAGCCGGTCATGAAGTTGGTGTAGAACTGCATGAGGGTTTGCGGATTGCCGTAGCGCCCGGACAGCTCCGCCGACTCTGATTGAAGGTCGAGCCGGGCCTTGTCCAGAGTGTCGGCCAGCTTGGTGGCGTAGGCGTGATCCTGCAGGGAGCTGGCTTGCCGCACCGCATCCAGCATGCCCTGGATCATGAGCTGGGCCATCTCCAGAGCGATCACCGGCGAACCCTCGTCGGCGAACAGCCGGGCCATGCCGTAGTCCTCACGGGCCAGGTTGCGGATCATGGCGCTGATGGCGCCGGGCACCAGTTCCATGAAGGCCATTTCATCGGCGGTCAGCGGGCCGGTATTGGTGGCGAACTTGTAGATCAAACCGTCGCCGCCGCCGGTGCCGACCAAGATGTCGCGCACCCGTTTCTTCAGCCCGACCAGGGTAACGCTTTTAGAAATCGGGTTCAGACAGCCATCGACGTCGGTGGTGTCACATTCGTAGATGTTGACCGTCTGGTAGTCCGAGCTGCCCGAACCGTTGAGCAGATCCTTGATCCGCAGCAGGTTGGGCAAGGTAATGACCGGATTGCTCTCGCCCTTGCCGTCCGGCGCCGCCTCCGGCGGCTTGACGATCACGGAGCCGGTGACGCTCATCGCCGCCTGCAGGAATTCGTTGCCGCCGAACTTGAACCAACTGCCGGCGCTGTTCTGATTCAGTGCCCGCCACACCAGGTTGCCCTGGATCACCTTCTCCATGTCCGTGGCGGCGTTGGTTTTCACCTGTTGGACCGGATCGCCCTGGGAGCTGGCATTGGTCAACGCGCCGAAGACATCGGTCACGCCTTTCGAGAAGGAGATGGTCGACATCTTCATGTCGTTTTGCACTTTCCCCGGCAGTACGCTGGCGGCGTCGTTCACCAGGCCCTGGGCCAGTTGGCAGGAATTGGAGAACATCTGGTTGAGCTGCTGCACCTTCTTCTGCAGGTCCGACATGATGTTGCCGCAGTCCGGACACATGGCGTTGATCGCCAACTGGAAGGCATAGCCGGCGGCGTTGGCCGCCACCGCCCGCATCAGGTCGACGAACTGGTTCATGTTGATGAACGAGAACGACCCGCTGAACAGGTCGATGCCGCCGCAGCCGGCGCTGAACGAGGGCGGTACGAAGGAAACCATGTTGGCGCTCATGACCCGGTTGCGCGCCACCACGGAACCGCTGGTGATCACGCCGCGGCGCTGGCCCAGATGAGCGGTCGGAGCGGTGACATTGGTCATCGTGCCGAACATGGCGTCCATTTCTTGTTGGAGATCGGCAAAGGCCGCCGCCGGCAAAAAGATGGCCACGAGGAGAACAGCGGTTCGTGTGATCGCGTCAAAATGCATCATGGGCTTTCGAATGCGGGGAATTGCGACAATCCGACGGCCGGCAGCCCCGCCTGTCGTTGCAGGGTGCCGACCAGGTCCGCAGGACTATCCATGGCCTCGGCCGTGATAATGGAAGACGGCGGCACGATGGCCGGAACTGTCCGCTGGCCGCGGGTCGCCTCGAACGTCGCGTCGTCGATCCAGCCGGAATCCTTGGCAGCCAGCAGGATGCGCCCGGACAGATCGTCCAGGGAAAGCGTGCCTTGGGAGAGCTGAATGATCTCTGCCGGCGGCTTCATCAGGAACAGCGCCGGCGTGGATACGACCCCCAGCAGATGGCCTTGTCCGCGGTCGGTGTGGAAGTCGGTGTAGAGGTCGCCCGGCATCGGCTTTCCATCGAGGGATACCGCGTAGACCTTGAAGCCGAAGCGCTTCTCCAATAGCGAAAGGAGTGGAGCCTGGATGTGGCAGTAGGGGCAGTCGGAGTGGAAGAAGAACAGGATGCCGGCCTGGCTAGCGATCGAAGCAAGTGCCTGCTCGCTGGCCAGCCCTGCCTGATGGTTGGCCTCATTCGCGGCGAAGGTGGCGATGGGCCGGCGCTGGTTCTCGTCCAACAGCGGATCGGACATGACCACGTGCCGCGCCACATCGGTGAACCGCTGGGCCTTGTCCATCATGACGCGCTGCAGGTAGTAGTAAGCCGCGACGTTTTCCGGGGAAGGTTCGTCGATGGCCTGGTCCCGATAGCGTTCGAGGTTCTTGCGGAACCACTCGGCGGTTAGCGGGGCTGGTTCCGGTCTGGTGGATTTTGTCGACGTGATTGGGGGCGAATCTGAAGGGGGAGACTTGGTTTCGGGGGTCGGTTTGGAGTTGGCTTGCTTCCTGGGCTCAAGCTCGATTTCCCGCCAAAACCACCCCCGTTCCTTGTCGATGAAAAAAGGAGGCTCAGGGGCCGGCACGAAGTCCGATCCCCTGGCCAAGTGGGGTGCCAACAGCAGGTAGGAAAAGCAGAGGAGCCAGGATCGCCGATTCATGCGGCGATTATCTTGGTCCCTCACGCTCTGTGGTTGCAGGAAAGATTGACTGGAACTGACACATTTCAACTGGGCACCTGTTCGCAAGGCATGCGCTTCATAACCATCAGGGAGCGGGGAGCCAGAAAACCTCTATCGCTTGCTTCACCCGCTAGTAGCGAGCCCAAAAAGACGTCTTGAGTTGTTTATCGCTGAAGCAAAAAGCACCGAGCCGAACCCGTACGGTGAAAACCGTCATTTGCAGCCTTATGCGGCTAAAAGCGGTTTACACTTAGGCTATGATTGGAAAATTTGTTAGATAGAGTAGAACCGCCGTCCTATTCTCCGGCCGCCTTTTGAAAATGCTCCAAAACGATACTTCTCGAGAGGGTCTTGAATGATGGTAGAGATCGAAGACCGCTGGTTGTCTGTCGACGAAATCTGCAAGTACCTAGGTGTTAGCAACGACACTGTGTACCGCTGGATTGACAAATCCGGTATGCCCGCCCATCGCATGGGGCGTCTTTGGAAGTTCAAGAAAGATGAAGTCGACGGATGGGTGATTGCCGGCGGGGCCGCCGAAAACTCGAAAAGAAATCAAGACCAGGAATGAAAATCGACCGATACAGCATGTCCTTTACGACGGGCGGCCTATTCCATCGTGAATCGGTGAAGCTGGCCACGCTCTTTATGGAGCTAGGTACATGGGATGCTGTTCGAGACCGAGTACTTTCAGAAAATTTATTACAGGCTAGAACTCAAAATACAGCTAAACGAGTTTGCCGAGAGGTTTGTACTAGGCTGAAAAGCCTTGAGCCAAAGGAATTTGAATTGCTAATTCATGGCACCCCTCAAGAGCAAGGTTATCTTTTATGGTTAGCCGTTTGTCGTCGTTATAAATTTATCGCTGACTTTGCGGTAGAAATCATTCGAGAAAGATACCTAAGTCTTAAAGCCGATCTTCATTACGAAGATTTCGATTCTTTCTTCAACAAAAAGTCAGAGTGGCACCGGGAGCTGGAAGAAATTAAACCTGTTACAAGAACTAAGCTACGACAGATTTTGTTCAAAATACTGAGGGAGGCAGGCCTAATAGGCTCCGAAAACTCAATCATTGCAGCCATACCGAGCCCTCGACTTCTCGATGTAATTTCTCGAGAAAACCGCCGAGACCTTTTGCTGTTTCCGATATTCGAAACGGATTTGTAGTAGGAAATGACTATTTCTCATATCAGCAAGGAAAACTTGCAATCCGCCTTTCAGCATCTCCTTGCTGTCATATCCGGACAGCGCTTTCTGAATAAGCAAGGGCTGGGTAATGAAATTCCGTTTTTTATTTGTCCGTTCGAGGCCACCGTATCTGTAGACATGCATCGCCTTGAGCGGCAGCTCGTCAATCGTCTTGAACAAGCGGGGATCAGAGTATTGGAGATCAACCTCTACGATCTTGCCGTTGAAATACTCAAAGGCCGTGGCATCTGGGATCAGATTATCGACATGGAGGAGTCCGTTTCGAAGGACCAGCTTAAGGAGTTACTTCAGGGAGTGCTAGACCCTGAGTCGCATCTGGTGCCCGCGATTGCAGACAAACTTTCAAGCACGGACTTTGACGTGATGTTTCTTTCGGGCGTCGGAGAAGTATTTCCTTATATCCGATCGCATAACGTACTGAACAATCTGCAAAGCACTGCCAAGGAAAAACCAACCGTCATGTTCTTTCCGGGAGCTTACACGCACTCGATGGAAACCGGCGCGTCGCTGGACCTGTTTGGGCGATTGCGTGACGACAAGTATTACCGTGCATTCAATATCTTTCACTGCGAAGCGTAAACGAGGGACTCGTGACAAGTCTGAAGAGCATTTTCAAAAAGCCGGTTGACCGCCCCATTGAAGGGGTTATCAAAGCCGATGACGAGGCCAGCCTCCGTCTTGAGATAGAGGAATATGTGCTTACCAACGAGGTGGAAAAACGCCTCGAAGCATTTCTGGACGCCTATAACACCTACGAGGGTGCAAACGGCGTTTGGGTGTCCGGATTCTTCGGTTCGGGTAAATCACATCTGCTGAAAATGCTCGCCCTGCTGCTGGAAAATCGCGAGATTGACGGTGCTCACGCCCTCGACCTGTTCCTACCTAAGTGTGCCGGCAACGAAATTCTCCGTGGAGACCTAAAGCGCTCTGTCGTTATTCCGTCCAAGAGCATCCTTTTCAACATCGACCAAAAAGCCGACGTTATCAGTAAGACTCAGATCGATGCGCTGGTGGCCGTTTTCGTTAAGGTCTTCGATGAAATGTGCGGTTACTACGGAAAGCAAGGCCATATCGCGCAATTTGAGCGCGATCTCGACAGCCGCGGCTTATACGTGGACTTCAAGGTGGCTTACCAAGCAGCCTCGGGAAAGGAATGGCATAAAGGGCGAGAACAGGCTCTTCTGGAATCACAAAGCATTGCCAAAGCGTACTCCAAGATAACCGGCGAGCCTGAGTCTTCAGCGGTTGGGATTCTCGATAAGTACAGGAGCCAATACCGCGTATCGATCGAAGATTTTGCCGAACAGGTTAAGGCATATTTGGATAGGCAATCTCCCGATTTCCGCTTGAACTTCTTCGTCGACGAAGTCGGGCAGTATATCGCCGAGAATGTGAAGCTAATGACCAATCTGCAGACCATCGCGGAAAGCCTAGCCACCAAGTGTCGCGGGCGCGCCTGGGTCATCGTTACCGCGCAAGAAGACATGAATACCGTTGTTGGCGAGATAAGCCGCCAGCAAAGCAATGACTTCTCCAAGATCCAGGCCCGCTTCGCCAACAGGATGAAGCTCACCAGTGCCGACGTCGCGGAGGTAATCCAAAAGCGCCTGCTGATGAAAAACGATGACGGCGTGCGGCTGCTATCCGACATTCATCACTCCCAGGCAAACAACTTCAAGACCCTTTTTGACTTCGCCGATGGTTCTCAGAGTTATCGAAACTTCCAGGGCCGGGATCACTTCATTCACTGCTACCCGTTTATCCCTTACCAGTTCGCGCTTTTTCAATCAGCGATCCAGAACCTATCCCAACACAATGCCTTTGAGGGAAAACATAGCTCGGTAGGCGAACGGTCAATGTTGGGAGTTTTCCAACAGGTCGCCATTCATATCGGTAACCACGAATTAGGGCAGCTTGCGACCTTTGATCTCATGTTCGAAGGCATTCGGACCGCGCTGAAATCCAACATACAGCGCGCCATACTCCAGTCTGAGAAACACCTCGACAGCCCATTCGCCATCCGCTTGTTGAAGACACTCTTTCTCGTCAAGTACGTGAAGGAATTCAAGCCGACGATTAGAAACCTGTGCGTACTGATGCTGGACGGCTTTGATCAGGATTTGCCGCTACTGCGTAAGAACGTCGAAGAGGCTTTGAGCCTGCTTGAGCAACAGACCTACATTCAGCGCAATGGGGAGCAATACGAGTATCTCACCGACGAGGAAAAGGACGTCGAGGAAGAAATCAAGAACACCGAGGTTGAATCAGGGGATGTTGCTACCGAACTGGAAAAAATCGTTTTCGATTACGTCATCAAAAACAAGAAAATCCGCTACGACTTAAACAACCAGGATTATCCCTTCTCACGAAAGCTGGATGATCGCCTCCACGGTCGCGAGTATGAGCTCGCCATCAACGTCATAACCCCGTTCCATGAGCATGCGGACAACCCCGAAATGCACCGCCTCGATACGGTTTATCGGGACGAATTGCGCGTCTTACTGCCAGCCGATGACCGTCTGGTGCGCGACATCCTCACGTACAAGAGGACGGAAAAGTACATCCGGCAGAATATCTCCATCACGCAGCAAGAAGCGGTCAAACGCATTCTGACCGACAAGGGATTCCAGAACAGGGAACGTTACGCGGATATCCAGCAACGCATCCAAACCTTGCTGGGCAAGGCCAAAATCTTTGTAAGCGGAGCCGAGGTAGAAATTGGCAGTGAAGACGCCCAAAGTCGGGTTACTCGTGGCTTTCACGAACTGATCACGCGAGCCTATCCAAATTTGCGGATGTTGCGGGGAATCACCTATACGGAAAACGACATAGCCAAATGCCTTGATACCTCGCAGGAGGGGTTGTTCGGTAATGATGCAACTGCACTAGCTGAATCTGAGCAAGAAGTGCTGGCATTCATTCAAAGCAATAATCGCGGTGGCGTTCGAACAACCCTGAAAAACCTGCTCGAGAAATTCGAGCGTAAACCCTACGGCTGGTTCTACGCTGCGGTCCTTTGCACCCTGGCAAACCTGTGTGCTCGCGGCAAAGTCGAGGTGAGGACGGACGGCAACATCCTTGAGGAAAGCGACCTTGAACGCGCTCTCCGGAATACCCACGGGCACGGCAACGTCGTCCTGGAACCGCAGATCGACTTCACTGCTTCGCAAGTTCGGGGGCTGAAGGAGTTCTACGAAGACTTTTTTGACTCACCGCCGCGCGCCAGCGAAGCGAAAGCACTTGGCAAGGAAACCGGCATAGCATTGCAGGAACTGCTGAATCACCTGACACCGCTGGCGGCGCAATCAGGTCAGTATCTCTTCCTGAGTGCGTTGACCCCGGTACTTGCAAAATTGAAGGAACTGAGCGGCAAACCCTATACCTGGTACTTGACCGAGTTGTTGCGTCAGGAAGACGAACTGCTCGACCTGAAGGAAAAGGTCATTGACCCGATTCGCAAGTTCATGGGCGGCCCTCAGAGGGGCATTTTCGACAATGCCCGGCAATTCGTTCAGACCCAGGAGCCTAACTTCACCTATATCGAAGGCAAGGGAACATCCGAACTCATAACTGCATTGGCCGATCCGGCGTGCTTCAAGGGCAATCGAATGCAGCAGGTAAAGCTCCTGGTCGATGCCCTAGAAGAGAAGCTGACAGCACAGATTGAGGCAGAGATTACCAAAGCCAAGGAGACTGTTGCCGCCCTCAAAGGCCGCCTCTGCGGGATAGCTGAATTCGGCGCATTGAACGGCGAACAGCAGGAACAGATCACCCGACCGTTTAACGAATTCAATGTCGCCATAGAGCGTCAAAAGCTGATTGCCGTCATCCGCGACACCCTGCGCCAGTTTGAGGAAAACGACTACCAGCGTCAGCTCTCGCAAATGACAACCTGGGCGCAACCGGCACCAACGCCCAAGCCTGATCCTGAAATCGGTGAAGCCGCCACACCAGATGAAGGTGCGAAAACCACGCCACCGGCAAAGCCCGAACGGCGAATCGAGTATGTGCCCAGCCGCGCGGTAAAGGTCTCTTTCGAGAAAGCCTGGCTGGCCGACGAGGCCGATGTGGATCGTTACCTGGAATCTATGCGCGAAGCGCTGCTGGAAGAGATCCGCAAAGGCAAAAGGATTCAAATATGATCGAGCGTCTCGAACTGAGGAACTTCACGGCCTTCACTGGCCTTGCGCTGGATCTCTCGCCCAAGGTCAACGTGATAATCGGTGAAAACGGCACCGGCAAAACCCATCTGCTCAAGGCGGCCTATGGCCTATGCGCCGGTGCTCCTCTCTTTAAAAATAAGTCCGACATTAGCGGGGATGAGCTCGAAGCAGCGCTGACAGCGAAGTTGCTCCGCATCTTTATGCCGCTGGACGATAAGCTCGGCAAGATGCATCACCAGGGCTCGACCGACCAGGCCTTTCTTTCTGCCCGGTTCTCTCAAGGACAGAAGATCGCCGCGACCTTTTTCAATAACTCAAAGGCATTGGCCATCCAAGATAGTGCCAACTACGAGCAGTATCAGGCCGAGGCAGTTTTTATACCGACCAAGGAAGTCCTTTCTTTTATGAAGGGATTCAACAGCCTGTATGAGAAGTATGGGCTCTCGTTTGACCAGACCTACCAGGATATCTGCCTGTCGCTGGACCTCCCCGAGGTCCGCCCGGAAACCCTGCACGAAAAATCCAAATGGGCCATGGCGGAGATCGAAGGCATCTGCGGTGGCCGTTTCATTTTTTATGGCGGCGGCAAGGTCACCTTCAAGACCGAAAATGCCGAATACTCCGCCAACTCGATGGCTGAAGGCTTCCGCAAGGCTGGGATACTTTCACGTCTGCTGGAGACTGGCGCGATCCAGCCCGGTGTTAGCGGCCCGCTTTTCTGGGACGAGCCCGAGTCCAACCTAAACCCCAAGCTGATGAAGCTGCTCGTTAAGATCCTGCTGGAGTTGTCGCGCAACGGCCAGCAGATCATGCTGGCGACCCACGACTATGTGCTGCTCAAGTGGTTCGACCTGCTCATGGACAAGGGCAAGGAGGACCACGTGCGTTTCCATAGCCTTTACCGCGACCCGGAAACATCCGAGATCAAAGTCGCCTCCACCGAAGACTTCCTGACAATCACGCCGAACCCGATTGATGAGGCCTTTGGTTTTCTTATCAATCAGGAGATCGAAAACGACATGGGAGGCCTCGGAAAATGAAGGTAGTTGAGGCCGATGGTTTCGAGTTTCGTTTTACGGACGCCTTGGAAGCGTTTGTCTTTGACGAGAAAGACCACACCAAGCCCAAGTTCCATGGAGCCCCTATGAAGGGAGTAGACATCGTGGCCGAGTTCGAGGAAGCCTATGTCTACGTTGAGCTGAAGGACTATGAAGACCCGTCGATTTACGACGTTGTCAGTGCCACGACTGATGACGAAAGGCACTCTCGTCAGGAATGCTTCAAGTGGCTTAAGAACTACCTGAAGTACAAATTCAGGGACTCCTACCTCTACCGACATGCCGAGCAGAAGGTTGAGAAGCCTATCCACTACGTCTGCTTGATTACCTTTGACAATGCCTTGAACAGCCGGATGCAGAAAGCACTGAAACAGGAACTACCAGTGGGTAGGGCTTCGCGCCGGTGGGTCCAGGCGCTGGCGGCAAGCTGTCACGTCGTGAACGTCGATAAGTGGAACGAAAATTTCCCGAAGTGGCCAGTCACGCGAGTGGCCGTTGCAGGCGGAGCTTAACAACTAATGGAAACAGCAAAACTCAAGAAATTCGCCCAATTTGCTCGCCGCAGTCTGATTGACCAAGTCTCCGGAAAGTTGTCATTGGTTCTTGCGCCTGACAGTGCCGCGCGGCGTGAAAGCGCGGAAGCCATCAGAAAGCTAACGAGGCTACGCCTCAGACCGACAAGGCATGTGTGGGAGGGCTCCGCGGTGCCGGTGTGGTAAGGTAACCACGCCGGCGTTGGATCGCCGTGCG
>Ga0233425_10004442_pt1 | contig 23547 bp, 22 predicted proteins | sample Watercolumn_Towu_2_FD_181712 | JGI IMG/M metagenome (GOLD analysis project Ga0233425, IMG submission 181712) | Freshwater microbial communities from Lake Towuti, South Sulawesi, Indonesia - Watercolumn_Towuti2014_140_MG | ecosystem: Environmental > Aquatic > Freshwater > Lake | place... | reverse complement strand
AGAAATGTTTTATAACAGCCACCGCCTTCATTCGTACCTGGGATATGTCTCCCCCAATGATTTTGAAATGAACTTCGTCCTTAAAAAAATTGCTTAACTCTGTGTCTGTTTTTACTTGACCAGATCAGTTTCTAATTATTTTTCGAATTTAATAAAAGCTTAAGGATCGAAAGGATGCAGAATAATAATATAATTTGGCATAATGCGACAGTTACAAGAAACAGGAGAGAAAAGCAAAATGGACATAGATCCTATGTGGTGTGGTTGACTGGATTACCAAGCTCCGGAAAATCAACTATCGCTAATGCACTTGAAGAAAAACTACATCAAATGGGATGTCGTACTTTTGTTTTAGACGGAGACAATGTTCGACACGGTTTATGTTCAGACCTCAGTTTTTCTAGAGAGCATCGGTCGGAGAACATCAGAAGAATCGGTGAAATGGTTAAGCTGTTTTTAGAGGCAGGCATTATCGCATTAACTGCTTTTATTTCTCCTTTCATGGCAGATAGACAAAAAGTAAGGGAGCTATTAAAAAATAATGATTTTATTGAAGTGTATTGTAAATGTCCTTTGGAAGTTTGTGAGAGTCGTGATCCAAAAAAGAATTATCATAAAGCAAGAACGGGATTAATTAAAGAATTCACCGGAATATCCTCACCATACGAGATCCCAGAAGATCCAGAGATTGAGCTCGATACAGAACATTTAAGTGTTAAGGAATGTACTCAAGAAGTAATTAAGTATTTAATAAAGCAACACTTGATTTTTTTATGATTTTTTAAGGTAAGACTTTATTGCCTCAAGGAAAAAATAATAAAAAATTAAATAAAGGTATTTTCATTCAAGCAAGAATGTCATCTTCGAGATTTCCCCAGAAGATGCTCAAACAATGTGGTAATTTGACCCTTGTTGAATATGTCTTTGAGAGATGTTTAACGTCAACGGAGGCCGATTTAATAAAGATAGTAACATCCGAGGCGGCCTCTGATGATTGTCTCTATGAATATTGTATGTCAAAGAAAATTCCGATAGCGAGAGGCCCTTTGGAAAACGTGTTATTGAGATATGTGCTGGCAGCCGAAGAAGTTGATTGTTCAATAATCTGTAGAGTCTGTGGAGATTCTCCATTTGTTGATGTCAGTCTTATGGATAAGATGTTTATTATAGCAGAAAATGAAGCCATAGATTATATCGCACCGCAAAAAAGTACTTGTTTGCCAGGACTAGACTCGGAAGTAATAACTTTAAATACCCTTCATAAGATTTCTAAAATAAATCTGACGGAAGATGAACGTGAACATGTAACTCTCTATATAAGAGACCATTTGTCTAGTTTTAATACAAAGATAATTAACTCAAATTTGCAACCAAAAGGAATAGATAACATTTTTCTTACAGTCGATTATCCAATAGATTTATTGCTAATCAATGAAATAATAAGCTTTCTAAATGATAAATATGATTTCACCTCTGATAAAATTTTTGATATCTTGCTTAAACAAACTTATCTTCTTGAAATAATTAATCTTTGTAAATCAAAAAGAAATCATGAATGATTTTATAGATAATTTATCTCCGTTTCCCTTAAGATTAGAAATTGAGCTAGTCAGCGACTGCAACCTTCAATGTGTTTACTGCCCCAGACAATACCTTCCCAGGCTTAAGGGATACATCGATTTTGGGCTTTTTAAGAAATTAATTGACGAAGCCGAGGGGCATCCAGAAACCATTATCGTATTACATCGAAGGGGAGAAAGTATGCTCCATCCCCGTTTCAAAGAAATGCTGAATTACATATCTGGAAAATTCAAGGAAGTCCAGATGGCAACAAATGCCACTTTGCTGAACGAAGATAAATTCCAGCCATTGATTAGCGCGCTAACTTTTCTGTCCTTTAGCCTAGATACACCTGAAATCTATGACAGAACACGAATTCCTGCAAGCTATCTGCGAATTGAAGAAAAAATTTTGAAATTTTTAGAATTTAACAATGGCCGGGTCAAGACGCAGGCATCCATGGTTAAGACAGAAAGAACTCTTCCTGAGGACTGTGAAACTTTTAAACAAATCTGGCAGAGGCGTGTGGATAGGGTAAGAATTTATGAAAAACACTCATTAAATGGTAAATTCGGGTCTTTGCAAAATCCTAGGTCGAGTAGAAAATCATGCGTCATGCCTTTTTACGAAATGCTTGTATACGAAGACGGCATTATAGGAAGATGCAATCATGACTGGAATGGAAACCCAATGGGAGATGTTAAACAAAAGCAGATCAAAGAAATTTGGCATAATCAAAAATATAAAGATTTGCGGAATCAGCATAGGCAACTCAAGCTCACTGACTCCGTTTGTTTGAATTGCGACAGTTGGTATCCTGAAATAGGTTGGCAGGGGATTGGGGAAGTAGTTAAGAAAAAATGATCAGAAAAACCTTTTTGCCAATTGCTCGACCAGACGTTACGGATGAAGAAATTTCTGCTGCATTAGAAGTTCTCAAGTCGGGATGGTGGACTACCGGACCTAAGGTGACGGAATTCGAGAATGCCGTCACGGAATATCTCAGAGAAGACATTAATTTGTACTCTGCCGGGGTAAATTCCTGTACCGCTGGTCTCCATCTTTCTCTTCTTGCCTTAAATATAAAGAAAGGTGACGAGGTCATTGTGCCGACGTGGACTTTTGCCGCTACGGCTCAGGTAGTCGAATGGGTTGGTGCAAAGCCTGTTCTTTGCGATATCGAAGAAGATACTCTGAATATTGATGTTAGAATAGCCGAAAAGTTAATTAATAGTAAAACCAAGGCAATAATCCCGGTTCATATGGCAGGCTTCCCTTGTGATATGGATGCCCTGGAAAATCTTGCGAAAAAGTATGGACTTGCAATTCTCGAAGACGCCGCCCATGCCATAGGGACTAAATATAGAGGGAAAAAAATAGGCAATTTTTCCGATTTTACGGTCTTCAGCTTTTATGCTACAAAGAATCTCGCTATGGGAGAAGGCGGATTGGTGGTATCAAAAGATGCTGTGCTCATAGAAAGAATTCGAAAACTTGGATATTTCGGCATCAATAAGGAAGCATTTAAAAGATATACAAAAACCGGGAACTGGCAATATGATATCGAGGAACTTGGTTTTAAATACAACCTTGATAGCCTTCATGCCGCGATTGGTTTGGCCCAATTAAAACGTCTTGATGCGATGAATGAAAAAAGACGGCGAATTGCCAAACGTTATAGAAAAAAACTGGATAAACGCTTCATCTTTCATAATGATTCTTCTGAGCATTTCCATACTTACCATCTATTTCTTTTAAGAGTACCGGAAGCTCTCATCGAGAGGGACCTCCTTGTCATGGAATTAAAAGTGAGAAATATAGGCGCCAGCGTTCATTTTATACCTCTTCATCTGCACAGTTATTATAAAAAACGAAATCTCCTGGAAAATTTTCCAGCAGCGAACAAAGTTTTTGCCGAGATCATCTCGATACCTATGTTTTCGGCAATGACCGATGAGGATGTTGATTATGTCATCAACGCTCTTAATGGGATAGTAGGGGGATAGGATGGATACTTTCAAGGAAAAAATTCTCGGGACAAAAGAAGTTTCAGTATGGGGCATTGGCTACCTTGGATATACAAAAGTACTCAAACTACAATCAAAAGGCTTTCTTATAAAAGTATATGATATTACCGATTCTGGGTTTAATGAAAAGAAAAAAAATGGAAGTTATCCTGATAAAATAATGTCTTTTCGATGGTCAAAAAGTGGTAGTGTTCCTCCGTTAGATATTTGTCGATTTAAATTGGTTTCAATAGAAGAAATGTTTACAACTAATTTGCATATTTTTGCATTTCCTTTAACATATAAAGGAGGCGAAAAACGATATCTTGGTAAGGTAGCTCAACTTTTTGTTAAATATAAAGAAAATCTAAAGGATGCCCTTGTTATTTTTCAGTCTGCAGGTCCTCCGGGTACAATTGATCATTCTTTTATAAAAATTCTAAAAAAAAATAAAGTTCAATGTTGTGTAGCGACGGCCTTTCGAAGTGATTGGAGCCTAGAGGAATTTCTGCGGGAACAAAAAAGAAGGGTTATTTCAGGTATGAATAGCAAGTCGATCCAGAAGATAAGATTTTTTTATGATCTTCTTGATATAAAATATAAGGTCCTGAAAAATATTAAAGAAGCGGAAATTTATGAAAATGCACGGAATGGGCTCCAATATATCGCAACAGTTTTTATTAATCAACTCGCCGTTGCCTATCAGGGAATTAATATTAGATCTATGACAGAATATCTATTAGAAGACATAGAGCTAAATGAATCACATCTTTGTATAGGCGCGGGCGGTTATAAGATGCCTTATTTCATACAAAGTATACTTGAAGGCAGCGAAAATCCTTCTGCCTTATCATTGATCCAAGAAGTACATAAAATTAATTTGAGTCTAATCATTGCCTATGCCGATGCTATAATAAAAAGGGGTATTCGTTCTGTCGCCATCCTCGGGCTTTCAGTGAAAGGAAATCAAAAAAGCATCGATTTTTCTCCATCGGTTATTTTGGCTGAATACTTAAGTTCTTCTGGTATTATCGTGTATATTGATGAACCTTTATACAATAAAATTGAAATATTAGAAATATTACCGACTTGTAAGCCATTCGATATTTTTACCGATAAAGTATTCATCGAGGCACTTTTTGTTATGAATGATCATAATAAATTTAAATTCATCACACAAAACGATATTAAGCAATTCAAATTGGATAATATTCCGGTCATTATCGATAACGTTCCTTTATTTAATAATTATACATTCGGACTTTCTACGATTTATCATGCTATAGGCGATGGAAAAATAAAAATTCTTTAGTTTTGATTATACATATAATATGTGTGGAATAGCCGGATTTTATTCAACCAATAAAGAATATCAAGCGGAATACATCGTTTCAAATATGCTGGACAGGATGAACTTTCGCGGACCAGATCAAAAAGGCTTAAAATCTTTTGGAAATTTAACGATGGGTATGGTCCGGCTAAGTATCATTGATAAAGAAATCCACAACATTCCTTATGAAGATAGAGATGAAAATTATGCTATGGTCTATAATGGTGAAATATATAACCACGAAGAAATAAGGAGTTATCTTTCCCCTAAATATCAATTTAAAACCGTTTCAGATGCTGAAACTGCTCTATATAACTATATTGATAGAGGGATTAAATCATTTCATGATTATAATGGAATGTTTGCATTTGCTATTTATGATCGCAATGATGATGTAATTTGGATTGTCAGGGACAGATCCGGGGAAAAACCGCTTTATTATTCGCAAGGCAAGGATTTTTTTGCCTTTTCGAGCGAGATAAAAGGACTTTTAGGTCTAATAAGTCCCGAGTTTAACAAAGAAGCGATATCCTACTTAGCTTACGAATTTGTCGTAGGGAAAGAGACGCTTTTTAAAAATATTTACTGTCTTGAACCCGGAGAGTATATAAAAGTCCAAAAAGGAAGTTATAGTATAAATTCATATTGGAAATTTTGGGACAACTTAATTGAAGTAAGAGATGATTCTAAAACGGTTATAGATAACTTGTCCGATTTGATTATAGATGCTATTCAATTAAGGACAAGAAATTGTGTGCACCGGTTCGGCTGCTTTATAAGCGGAGGTATTGACAGTTCACTGGTGGCGTGTTTATCAAAACCCGATTTTATCTACTATGTTCATTATGATTATGATGATTTCAATGAATTGCCGTATGCCCAGTTGGTGGCCAAAAAAATTAAACGTGAATTAGTAGTTGTTAAACCTAAAAAGGAAGATTTCGAAAGAACAAGAGAACGTATTTCCTACCATCTCGATACCCCCTGTACCTGGACAAGCTTTTCTCTCTGGATGTTACTGGAAAGGGCATGCAATGATATCAAAGTAATCATGACCGGAGATGGAGCCGACGAAATCTTTGCCGGTTATCATCGGTACCATTTGCTTAATCATGATCAACAAATTCATAAACTTCAGGCCATGCGACAATATTCTTATCTTATTGACCGATATTATGGAAGTCCGGTTGATAGATATGCCAGACTTGTTAATCGATATGAAAATCAATTTGACGAAAAGGTGAATAGATATTTAAAAGACTTGATTGGTAAATATTTTACAAAAGGGAATGGAGACATTATTCATTCAATGGGTATTAATGATTTTTATACCACGATGCAAGTGCTTCTGCAAATGTCTGACAGGCTCTGTATGGCTTTCAGCATTGAAAACCGCTCTCCTTTCCTCGATTACCGGCTTATTCAATACGGTTTATCAATGCCTTCCAAATATAAAATTAAAGATGGAATTACGAAATGGGTCGTAAAGGAGGTAGCCAAAAAATTTATTCCTTTTGAAATCGTAAATCGAATAGATAAAAGAGGATTTTCAGCACCTGTAAACCGATGGTTTGAATGGGATAATCATGGTAAATATGATCGAGGCTCATACCGTAAATTGGTTTTTGCCGATTGGTTAAAAGTCTTTTTCAATGAAAAGAAAGTACAAGATGAAAACTGGAGTCAAAATTCCAATAGGTGCTAAAGAAGTTTCTTGCGACCTTTGTGGTAGTTCTTCGTTTGTAGAATTTCCTCATGCCCGTGAATATACAGAGGGGCAGCCTATTCATATCTGTAAAAAATGTGGACTTGTCTATTATAAGTTTCGCAGACCTCCTGAAGTCCTTGTAAAATTTTGGGAAGAAGTCATGTTTAAGGCAGGGGAATATACCTCGCACAATCCGACATTTCGAAGCCGACATCTCTATGCCGTAGAATTCATTGATAAATATATACCATTGAAAGGAAAGACCCTTCTTGATATCGGAGCCGGAGAAGGTCAGTTCCTTGAGATGTGCCAATCAAGAGGAGTAAAGATATTTGGTGTTGAATCCTCAAAAACGAATAGCGCGCTACTGACCCAAATGGGCATTCCTCATTTTAATGGAACGATCGAGGATTATGTTATAGAGCGCCGCAAAAGTAATGCAACAATTAGGGCAAAAAAGAAGGTAGATCTGACTGCTTGATGCAACCACGCAAAAGAGTCTGGGAATCAGCCAAGCGGCAGATCTCGTCGGATAATACGTCCATCAACTCATTTTTTGTATCTGGACGGCCATTGGCCAATGTTTTTTTAAGGTGGTTCCATACCCCCTCGTCTGGGTTCAACTCGGGGGCATAGGGAGGGAAAGGCTCCAAATGTAAACGAGAGGTTCTAGACAGAAGCTCTATAATGGGATCAGATCGATGGGTCTTTCCATTATCCAGCAGGACGATCAGATGGCCCGGTATTTGACGCAATAGATGACGGAGGAAGAAGGCGACTTCTTCGCCCTGGATATTATCCTCATACAATTGGCAATACAAGGTACAATGAAAACGTTTTGGACTAACTGCGATACCAGAGATAGCCGAGATCCTATCATGGCGATACCGCTGATGCAAGATAGGTGTCTGGCCAATCGGACTCCATGTTTTAAGAACCGAAGGAATCAAGAGGAAGCCCGATTCGTCGATAAAGACGAGGTGGGCTGCCAGCCTTGTGGCATTTTTTTTACCCGAGGCCAGACCGATTTTTTCCATTTCTCGATGGCGGCTTCGTCTCGCTCAACAGCCCGACGTTCCGGTTTCTGGTGGCTCCAACCTATCTGATGGAGGAGTTTGCCCACGTGATTACGATGGTATGTTACACCCAGATGAGCTTCGATCAGATCGGCAATACGCTGAGTGGTCCACAACTCTGTCCGGTAACCGTGAGCCATGGCCCCTTGGGCCAGGAGACGAACAAGGATTTTTTTCTGTTTTGCAGTTAGTTTTGGAGGTCTACCGGGTACTGATTTGGCCGCCAGTGCTTTTTCACCGCCGTTTTGGAAGGCATCACGCCACCGGAGGACGCTGCTGGCGTGGCATCCCATACGTCGGGCTATCTCATGAAGGGACAAATTTTGCTTAAGAAACCCGATGACACGTTTTCGACGTTCTTCCAGCGATTGCGGAGAACCATGAGGTCGCATAGGGACACCTCCTTTTAGGATGTCCCTATTATATTGCATTACTTATGCGGAAGTCAATAATGAAGTAATCCGGGAGGAGGCACTCCCCCCAAATGTGGATATCGTAACGATATTGTGGACATTACAGAATTCTCAATCTTGTATCGATATGCTCAAGGCCGCCTATACCGTTCTAAAAGGTGACGGCCATATCTTCATTCAAATGGGAAGCAGAATTTTTGTTCCCTTTAAAAAACCACTCGGAACTTATTTTTCAAAACTTCCTCAGGATGACCAACCCTACCATTTCAGCATAAATACCTTACAGGGGGTCCTGGCGAAAAGCGGGTTTAAGATCATTATGACTAACAATTATTGGGATGAAGACCTCCTGTGTGTTCTTGCAGAAAAAAGGCCCTTAACAGAAGATATCGAATGGTATCCCGATAATTATTAGGAGGTTTTAAGTTTTTTTGAAAGATGGCACGAGGAAAGTGAAAAAATGAAAAAGTATCTTAGGGTCCTGCCTTTAGACTATAAACTCACAAAGACTCACTCCTTTCTTGATAAAGTCTAAAAACATCAAAGCCTCTAATAACCAATAAAATCACAAATGTCTAATAAAACTATCATTGTTGCGGAAATAGGAATAAATCATAACGGTTCAATCGATAATTGTCTGAAAATGATAGATAGTTCGGCTGAGGCAGGTTGTGATGCCGTAAAGCTTCAATTTTTTAAGGCAAAGTATATGTACCCCAGGAGTGCGGGCAAACTTGATTGGAAAGACTCAGAAAAGGAATATTCCTACGACATTTATAAGGCCGTAGAAAGTTTTGAATTGCCTCTGGACTGGATTGACGAGCTCATCAGATATTGTGAATCGAAAAAGGTCAATTTGATCTCTTCGGTCTTTGATATAAGAGGGTTTGATCTACTTGTCGATAAGGGAATTAAAACAATCAAACTAGCCTCCTATGCTCTTACCAATATACCTCTTGTCGAACACTGTGCCAAGAGTCGACTTCCGCTTCTCCTTTCTACTGGAGGGGCGACGCTGGGAGAAACTGAAGAAGCTGTAGCAGCAGTACTAACATATCATAAAGATATAACTTTGCTCCATTGTTCGATCCAATACCCTACGGCACTTGTGGATTGCAACCTGGCTGTGATTAATACACTTAAATATGCTTTTCCTGGGCTTACAGTAGGCTATTCTGACCATACAAAAGAAATTTATGAAGCCCCTGTTCAGGCAGTTTATCTTGGAGCAACGGTCATAGAAAAACACATCACTCGGGACAAAAAAATGAAAGGGCCGGATCACTTTTTTTCTTTAGAACCCGCCGATCTAAAAAGAATGGTCAGCCATATTCGTCAGGCTGAAATAGACAGGGAGAAAGGAAATTTCAAAATAGAAGGTATACTTTATGGAAATTCAGCAAAGATATGTCACCAGAATGAAAAGTACCTCCGCGACTTTGCCTTCATGACCCTCTTTGCTGCAAAAAACATAAAAAAGGGAGAAATTATAAGGCCTGAAAATGTCCTCATCTTAAGGCCAGGGAAAAAGAAAAGGGGACTAGATCCGAAATTTCTGAGCTTGTTTCAGAATTATAGCGTCACGGCAAAAAAGAATTTGGCTTTTGAAGACTCTATTGATTGGGATGCGATTTTATGAAAAGGATCCTCTTTCGGGCTGATGCCAAATCTTCAATAGGAGTTGGTGATTTAATTTCCCTCATATCTCTCTCCAAGTATTTTATAAGGGCTGGATGGAAGATATTTTTTATGATCAGAGGATACGAAGCGGGGCTAAAAATCGCTCAAAAATATAACTTGCCCAATCTTACTATCCTTGATCCTCAGTGTAATTTGGATAAAGAAGTTCAGGCCATTAATACCCTCTGTGATAAAGAAAATATCGATCTTGTTTTTTTCGAAATTACTGAGAGATGCCTTTCAGACTATCGGGGATTGAAGAACACGTTTAAAAAAGCCGCAGTATCCTTTGATGGAAATTTGCTTGAAGACTTATCTTTAGTTGTTTCCTGGGTGCCGAACACTTCTCAACTTTTTTTTCCTGAAAAATTTCCTAATACTAGATTTCTCCTTGGTTATCAATTTGTTACCCTTCCTCCTGAATTTTTCGATGATCACAGAATAAAAAATAGACAATATAAGTATAATCCTGAAAAAGTTCTGGTGGCTATGGGCGGGGCCGACGAAAACAATCTGACACAAAAAGTTGTGGACGTCTTGATTAAAAGTAATATCGACCTTCAAGTAACAATTGTCGTCGGAGGAGGATATGAATTTTCCGAAGAACTAGAAAAAGTTCTTAGGATTTCAGGTTTGAATTTTTGCCTCAAAAATAACATTACAAATATGCTTGAGGAATATTTGAAATGCGACGTTGCCATCGGAGCAGGAGGGCTCACTGCATCAGAATTAGTGGCTTCAAGGACTCCTTCTCTTCTTATCGCAGCTTATGAACATCAGATTGAACGATGTATGTTTTTTCAATCTAAAGGATGGGTCAGATATTTAGGCTTTAGGAACATAAATATAGATGAGATTAAAAATAATATTTTAAAATCACCTTCGGCAGTTTCTTATAATCCTTTTCGTAGTAAAGAAATCTTTATTGAAATATGTTCTTTTTATAATTGATCTATTTTTGATAAGTAATAAAGGACATGTATGTTTTTAATATAAAAGAAAAATTAGTGTAAAGGGAGAATGTAAATTTATGTACATTTTAGGTGTTCGAAATGCGGGCTATGATACTTCCTGTGCATTAATGAAGGATGGGCAAATTATATGTGCAGTTTGTGAAGAAAGGTTATCTAGGCAAAAACGAACTAAAAAATTTCCAATAAATGCAATGAAATATTGTTTAACATTTGAAAATATCACCTTAAAAGATATTTCTCATGTTGCAGTTTCATGGAATCCTGGGATTAATTTAGAAAGAATGAATATGGCACAATCAGAAATTGCAAGGTTCATTCCTGAGTATCTTTATTCTGTACCTAATTACATGATATATACCTCTAATAACACACCTAATTCACTAACTTTAAAAATTAAGTATAAGAAAAATGATTTAACTATACATTATCTTGATCATCACTTATGCCATATAGCATTTCCATATTTTACATCAGATTTTAACAACGCTATGATTCTAAGCATGGATGGGTGGGGAGAAAAGGTTAGTACATTACTCGCGACTGCAACAATGGGAAATTTCTATAACTGTTGGGAAATTGAATTTCCACAAAGCTTAGGTATGTTTTATCAGACCATGACAGAATATTTAGGATTCCAACCACAAAGTGATGAATGGAAAGTAATGGGCGCTTCATCATATGGAAATAAAAAAAAATATAAAGAAAAAATTTTAAAACTTATTTGGCCAACTAATGATGGAAAATTTCAGATGGATTTAAGCTATTTTGACTATATGAGTTTTACAAAAAGAAATCTTTTTTCAAAGAAATTGATTGAATTTTTGGGACCAAATCGTTTTCCGAATGCAGAATTAAAGAGAAAACATTTTGATATTGCTGCTGCCGTTCAAGATGTTTTTGAGGATATTGTTTTCAGTATTTTAAATAAAAATTATAATGGAGAATATAAAAATCTTTGTATAAGTGGTGGTAGTGCAATGAATTGTGTCGCAAATGGAAAAATAATTAATAATACACCTTATCAGCAACTTAACGTATCTTTCGCGCCAGATGATTCAGGAACATGTATAGGTGCATGCTTGTTATTATGGAATTTATTAACAAAATCAAATCAAAGAAGTGTTTTTATGTCGCCTTATCTCGCCAAAAAATATTCGAATGATGAAATTGAAAGTTATTTGCGAAATTATAAAATTAATTTTACAAAAACCAAGAATCCCGCTGAAAAGGCAGCTAAATATATTGCAAATGGAAAAATTATAGGATGGTTTCAAGGACGTATGGAATTTGGTCAAAGAGCATTAGGAAACAGAAGTATCCTTGCCGATCCACGCAAAAAAGAAATGAAAGATATGATAAATAGAATAGTTAAATATCGCGAATCATTTAGACCTTTTGCTCCGGCAATTTTAGATGAATTCGGAAAAGAATATTTCAGGGATTACGAATTTACACCATATATGGAGAAAGTTCTTTATTTTAAAAAGAATATGAGAGAAAAAATTCCAGCCGTCTGTCACATTGATGGAACTGGAAGACTTCAAAGTGTTTCAAAAGAAACAAATCCTCTATTTTGGACATTAATAAATGAATTTAGAAAAATTACCGGAATACCTTTAATTCTTAACACGAGTTTTAATTTGAATGGGGAACCAATTGTCCATTCTGTCTCAGATGCATTACGTACATTTTATTCTTGTGGATTGGATATTCTTATCATTGGAGATTATATTGTTAAAAAATAATTTTTTTCGGGATCGGTGTTGTTAATGTATAAGAATAATAAGTCATATGAGAAAGTGAATTGTGATCTTTGTGGTTCATGGGATGTTATCGAAGTTCCATATTGCCGACAATATACAAATAATCAACCTATACATATATGCAAAATTTGTGGATTAGTTTATTTTAGGTATCGTAGAAAATCAGATTTATTAGCAAAATTTTGGGAGAAAGAAATTTATGAAAAAGGAGTTTATACATCTCATAATCCAACATTCATAAGCAGACATATTTATGCATTAGAATTTATTAAAAGATATATTGGAATTAAAAAAAGAAATATCATAGATATTGGTGCTGGAGAAGGACAATTTTTAAATTTAGTGAGAAAAGAAGGAGGAAATATTTTTGGGATTGAGTCGGCATCGAGAAATAGCAAAATATTATCAAATTTAAATATTCCACATTTTAACGGAACAGTTGAAGATTACGTTAAAAATGTTATGACTAAATCAAACGCTAATATTAAAAGTGATTTAGTAACAATTTTGTGGACTCTTCAGAATTCTCAATCATGCGTTGATATGTTAAATGCAGCTTATGGTATGTTGAACAAGGGCGGATATTTATTTATTCAAATGGGAAGTCGTATAAACGTTCCTTTTAAAAAACCTCTTGGATCATATCTTAGTACTTTGCCCCAAGATAATCAACCATACCATTTTAGTATTAACACACTTCAAGGAATTTTAGCTAAATGTAATTTTGAAATTATAATGACGAACAAATATTGGGATGAAGACCTTTTGTGTGTTTTGGCAAAGAAAAATACCTCAAAAAAGACTATTAAATGGGAAAAAGATAATTATCAAGAAATCCGAAATTTTTTTATACGTTGGCATAAAGAAAGTTTATTAATGAAACAGTGTCTAAAAATTTTACCTTTAAACTATGAAAAATTTATAGCCCATACCTTTTAAAATTATTTTATTTGAAATATGTAACTTTATGAAATTAAAACTGATACTAATTTTAACTAATAATGATTTCAATGAAAATAAAATTAAATCCTTATATGATAATTTATTATCATATGTTAAAATTCTTCATAGATTTGAATTAATTATTTTAACTGACTCTAATTTATCAAGAGCTCGCAACTTTTTTAATAAAATAATTCTTACAAATTTACACCTTAGACTTTTATTTATTAAATGCAATCTTGAATCCCCTGATGAACTAATATTTAATTTAAAAAATAATAGGGGTATTGTCTTTATTTTTAAAAAAAACAAAAGCAATAAAAAATATTTTATTAAATCTTTATTTAATAGTGGTTATTACTTAGACGAACAACAATATTTTATATTATGTGCTTATCAGGCTGGATGCCTAGTCACAAGTAATATAAATAATTCTCTTGAAGAATTAGATAATGAATTACTTGGAGAAACAAAAAATCTCAAATTTAGTTTAATTGAATCCCCAATTGTTAGAATTCCAAGGCCAGATAACATTAAGTTATCCTTTGGTGCGCAAATATATGCAAGAAGTTATATATCTACAACCTCAATAATTAAAATTGGTAGATGTAGCTTAATTAATACGGACTGTGAACTAAATTTGGGGCCAGCAAAGCTTGAAGTTGGAAATTTTACTATGATTTCAACATATTGTAACATAACTGGTGCTCGACATACATTGAAAAGAATTAGTACTTTTAATTTGGATACAAGTCCATACCCTTTTTTAAATGAAGCATTTGATAAATATGGTGATATTTTAATTGGATCCGATGTTTGGATTGGGAGTCATGTAAAAATTCTACCAGGAGTAAAAATTAATAACGGAGCAGTCGTCGGGACTGGAAGTGTTGTTACAAAAGATATTCCTCCTTATGCAATAGTAGCTGGAGTCCCTGCAAAAATAATTAACAAAAGGTTTTCTGAATTAGTGATTAATAAACTCCTTAATATTGAATGGTGGAATTTTCCTGCAATTAGATTAAAGCGTTGTGCCCCTTTATTTAATAAAGAATTTATTAACTTGCCAGAAAAAAAACAACTCATTTTTTTAGAAAGATTATTTTCTAATGATTACTAGTCTTATTATTGCTGCTCATCCTGATGATGAGATACTTGGTTGCGGTGGAACAATAAAAAAGCTATCCTCTGAGGAAGATTTTTATGTACTTATCTTGACCTACGGCGTGGAAAATAGATATCCTAAGGAAATGGAAACAAGACTAAAAGAAAATGCCCGGAAAGCCAACAAGCTTGTGGGGACGAAGGAAGTTTTCTTTGAGAATCTTCCTAATCAGGGGCTGGACGCCATCCCCATTTTAGATGTGATTACAACCATAGAGAAGTACATGAGTCAGATAAAGCCCGATAGAGTTTTTACTCATCATGGCGGCGATTTGAACAGAGATCATAGGGTCGTCCATGAGGCTTCTATGGTTGCCACCAGACCTATTTCCGGCCAATGTGCCAAACAGGTTTACAGCTATCATGTAGCCTCTTCAACAGAATGGAATCAAATTAAAGAGGAAGATATCTTCATTCCAAATGTGTTTATTGATATTAGTGACACTATTTCAGCAAAAATCGGTGCCATGAAGTGCTATAGCAGCGAGTGCCGTCCTTTTCCTCACCCAAGGAGTCCGGAAGCCTTAGAAGTCTATTCTCAATATTGGGGGATTACCGTAGGAATGAAGAATGTCGAAATATTTCGACTTATAAGGGACTTGAGAGGGTCTTTATGAAAATTGTTTTCATAGGAGGAGTGGAAATAGGATTCACCGTATTTGAATCCGTATTTAAGATCGGATACTCTATTCATACGCTTTTTACCTTGCCTTTTGAAATGGCTGTCAAAACATCCGGTTTTGTTGATTTTGAACCGGTTGCCCTGCAATACGGAACGAGGGTTGTCAGAACGAATAATATTAATCGACCTGAATCCATCGCCTTGATAAAGGAAATATCACCGGATCTGATAATCGTTTGTGGATGGCAACGGCTCCTTTGCGAAGAAATTATCCGTCTGCCGAGGCTGGGTTGCCTAGGCTTTCATTCCTCCCTTCTGCCGAAATACAGAGGGCGGGCCCCGGTGAACTGGGCAATCATCTTAGGGGAAAAGGAAACAGGCATAACCATGTTTTATTTGACCCCTGAAGCCGATACGGGTGATATCATAGCCCAAAGATCCTTCCCTATTTTGTTCAACGATGATTGTGGTACGGTATATAAAAAATCAGCCCAGGCCGGGGCGGCCTTGATTGCTGAATATCTCCCTTTGATTGAAAAGGGAATCGCCCCGAGAAATCACAATGAGGGCTATAGTTTCCCTGCTTACCCGAAAAGAACTCCGGCAGACGGCCTCATTGACTTCAATAGATCGGCCCTCGATGTGTATAATTTTGTGAGAGCATTGACAAGACCTTATCCCGGAGCTTTTTACTTTGATGAGCAGGGAAGAATGATCAAGGTCTGGAAGGTCGAAATAGTCTTTGATGAGAATCGAACGAATGCCGATGATATTATCTTTGAAACGAAAGATCTAAAGATCAGGATTATAGACTGGGAAGTCACCTACGTCTAATTTCATCCGAGAAAATGGTAGTAATTGTAGATTATAACCTCGGAAATCTCAAGTCGGTGGCCGCTGCAGTGGAAAGAGTCGGAGCAAAAGCCATTATCTCAAATGCCAGAATTGATATTCGGAAGGCCGACAAGTTAATACTTCCGGGAGTCGGCGCCTTCAGGGACGGGATGCAAAATCTTAAAACTTTGAACCTCATCGAGCCTCTCGAGGAGGCAAGACGAAAGGGTATACCTGTTCTTGGGATCTGCCTGGGATTCCAGCTTATGGCCAAAGAAAGCTATGAATTCGGCCACCATAATGGTTTGGGATGGCTTAATGCCTCGGTTCGTAAAATCGATACGTCTGAGAGCCGTTTACCGATCCCCCATGTCGGTTGGAATGACTTGATAAAACTGAAGGGAAGCCCTTTTTTTGAAGGAATCCCAAGCGCCGCCCTGTTTTATTATGTCCACAGCTTTTATGTCGATTGTGAGGATACAGAGATCGTCATAGGTGAATGTGAGTACGGCATGAAATTTACAGCCGTAGCCCAGAGTGGGAATATTTACGGAACACAATTCCATCCAGAGAAGAGTCAGTATTACGGGTTGGTTTTGTTGAAAAATTTTATCGAAAACACCTAAGGATATGATTCGTAAAAGGCTTATTGTCGTCCTGACAATCAATAATGGTGTGCTTTTCAGAACAAGAAATTTTATACCGGATTATCGATACACTCTAAATTTTATAGATGCATGGTCTGTTGATGAAATTATTGTTCTTGATATAACCCGACCGGGTGAAGGGAATAAAGAAAATTTTTACACAGTTGTCGAAGAATTAGCTACTAAATGCTTTGTTCCTCTTGCTGCAGGCGGATCTGTACGTTCGATTGAAGATTTTAGGTCATTATTGAAAATAGGTGCCGATAAGGTCGTTATTAATACGGAAGCCTTTTCCCGTCCGGAATTAATTACCGAAGCCGCAAATACATTCGGTTCGCAATGTGTCGTTGTCTCCATAGATGCGAAGAAGAGGAAAAATGGAGAATATGAAGTATTTACAGAATATGGAAACAAATCAACCAATACTACACCCAATGACTGGGCGCAAAAAGCACAAAATTTCGGGGCAGGGGAAATCATGATTACCTCGATTGATCACGATGGAATGCTGGAGGGTTATGATAACGAACTCAACCGCCTCATCTCACAAAATGTTACTATTCCCGTCCTGGTATGTGGAGGCGCAGGTAAGTGGCAGGATTTCGTCGATGGTTTTATTTTTGGACAGGCTGAGGCCGTCTGTACGACGAATATATATCATTTTACAGAGTCAAGTATTAAAAGCGCAAAACGATATCTTGAAAAGAATGGTGTTTTTGTAAGGATTTAGATTCTAACCTATCCCAAGGAGAAATAAATGGCCCTTGAATTGATAAAAGACAAGACGAATAATAATCTATTACAAGAAAATTTCCAGGAAAAAGGGGCGAGAAAGGTAATTTATTGTAAAAAATGTATTATGCCGAATTCCCGACCTAGGATCGTTTTTGATGAGGAGGGGATCTGTAATGCCTGTAGAAATGCAGAAGATAAGGAAAAGATAGATTGGGAAATGAGAAAAAGGGAATTTATTGATCTTATACAGGAATTTAAATCGAAAGATGGATCATGGGACTGCGTTATTCCCTGGAGTGGAGGGAAAGATAGCTCAAGCATTGCATATAAACTTAAATATGAATATGGCATGAATCCTTTGCTGGTCACTTTCTCACCGATGATACCCTATGAAGTGGGGAATCATAATAGAGAAGAACTTATTCGACAGGGATTTGATCACTTGTTTTTCCGCCCAAACCAAAAAGTTCAAAGAAAATTGGCAAAAAGGTTTTTTATTGAGAGAGGAAATCCTAAAATTGTCTGGGATGCTGGGGTTAATGTCATCCCTATTCAGATAGCTGTTCATTACAAAATTCCACTAATTTTTTATGCTGAACATGGTGACAGCGAATACGGTGGTAAAGTGTTAAACGAAGAATCGAAAAAAACTCGTGATTTTACTGAAGTAATAGAACATCTTATCGGAGATGATCCGCGTAACTGGGAAGATGATGAGATAACTACAAATGATCTAATTCCTTATATATATCCAGACTTAGAAGAATTAAGAAGAGTTGGAATAAAGGCTTTTTATTTTTCTTATTTCTTTAGGTGGAGTATGCTTGAGAACTATAACTATATTAAAGATAAATATGATTTTAGGACCTGCCTAAAGGGCAGAACCAATGGGACTTATACAAATTTTGACAGTTTAGACGATAAAATTGATAATCTTTATTACTATATGCAATTTATAAAATTCGGCTTCGGCAGGGCAGTTAGGGACTCCTGTAGAATGATCCAAAATAACCAAATGACTAGACAGAAGGCTTTGGAACTTGCAAGGCTGTATGACAACGAATTCCCTTATGACTTTTTTGATGAAGTGCTTGAGTATCTCGATATAATGAAGGATGAATTTGATGAAATCGTCGATAAGCATCGAAACACCGAGATTTGGAAAAAAGTAGGCAATGAATGGATGCTCAGATATCCTTTGCCATCTGAATAAAAAAGCACAAAAACTTGATGAATTTATGGATATAAAATTTATTCACATCGGTTGTCATAAATGCGGCAGTACTTTTCTTCAAGTAGAAGTGTGGCCGAAAATAAAAGGAATAACCTATTTCCCTTTTTCTAAAAACCATCCCATTTTTAAAGAAATGGAACACACTATAAGATGTGGTGAAATTTATTTTGAATTGGAAGAGATTAAAAAAATTATTCATGAAAAAATTGGTCATTACAAGAATTTGTCTTTATCCCACGAAGGCTTTAGTGGATTAGATCCAGCTATATTAGGATCTGGATATCAAATAAAGAATGTCTCAGAAAGGATTAGGCAAATTTTCGGCAATACCAAGATTTTAATAGTTATCAGGAATCAAAAAAAGATTCTTCCTTCAATGTATCTCGACGACATAAAATACGGTTACCTTATGGATTTCACTAAATGGATTCATTGGAAACTTGATATTTGTGGTTTAAATTATTACAAATATCACTCAATGATTAAGTGCTATATTGATTATTTTGGAAGAGAAAACGTTAAGGTGATTCTGTTCGAAGAACTGTTTAATCGTGAAATTTTACTCGAGATATTTGAAGATTTTAAGATTGATCCTTCGGGAATTGATGACATTGATTTCACAATAAGATTTAATGAGGCATATTCTCTACCGAGCTTCTATATTGCAAGATTAATAAACAGATTGTCCGGTTCCAAACTTACTTATGGTTCGATCTACGGTCCGTCTCCAGTTCGAATGTATAATTTGTGGCGTTATAAATGTGCTCCAATCGTTGATCAATTAAGCAAGAGATTAAATATTCCTTCACCGAAGTGTGATTTTGAAGGTTATGATAAGTTGCTGTTTGAACTTTTTCACGAGGACAATAAGAAAACAGCCGCACTTACCGGCTTTGATCTGTCTTCATACGGATATGTTTAATCTATCAATTTTGAAATTATCACAAAATATTATTCGTGAGTAAAACAATACAGACACGGGAGTCAGGCGAAATAATAGTACCATTTCTCGCCACAACAGCCCTTGAAGCTTTTTGGGACACTTCAAGGCCGATGATATTTCTTGGGAAATGGTGTCTCTTGCCAGAACTTAAATCTTTTTGGGAGCCATTAGGCGGAAAGATTGTTTCGAAACCTTTGGCTGATCCTGAAAATTATTATGAATCCTGTGAATTTGTCAATAGAGCCTATGAACAGGCGTTATTAAAAATATTTCCTGTTCTTAATAGTATTCATGCAGAAAAACATAGCCTTCGATATTGGCGGATTCTTGTCGGTCCTTGGCTTTATTTCTTTGTAAATGCCGTTTATCGAAGATATGTTTTTGTCCAGGCTGCTTTGAGAGAATTACCAGAGTTTGAAACAATAGGCCTATCAGAAGAATCTTTTGTCACCCCGATTACTACAGCAGAATTTGTGTCAAACATCGAGGATGATAGATACAACCTGCAGATTTTTACAAAAATTTTAGATTTCTTTGACTACCGTTTCTTGCAAAAAAAATCATTAGAACGAATTTTAATCAGCAACGATCACGGACAATCATTCATAAAGGATTCAATTAAAAAACTTTATTCTTTTATTTGTAATAAAGTATATTCAACATTTCATAAAAAACGAATTTTTGTTATTAAAAATAGCTTTTTAGAAGCGCACTTAGAGTATCGCCTAATGGTTAAAAGCCTTTTTAAATTTTTAGTAGATAAAACCAGTGAATATAAAATTCCTCGAGTAGAAAATGATTTGCTTATGAGAAAACATCTGCAGGAAATTCATCTGGGCGATGGAAAATTCGATAAGCTGATATCGAATATGATTCCTGACGATTTTCCTCAATGTTTTCTTGAATCATATAAGTTTGTTAAAGCCAGGGTTAATAAAGAATACCCCTCAAATCCCATAGGTATTTTCAGTGCAACGTCATATTATTTTGACGAAGTCTTCAAGCAATGGGCGGCCAGAAATGCGGAAGCGGGGACCGTAATACTCGGAGAACAGCATGGTGGTTTCTATGGATATTACCAGCACCATTTCAATACGGACCATGAGATAAAAATAACTGATAAATATTATACCTGGGGCTGGGATAAAAATAATTATCAAGAAAAAATAGTTCCATTTGTTTCAACCAAGCTTTCAGGAAGAAAAATTATCGGAGCTGATAACAAAAAGGTTGGAATTCTTTACACAACATCCGTTCCATTTCGTTACAGATTTTTTTTTGGAGTTGACCATGACCTTGTTATTAAATGGCGGCGATTGTTTGTAGAATCATTGTTGCCCGAAATGCTTAATAATCTAATTATACGCGTCAGACCGGGAGCCCATGATCTTTTTGAACAATTATTCTCTAATGTAAAAATTGATAGCTGGAAGAACTGCTCCTTTTTAGAAAGCCTACAGAATACTCGCATATTTGTAACTGATAACTGCGGGACCACTTTTTTAGAGGCATTGGCCGCAAACAAACCAACGATAATATTTTTTAATCCAGGAACAAACAGAATACATGAAACCGATGAACCCTATTTTGAAAACCTCCGTCAATTCGGTATACTTTATGATAGTCCTAATGATGCAGCTAAAATGGTTAATGAAATTTATCATGACGTAGAGAACTGGTGGAATGAACCTCCTCGTCAAATAGCTCGGATGAAGTTCTGCGAACGATATGCTCGAACATCTAGGGATTCTCTTGGTGATTGGGCTAAAGAATTAATTAAATATATCGATTAATAAATTTTTTTTCGTTCCCTCATTATTTAAAATGCCCCCCCCCCCTTTTTCTTTACAGAATATTGTAAGACAGCTTCTTTTTTTGCTCTCGAAAAGGGAAAAATTATTATTTATATTAGTATTTATTATGTCTTTAGTATTTTCTGTTATTGAATTAATTGGCATTTCGGCGATTATTCCATTCATGTCAGTTGTTACTAATCCGGGACGGATTCAATCGAATAAATATCTGAATTTTGTTTACAGTACGATCGGATTTAATTCTGAAAATGAATTTATAAAGATCTTCTGTGTTTTTATTATGATATTTTATATAATAAGAGGAATATATGTAGTGTTTTACAATTATGCAGTGAATCGTTACTCCTTTAATAGGCAACACGTTATCGCCAGTAAATTATTCGAAAAATATCTTGATTTGCCTTATGTAATTTTTACCAAAAAAAACTCTTCGGATTTGACAAAGGCTTTAATCACCGAAACGTATTATTATTCTCTCTTATTGAACCAGCTTCTTTTTTTCTTTTCAGAAATTATCTTGCTAATCTTACTATATAGTCTCTTGATGATAGTACAATGGGAAATAACTGTTATTATCAGTATATCAATCGGATTACTTGTTTTCATTCTTACTCGTATAGTATCAGGTAAAAGTAAACAACAAGGGATAAATAGAGAATCATTACAAGGGAAATTATTCAGAATTATTAATGAAGCTTTGAGAAACTTTAAGATTATTAAATTGTCAGCAAATAAACATGGTGTAGTTAATAGATTTATTAAGATAAGCGAAAGCCTCTCACATGAGTTTGCCAGTCATAGGACATTATCTTCTGTTCCACGAAATGTTATGGAAACTATTGGTTTTACTGTTCTCATGCTTATATTTTTATATTTTACTTTTATTAACCAATCCATAACCGCATTTATTCCGATAATTTCGACTTTTGTCTTAGCACTTTTTAGAATGATGCCTGCCGCAAATAGAATAATTATTCATTATAATAATATTCTCTATTCATACCATTCATTAGATATACTTTTTAATGAACTTCAACAACCTATCGAAACTAAAGAAAATGACTCCTTAACATTTAACAAATCCATAAAGCTTAAAAACATAAGTTTCAAATATCAAAATGATGGTCAGCCAATTTTAAACAATATTTCCTTCACCATTCAAAAAGGTTCTAAGGTCGGCATTATCGGCGAAAGCGGAAGTGGAAAATCAACTCTAATAGATTTGATTATAACTATGCTTAGACCTACTTCTGGAGAAATTTTTGTTGACAATGTAAAGCTTGACACCAAAAATTTGGCATCTTGGAGACAAAAAATAGGCTATATCCCTCAAGATATTTATCTTTTTGATGGAACGGCCGCCGAAAATATCAGTTTCGGGTATAATTATGACGAACAAAAAATAGCTGAGAGTTTATCAATGGCGAATATTTATGATTTCTTGAATCAAGAAGAGGGCTTGAAAACGCTTGTCGGTGAAGACGGAATATTACTCAGTGGCGGGCAAAAACAACGAATTGGGATTGCCAGAGCCCTTTATGGAGATCCAGAAATTCTTATTTTTGATGAGGCTACCTCGGCACTCGACAATGAAACTGAAGCAAAAATTATTGAAGAGATATTTTCGATCGGCCGGGACAAAACGATGATTATTGTCGCTCATCGTCCTAGTATGATTAAAAATTGTAATGTGGTATATAAATTAGTCGAAGGTAGATTAATGCTTATTTAGGAAGAAATATCGGAGTTAATATGGATATCAATAAGAACAACCTAAGATCTTTTTGATCTGGTCAAGTAAAAACAGACACAGAGTTAAGCAATTTTTTTAAGGACGAAGTTCATTTCAAAATCATTGGGGGAGACATATCCCAGGTACGAATGAAGGCGGTGGCTGTTATAAAACATTTCTATGTAGTCGATAACCGCCTGTCGCGCCTCCAGCCGAGTAGAATATACACGGTCCCTAAACTGGTCATTTTTTAGAGTATGGAAAAAACTTTCGGCCACGGCATTATCGTAACAGTCGCCCTTGCGACTCATGCTAGGAATCATGCCGTAAACTTTTAAGGCCTGTTGGTAATCATGAGAAGCATATTGAA
>Ga0233425_10004441_pt1 | contig 23554 bp, 28 predicted proteins | sample Watercolumn_Towu_2_FD_181712 | JGI IMG/M metagenome (GOLD analysis project Ga0233425, IMG submission 181712) | Freshwater microbial communities from Lake Towuti, South Sulawesi, Indonesia - Watercolumn_Towuti2014_140_MG | ecosystem: Environmental > Aquatic > Freshwater > Lake | place... | reverse complement strand
GTCCCGATATCCCAGCCGATGATGGCCGCGCCCAGCACCCCGAACGCCACGCGAAGCTTGCCCACCGTGGCGATGGCGTTCGACAACGATAGGTTGGCCGTTGCCCACGCGGCCGCCGTGGTGCTGGCCGCCGTCACCGCCGCCGCACCTGCCGTCTGCCACGCGATGATCAGCGCCGGGATTAGGCGGTAGACCAGCACCGCGAGGCCGACCTCGGCGATGCGGCCCAGCCACTTCATCACCGTGTCCAGGTTCTCCGACAGCCACGTGAGGGCCTCGGCGAGCTTCTTGGTGAATCCGGTCGATTCATCGAGCTTGCTGACCCATTGCCCGAAGGCGTTCGAAAGACGCGTGAAGGCCTGGCTGACGGTCATCGGCAGTTGCGCGTACTCGGCGGCCAGCTTGTCCTTCTGGCTCATCAGCGCGTTGACCACCACGTCGGCGGTCAGGCGGCCTTCCTCGGCGAGCTTGCGCAGCCGTCCGATGGGCACGTTCAGGCCGTCGGCCAGTGCCTTGGCCAGACGCGGGCTGTTTTCGACGACAGAGTTGAATTCCTCGCCGCGCAACACGCCCGAGGCCAGGGCCTGCCCGAACTGCAGCAGGGACGACTGCGCCTCGGTGGCCGATGCGCCCGAGATGCGCAGTGCTTGCGAGATGCTTTCGGTGAGCGAGAGGGCATCCTGCTGCTCTCCGCCCAGCATCCGCACCGCCTGTTGCAGCTTGCCGTAAAGCGTGGCGGTCTCCTGGATCGGCACGCCGATGCGCTGGGAGATGGCGAACAGTTCCTTCTGCGCGACCGTGTACTCGCGGCTGCCAGCGGTGGCGAGCTTGAGCCGCGCAGACATCATGTTCCAGGCGTCGGCGATCTGGACGATCTCCTGCACCTTGCCACTGGCCCAGTTGATGGTGAGGAAAGCCAGCAACTGCGTCTTGGCCTTGGCGACCTGATCGCCAAATGCGCTCATTCCGGCCTTGACCTCGGCCATCCCGGCGGCAGCTTTATCGCCTGCGGTCTTGGCGTTCGCGCCAAACTCGCCAAGACTGCGCTCGGCCGAATTGATGGCGCGTTTGAGCCCCTCGTCAGCGCCTTCGAGCGCAACAAGGATGGAAATGCGGTTTGCCATTTCAGTCCACCAGCCGCAACTGCTTCTCGATTCGTGCGGAGAGGCGCGGAATCCGACCGGCGACGATGCGTTCGACGTTCAGTCGCTTCTTGAGCTGCACCCGGGGTACCAGCACGGCGATGGGTACATCCGCGCCACGTTTGAGCCGCTTGATGCCCTCGGCCTTGCGGTAGCGGCGCTTGAAGCCCGACAGTGGCCGGTCGTATTCCTTGATGTTCTCGGCCATCAGCACGATGTTCCCCTTGGCGTTCTTGATGAAGTAGGCGTTCCCACCGCGCATCAACTCGGCGATCTGCGCCTTGAAGCGTTTGCGACCGACACGACCGTGCAGTGGGATCAGCATCCGGCCGGAAATAGAGCCGCCACGCTCGTGGATGCCCGACCACGGGATGCGCGAGCCGACGTAGAGCGCAGGCAGCCGGCTCTTGTCCTTGTCGAGCACCTTGGCAGTGAAGCCCTTGACGAAGGACTTCTTGACCACCGTCATCTGGCCCGCGACGTGGCTGCGCACGTCCTGCTTGAGTTCGGTGGCCTCACTGGCGATGCCGCGCGCGACTATCTTCTGGACCTTCTCGCGGAACTCGCCGCCCCAGCGGCGCAACTGCGCCTGCGCGGCCTTGCTATCGATGCGAACCGAGATGCGCATGGTTTTGGAGCCTGTCGAGGGTCTGGTCGAGGTGACTCGAGTCGCCGCGTGCGCCGATGGCGATCAGCGAGAGCAGCCGGGCATCGCGTGCGGCGTCCTCACGCGCGGTGGCGGCGGCGAAGCCGCGCACCTGCGCAAGGGTGTAGTCGAGGATGTCGGGCAACCGGTGGCCGCGCTCGATCAGGTGCTGGACGGTGTCGAACCAGCCGTGGTCACTGCTACCGCCGCGCTCGTCTGCGCGATCAACCCGTCGAGCCGAGGCATCACCGTCCGGGTAAAAAAATCGGCGTTGACCTCCAGCACTTTTGCCGCCAGCAGGATGGCCTGGTCAGCATCGAGTGCGTCGACCCACGCGCGGGGCTTGCCGACGGCGATGGACACTGCCGTCAGCAAGTCGTCGCCGCGCTCGCCGAACAGGGCCAGCCAGTCGATACCATCGCCGCCGATCTGTTGCATCACCGGCGTGATCGCGCGCAGGAAGGCGGGCATCTGGCCGACCTTGAGTGGCTTGATGGCCAACGGCTCCCCGTCGATGACCAGCTCCACCGCTTGCGGGATGAGGGTTTCCAGATCGCTCATGGCAGTCCCCATCACAGTTGCACGATGCGGCCGAACTGGCCAAGCACCGCGTCATAAGGCTTGGTGGTGTCGGCCAGGAGCGAGCCTTCCAGCTCGAACTTGTTGTACTCGTCCGAAATGAAGGAGATTTCCTTCAAGGGATCGAAGGCCACGCGGTACAGCTCGACCAGCACCTTGGCATTGCCCTGCGCGGTGTTGATGCCTTCCAGACGCAGGTAGCGCTCGGGCAGCGCCTGCGTGAAGATGCCGATTTCGGTGGCGACGCCGTAGCTGTAGGCGGCCTTGAACGGTGCGGTGAAGCCGGTGATATCCAGAAACTGGAGGGCACCGAAGTCGGTGTCGGCGGTGTAGTGCGTGCCTGCGGTCAGCGTCGCGGGCGTGCCCGCCGAGTCGGTCACCACCAGCGCCGACACCTTGGGATGGGCGAAGAAGTAGCGGTCGCCGACCACCGGAGCAGCGCCGCCGATGGTTTCGGCGGTCACAGTGCCTGTGCTGCCGGTGACGTGGTTGCCGTACAGCGCCAGCGCGAGGTTTTCCTTGGTGAACTCCTCGATGGTGAGATTCACGGTGGCCGACTTTTGCTTGACCATCCGGTGGTCGAGCGAGCGCTGGCCGGTCTGGCTCTCGTAATGCTCCAGCACGTCGGTCTTGAGCGAGAGCTTGAGCTCGGCGACGTTGCCGGGCGAGCGCACTTCGATGGGCAGGCCGGACTCGTCGCGCTTGCCGAGGAAGACGCGGCCCTGAAAACTGGCGTAGGTGCTCATGATTTGGATTCCTTGCGTTGGGTGGAGATGGGTCGGATGGGCTCAATGGGTGTGCCGTCGCCTTGCGGCTGGGGCTCGGGTACGGGCTGGCGGTCGTGGCGGGCGATGCCGTTGGCGATGAGCCAGTCGGCAGTGCTGCCATCCACATCGAGCCGTTCGCCCGCCTTGTAGGCTTGGCCCGCGTGGGTGTGCGGCTGAGTCAGAACGATGGAAGTCATGGGGGTCATCCTTTGGCTGAAAGATCGGTGTCGAGCGTCCGGTAAGTGATCGCATAGCGCGCCGGAATCGTGGCGGCCACCGCATCGGCGTCCTCGACGTCCCACTCACATTCCTGCTCGCGGATACCCAAGGCAAGGCCACCCAGATTCCGGTCGGCCAGCAGCGCAGCATGGGCGGCAGTGAGCAGCCGGTCAGCCTCTGTTTCCGGAATGGCGGGAGGTACCGCGCGGGCCAGCGCGACGAGGCGCACCGTGAGCTCGCGTGTGACGCGGTCGTTGGCGCGCTCGGTGATCGATTCGGACTCGGGGAACACCACCAGTGCCGGGCATTGCTCCCGGCTGATGGCCACCGTGGGCGAGCGGTGTAGCGTCGCACCGAGCGATTCCACCGGCGTTCGGACAGCCGCCATCACCGCGAGCAGGATCTGTTCGCGGATCGAGTTGCCGGACACGGCGCTACACCCTGGTGAGCTGTGCGCGCATTTCCGAGCCGTCGCCCACGGCCCGGGTGCTACGCACCTGATAGATCACGCCATCGATCTCGACCGTGTCGCGCGGAGCCAGCCCTTTGAGGACCGAGGCCGGGTACGACATCTGGTGGTCGGTGGTCGAGGCCAGTCCGTCGAACACGGTGTCGTCCGGCGCAGTAAAGCCGACCGGGTGCGTCTGCGACGGCGAGCCATCGGCAGGCTGCCACCGGCAATCGCGCAGCAGGCCCGCGTTCAAAGCGGCGGCATAGACCTGTTCGACGAGGCCCATCACGCGATCTCCAGCTTCACCAGCAGCTGCGGTCGGTGGCACAGCGGTAGCGGGTTGGCCTGCGTGTGCAAATCGGTGCCCCGGTCGAACTTGCGGGGCTCCTGCTTCGCGTACAGCGGCAGCGCCATCGTGTTGGCCGTCTCGTTGAAGTCGGCAGGTGCGTAGTACGTGGCGAAGGTGTCCATCGTGCCGAGCGGGAAGGCGTGCCCCTCGTCCTCCTCGACAAAGCGGCGTACGGTGCCACCGGGCGCAGTCGCGCGACCGCGATGCTCCTCGAAGGTGATGCCGCAGAAGGTGAAGCCGGAGCGCATATCCGTGCGCAGCGCCTGACCGTCCTGCCAGCGCTCGTAGGCCGCGATGACATCGTCGTGCGTCGTGAGCGCTTCGAAGAAGTCCTTGCCGACCAGGACGTGGACGCCGGTCATCCGCTCACCCTGCAGGTTGTCCTCGACGTAACGCAGGAGCTCACGGCAGGCTTTGCCGACATCGAAAGCGCTGTCGTGCGCAGCGATGTCCCACGCGAAGGTCTGCGGGGTGATGCCAAACTCGTCGTACAGGTTGTAGATCACGCTGCCGTCAGCATCGAGGATCAGCCCCTTGAGCGCGCCAAAGCGCAGGTGCTCCAGGGTGATCGCGTGCTTGTTGCGCATCGTCTGCAGGTGCTGCGCCATCACGCCCGCCACCGTCTGCAGTTCCGTCTCCGAGCCGAAGGCGCGGATGCCCTGGACCTCCTCGGGCAGCACCACGTCATCGTGTGGAATGTGCGGAATGTGGAACGAGCGCACGTTGCGCTGGCCGCGCACACCGACGGTGCCGGGCGAGCCCACAGGCATCGTCGGCAGCAGGGTCAGCACGTTGTTTTGCTTCTCGACGATGATCGAGCGGAAGCGCTGCGGGCGGTCGACGAACAGCCCCATCTGGGCCAGACGGTCGTAGTTGTTGGGCAGGATGTTGATGGCGGCGGTCAGCGCCGACATCGAAAACGCTGGGTTCTCGAAGATGTTCTGCATGGTCAGACTCCTTGACGGACGAGGACACCCAGCGCCTTGAGCTGGGCAATGGCCGACGCCTTCTCGGCAGCGGTGATAGCTTCGGGCCACTGCAGTGCGTGGTCGGAAACGATGGCGTGACGCGCGACGACGAGGCCGTTGTCACGGTCGGCCAGCGTGGCGTCGCAGGTCTGCAGCAGCACGCCTGCGGCGACCTGCGAGCCGTCCTCAGCGGACGGGTCGATCTGCTTGTACTTGCCACTGGCGGTCACGATGCCGAGCACCGTACCCAGCGGCAGGTTCTGGCCTGCGGCCACGGTGACGCGGTCACGCGAGTACAGGTTGGGCGCTTCAAACTTGAGCAGGTCGCCCAGGTTCATGGCCTCGGAAAAGACGGTCGGCATGTCAGATCTCCTTCTTCAGTGCGGACGACTGCGCCGCAAGGTTCCGGGCGGCTTCGAGCAGTGGATTGGCGGGTGCGGGGCGAGAGGCGTCAGGTGCGATGCGACTGACGATCTCGGGGCTGGCTTCGGCCTTGGCCGAAAGCAGTTGGCTGCGCACCGTGGCGGGTGCGGTGTTGGCCTCGAGAAAACCGGCGATCAGATCGGCGCGGCCAGCAAGCTGGCAGGTCTGCGCGATCTCGACGGCATCGGCCACGGTCAACGTGGCGGTGGGCGATTGAGAAGGACTGCCAACAGGATCAGCAAGAGGCCGATCAAGAGCAGCGGGGTCGGTTCGATCATTCATCAATGACTCCTTGGGGTGGTTGCTGAAAAAGCCCGCCCGCGCGGCCACGGCCACCGGAGTCGGGTTGGGGGAAAGGGATGCGAGCAGTTGCGCGAGCGCGTCGTCGAAAGTGCCGACGGCGTCGGCAAGGCCCATGGCGACGGCCGCTTGCCCGAAGAACAGCCCGGCCTCGGTGTCGCGCACGGCGGATGTCTCAATGCCCCGGTGACGAGCCACCGTCTCGACGAACAGGCCGTAGATGCGATTGACCTCAGCTTTCAGAAAGGCGTGGGCTTCGCTGGAGATCGGCTCGTGCGGGTTGAGATCGTTTTTGCGGTCGCCCGCGAACACGGCGGTGTAGTGAACGCCGTCCTGCGCATCCTTCTCGGACTGGTCGACGTGCATCGCAATCACGCCAATCGAGCCGACACCGCCGGTGCGCGAGACGAAAACCCGGCTGGCGGCGGACGCCAGCGCGTAGGCGGCTGAGAAGGCCATGTCATTGGCCACGGCCCAGACCGGCTTGATCTGGCTCGCCGCGCGGATGCGGTCGGCCAGATCGAACACACCACCCGACTCGCCACCCGGCGAATCGATGTCGAGCAGGATGGCCGACACCTCCGGATTGCCGATGGCGGCATCCAGTTGCGCGGCGAGCCCCGCGTAACTGGTCAGCCCCGACTCGGCCTCCAGCCCCACGGTGCGGCGCACTAGCGTGCCGTGGATGGGGATGACGGCCACACCGGGCGGCGACCCGGACATCGCACGTGTCGGCGGCGTGTAGCCAGGGGCAGCGGCCAGGTCGGAAAGGCCAACCCGAGGGCCGAGCACGGCCAGGATCACGTCAAGTTTCGGGCGATGGATGGCCAGCGGCACGCCAAAGAGGCGCGCCGCCAGATGCGGCAGCAAGGTCATGGGAAGTCCTTCAGGCAGTCGAATTGCTGCCGAATGCGTCGGCGGCGTTGCGGTTGGGTTCCGCGCTGCCGCCGTCCTTCGACGTGTAGCGAGCGTCGGAATCGAAAATCAGGCCGAGGTCGTCGGCGCGCTGGTTATCGGCCGCGATCTCCCGGTCGACGTCTTCTGCGTCGTAGCCGAAGGCCGAGATGGCTTCCGAGCGCGACATCAAGCCAGCGCGGATCGCCAGCAACATCGCCTTGAATTCCTTCTCGGGATCGACCCACTGCCAGCCCTGGGGAATCCACTTCACCGCGAGGTACTGGCGACGACGGGCTGGTCCGCCTCGAGCGAAGCCCGGGGCATCCAGGGCCCCGGCGAGCACCGCCTGCTTCATCCAGGCCGCCCACACAGGACGGCACATCTGATGCACCAGCACCCCGTGCTGCACCATCTCGCAGCGACGCCGGAACTCCAGCATCCCGGCGCGGATGGACGAGTAGTTCACGCCGGTCAGATCGCCGGTCAACTGCTCGTAGGTGATACCAATGGCGGCGGCAACCGCGCGGAACTGGGTGCGCAGGAATTCGGAGTACGAACCGCCAACATCAGCCGGATCGGAGAACTTGATGTCCTCGCCCGGCTCCAGGATCTGCAGCGTGCCCGGCTCCAGTCCGGCAAGCGCAATCCCGTCGGCGTCCGCTGCACCTTCGCCCATCAGGTTGTCCTCTGGGTTGGCGCGCGTGACGAAACCCGCGAACATCGCGGCGGTTTTCTTGCGCACCAGCTCGGCGTCGTCGTACTGGTCGAGCTCGTTGAGCTTGACCAGGGCCCGCGACAGCCACGGCTCGCCCCGGATCTGGCCTGGGCGCAGAACGCGGAACAGGTGAATGATCTCCTTGGCATCGATGCGCACCGTGTCCATCCCGCCCTGGCCCGACATCGGGGCCAAACGCCCGTCCTCCGGGTGCGAGCGGTACAGGTGGTAGGCAACGCGCCGCCCAAGGTTGTCGAACTCGATGCCGGAGCGCACGACGTTGCCGGACGGCAGATCGGTGTTCAGGTTGATGGGCAGGTGCTCGGGCTCTAGCAACTGGAGCTGCAGGGGCACCGACAGGCCATCCTCCGGACGGCGTGGCCGCAGTCGGATCAGGCATTCGCCACCTTCGAGCATCGCCCGACACGCCAGGGCCTGCAGGCCATAGAAGTCGGTCTGTCCGGCCGCGTCGGCTTCCTCGACCCAATCGCGCCACAGTGCCTGCACCTCGGCCTTGAACCGTTCGTCGCCAGACAGGCTTTGCGGCTTGATGCCGGTGCCGACCGCATTGGCTACGAAGGCTTCGATACCGGCCTGCGCCCAGGCATTGCGCCGAACGAGGTCCCGGCTCTTACCGCGCAGTTCGGCGTTGGTCGCCAGCATCGCGGCGACCGCACCCGGATTGCCGGGCATCCAAGCCAGCGAGCGACGGCCACGACCTGCGGCTTCGTGTACCGGCGAGGCACCGAACAACCGGCGCACGGTTTGGGAGAACCACGCCATCTCAGAACCCCTTGCGCGTGGTAACGCGGATCTGGCGTGGCGCACCGGGCAACAGCCCGGTCTCAGCCGCCTGCTGAAGCAGGCCCCGCCTGACTTCGCGGATGGCGGCCATCAATTCGTCGACAGAGCGGTACTCGACCGTCTTGTCGGCAAAGGTCACCCGCCGTTCGCCCTTGGCGAGTGCGGACTCCAGGGCCTGGAGCTGGGTTTCTGTGTAGGCCATCAGCGGTACACCACGAGATTGATTTCGGAGGAGTCGTCGAACGACGTTGCTGTCGTCGCGCAGGAGATGTCGACGTACTGGGCCGTTTTCAGGTCGGAGCTGGCGCGAACGACGGCCACACGCTGCTGGCCGCTGTTGCTGCTGCTGCGTGCGAGCGCCGTCCAGCAGTAGCTCGCATCCGGCATCGCCACTGCGAAATGCACGCGGTAGCGGCCCGCTGCCGTGCGCACGACGCTGGCCACGTTGTGGGCACTGCCGATCACGACCTGACCGGCCACGTAGCCAAAGCTCACCCACACCCGAGCGAGACCAGGGTGCGTGGCGTCGATCTTGGTCTTGACCTCGAAGCCAATGCGCGCAGCCAGGGCGGCGATGCCAGACGCGAGGCTCATCAGGCCAGCGCCCCGTCGAAGATCACGACGAAGTCGGTGTCGGTGTTGCCGACATCGGCAGCCGCAACCGCACCAATGTTGGTGCGCGCCTGCAGCTGTTCGGCAACGGTCAGGGTTTGCGCCGCGTCGAACCGCACCCGCAGATTGACGGCAGCGAAGAGCGCGTCCAGCCCCGTGGTGCCGTTCTGCAGCAACTGCTGGATCTCCACCAGGGTGTCGTAGGCGGCATCTGCTCCACCTAGGATGTCGGCCTTGAGCGCGTCGAGCAGCGACACGATCTTGTTCGACGAGTAGGTGGTGGAGGTGGCGATCTGGTTGTCGTCGATAGCGGTTGCGGAGAGCACCGCCGCCTTCAGTTCGTTGATCGCCGCGACCAGACTCGACTTGTCGGTGGTGGACAGGCTGGCTAGGTTTCCCGCCGTCGCCCGGACGTCGTTGAACTCCTGCGCGACCCGGATGACCAGGCTCTCGATACGGGTGGCAAGACTCATGTGTTCTCCTTGGTTTGAAGGCGACGGCCATCAGCGAAGCCAACGGCTTCGGATGACGCGTCGACCGGTATTGCGGGTTCCAGAAGCAGCGAGGCCACCGCTGGGGGTGGCCTCGTTCAATTCGATGTCGTGGATGGGCGGTGGCGCATCCGGTGGGGGCGCTACCCCAAGTTGCCGCTCCAACTCCCGCCAGTGGCGTTCCTCGAAGCGGTCCAGTCCCGCCGCCGATGCAGCCGCGCGGGCGTAGACGTAGCAGTCGAGCGCTTCGTTGCGCTCTCGCATCTTTTGCCATTCGCGCACCGGGAATCCGTTGCGGTCGCGGCGCGTGATCAGTTGCTCGGCGCAGAGCTGCTGGATGAACTCGGCGTCGATCTTGGGCAAATGGACGAACCCGGCTGGAAACACCGGGGTCGAGCCGTCCTCGCCCACATCCGCGCTCTTGCGCAGGTTGTTGTAGAACTCCAGCTTGGCGATCCCAACCGCCACCGTGAACACCTTGATGCCTCGGCGCAGTTTCTTGCCACCCTGCGACACATCGATGGCTGTCGGTGTGCCGATCAGTGCGGCACCGCGCGGCACGCCCTTGACCGCCATCACGCGCGGATCGTGGCAGGCTCGCACGAAGGCGTAAGCCTCCTGCGTGGCAAAGCCGGTGTCCAGCGCGAAGCGCGCCAGTGGCATCGCCACCCCCGAGGCGTGCGTCCAGTTCTCGGCCAGCATTACGGCCAGCGCCTTCCACACCGCGTCCCGTGCGGTATCGCCCATCAGGACTCGGTGCTCGATGAGCCAGGACTCCTTGCCGCGCCCAAAGGCCCAGATCGAGGCCTCGATGCGATCCTTCTGGACGTCGGCCGCACCCACCAACAGCAGGCCGCCCAGTGGCACGGTGCCCACGGAATAGTCCTCGCGGCGCTCGACCAGCCGTTGCCAGTCGGGCGCTTCGCCTTCCTCGACCCAGGTCTCGCCCAGCTCGGTGTTCTTGAAAGTCTTGATCGCGGCGGCCGATCCCGACTCCTTGTTGACGGCGGCTTCCCACGCGGCAGCGATGTCACGCCAGGAGCGCCAGCCCACCGGGCTGTACAGCGACGACAGGTGAAAGCCTGCCGTCTTGCCCTGCGCCATCGAACGCCATTCGCCACGCTCCAGCATCCACGTCTTGTGATGCTCGGAAATCGCGGTGTCGCAGGACTCGCAGATGTAGGCGGCGGTTTCCGGCTGCCCCTTGTCCCAGCGCAGTTGCTCGAAGCGCAACCATTGCGGGTGGTTGCAGTGCGGGCATGGCACAAAGTAGCGGCGCTGGTCGCTGGCCTCGTACTCGCGCTCGATGGCCGAGGCGCCAGAAATCGTCGGCGTCGACACGATGAAGATCTTGCGCCGGGCAAAGGTGCGCGTGCGCGCCTCGGCCAGCGAGATCGCATCGCCTTCACCCTCGACGTCCAGCGGATACCCGTCAACCTCGTCGAGGAACAGGTAGCGCACCGGCATCGAGCGCAAGCCTACCGCGCTGTTCGCCCCGGTCATTACCAGCACGCCGCCCCGGAACTCCTTGGCCAAAATGGTGTTGCCCGAGTCGCGCGAGCGCGCCGGGGCGATCAGTTCGGCCAAGGCGGACGATTCCTCGATCAGCGGGTCGATCCGCTGCTTGGAGTTGCGCTTGGCCATCTCCACCGTTGGCCAGACGGCCATCATCGGCCCCGGCGCATGGTGAATGACGTAGCCGATCCAGTTCGACCCCATCTCGGTCGCGCCGAGCTGCGCTGCCTTCATGAACACCACACGCTCGACCGGCGAGGTCGGCGACAGGCAATCCATGATGGCCTTCAGGTAAGGCGTGCGGCTGGTACGCCAGCGCCCCGGCTCGGCAGACGCCTTGCTGGAGAGCATCCGGTGGCGATCTGACCATTCCGATACCGTGAGCAGCGGGTCGGGAGTAAGCCCGTCGCGCCACGCCCGTTCGATCTCCTGCGCGCCTTCGTAGTCCATCGTCATCAATCCACGCGCGGGCGCAGCTCGCCCAGCTCAATCAGGTGCTCGCGCACGGCAGCCTCCAGGGCCACGTGCATCTGGTGCGCATCGACTCCGAGCGTGGATGCCATCTGCCCCGAGATACGCGCGGGCCAGTTCAACCACGCGTCGCGCTCGATGCGCGCAAGTTTGAACACGTGGGCCACGGCCTGCGCCCGATCCACCAGCTCCTTCTTGCGGTGCGCCAGCTCCACCTTATTGAGTTGGGCTTTGAGCACTTCGTTGACGGTGCGTGCCTGTAGCAGCGATGTCCCGCCCGTCGACAACGGTGGGGTGCCGGGTTCGGGCACCTCACGCTCGGGCAGTACGCGCGCCTTCGCGGGGCTGACCTTCTCCGGCGCTGCCGCCTTGCGGGGTTGCAATGTGTTTTGTGCCCACTGCGCGTCGGCGGTATCCGGATCAATCGTGCCGTCTGGCAGCGGTGTGATCCGCCCGGTGTCGATGGCCTTCTTTACGGCCACGTGCGACACGCCACGGTGGCGCGCGTAGGCGCGAATGGAAAGTCCCATCGTCACCTTCAATCATTTGTTCGTCATGTCCGCAGATTGAGCTTGGCTTCCATCGGGAACAGCGCGTTCATCACGTCACGCCAACCAACCCCGAAAGGAAAACGCCATGAGCCAGATCGACACCATCCTCACACTCATCGCCCAGAAGCATCTCGGCATCGAAACCCTGCAAACCCGCAACGCCGACAGCCTCGACTTCCACGACACGGCGGTGTGGTGCCTCAAGGACGCGTTGGAAGCGGCCTTCAAGGCGGGCGTCGAATTTGGCGCATCGAGCCCGAAGGCCACGGAAGCGGAAATCGCCAAGGACTGATCGGTGACCAACGAAGCCAAGCAGAAAGCGCTTGGCTTCAGTCCCGAACAGCGCGTTCATCACATCGTCATCCACCACCCCCGAAGGAGCAGCCCATGACCACCACCCAACTCACCCCGGCCCAGCACGCCATCCTCGCCAAGGCCATCAACACCAGCGGAGGCAAGATCGACTGGTTCCCCGACAACATCAAAGGCGGCGCGCGCAAGAAGGTGCTCGACGGGATGTTCAACCGTGCCCTGATCACCACCGACGGCACCGACTGGTTCGTCGCCGCCGAGGGCTACGACGCCCTGGGAATGCCGCGCCCCGACGTGAACAAGATGGGCATCGGTCAATTCGAAGCCAATCTCGACCAGATCATCGCCAACGCTGAAGGCGCGTCAGCCGCCGCGAGCGATCCCGAACTGGAAGCCGCCGTAACCGCCGCCGAAGCAATGTGGGCCAAGCCGCGCACCCGCGACAACAGCAAGCAAGCCGAAGTGATCCGGATGCTGCAACGCCCCGAAGGCGCAACCATCGGCCAGATTTGCGCCGCCACCGGCTGGCAGGCACACACGGTGCGCGGCACCTTCGCAGGGGCTTTCAAAAAGAAGCTGGGCCTGAGCATCGTGTCGGAAAAGCCGCAGGGCGGCGAGCGGGTGTACCGCATCGCCTGATCAGAATGATCGAGAAAGAGGCCAAGCGGCGCTTGGCTTCTCAATCGAACAGCGCGTTACTACGGGTGTCGCAACGATCAACCCGAAGGAGCCAGAGATGAACACCACCACGCAGATCCCCGCAACCCAGAACGAAGCCTGGGGCTTTTGGGGCACGATGAACGAACACGCCAGCACGGCTTGGCCCCTGGCAATGGCCGCCATCTCGGACGCCACCAGCCAGCCGCTCGAATCGGTCAGGGTCTTCCTCGACAGCCGCCACGGTCGCCACTTTGCCGACGACGTCCAGAACGGGCTTTACGAGGGTAAGGCCCTGGCGGACGCGATCAACGCAGCCACCCAGCGTTGGATGGGCTGGACGATTGGCCGTCAAACCAGCAAGCAATACGGCATCCCGCGCGGCCTGCCTTACCTGACGGGCTTTGTGATTCACGGCGAGATCGTCGAGGAATCGCTGGCCGCCTGATCAAGCACCGCGCCATCCGCCTCGCGGGTGGCCTGCTGGCCAGTGAACTCCTCCCACCGGCGCACGATCACATCCACGTACTTCGGGTCGAGTTCGATCAGTCGCGCAGAGCGGCCTGACTTCTCGGCAGCAATCAGCGTGGTTCCAGAGCCACCGAACGGGTCGAGAACCACGTTGCCGGGTCGGCTCGAATTGCGGATAGCACGCTCGACCAACTCCACCGGCTTCATCGTCGGGTGCAGGTCGTTCTTCTGCGGCTTCTTGATGTTCCAGACGTCCCCCTGGTCGCGGTCACCACACCAGTGGCGTGTCGCCCCCTCGGGCCATCCGTAGAGGATCGGCTCGTACTGGCGCTGGTAGTCGGCGCGCCCCAGGGTGAAGGTGTTCTTGGCCCAGATAATGAAGGTCGACCATTTGCCACCGGCGGCGCGGAAGGCGGCCTGCAGCACATCCAGTTCGCTGGAGGACATCGCCACGTAAATACCGCCCCGGCAATGCGCCACCGTGGGCGTCAGCGCTTGCAGCAGGAAGTCGTAGAAGCCGTCACCCAGGTTGTCGTTCAGGATCGCGCGATCCTTGCCGCGCATCTTGTCCTTGGCGCTGTTGGCGTAGTTCACGTTATACGGCGGGTCGGTGAAGACCATGTCCGCCAGGTCGCCCTGCATCAACCGCTCGTAGCTCTCGGCCACGGTCGAGTCGCCGCACAGCAGTCGGTGCTGGCCCATGATCCAGACATCGCCCGGACGCGAGATGGGTGTCTCGCTGACCTCGGGCACCGCATCCTCATCCGTCTGACCCTCGTTGTCTGGCTCGTCTCCTGCGATCAGTTCGGCCAGAGCGTCGGCGTCGAAGCCGGTGATGTCCAGATCGAAGCCTTCGAGTTGTAAGGCTTCCAGTTCGATCCGCAGCATCGCATCGTCCCAGCCTGCGTTTTCTGCGATGCGGTTGTCGGCAATGACCAGGGCCCGGCGCTGGGTCGGCGTCAGGTGATCGAGCACGACCACCGGTACCCGTTCCAGACCCAGCTTCTGGGCGGCGGCGAGACGACCGTGGCCAGCGACGATGATGCCGTCGCTGCCCGCCAGGATCGGATTGGTAAATCCGAACTCCGCGATGCTGGCGGCGATCTGCGCCACCTGCTCCTCGGAATGGGTACGCGCGTTGCGGGCGTAGGGCAGCAACTTGGCGGTCGGCCACTGTTCGATCTTGTCGGCCAGCCAGTTCATGCCACCACCTCGGCATCAGGGGTGGTGGCGCGCTCAGCGGCGACCTGCTCGAAGGACTGACCGGTGGCGGTCAGGGTGACCGGTATGCCGGGATGGTTCTGCTGGAACCGCTTGATGGCCACGTCCACGTACTGCGGAGCGATTTCCACGCTGCAGCAGATCCGACCGGTGCGCTCGGCGGCCAGCATCGTTGTGCCGCTGCCACCGAAGGGCTCAAACACGATGTCGCCCGCATCCGTGTAGGCCTCGATGACGAACTCTGGCAGTGCCACCGGGAACACGGCCGGGTGGTCGATGTCCTGGCCGATCTTGCCCTTGTGGCGCATCACGCGGATCACAGAGTCGGGGATGCGGGTGTCTTGCGTCGGCAGCCCCTTGTGCGTCCAGCCGCCCACCTCGCCATCCTTGCCGCGCATCGCGGTGGACGACCCGTCGGCGCGCAGGTGGGATTCCTGGCCTGCGTGCTTGCAGGGGACGATCTTGTTCGGCTTGCGGCTCTCCCGGTTGAAGTGGAAGACGAACTCGAAGCTCGGCGCGAAACGGCCTGCCCAGTCGCCGGGCATCCCCGGCCCCTGATCCCAGACGTACCACGCAAAGCGCCGCCAGCCCTGCTGGCGCATCCAAGATAGCCAAGCGTCCCAATACGGGATCACCTCGTTGTCGCGGTGGATCAGGCCCAGGTTGACCAGCACCTGACCGTCGCCTGCCATCGGCAGGTGCGCGAACACGCCACGCATCAGGCCATCCCAATCGGAGATGCCACCCGAGGTGTAGTCGCGCTGGTTGCCGTAGGGCGGCGAGGTGAAGCACAGGCGAGAGACTTCACCCTGCATCAGCGCTGCGACGACGTCCCGGTCGGTGGCGTCGCCACAAATCAGGCGGTGCGCTCCGATGGCCCAGACATCGCCGGGGCGGGAAACCGCCACGACGGGTGCTTCTGGCACGTCGTCAGCCGCGTCAGGCTCGTCGGCTTCGGACTCTGATTCATCATCTGCGACGGCCACCGCACTGGTGAGCAGTGCCTCGATCTCGGCATTCTCGAAGCCAGTCAGAGCGAGGTCGTATCCCGCGTCGGACAACTCGGCCAGCTCCAAGGCCAGCATCTCTTCGTCCCAGCCTGCATCCAGTGCCAGCCGGTTGTCGGCAATCACCAGTGCCCGCTTTTGCGCAACGGTCAGGTGGGCCAGTTCGATCACCGGCACCTGATCCAGGCCGAGCTTGCGCGCAGCGGCCAAACGCCCGTGCCCGGCGATGATGCCGTTGTCGCCATCGACCAGGATCGGGTTCGTCCAGCCGTACTCGACGATGCTGGCCGCGATCTTGGCGATCTGGCTTTCGGCGTGCGTGCGCGGATTGCGGGCGTAGGGAATCAGCGCCTCGACCTTGCGGTACTCGACGTTGAGCGTGTTCAAAGTGGGAATCCCAAAAGCAAAACCCGCCGAGCGTTGCCGCAGGGCGGGTTGGTTGAATGAAGATTCTGGTGAGGTGGTAACTGCGCCTGGGGGTGGTAACCGGAGCCGGTAACCTGGCCGACTGGTAACCTTGCCCGTACCCTGACGCTAAAAAAGCGTCGCGCTCGCGCCCCCCGCATGGCGATTCGGGAAGGAAGGACCCCTTTTGCCTCGGGCCGCTCGCCGAACCGTCACCGCTGTCCAGAAGATAGCTGAAATACTACCCCCGACCGGGGTGATTTGTTGCAGCCTCGGCGAGCGTCAAAAGGGACAAACGCAGGAAACGAAGGACAAACTCGGCAAGCATTACCCTGCTTGGCCTACGATTTTGGAAGGCGCACGGATGCCTTCGCTGTTGAGCTTCTCGGCCACGATCTCCAGCGCCCGCTGCCAGCGACGCCACGCCGTCGTGCGGTCGCAGGCAAAGCGGATCGTGATGTCTCGCCAGCCGTATCGCTTGGCGCGCATCCACACGAGATGTCGTTGCTCGACCTCCAACCACTGCACCCACTTCATCGTCTCCAGCATCCGGTCGATGGCATCGGGGGCGGGTGGGAACGGTCGATAGACGTGCTCATCGGCTGCGAACGTCTCCCACTCCTTGCGCACGATGACGGGCCATGTGTTGAAGTAGCCCTGCACACGCACAGGGGGCAGGCGTCGTCCGGTGCTGGCGGCCTCCTCGAAGCGGGCCGCCACATCCTCAATCGTCCATTCAGCCATGACGAGCCCCTCCGTACAAGCGTTCGCCAATGCGGCGCACGATCTCTCGCTCGATGAAGTCCAGACGTTCATCGGATGCGTTGACCACCAGGATGTGCTGGTCGCGCCAGCCACGTTCCTTGATGGCGTCTAGATCGGTGGCCTGGGGTTGCAGTCGCCCGAGGGGACAGCGGTACTGGGGTGTGGGAACTTTCATTTCACACCTCCTGGCCATCGTCGTGATGCTGGATTGCCCAGTGCAGCAGTGCCAGGGCATCGGCCTCGTTGTCGTCGAACGGCGCGTGCCCGCGCGCGGTGACGGAAGCGATGACATCTTCCTTCCCAGCGTTGCCTTTGCCTGTGGCGTGCTTCTTGATCGTGCCGACAGGCACGCCTTGGTACGGGATCTGGTGGTGCTCACACCACGCCGTGAGCGTGGCAAGGAAACCGCCGTAGGCGTGCGCAGCGTCGGTCGAGACGTGGCGACGCACCTCTTCGAAGTGCAAACAGTCGATGCCGTCGCAGGATTGCTTGATCTCGCTGAGCCAGCGTTTGAAGCGCAGGAAGCGCATTCCGCCGCCTTCGAAGCGCTGCGGCCGGAATCTCTCGGAACCGCTCGTGATGTGGCCGTCGCTGCCGCGAAGCGCCCAGCCGGTGGTAGTGCCCAGATCAAGGGCGAGGATGGTTGTGATCATGGTGTCAGTCCTTATCCGGTGCAGATCTGACGCAGCTGACACTTCGTGACGAAACTCTCCATGAGGCGCGCGCACACGCGCACGCGTAGGGGTTACGACAAACTGCGTCAGCTGCGTCAGACTGCTTGGTTTTCATGGGGGTCAGTCGTCCGCGTAGGGGGTGTAGGCAGGGGTCGGCGGGTGCTTGAGGCCAATGCCCTGAAACCCTCGCACGCCCATCCCGTTGCGCCATTTGTCCAACCCGCGTGTGATGAGCAGATCGGAAAAGCGGCGTTGTGCGCCGACAAACTCGCCAGAGGCTTCAGCCCACTGCTTCCAGTCGTTGAACAACTCGGCGGTCAATGACTTGGCGTTGGGCTCGCGCACGCAGCGCTCATCGAGCCAGCGACCCAAGGCGTCCTCGGCTTCGAAATACTCCTCGGTGGCGTCCACCACGCGCTGCGGTGGAGAGAGTCGTCCGTGGCGCTGCCAGTCGAGACAGCCCTGCACGGCCCACGCGAGGATGCCGTCACGTTCGGCCAAGAGCTTCTGTTGCAGGTTCTTGTCGCGGCGCTCGGGCGGCACGGTGATCGTGAAAGGGATCAGGTGCAGCCTGCGTTTCATCGCCTCGTCGATATTGCGAATGGCGGGCTTATGGTTGCCCGCCACGAACAACTTGAACTGCGGGAAGAACTCGAAGAAGTCCTGGCGCATGAAGCGCGCCGAGATCTTGTCCCCACCGGTGAGGTTCTTGAGCTTGGACTCGGCCCAGCGTTTTCCCTGCTCGGTTTCGATGGCCGCCACGAAGCGCGCGCCGCGCAGTCCCGCCATATCGGTCGGGTGCCGGTCGGTGCGCGTTTCCATGAAGGTGTCCATCGGCGCGTTGGTCGCGTAATCACCCAGGATGGTGGCCAGCGTGTTGACGAACACCGACTTGCCGTTCGCGCCTGTGCCGTATAGGAAAAACAGCGCGTGCTCTTGCGTCGACCCGGTCAGTGCGTAACCGACCATCCGTTGCAGGTAGGACTGCAACTCCTTGTCGCCACCCGTGACCTCGTCGATGAACTGCCTCCAGGTCGGGCAGTCGCCACTGGGCGTGGCTGTGGTGATCTTGGTCATCCGGTCGGCGCGCTCGTGCGTGCGCATCCGGCCTGTCTTGAGATCGACCACACCGCCCGGCGTGTTGAGCAGCCACGGATCTGCATCCCATTCGTCGGTGGTGGCCGCGTGCCTGCGATCAGCACGCGCCAGGCGCTCCACACCGCCGACCGTTCCTGCGCTGGCCAATTTGGCGGCGACCTTGGGGTTGTCGGCGCGCACAGCCGTTTGGCGGCAGACGCTGCGGATCAAGTCCGTGGCCGCCAGCGTGTCCTCGGTGCGCCAGCGTTGCCCGTCCCACACCAGCCACTTGCCCCAGCCAGCCACGTAGCGCCAGTCGCGGTGGTAGCGGCGCGTGAAGGACAGCGCCAGCGCGTCCTCCGTACCCCAGACGGACTCGTCGCTGCTGACGACTGGATCAACGTCATCGGCCACGTCGTGCATCTGAAGGCGCGGCCCGTGGGTGAGGAAGGTGGCGACATCGAAGCCCTCGGCGATGGCGTCGGCCACGTCCCAGCCCTCTGCAGCCTCTTCGGGCGGATAGAGGACGTGGCAGGATTTGGCCCCCGCCGACAAGATGGCCTGTGCCGCCTGCGTGGCGTACTCCCAGCCCGGCTTGTCGCGGTCGGGCCAGATCAGCACAGTCTTTCCAGACAGCGGCGACCAGTCGGTCTTTTCGACCGGAGCGTTCGCGCCGTGCATCGCCGTGGTGGCCACGATGCCCGCGTCGATCAGGGCCTGCGCACACTTCTCGCCTTCGACCAGTACCACCTGCGCGGTACTGGTTATTCCTGGCTGGTTGTAGAGCGGACGCGGGTCGGGCGGTGCCATCTTGCGCCGCTTCGCATCCCAGGGCCGGAACTGCTTCTTCTGTCCGGGCGGGTCGTAGCGGTAGACGACGGCGATGAGATGGCCTTGCGCGTCGAGATAGTCCCACTTCGCGGTGGCGGGGCCGAGTTCGTCGACCGGCACGTCCTTCTTGTTGGCCTTACGTACTGGTGTGGAACGCGAGCGTCCGATCAGATCGGCAGCGGCGTCGAGCACGCGCGGAAAGTCGCCCGGCACGTCGATGCCGAGGTGCGCGGCAATCAGTGCATAGATGTCGCCACCGTCGCCGGTGGCGCGATCTGTCCACAGTCCAGCCTTCTCGCCATCGAGCACCACCTCGAGGCTGTCGCCGGGACTACCCAGCACGTCGCCGATCAGGAACTTGCCACGGCGCTTCTTGCCCGCCGGGAACAAGGTGATCAGAACGGATTCAAGACGCGCGAGCAGTTCGGCACGCAGTTCTTCGCGTTCGGCATCGCCGAGGGTGCGGCGGGTGGGGTCAGGCAGTGGTGCGATGTCGTTGAAGTCGAGAGTCATTCGGCCTCCTCACCATCGGCGTCCCCGTTGCGCCCCTGCGCGGCGTTGCTGCGCGCGGCCCACGCCGACAGTTCTGATGGTCGATAGCGCACCAGACCACCCATCAGGTAGTGGGGAATCTTGTACTTGCTGCGCATCTGCGGATCAGCAAACCAGTAGTACGGCAGTCGCAGTGCGGCAGCGGCCTGCTTGGCGTCGATCATCGGTTCGACGCCACCAATGAATTGCGTGTCGTTGCTCATGTTGTCCTCCAGCAGCGGTCTTGCCACGCGCACATCCGGCATTCGAAGTGGGTCGGGTCGTGGAAGGCGCGTGGCAGAAGCTCGCCAGCCTCGGTCGCCGTGATGACCTTCACTGCCCGATCCGACATGCGTTGGGCCAGCGCCGCGTCAAAGGGCACGAGCTCGGTGTAGATCTCCATCGTGTCGGCGTTGAGCGCCGTGAAGATCGCCGGGTGCTCGTGCAGTTCGAGATAGGCTTGGTAAATCGCCACTTGCGCGGCGTAGATGGGCTTGGAGATGGCCAAGCCCTTTTTCTCCAGATCGCTCCAGGACTTGTTGCCCAGGCACTTGCACTCCCAGAGCGCGGGATAGGCGAAGCCCTCGGGGCCTCCAACGACGACGCCGTCGACGTGTCCCTGCAAGCGACCATCGGCCACCGAGAAGCCGAACTGCTCGCCGTCGGCCTTGCGGGTGCGCAAGTCAAAACCTGCGTCCCGCAGCCACGCGACCATGCAGTCCTCCATGACATGGCCACGCTCGAATATGCGCAGCATCCGGCCCGGGGTGTCCCGCCCGTGGTCGATGGGGGCCTTGACGTACTCGAACTGCAGCGCGCGCTCGCAGGCCACCCCGAGGCGCGAGGCCCCGAGGTACTGGCGCCCAGACTGGCGGGCGCGGGCCTGCTGCAACCCGGCGTCGACCAGGGCGGTGACCTGGCCTGCGATGCTCGATGAGGAATTGAAGTCCATCATGGCTTCTTCCCCTTCGGTTCTTCCCAGGGCAGGTCGTCCCCAGATCCGCGAACGGATTGGCGGCATCGGGTGCCAGCGGATCGGGCGTGGGCGGCAAGCCCCGCACGGGCGGAAACTTGCTGGACTCGTGGTGCGCGACCATTGCATCCGACCAGCAAGTGACGATGGCGTCGATCACCCGCAGGGCCTCGGCTTCGGAGTAATCGCCCAGCGGCTTGGTGAAGCCGATCTCGCCCGCTGCCTCGCCGAAGGCCTTGAGGCAATGACGCATTGCGGCCAGTTCGACATCAGACGGATCAATCATGGCGACCTCCGTCTTGTCGATGCGACCTTCCTTGGCCCGCTGCCAGTTGCCGTACAGCGCGTGAAATGCGTCCTGGCATCGACGCGAGCAGAACACCCAGTCGATGGGATAGCGCCGGGGATCGCCCACACCGTGGCGGTTGTCGGTGTGGCCGTAGCCCCGGGCCTGTCGTTTGCAGACCCAGCATTTCACGCCCCCTCCTCGAGTTCATCGAGCAGCAGGCCCAACTGCAGGGCAGCACCAGCGAAAGCGGCTTCGCAGCGGCGCTTGAAGTCGGGGTAGCTCATCGAGCTGCGCGCAATCGCCGTGACGGCGTGAATCTGCGATTCCAGATGCGCAAGTCCCTGATCGGACAGCCACTGGTGGTGCTTCTGCGAGATGCCCTTGCGATTGCGGATCTCGCCCAGCAAGTCTTCTGGCAGCACCGGCCCGTAGACCCAGCGCAGCGTGATCTGGCCGACGACGTGCGGAGGGTTCTGGTCGTGGCCCTGGTACTTCCAGCCGAACAACCGATAGATGGCGCGGTAGTAGTCCGGATGGAAGCGGCGCTCCCACGATGCGCAGGACTGGCGCAGCAACTTGGAGATCAGCTCCTGCAGCGCATCCGGTGCGCGGTGGTGCTGGTAGCCAGTGGCCTCGTCGATCAGCGCGACCTCGCCGGTGGTGGCCAGCGCTCGCATGATCTTCATGCAGTTGGGCACCAGCTTCTTGCGCGCGCGGTGCAGCGTCTGATTGAGCGCGGCGTCAATCACGCCGGAGGCGATTTGAGTGATCACGCCCGCCGGGAAAAACTGCGCCCGCCGACCGCTTGGCAGCGAAATCGGTGATTCGAATTTATCCATATCCGACAATGACTTAGGCGAAAAGTCAGCCAGAATTTGGCGAAAACGGTGACCCGTGTTGTTTTCGTGGACGCCGAGCAGCTTGGCCACTTGCTTGCGGACGTAGCCGCGCTCGCCGGTGGTGAGGACGACCGCCTCGCAGTCGAGATCGCCGAAATGCACGACGCCGTAGTGGCTGGCAGTGAGCATGGATGCGTTCATGGCAATCTCCCTCACTGCGCCCACGACGGTTTGCCCGTCACGGGTGCGCGTTGCGGAGCCGGTGCTTGGTATACGGGTGCTGCCTGCGCCGGAGCCCCGGAAGATCCGCCGCCCGAAGCCTTGGTCGGCACACCCATCAACTTGGCGTAGTCGGGGTGATCGGGTTCGACCGCCACTTTGACCACGTTGCGGTCCTGGCCCTTGCCGTCCTTCTCGATGTCGACGCGGGCGAGGAACTCCAGGCCATCCAGTTCATGGAAGCCCTGGATGCGGCGCGCAGAAGAAGCCTGTGGGCTGTTGTCCTGCGGATGAACGTTGCGGGCACTGTTGAGCGCCGCGCGAATGAAGCTGCGCCCCATTTGGCCCCAGGTCGGACCCTTCTTGGAGTGCAGGCCAATGTTCGACCACATCTTGCGTTTGGCGTGGTCACCAGCGGTGACCACGAATTCGGCGGCAAGGTAGATCGAGCCGGTCTCGAAAGATTCGGTGGCGTAGCCGCCGCCCCAGCCCTGCGACGGGTCGTCATAGCCACCGGGCTTGAGGGTCATGCGCACCGGGACAACGGTGCCCTTGGGGATCAGATCAAAGCCGGATTGCTGGGCGTCGGCGTCGTTGAAGTCATTCCATGCGTTCATTGCGATTACTCCTGAGATTCGATGTGTGCGGGGGTGGCGGCGCTGGCAGGCACGGCGGAAGCGCCTGCGCACTTGGCGATCAGCGCGCCGAGATGCGGCGGCTCCAGCAGGTCGAGGCGACCGCTGCGGTCTTTGGCCGGAAAGCCGTAGGGATTGACGGTGTGGGTGACGAAGGCGCGGTAGGTGCTGCCGTCCTCGGCCTTGATCTCGGCCAGCGTCACGACCTCGTCGACGATGCCGGGCAGCTCCAGGCTGGTTTTGCTGCCTTCGATCTGCGGGACGAACACCTTGCGGTTGTAGTCATCGAGCCGCTCGTCGAGGATCGCCACGAACACCACGTTCTTGCCGCGTGCGTGCTGCAAATGAGTCAGTGCGCTGATCATTTCCTGGCCGAGCAGACCATAGGCCGCGCGCAGGTCGGGCTTGCCGGAGCGGTCGCTGACGGCACCCGGCTGCGTCTTGCACCACGCGAAACACTGGCGGGACAGCTGGGTGATCGAATCGAGAAAGAAGGTCTGGTAGCGGTCGAGTTGCGCCGGGTCGCCAAACTTCTCGATGACGTGGTCGTAGTGCGCCTGCGAGAAGGCGCTCTCAGGCGGCAGCGACTTGTCCGGGCCCGCGAGAAACACGAAGAAGTCGCGGCTCTCAGGCCACGAAGCCGGACGGATGGTGTCGCCCGGCCAGTCGGCCACCGCCAAGTCACCGGCCTCGATGTCGAGGAACAGCGTGGTGGCCGGGTCGAGGTCTTTGAGCCGCGTGGTTTTGC
>Ga0233425_10004440_pt1 | contig 23554 bp, 22 predicted proteins | sample Watercolumn_Towu_2_FD_181712 | JGI IMG/M metagenome (GOLD analysis project Ga0233425, IMG submission 181712) | Freshwater microbial communities from Lake Towuti, South Sulawesi, Indonesia - Watercolumn_Towuti2014_140_MG | ecosystem: Environmental > Aquatic > Freshwater > Lake | place... | reverse complement strand
TATTAACGATCGCCTTACGGTTTGTGCCCTACTTGGGGGAGCGTTTGGAACATATTAAAGAGGCCCAGCGTTCCCGGGGAATCGATCTTCGTCTGCGTTTAAGGAACCTGCCCAATCTGGCGGCCCTGGGTGTGCCCCTTTTGATTCAGTCTTTTATCCTGGCCGATGATCTGGCTATGGCGATAGAGTCCAGGGGATTCGGACGGCCTGGGCGCTCATCCCGAAGAATCGACCGCCTCCGGCCTTGGGATTATGGTGTGATTGTAGTGGTTTTGGCAGGGCTAGTGGTGTTTATTCGATTCTAACATTACATTATCGCTTACTTATTTTACCTGTGAATGGCTCCCCACCCAACCCTCCCCCTCGGAAGGGGGAGGGCTAGAGTGGGGGGGCACTTGGAACACAGGTTGAACATTTTATTCTGTTGGGCTAGTTTTTAGATTCTTACAAAGTACATCTAAGGATTTATCCCTAGCATTTTAGCAGGGGATAGGGGGTCTTGTTTTTAGAATTGTCCACCATTACTCCGGAGCTTCTTTGCCGGGCCAATAATTAGCTTTAGTTCAAAAGCAGGCCTACACCCAAGCGGGAAACGGGCTCAGGTGCATGCCCTGCTTCGAATCAACTTAGCTATTCTGGCCGGATTACCTCGCTGGGTAACCTTTGGACAACTCTAAAAACAAGACTCCCTATCCCCAAAATTTCAAATATCTTTGGCTAGCTTTTCCAATTCCTGACGAGTGGCCTGGGCATAGGCCTCAAAGGCCTGGCTGCCGAAAAGGACAAACCCGACCCGATCAAAAACCGGATTTTCTCGCAGATAAATAGCCACAGTCCGGACGGCAATTTCAGCCGCCCGGTCCAGGGGATAACCATAGGCCCCGGTGCTTAAGGAGGGAAAGGCCACGGAGCGGATCCCCTTTTTATGGGCCAGTTTCAGACTCTCCCGATAAGCACTGGCCAACAGATCGGCTTCTCCTTTTGAGCCGCCCTGGTAGATAGGGCCGACGGTATGAATAACATAGGCGGCCTTCAGCTTGCCGCCTGTGGTCATCACGGCTTGTCCGGTAGGGCATCCACCGATGCGGCGGCATTCTTCCATGATCTCCGGGCCGCCGGCCCGATGAATGGCCCCATCGACTCCTCCGCCACCGGCCAAGCGGGAATTAGCGGCATTGACAATGGCCTCTGTTTCCTGCCGGGTAATGTCCCCTTCTTCCAAGAAGAAAATGGTCTTGCCGATCGTAAATTCCATCCCTGCTTCTCCTGTATCGTTTATGTTTTCTAAGGCCTCATTCCTCTGGCCTCTTAAAATTTTTTCATGGCCTCTTTGAGCCGTTCCCGGGCCTCATCCATGAACCAGAATTTAATAAACAACTGAATATCCTCCTCCAAACGTTGTTGAATTAAAGCGGCCACGTCACGGGTCCGGTTGGCCTTGATAACCCCGAAAGCGGAGGTTGGAAGGGCGCCCAAGGCCTGAGCTTTGGCGATCGCCTCCGGCCAAACTTGATCAATGGGGAGGAGACTATCGACAATTCCCATCCGCAGGGCCTCTTCCGACGGGACCATATTTCCGTAATACATCATCTCCGTGGCCCGGCGGTCGCCTGCCAGTTGTCTCAGGATGCAATCAGAAAGAAAAGGAACCGGGACCCCCAAGTTGATTTCATTGAGGGCGCAGAATTTTTTTCCCTGACTAAGAATGCGAAAATCACAGCAGGAAGCGAAAATAAAACCTCCGGCGACGGTATGGCCGGTCAAGGCGGCGATAGTTGGTTTAGGTAAGGTATAGAGGTCCAGACAAAGCAGATTATAGGCCCGGAAGAAGGTCTCAAATTCTTTTGGCCCTTTCGTGGACAGCTCGGGGATATCAAAACCCAGAGAAAAGATTTTATCGTTGGCACTGCCGATAACCAGCGAGGTTAGGGATGGGTTTTCTTTAACCTCCTTCAGGTGGATGGTCAATTCTTCCACCATGGTGAGGTTAAAAGGGTTGGTTACTCCCCGGTTTAACTTAAGGATGCGGATATCTTTTTCCGTAGACGCCTCAATATAACTCATAATTTGACCTCCATGTAAATATTAGGATTCGAGGGTTCAAGGGTTCAAGCGGTTCAATAAAAGCCGGAATTAGTTCCACGGTTTACGGTTTACCATAGACCTTACACCTCAAGCCTTGAACCTTTCTTGGAATTCCCGTCCCTCTTGATTCCTTTTTCATGTTTGTTTTCTTAGACTCCCTTAAGAGCACCATTGTAACCTAAAAAATGAACCGCTCCAATCGAAAATCCGGAAAATATTTCTTCCGAAATAGAAATTTCCGCCTCGGCCGATAACCCTTGAGGGATTTAAACCTACGGTAAAAGGGGGATTAATACTTATTTTAGATTTTAATTAACCAGTTACAGCTATCTTTGTGTTTGACAAACTTCCCCGGATACTTTAATATATTCACATTTTTAATTGGAGCATCTTATGGAGAAAAGGGACCAAGAATTAATCGATCGACTATTGCCCGAACATGAGGAACTTCGCCGGTTGGTAAAAGAGCACCAGGAATTTGAGGCTAGTCTGGAAGAATTTAATAAAAGATTATACCTCACCGAGGAGCAAAGTCGCGAAAAAAAAAGGCTTCAAAAATTAAAACTGGCCGGCCGGGATCAGATTGAAAAGATTCTGCAGGAATACCGGAAATAAGAGGAACAGCCTTGAGATTAAGCGGAGCGGAAATCGTTGTCGAAAGCTTGCTTCAGGAGGGGGTCTCCTCGATCTTCGGATATCCTGGAGCGGCGATCACCGATATCTACGATTATATGGAAAAGAGCCCTATCCGCCATTATCTGGTCCGCCATGAGCAGGGGGCCGTTCATATGGCCGATGGGTATGCCCGGACGTCGGGGAAGGTTGGAGTTTGTCTGGTCACCTCCGGTCCCGGAGCCACTAATACGGTAACCGGTATCGCTTCGGCCTTTATGGATTCCATACCGGTGGTCGTTTTTACCGGACAGGTGCCAACGCCTTTAATCGGAAATGACGCTTTCCAGGAAGTGGACATTGTCGGAATTACCCGTCCCTGCACCAAACATAATTATCTGGTTAAGAAGGTGGAAGACCTTCCCTTAGTGATCAAGCAGGCTTTTTATTTGGCCCGTTCGGGACGGCCCGGTCCGGTTTTGATCGATTTACCCAAGGATGTCCTGGGCAACAAAACAGAGTTTCGATACCCTAAAAAGATAGAAATGCGCACCTATCGGCCGACCTATACCGCCCATCCCCGGCAGATTGAAAAGGCCGCCTCTTATATTTTGAAGGCCAAAAAACCGGTTATTTATGCCGGGGGAGGGGTCATCTCTTCGCGGTCTTCCGGGGAACTGAAGACCTTGGCGGAGAGTCTGACCATACCGGTCACCACAACCCTTATGGGCTTGGGGGCCTTCCCCGGCCGACACCCTCTATGGCTCGGTATGCTGGGAATGCATGGGACCTTTTGGGCCAATATGGCTGTGGGGCACTGTGATCTGCTGATTGCTGTTGGGGCCCGTTTTGATGACCGGGTGACCGGAAAGGTGGACCTATTCGCCCCAGAGGCCCGAATTATTCATATTGATATTGATCCGACCTCGATCCGGAAAAATGTCTCGGTGGATATTCCGATCGTCGGGGACTGCAAGGATGCCTTGGGACAGCTCAATCAATTGATCCTCGGAGCGGGAAAACAGGAGTGGCGCAGGACCCGACAGCCTTGGCTGGAAGAAATTAAAGACTGGAAAGAGGCCCACCCTTTAACCTATGACCAGGGAAAAGAGGAAATCAAACCCCAGTATGTGGTTGAGAAAATATACGAGGTGACTAAAGGGAAGGCCATCATTGCCACGGAGGTCGGGCAGAATCAGATGTGGGCCGCCCAATATTATCATTTTGACCAGCCAAACTCTTTTATCACCTCCGGGGGCTTGGGGGTGATGGGCTATGGATTTCCGGCGGCCATCGGTGCCCAGGTGGCTTGTCCGGATCGAATTGTTTTCGATATCGCCGGGGACGGCAGCATCCAGATGAATATGCAGGAATTAGCCACCGTCGTGGCTAATAACCTGCCGGTGAAGATAGCTATTTTGAATAACGGCTACCTGGGGATGGTCCGACAATTTCAAGAGCTTTTTTATGAAAAGCGGTATGCCCAGACCTTTTTGAAAGGCAATCCCGATTTTGTCAGATTGGCCGAGGCCTATGGGATCGCCGGCCTCCGGGCCGAGCGGCCCGATGAAGTGGTCCCGGTGATTGAAAAGGCCCTGTCGATCAAGGGCCCGGTGATCATCGATTTTAAGGTTTGCCCGGAGGAATGTGTCTCTCCCATGGTCCCGGCAGGGCGGGGAATGACTGAGATGTTGTTGGTATAAAAAATAACGTTTAGCTCTTAGGGGTCAGCGGACAAAAAGTTTGCGCTGACGGCTGATAACAATAAGCTATCAGGCTATCTTATGGAAAACGGGCAAGAACAAAAACATACTATTTCGGTGTTGGTGGACAATGAGCCGGGGGTCCTTTCCCGGGTGACCGGGTTATTCAGCGGCCGAGGTTTTAATATTGAAAGCCTCTGTGTGGCCGAGACCATGGACCCGCTGGTCTCCCGGATTACCTTAGTGACCCGGGGCAATGAACAGATAATCGAGCAGATCACCAAGCAGCTCAACAAGCTGGTCAATGTGCTCAAGGTCATGGATTTCACCAATACGGAATTCGTTGAAAGGGAGATGGCCTTGATCAAGGTCCGGGCCGAGGCGACCACCCGGGCCGAAATCCTGAGGATCGTCGATATCTTTCGCTGTAAGGTTGTGGATGTGAGCCCGCAATTTTATACCCTCGAAGTGACCGGCAATGAAGGGAAGATCAAAGCTATCCTCGATTTGCTTAGCCATCTGGGCATCAAAGAGATTGCCCGAACCGGGGCTATCGCCATGGCCAGAAGTAAAAAAGAAGCGCCCCCTAAAAAGGGAAATTAAGTAGAACGAGTCATACTCGGAGGAGGAAGAAAATGAAAATTTATTACGACCAGGATGCAGACCTCAATCAGCTTAAAGGAAAGAAAGTGGCCATTATCGGTTACGGAAGTCAGGGACATGCTCAGGCCCTGAATTTGCGGGATTCCGGGGTCGATGTGATTGTTGCCGAATTGGCCGGAACGGCCAATTATCAATTGGCCAAAGAGCAGGGGTTTGATCCGGTCACAGCGGCCCAGGCCGCGGCCCAGGCCCAGGTTATTCAGATCCTGGCCCAGGACCATGTCCAGGCCTCTTTATTTGAAACCGAGGTCCGACCTCATCTCACGTCCGATAAAACCATCGTTTTTTCCCATGGCTTTAATATTCATTACGGGCAGATCGTCCCCCCGGCCAATGTGGATGTCATCATGATCGCCCCCAAGGGGCCCGGGCATCTGGTACGGCGGGAGTTCGAAAAAGGGGCCGGCGTCCCGTCACTGGTGGCCATCTATCAGGATCCTTCCGGACAGGCTCTCAAAACCGCCTTGGCCTATGCCAAGGGGATCGGGGCCACCCGGGCCGGTGTGATTGAAACAACCTTCAAAGAAGAGACGGAAACCGACCTGTTCGGCGAACAGGCCGTGTTGTGCGGCGGGGTCACCGCTTTGGTCAAGGCCGGTTTCGATACCTTGGTGGAAGCCGGATACCAACCGGAGATCGCTTATTTTGAATGTCTTCATGAACTCAAGCTGATCGTCGATTTGATGTATGAAGGCGGCATCAGCCGCATGCGTTATTCGGTCAGTGATACGGCTGAGTACGGTGACTTAACCAGAGGGAACCGTATTATTACGGAAGAAACCCGTGATGAGATGTATCAGATCTTGCAAGAGGTTCAGACCGGAGAATTCGCCCGGGAATGGATCCTGGAAAACAAGGCCAACCGCCCGGTCTTCAATGCCTTGAGACGGATTGAAGAGGAACATCCCATTGAAGAAGTGGGCCGGAAACTTCGCGGGATGATGAGCTGGCTTAAACAATGAGGTTCAAGGTTCAAGGTTCAAGGTTCAAAGTTCAGGGAAAAACGTCTTGCCTAACCTCTGTCAGGCGAATGAGGCAATAGGCAATGCATATACCCATTGCCAAGCAGGGGTTCCGCTTTATTCTATTCGGTCTGGCGGGGATGATTTTATTTCATTGGCTGAATATCCCTCTGGGATGGGGGTTGGCCAGTGTGTTTACGCTCTTTGTAGCTTCTTTTTTCCGGGATCCGGAAAGAAACATCCCTCGGGGTGAAAAGACCATTTTGGCCCCGGCGGATGGGAAAATTCTTTTGATCGAAGAAGTGCGCGGGACTCCTTTTTCAACGGAACCGGCCGTTAAAATCAGCATTTTTATGTCGGTTTTTAACTGCCATGTGAACCGGGTCCCTCAAAGCGGACGGATAGAAAATATCGTTTACCGACCGGGAAAGTTTATCCCGGCCGACAAAGGTTCGGCCTCGGCAGAAAACGAGCAGAATGCACTGCTACTGATGACGGAAACAGGGCACGCCATCAGTTTTGTACAGGTGGCCGGCCTGATCGCCCGACGGATTGTCTGTTGGGTTCGGCCAGGGTATTCGGTAAACCAGGGGGACCGTTTTGGATTGATCCAATTCGGGTCAAGGGTGGATTTATATGTGCCCCCTTTAACGCGTCTTCAAGTCAGGCGGGGCGATAAGGTCAAGGCCGGTTTGACCGTTATGGGAGAATTACCATGAGGATGCCACAGCGAAAGAATAAAAAGAAGAGAGAACGGAGAAGGGGGGTTTATGTGCTCCCCAACTTGGTGACCACGGCCAGTCTGTTCTGCGGATTTTATGCGGTTATCTCGGCCATTTCCGGTAATTATTATCAGGCGGCGTTGTCGATTATGGCGGCGGCTGTTCTGGACGGATTGGATGGGCGTATTGCCCGGATAACTCATACCACCAGCGCCTTTGGCGTGCAATACGATTCCCTGTCCGATCTGATTGCCTTTGGTTTGGCCCCGGCGGTTCTGGTATTTCTCTGGGCCTTAAAACCCTTCAATCGTTTCGGGTGGATGGCCGCCTTCCTTTATCTGGTTTGCGGGGCCTTACGTTTGGCCCGCTTTAACGTACAGTCCGGACAGGTGAGCCATAACTATTTCGTCGGACTGCCGATACCGGCTGCGGCGAGTATTGTGGCTACGACCATCCTCTTCATTTATCAGATGGGCGGGACGGGCTCGACCGGATACTTAATTATCTTGATTATGATTTATGTCCTTTCCTTTCTCATGGTCAGCAATATCCCTTATTACAGTTTTAAGGGCTTGAAATTGGCTGAACGGCGTTCTTTCAATTTCCTGGTGGCGGTCGTGTTGATTTTTGTCCTGGTGGCTTTGGAACCTTTTGTCGTTTTGTCGGTAGTCATCCTGGGTTATGTGTTATCCGGCCCGATCCTGGCCTTGTACCGGCTGAAAAAGAAGCCTCTGCCTGAACCAATGGAGAAGACAGTTTAAATAAATAGGATTCAAGGATTCGAGGATTCCAGGGTTCAAGTGGTCTTACTTCCTCGCCTTTCACTTGAATCATTATTAATATTCCATCCCTTTTGAACAGGGATAGCGGGCGAATTACATTAAATAGCCTCTTTCCTTGCCTGGAAGATTCCCTGTACCTTGGTGCAGGGAGCTTCAATTTTACATAATCCTGATGATTGAAACAAAGAGAGAGAACTATGGCTGAGCGCATAATTATTTTTGATACGACACTAAGAGACGGAGAACAGTCACCCGGGGCCAGCATGAATAAAGCGGAAAAGCTGCGCTTGGCCCGGCAATTGGAAAAATTGAAGGTGGATGTTATTGAAGCCGGTTTTCCGGTCTCCTCGCAGGGGGACTTTGATGCTGTGGCCTTAATCGCCAGAGAGGTCCGGGGATTGACGGTCGCCGCCTTGGCCCGAACATCCCAAAAGGATATCGATGTGGCCTGGGAAGCCATCAAGGATGGGGCCGACCCCCGTTTGCACCTTTTTATCGCCACCTCGGATCTTCACCTGAAATATAAACTTCGTAAATCCCGTAAAGAGGTTCTGGAGTTGATTCAAAAGGCTGTTTCCTATGCCCGGCGTTATACCTCGAATATCGAGTTTTCGGCTGAAGACGGTTCACGGACCGGGATTCCTTTTCTGTCCCAGGCGGTTAAAACGGCGGTGAAGGCCGGCGCGACGACGATCAATATCCCTGATACGGTCGGTTATGCCCTTCCTGATGAATTCGGCAATCGAATCAGAGAACTTCGGGAACGGGTTTCGTCCGATGACCGGATAGTTTGGAGTGTTCATTGCCACAACGATCTGGGCTTGGCCGTAGCCAACTCTCTGTCAGCTATTCAAAATGGAGCCCGCCAGGTGGAAGTGACCATTAACGGCATTGGCGAGCGGGCCGGAAACACCTCTCTGGAAGAGTTGGTCATGTCTTTGCATACTCGACGGGATCGATTAGGGTTTTCGACCAAAATTGAAAAACAGCAGATTTATCCGGCCAGCCGCCTGGTAAGTCGAACGACCGGCCTTTTGGTCCCGGCTAATAAAGCCGTAGTCGGAGCCAATGCCTTCGCCCATGAATCGGGAATCCATCAGGACGGCGTGCTGAAAAAAAGAAGCACCTACGAGATCATGACCCCGAAGGATATCGGTTTGGATCGGAACCTCTTGGTCCTTGGGAAGCATTCGGGCCGTCATGCCTTCCAGGACCGGGTCAAGGATTTGGGCTATGTCCTGAACCCGGAAGAGCTACAGAAGGTTTTCGATCGCTTTAAGGAATTGGCCGACAAGAAGAAAGAGGTGGTCAATGAAGACATCGAGGCCTTGATCGCCGATGAAATTTTGATGATCCCCGATACCTATAAACTAATTTATTTGAGCGTCATTAGCGGGAATATGGCTGTTCCCACCGCTACGGTTAAAATTGAGGTCAATGGGGAGATCATTCAAAAGGCCGGTTTCGGGGTCGGCCCGATCGACGCCACCTTCAACACGATCAATAAGATTATCCAGACTTGTACCAAGGCCTGTAAGCTGTTAAGTTTTTCGGTCAATGCCATCACCGGAGGTATGGATGCCCAAGGTCAGGTCAATGTGCGTGTCGAACGGGACGGCAAAGTCGTCCTGGGGAAAGGGTCGGACTCCGATATCATCACCGCCAGCGCCAAGGCCTATTTAAATGCTTTAAATCGACTGGAGTATCTCCGAAAAAATCCGATACGGAAATTGGTGTAGAAATCGTTCGTCGCTAAGCGTTCGGCGTTCGTCGAACGACCATCTCGAAAAATACTGACGGTCAAACGTTGATCGACTTATAGCAGGGAGAATATGTCACAAACCATTTCTGAAAAAATATTAGCCGCCCATAGCGGCAGGAAAAAAGTGTATCCCGGCCAACTGATAGAAGCCAAAGTGGATCTGACCCTGGCTAATGACGTTACCGCTCCTTTGGCCATTGAGATGTTTTATCAAGCCGGCGGGAAAAAGGTCTTTAACCGCCATAAAGTGGTGATGGTTCCCGATCATTTTGTGCCGAACAAGGATATCGCCGCCGCCGAACAGTGCCGGCTTATGCGACAATTCGCCCGGGAACAAAAACTGACGAATTTTTTTGAACTGGGTGAGATGGGCATCGAACATGCCTTGCTTCCGGAAAAAGGCCTGGTCCTGCCGGGAGATCTGGTTATCGGAGCGGACAGCCACACCTGTACCTATGGGGCCTTGGGGGCATTTGCCACCGGTGTAGGGAGTACGGACCTCGGGGCGGCCATGCTTTCCGGCCGTACCTGGTTTAAGGTCCCGGAGACCATCAAACTGGTTTATCGGGGTAAACCTCGCTCCTGGGTCTCCGGTAAAGACTTGATCCTCTACACCATCGGCGACCTGGGAGTGGATGGGGCCCGATATCAGGCTATGGAGTTTTGCGGACCGGCTATGACCGCCTTAGCCATGAGCGACCGGTTCACTATGGCCAATATGGCCATTGAAGCCGGTGCGAAAAACGGCATTTTTGAAGCGGATGAAATGACCTTGGCCTATGTGCGGGGACGTTCATCCCGTCTTGGAAAAATTTATCGCTCTGATCCGGATGCCGATTACAAAGAGATTCGGGAGTATGACCTGGCCAAGATCGAACCCCAGGTGGCCTTCCCGCACCTACCGGAAAACGCCAAATCCATTTCCAAGGTTGGTAAGGTCCTCATCGATCAAGCGGTCATCGGGTCATGCACAAATGGACGTCTGGAAGATTTGCGGATTGCCGCCCGGGTGCTTAAAGGCCGCACCATTGCCAAAACGGTCAGACTGATTATCATTCCGGCCACACCTTGGATTTATCAACAGGCCATGAAGGAAGGGCTCCTGGAGATCTTTTTACAGGCTGGCGGCATCGTCAGCGCACCGACCTGCGGACCCTGCCTGGGCGGGCATATGGGCATATTGGCCAAAGGGGAACGGGCCATTGCCACCACGAATCGTAATTTCGTCGGGCGCATGGGACACCCCAACAGCGAAGTTTATCTGGCCAGCCCGGCGATTACCGCCGCATCAGCCGTTTTGGGAAGGATCGGTCCGGTTGAGGCTTTGTCTGAGTTGAAGAAAAAGAAATAAGGGGGGAATCATATGAAATTTTCCGGTCGGGTCTGGAAATTTGGAGACCATATTGACACCGATGTCATTATACCTGCTCGGTATTTAACCACTTCGGATCATAAAGAATTGGGACGTCATTGTATGGAGGATGCTGATCCTGATTTTGTCAAGAAGATCGGCAAGGGTGACATTATCGTCGCCGGCCGCAATTTCGGAAGCGGATCATCTCGGGAGCACGCCCCCATCGCCATTAAGGCCGCGGGGATTTCCTGTGTGATCGCCGAAAGTTTCGCCCGGATTTTTTACCGCAATGCCTTTAACATGGGGCTTCCCATTTTCGAGTCCGCCGAAGCGGCCGCTCAGATTAATCAAGGCGACCAGCTCCAGGTGGAGGCGGATACGGGGATGATTGAAGACCGGACCCAGAAAAAGAGGTTCAGAGCGGAACCCATCCCGGACTTTATGCAGGAACTGATCAAGGACGGGGGTCTGGTTGCCCATCTTAAAAAGAGTCAAGCCAAAGGTCATTGAACTTTAGGAGTATGGAGGTCTTGTTTTTGTTGTTGTCCAAAGGTTACTCAGTGGGAAACCGGGAACCGCTCCGAAGGAGTGGGTCCCGGTTTGGCCCGGCAAAGAATCTCCGAGTAAAGGTGGACAACTGCAAAAACAAGACCTCCATACTCCTGATCCAAGGTTAAGGTGAAATTCTTAGATTCTATTACTTGAAAATTGAGTAGAAAAACATAAAGACAAAGAAAAGAAGGATAATACATGAAAGAGAATTATCAGATTGCCGTAATAGCCGGCGACGGAACCGGACCGGAAGTCGTTGCCGAAGGGATAAAAGTGCTTAAAGCAGTGGCCCGGATGGAAGAATATTCCATGACCTTTCTCCCCTTTGATTTAGGCGGGGACCGCTATTTGAAGTCGGGTGAGATCCTCCCGGCCGCCGAGTTGGCCGGGTTACGGAAGGTCGATGCCATTTTTCTGGGGGCCATCGGCCATCCCGGGGTAAAACCCGGTATCCTGGAGCAAGGGCTTTTGTTGAAAATGCGTTTTGAACTGGATCAATACATCAATCTTCGGCCGGTGGTCCTTTATCCGGGTGTGGAAACCCCGCTGAAAAACAAAGGACCCGAAGAGATTGATTTTGTAGTTATCCGGGAAAATACCGAGGGGCTCTATGCGGGCACCGGAGGGTTTTTAAAAAAAGGGACCCCCGACGAAGTGGCCGTTCAGGAATCGGTCAATACCCGCAAAGGAGTGGAACGTTGTCTGCGGTATGCCTTTGAATTCTGCCGCAAGCGTAACAAACAACGGAAACTGACTCTTTGCGGTAAGACCAATGTCTTGACTTATGCCTTTGATCTCTGGGAACGAGCCTTCAAAGAAGTGGCCGAAGAGTATCCGGACATCACCACCGATTATGCCCACGTAGATGCGATCTGTATGTGGATGGTCAAAAATCCGGAATGGTTTGATGTGATCGTTACCGACAATATGTTCGGGGATATTATCACCGATCTAGGGGCCATGATCCAGGGAGGAATGGGTATCGCCGCCGGCGGTAACATCAATCCTCACGGGGTCTCCATGTTTGAACCGATCGGCGGCTCGGCCCCTAAATATACCGGATTAAATATCATCAATCCCCTGGCGGCCGTCGGGGCTGCCCAGATGATGCTGGCCCATCTCGGCCGGGATCAAGCCGCCCAGAAGGTGGAAAAAGCTATTCGGTCCGTGGTCAAAAATAATATTAAAGATTTGACCGCCGGGAAGATGGGGTACTCGACTCAGGAGGTTGGGGATCTGGTGGTCGCGAATTTGAGTTAGAATATCCGTATATCGTCGTTCGTATATCGTATATCGGGAAAAATTATAATCCGAAAGATATGGGTTTCCATTGAGATACGGAAGTCGATATACGAAATACGATATACGAGAAAAGAAGAGAGGGTACGAATATGATTAGATCTTGGAATGTGGCCGTAGCCGGGGCCACCGGCGCGGTGGGAAATCAGATGATACGTTGTTTGGAGGAAAGGGACTTCCCGATCAAGACTTTAAAATTTTTGGCCTCGGCGCGATCCGCGGGCAAGACCCTTTTATTTAAGGGGACACCGGTTCCGGTTGAAGAATTAAAAGAAGACTCTTTCAACGGTCTGGAGATCGCTTTGTTTTCCGCCGGGGCTTCGACCAGTCAAAAATTCGCTCCCTATGCCGTCCAGTCGGGATGTGTGGTGATAGATAATTCCAGCGCCTTTCGGATGGATCCCTTGATTCCATTGGTGGTGCCCGAATGCAATCCTCACCGGATACCTCCCGGCCCGGGTATTATCGCCAATCCCAACTGTTCCACTATCCAGATGGTGGTGGCCCTCAAACCGATCCATGAACAGGTGCGGATTAAACGGATCATCGTCGCCACCTATCAGGCCGTCTCCGGTACCGGGCAGAAGGCGGTCTTTGAACTGCAGAATCAGATCAGGGATCTGGCCGAAGGCAAAGAGCCTCAGATGAATGTCTATCCCTATCAGATCGCCTACAACTGCCTGCCGCACATCGATGTCTTCTTGGAAAATGATTATACTAAAGAAGAGATGAAGATGGTCAATGAGACCCGCAAGATTCTGGAAGATGAGACCATGAGAATCGCCGCCACTACGGTGCGGGTTCCGGTTTTTTACGGTCATTCAGAGGCGGTTTATATCGAGACCGAGAAAAAGATCCGTCCCCAGGAGGTCAAAGACCTTTTACGGAGCGCACCCGGGGTGGTGGTGGTGGATGATGTGGCCAACAAAAAATATCCTCTGCCCTTGATGGCCGCCGGTAAGGATGAAGTCTTCGTGGGCCGGATTCGGGAAGATCTTTCCTCGGAAAAGGGCGTTGCCATGTGGATTGTAGCCGATAATATCCGCAAAGGGGCGGCGACCAATGCCGTGCAGATTGCCGAAATTTGGGCGCAACGGGCAGCCAGTTAATACAGTATATCGTCATTAGTATTTCGTATATCGTCGAAAGCCCTTTTTGAGCGACTGATTATTCCACAGCGATATACTACAAACGATATACAACATGCGGTTATAAATGAGAATCATCGGCGGAATATGCAAAGGCCGGCGTTTAGCGCCTTTAAAAGGGCGGCGGACCCGTCCGACTCAGGACAAGGTCCGCGAAGCCATATTTAATATCTTAGAGGGAAGCGGGCCTTATCGGCGAATCATCGATCTCTTCGCCGGCAGCGGGGCCATGGGCCTAGAGGCCCTCAGCCGCTGGGGAGGCCAGGCCACTTTTGTGGAATCCTCACGAGAAGCCCTTATCTGCCTTGGGGAAAATATCCGCCGCTTGGAAATGCAAGACAACGCCCGGGTTATTCAAAGGGATTTGGCTAGAGGGATCACCTTTCTGAAAAAGAGAGGAGGGTCTTATGATCTGGTGTTTTTGGATCCCCCTTACGGGCAAGGATGGGCGGAAGGTATCATTCCCCCCTTGCTGGATTCCGGCCTGGTTGAAGAAAACGGGACCCTGGTCCTGGAGCATGAGGCCAATGAGCCTCTACCCCGGCAGAGCGGCGGATGGGCCGTCACGGATCAGCGCCGCTATGGCCAAACCAGAGTTTCTTTTTATCAAATGAGGAAGGGATAAAAGGTGAAATGAATCGCGTGGCAATCTATCCGGGATCGTTTGATCCCATTACCAATGGGCATCTCAGTCTGCTTCGGCGGGGTCTGCAGATTTTTGACAAAATCATCGTCGCTATCGCCATTAATCCGGAGAAAAAACCGTTGTTCTCCTTGGAAGAGCGGATTGAGATCCTTTCCTCCGTCCTGAAGGACTACCCCCGGGTGGAAATCGACCACTTTCAGGGTCTATTAGTGGAGTATGTCCAGGCCATGGAAACCAACATCATCCTCCGAGGTCTGCGGGCATTATCCGATTTTGAATATGAATTCCAATTGGCCTTGATGAACCGAAAACTGAGCCGAAAAGTTCAGACCGTTTTTATGATGACCGATTATAAATGGTTTTATATCAGTTCCACCATCATCAAGGAGGCGGCTTCATTGGGCGGGAACATCGATGGGCTGGTCCCGGAATTAGTCAATCAACGGCTGAAAGAAAAATTCGGATTTTCCCATTCTTTTCCGGCAGGCTCGCCTGGGAAAAACAAATTTAATGCCTCCAATCCCGACCGTCCCTCCGGTAAAAAGAGAGCGGGGGATAAACAAAGAGGCGGTTGACTTTATTATCCAGAAAACGTTACAATACAATCTGTGGAGAATAAGCAATAAATTGAATCGATTGCTGAAGGGATAAATCAAATCACACGGCTAACGATATAAACGGCAATATTCCAGTGACCGATGATTAAACCCAGAGTCCTCCAAATCCACTTTAAAGAAGAGAAGACGTCATTTATCCAGTCCGTCCTCCAGGAAAATGACCTTCAGGTTATCCCCTTACTCCCGCAAAAAAGCATCTTCCCTTTTGAAGCAGAACAGAATTTCGCCCAGTATATCCTTGATCAGAAGATCCATTTAATCCTGATAGATCCGGGAGAGGATCACCTCCTGGAAAGCCTCACCATGATTGAATACATTAAGGAAAGCCCTTTATTGGCCCCCATTCCCATACTGGTCTTCGGCGGAAAGGATTCGACCTTTCGTTGTGAGGCTTATAAAAAAGGGGCCATCGGCGTAGTGACCGATTCTTTCGGCTCGGAAGAATTGATTAATTTAATTAAAGCCGTTTTGTACCAGATGGAAGTCCTGAAACCTAAAGATGCCGTCTCCGGACTGCCTACCGGTATTTTGATCGACCAGGAAATCAACCGCCGTTTGGAAAAACTGGAAACATTTTCCGTGGCCTGCATCATGGTCAATCAGATGGACTATTTTAGGGAAAAATACGGCCTGGATGTGATGGAAGAGGTCATTAGAGAGCTGACCTTGATTATCAAGGTGACCGTCCATGATTTCGGTTTTAAGGATGATTATATCGGGCAGATGGATTATAATCAGTTTGTCGTCGTGACCCGGCCGGAAAGGGTCGATACGCTTTGCCGTGAAATCATCAGGGTTTTTGAAACGGAATTCAAAACCCTGCACTATAATGAAGAAGACCGGCAGAACGGCTGTATGTTTTTTACCGGGCGGAGAGGGGATATCCGGAAGATTCCCTTCATCTCTCTGGCCATGGGGATCTCCTCTAACGAAAAGAGGCCGATTTTCAGCAGCACCCAGACGCTCTTTCTTGCTCAGGAGGTTCAAAAAAAGGCCATTAACTCCAACCGGAGTGAATATTATAAAGATCAGAGGGTGTTACTGATTTCCGACTGGAATCCGGGTAATCTTAACCACAGTTAATTAGGATATTCATATGAACGGGTCTGATTTACCGGCGTTGCATCAAAAAGGGCTTTTAGGAACCATTTTAATCGGACAGCATCTCATTGCTCGCGAACAGCTGGATGAATGTCTGAAGATGCAGTCGGTTCGAAATGAACGATTGGGACTTATTCTGGTCGAAAAAGGATATGTCAGCGAGAAGGATCTGATGAGGGCCTTGGCCATCCAGGAGAAGTTCCTTGTTGTGCCCATCGATCGGGCTCTTATCGATAAAGATGTGCTTGCCTTGGTCGGAGACGCACTGGCAAAGAAATATACCTGCATACCTCTCCGCCGCCAAAAAAACACCCTGACCGTGGCCATGGCCGACCCGATGGATTTTCAGGCCATTGACGACATCCGCTTCCGCTGCGGGCTGGAGGTCAATCCGATCTTTGCCGTCAAAGACGAGATTTTGGAGGCCATTCGTTTTTTCTACCAAAACGGCGGCGCTCTCGACAGGCCGGCCTCGGTCGACCGGGACAAAACCGAGCATCTCGAATCGACCAAACTCGGTCATCTGCATTACGGTAAATCCGAACATCTGGATTATACCCCGAAAGACCATCTGGGTTTGGAAAAAGAGCCGGGCCTTTCCGAAGAAGCGGACACCAGTTTGACTCCGGTCATCCGGATGCAGAATATGATCCTTGAAGAGGCCATGAAGAACGGGGCCAGTGATATTCATATTGAGCCGAGGCCCAAATTTGTTCAGGTCCGCAACCGTATTGACGGCTGGCTGATAGACACCATGCAGGTTCCTAAATGGATGCAGGAATCTCTTCTCTCCCGTTTAAAAATACTGGCCAACATGGATATCAGTGAAAAAAGGGTCCCTCAGGATGCCAGTTTCAGTGTGCGGAGGGATAAGGAAATCATTGATATGCGGGTTTCCACCCTGCCCACGAAGTACGGAGAGAAAATCGTTCTGCGGATATTGGATAAAAGCCGAAGCCTACTCTCTTTGGAAGATCTGGGATTTCCCCCTAAACAACTCGCCCTGATTAAATCTTTGACTGAAAAGCCTCAGGGACTCATCCTCGTGGTGGGGCCGACCGGAAGCGGGAAGACCACCACCCTTTATTCGATGATTAATGCCATCAAAACCGGTAACTTGAACGTGGTCACGATCGAAGACCCCATTGAATACGAACTGGAGGGTATCAATCAGGTCCAGATCAATGAAAAGGCCGGTTTGACTTTCGCATCCACCTTGCGTTCGGTCCTGCGCCAGGATCCGGATGTCATCCTGGTCGGAGAAATTCGCGATCAGGAAACGGCCGCTATTGCCTTCCGCTCAGCCTTTACCGGGCACCTGGTCCTGTCCACCCTGCATACGAATGATTCGGTTTCAACCGTTACCCGTCTCCTTGATATCGGGATAGAGCCCTATATTATCTCCTCGACCCTTTTAGGAATCATTTCTCAACGTCTACTGCGGAAAAACTGCCCCCATTGCCGAGAGCCGTATATGCCGCCGGCCGAGGTCCTGAATAAATTTCCTAACGTCAAGATCTTTGAACCGGGCCTGGGATTCGCCCGGGGGAAAGGGTGCCGTTTCTGTAATTATAAGGGCTATCAAGGACGGGAAGGGTTTTATGAAATCATGACCTTTAACTCCAAGATCCGGGAGGCCATTACCCAACGGGCTTCCGAGCAGACGCTTCGCAAACTGGCCGTGGAACAAGGAATGGTCCCGTTGATGAATGAAGGATTCAAACGGGCCAGTAAAGGATTGGTCAGTATCGAGGAGGTCTTGCGGGTAATCGCCAGCACACAGGACTCCATGCATGCCTGTCCCCAATGCGGTGAATCGGTGGAACCGGATTTTTTACTCTGCCCCTATTGTCATACCGTCCTGTCCCGGAAATGTGCCTTCTGCTCCCGTTCGCTGCAAGTCGATTGGAGCCTCTGTCCTTATTGCGGAAAGTCAACGGCGGAGACCTCCGAATCCATAAAAGAGATCAGGGATTGATCCATGAAAACTTATTACGAATTATTGGAAGTTCAGCCGAATGCTTCTTTGTCGGAAATCACCAAATCTTATTTCCGCCTGGCTGCCAAGTGTCATCCTGATCTGGTACAACGATTGGACGAGGATATTCAGAAACTGGCCAATGAAAAAATGAGAGAATTGAATCTGGCTTACCAGGTTCTAAAGAACGAAACCGAACGGGCCCGTTATGATCTGAAGATTAAACGTATCGAAAGGAGACAGGATGTCGAGGAACAACCAGAGCCTCCGCCGTCCCCGCCGCCGACTCCGCCCGAAGAAGTTAAAAATTATTATCCCTGGGATCTGGTAAAGGAGGCCGCACAGGAGCGGGTGACGGAGATTATGGGCCGTTCTACTCCGGTCTTAAAGCCAAGTGAAGGATATATTCCTCCGTCTTTCCAGATTTTTGAAGGGAAAAAGGGCTTGACCCATTTTATGGTGTTCGTCCGTATAGAAGAGACCATTACTCCGGCTGTCTTCAAACAAGCCTTGTCCGAAACAGCACACCCTCGTAAAGGGGGGCTAACCTGGAATCCTTTGCAGAAAACTTTTGCCCTGGTCTTCCTGATGGGATGGGGCTTTCATGACTTAGCCTTGTTGAAAAAAAATGTCCAAAGCCATAACCAGATGCTTCTCAATGAAAAAGGCCCGCAGAAAGAGTGGCCGCCGTTTGTCGTCCTCTTTGATTTTACGACCGAACAGATTTTTGCTCCGGACCTGAATCCGAAGGGAGCCCCTCTCCTAACACTTCTCAAGAGCTTTTCTTTTAAAGGCAGATAGCATGTCGGAGGAAAGCAGCAATAACCTTAATCCTTCCGAATTGGCCTTGATCTACGAATTCGGCAGGACCTCCAAACAGATTGAATATTATGGAATCGGCCACCGTCTGGCCCAAGCAGCCCTGGAGCAGCTGTTTGCAGCCTGTCAGGGGGCCCTGGATCTTCATGAAGAATGGATCCTGGAAATCACTCCTACCCAAATTATTGTAAACCAAAAAGGAACGGACAAAGAAGACCTCCGCGCCAAGGCCCTGGCGGAATTTATTTATAAAAAGGGGATCTCGGGCCTCCGATTATTTAAGGGGTTGACCCCGGTCTCTTTAGCGGATTTTATGGAGGTTCTCAACAAGGAGGTTATGCCGCCTCAAGGGGACCCATTTTGGAATTTACCGGGATTGACGGTGTGGAGTCTGATCCTGAAAGGGCCTTCTTCGGAGGAAGAAAAAGAAAGCGACGAAGAAGCTCTCAGGGAACTGGTCCGGAAGTGGCTTTTGCCGCTGGCCCCGGCGGAGCTTCGAGGGGAGGAGGAGATTCTGGACTGGGCTGTCCGGGAGGAATCGTCTCTGGCCCGGGCCATGGAAAAGCAGATTAAAGAAGTCCAGCCCTCCGAGGAAATACCGCTCTCTCTCTCCCAGGCCAAGGCCCTGGATGCATTTATGACCGGATTGACCAAAGCCTATGAGGCCCTTTGTCCGGATAAAAAAGACTTGTTTTTAGAAAAGATCGCCTTGGCCATCACTGAGATCGAGAACTGGGAACAGATCTGGTTTTCCGAGTTGGAGGAGGACGGGACTTCCCTTTTTAAGAATTACTTTAAACTGCTCAATCCCGACCGATGTTCCCAGATGCTCGTCCGGCTTATCCTTTTTTTGATGAACAAAGGTTCCAGACTGGTCACCTTTTTAAAAAAATGTGAAGGGGAATTGACCGAGAATCAATCGGTCATGGCCGAAACCAAGTTGGGTCTGGAAACAGCGACCCAAAACGAGCTGTACCAATTTACCGACCTTTGGTCCCTGGTTCAGGGTATTTTTCTGGATGCCGACGAGCGTCAGTTCATGGATGATCAGTATATCAGGCAACTGGAAGGATTCTCTGAAGTTCTGCCCCTGATTGATTGGGAGGAAAAACGCCTTCCGGCCGATTTAAGGCAGGCTTTCGAAAAAACACAATTGCAAAAAGGACTGGGGATAACAATCCCATATCTTCTGGAGTTTTTAATCACCTCCCACGATATCCATGATTTACTTTTTTGGATTAAGGAATTGGAAGGGCATATTCAGGAACTGAGCCTGTCCGGCGATTTTCGACAGCTGGCTATGATTTATCAGGAAATATCCAGGGCCATTGCGACGCTTCCTTTTCATCAGGACCCCGTCTTTCCGCAAGTCCTTCAGGCCTGGGAAAGGCTCTGTCAGATCGATCACACTGAGGTTTTTTTGAATTCTTTCCCTGCGGCGGGGGAGGAAGACCGCTCCGTCCTTCGCGCCCTCCTTCCTTTCGTATCCGTCAAGACTCTGGCGAATCTATTGAAACATCTGGAGGAGATCGATTCCACTCCGGATTACCAACATTTCTGGGATTTTTTATTTTCGGCGGGAAAACAGATCCTGCCCCCCCTTTTCTTACTGCTGAAAGAACAACCCTCTGCGGCTTTTATTCTTAAAGCCTTAACAATTGTAACCCATTTCCAGGCTGAAGAATTCGTCTCTATAGTTCCCGATCTCCTTTCCGCACTCGATGAATCGAAACAGATGGAGGCGGTGCGCATCTTGGCAAGCTATAAAGTTGATGAGATGGCGGCTATTCTTCTGCCCCATCTGAAAAGATATAATTCCGGCCAGCAAACCGAAGTCATTCGGATTCTGTTCCTGGCCGAAAACAATCAAGTCCTGTGGCTGATCTTGAAAATGCTTCATAAAGGGAGTCGGTTTTCCCGTTATCCCAACCTTTCATTGGAAGAAAAAATCATCCGGGCCTTAGGGCAGGCCCGGTATGAACCGGCTGCCAACTTTTGCTATGAGATCCTGACGGAAAAAGAGTTTTTCCCAACCGACGCCCGGCGAAAATTTAAGGAAGCGGCCGGGATTTGCCTTCAACAGATCGGCACACCTCAAGCCAGAGAATGGCTGGAGGAAGGGAAGAAGTCAAAAATCAAACTGACCCGGAAAATTTGCCAAACTATTTTGGGGGACTGATGACCGAACCCATCTTGCCCATTGATGAATCGACTATAGAAAGATTAGTCAGGGAATTTTTAGCCTGCCAACGGAATCCGGTCCTTTACCCCCAGGACCACCCCTTATGCCGTCGTGCCATCCATAAACTTCTCCTGTCCTTGGAAGACTTCTGGCTTCGGGAAAATCCCTTTCATCTCATTGCCGTGGGGGAAGATATTTTGGTAAACGGCGAGATCTCATTGGTTAAATATGAAGACAGCCTACGGCGATTGGAGGAGATTTTTCTTTACCATCACATTAAGAAGATCCTCCTGTTCAAAGGGCTTACCGAGAAGGAATTAACCGATTTGTTCAGCCGCCTCTCTTTCGGCCGCCCTCCTCTCCTGGAAGAACAGGATCATTATGCCATCGGGGAGGGTATATACCTGGAAAAGGCCCTTCTCCAGACGGAACGGAAAACTAAAGACGATTATACCCCGAGTTCCAAAGGGGCCATTAAATTATATAACGACGCCCTGGACGTGGCCCGGAGAATGGCCAAGCAGGTCAGGGAAGATAAGATTCTCTACCCAAAAGAAATAAAGGAATTATCCTGGGCCCTGGTCGATTTTTTCCTGAAGCGAAAAGATATCATGGTTCTCATGGCCCAGCTGAAAGATTATGATGATTATACCTATACCCATTCGGTGAATGTTTCCATTCTAACCTTGGCCCAGGCTCAGTCCTTGAATCTTCCCCAAAAAACCCTTTTCGAATTCGCCCTGGCCGGATTGACCCACGACATAGGAAAGGAAGTCATCCCTTTAACCATTTTGAATAAGCCGGGAAAGCTGACCGATGAGGAATTCCGGGTCATTCAGAATCATTCCCTGGAAGGGGCCAGGCTTTTGAAAAAAACCTCCGGACTGCCTTTTGTGTGTGCCGTGGCGGCCTTCGAACACCAAATGAAATACGACGGGAGCGGCTATCCCCAACGCAGGATTTCCGGAGAACATCATTTGGTCTCTTGGTTGGTGACCATCTCAGATGTCTTTGACGCCCTGCGCAGCACCAGGCCTTATCGGGGTGCCCTTTCCTCGGAAAAAATTTTTTCGATCATGCGTGAAGGAGAAGGCACAACTTTTCATCCCACCTTATTGGGGCGTTTTATCCAAATGGTCGGGATCTATCATCGCGGAACCCTGGTCGCCCTGGACGACAACTCTATAGGAGTAGTCTATAAAGTCAATATGCTTAATCCGCAACGCCCCGTCGTCAAGATTATCTGCCGACCCGACGGGACGCTGCTTCCCGTGCCTTATCTGGTCAATTTGTGCGAACATCTTCCGGGGAGCGAGCGTTATAAATGGACCATTCAGGGAGTTTTTAATTCCCCCTATCTTCAGGTCAATCCTTTGGATTATTTGTGAGAAATATGTCTTTCCAGTAGAAGCCGGTAGGCCAGATGGATTTGATGAAATTCCCGGGCCCAATTCTTTTGAGCTTCCGAACTTAAGCCGGAGGCCTTATCGGGATGAAATCTTTTGGCTAACCGGCGGAAGGCCTTTTTAATATCAGAATCCCCGACATTTACAGCCAGTATTTCTCCATGCCGTCGAAAGCATTCCAGGGCCTCTTTTTGGGCCTTACTCAAAACCCGTGGGGCGGAAGAATGATCCGCTTCGGCCTTGAGGGAAGGGGGGACGGTGTCTTGGGAATTTTTGCTCGCATCAGGTTTGAAAGTTGTTTTAAGGATGTAAGAAGGCCTCTCGGTAGGTGATGACCTTTGAAAGGTGGCGGCCTTCTGCCTGCCGGCCTGCATTTCGGCGAGCACCTGGTCGTATATTTCCTTAAAGCTTTTTATGCCTTTCTCCTGGGGCATGTTATTGAATTCCCCGAATCAGGGATCGATAGGATTCCTTAAGCAGCGTATCGACCTTGTCCCAATCATGGCTGGTATCCCGGATATGGGCGGCAAGGGCCCGCAGCAGACCGGCTTTTTCAATGTCCGGATTGGATCTCCCGTAAAGGGTTTTATAAAGTTTGGCAATGGAACGGCCGACCTCCTCCGGACTATTTTGGCCGGGGGTCCTTCGTTTAACCCACCATTCCAACTCCGCCCGGGCGGCGGCTTCGGCATCCCAGGTTCCGTTCGTCAAGATCTTAATACGGCCGTAGGCGCCCCTCAATCCGGGAAGAACATGGGTTGCATAGTCGCCTCGTATAGATTGAAAGGCCTGGGCGGCTGATGATAGATCTACGGCAACGGTAAAGGCATCAGAGGCAGACAGATGGAATTGTCCTAATAGTAAATCCATTAATTGCAGGCTGACGGTCTGGAGATTTTTTTCATAATAGGCCCTCCAGATACGGCCTTCCGTAGCGGCGATCCGGTCGGGGTCAAAGCCGGGCGCCCTTCGGGAGGAAGGGGATGATAGCGACGACGGCGCGCTTTGGGCCGAGGCCCGGCCTAAAAATATAACAGTAAGCCCATCCGATCGAAGGACGTCTCCGCTCAGGAGCCCGAGGAGCAATAACAGGGAGAAAGAAAACCCTCTGCGCACCGCAATACTTTTTTTGTTTTGAATCATCTTCCGGTATTTATTTTA
>Ga0233425_10004439_pt1 | contig 23566 bp, 28 predicted proteins | sample Watercolumn_Towu_2_FD_181712 | JGI IMG/M metagenome (GOLD analysis project Ga0233425, IMG submission 181712) | Freshwater microbial communities from Lake Towuti, South Sulawesi, Indonesia - Watercolumn_Towuti2014_140_MG | ecosystem: Environmental > Aquatic > Freshwater > Lake | place... | reverse complement strand
AGGCGGGCTTCCCACGGGGGTATCGCAGTGGTTCACGCTTGCATCCTCAAATTCTGTTCAGCATCCGGCCAAGGCCGGAAAACCCTGTCCAATTAAGCCGCTCCAGGGTTTCGGCGCAGCCAAAAAAAGCCGGTGCGGGCACCGGCTGTTGTCGGTCCGGGGTATAGGCGCGTACACCCATACCCCAATAACGGGCTTGGAATTCTAGCGTGTAGGGGTCTCGCCGCCAACCGCACGATATCGCACCAACATAGGGCAAGACCCGCACGCCGGGAAACCCAGGCCAGCAGCAATCAAGAATATCGAAGCGGCGGGAGCCGGCCTCAGGCCATAGCGCCGATAATCGCGCCCAGTCGCCGGAGTTCGTCCAGCAATTCCGCACCATGGGCATGCAGCGCTTCCGCCGGCAGGGACATTTCGGCTTCCAGCAACGCCAGGGCGGCCCGCCCGGTCGATCCCTGCTCTTCCTGCAACAGGGTGAGTAGGCGAGCAGTAGCCGGATTGACAAGTATGAAGCGGACGCGATGATCGGCACCACGATAAGCCAGAGTGAAGGTGGGCAGACCTGGCGGCTCGGCTGGCTTGTAGTGGGGCGAGAGGCGATGCACCGGCCAGCGATAGGCCAGCACGCGCATCACCGGGTTCAGGAGGGGGCGCCCGGCGAGTAGGTCTCCCTCGGGATCGTGGGCCGGGAGATGCGCGTCCCGGTCAGAAGTGTCCAGTTCCAGCTCAACCCATTCGTAATGGGCCAACTCCGGCAGGAAAGCGGGGAAGTCATCGGGACGTTCCCATTCTTCCTGAAGATATTTCAGAAACTCTTCCGGAATTTGACGGAAAAACGGGGTATAACAGGCGTGGTCGCGGAGAAAGAGGCGTATCAGCCGCCCCCAGCGACGCTTGCCCAGTATCTTGCGGCACACCGGGAAGCAGGCCAGCAGGAAACCTTCCAGGTTGTTGTAAATCAGCTCGCTGTATACCTTCATGCGCCAGGCCGGCACCCCGTTGGGGCGGCCCGCGCCGAACGGATCGCGAATATGGGCGGCGAATTCGCGCTGGTAGCCCTGGAATTCCATGTTAGGCCGCCAATGAAGTGCGCTGCCGGTGGGCGGCCTGGATTTCCGCGATGCGTGCCACCTCCGGCATCAGTTCCGCAAGAGGTGGAATATTGAAATCCCGTTCCAGGCAGGTGGGATGCACACCGAGCAGGTCGTAGGCTGTCTCCAGCAGTTGCCAGACCGGGTCGATCACCTCGGCGCCATGGGTGTCGATGATGAGATCCGGCGCTTCCCGATGGTGGCCAGCCATATGCATGTAGACCATGCGCTCGACGGGCATACGCTTTATGTACTCTTCTGGATCGAACCCGAAGTTCACACTGTTGACGTAGACATTGTTCACGTCCAGGTGCAGCCAGCAATCCGCCTCTTCCAGGACAGCATTGATGAAAGCAGGCTCATCCATCTCGTTGATGGGCGCTGCCACATAATAGCTGGCATTCTCGATGGCGATCTTCTGTTCCAGGATGTCCTGCACCCGACGGATACGTCTGGCGACGTATTTCACCGCTTCCCAAGTCGCGGGGATGGGCATCAGGTCATAGAGGTGGCCGTGGTCTGAACAGTAGGACAGATGCTCTGTATAGAGGGGCATGCGATGCTCGGCCATGAAGGCCTTGATCTTGCGCAACAGCACTTCATCCAGCGGCGTCATGCCGCCCAGGGACAGGGACAGGCCGTGGCAGACGAAGGTGTGGGACTCGGTGAGCTGGCGCAGATCCCGGGCGTGGCGCCCACCCATATCGATCCAATTTTCCGGCGCCAGTTCGAAGAAATCGATGCCGGCGGGCACCACGGCATTCAGCGCGGGGATGTGGTCGCGCCGTAAGCCGAGGCCGGCACCGTGGAGACGCGGGGCGGCCATAACCGTTTACTTCTTCTCGTCCATTTTCATGCTGGCGCCGCAGGATGCATCCTTGGCCTTGCCGTCGCCTGGTTTCATGCTGGCACCACAGCTGGCGTCCTTGGCCTTGGCATCGGGTTTCTTGTCGCCACCGTCGGACTTCATGTCTCCGCAGGAACCCTCCTTCATTTTTCTCTTCTTGCCGCCACACTTGCCTTCCCTCTTCTTCATGCCGCACTTGCCGTCCATCTTGTTCTTCATGCCGCCACACTTGCTTTCCGAGGTTTTCGCGGCAGGCTTGTCAGCTTCGGCGGCGGCGATCATGTAGCCCTTGGCGAGGGGCTGGGAGACAAAGGGGCTTTCGCTGGCTGATGCGGACAGCATGCCCAGCGTGGCGGCGATGGCAGAACCGACGGCCAGGGTCAAGGTCGTTTTTTTATGGGACATGTGCACTCCGATGGTGATTGGCAACATTGGGATGCTGTGACTGAGCCGCGCCGCAGTCGAATCCTTGACTTGGGCGCGGCTCACCGAGCGATTATTTCTTGGCGCCGCACTTGCCCTCGCCGCACTTGCCTTCCTTGAGGTTCTTGGCGCCGCACTTGCCTTCGCCGCACTTGCCTTCTTTCATCATCTTCTTGTTGGCGGCCTCGTCCTCGGCACTCTTCTTGCCGCCACACTTTCCGTCTTTTGCCTTGGCACCGCACTTGCCTTCCTTCTCCTTCTTGGCACCGCACTTGCCTTCCTTGGCCTTGTCAGCCTCGGCCACCATATAGCCCTTCTCCAGGGACTGGGCAGCGAAGGGATTTTCTGCCGCGGCAGACGGGCCAGCGGCAAGCGACAGGGCGAAGGCGGTACCCAGGGCCAGGGTCAGGGCAGTTTGCTTGTTGGTCTTCATGACAGACTCCTCATCAATAACGGTTGCGAGAACAGCATTGTTGTTTGCCTGGTGCGCCGAAGGTCCTGTTTCCATGAATGGCTTCCGCGGCGGGCGCTACGGAATTTAGGGCCGGCCGTATCCGTCGGCAAGTAAATTTTTGTTTACGAATTAATAAGATACAGATGTCTCTTGGATGTCTTGGATGCCTTGAATGTCGCCATGAAAGTCCCATATTGAAAGTGGGAATGGGGCTTCTACTTTAGGTCCCATAAGAAGGAGGTTGAGATGACAAACATTGTTAGGCGCGATCCCTACGCTATCGACAACATGCTCGATGATCTGTTCAAGGGGTTCTTTGTCCGGCCGATGCGTTATTCCGGAGAAATGCCGGAAATGCAGATGATCAAGATGGACATGAAGGAGGGAGACCGTGACTACACCGTGCATGCCGAGTTGCCCGGTGTGAACAAGGAGGACATCCACGTCACCATCGACGGCAATACGGTGTCCATCAACGCCGAGGTCAAGAAGACCTCGGAAGAGAAGGAAGGGGACAAGGTTCTGAGCAGCGAACGGTATTACGGCAAGGTCTATCGCAGCTTCAGCCTGGGTCAGGAGGTGGATGAAGCCGGCGCCAAGGCCAGGTTCGAGAAAGGCGTGCTCGAACTGGTGCTGCCCAAGAAAACCACGGCGGCTGCTAGGAAGCTGTCCATCGAATAATCCGCATCAGCCGTCTGGGGCGGCTGCGGCCGCCCTTTTTGTTTGTAGAATTCGCGGAGTCCGCCCCCTGGAAACTACCCATGTCCATCGCCGATCTCACCCCCACCGAAAAAGCCAAGGTCATCGCCGAGGCCCTGCCCTACATTCAGCGTTTCTGGGACAAGACCGTGGTCATCAAGTATGGTGGCAATGCCATGACCGACCCGGTGCTGAAAGCCGCCTTCGCACGGGATGTGGTACTACTCAAGCTGGTTGGTCTTAACCCGGTAGTGGTGCACGGTGGCGGCCCCCAGATCGAGGATCTCCTCAAGCGTGTCGGCAAGAAAGGCGAGTTCATCCAGGGCATGCGCGTCACCGACGCGGAAACCATGGACCTAGTAGAGATGGTGCTCGGTGGCCAGGTCAACAAGGAGATCGTCAACCTCATAAATCATGCCGGCGGAAAGGCCGTGGGCCTCACCGGCAAGGACGGCAGCTTCATCCGCGCCAAGAAGCTGTTCATGGAATCCAAGGACAAGCCCGGCGATGTCATCGACATCGGTCACGTGGGCGAGATCACCAAGATCGATCCCAGCCTCATCGCCTTCCTGGATTCCGGCGACTTCATCCCGGTCATCGCCCCCATCGGCGTCGGCGTCCACGGCGAAACCTACAACATCAACGCCGACGTGGTGGCCGGCAAGCTGGCGGAGGTGCTCAAGGCGGAAAAGCTGGTGCTGCTCACGAACACCCCTGGCGTCCTGGACAAGGACGGCAAGCTGCTCACCGGCCTGACTCCGCGCAGAATCGATGAGTTGGTCGCCGACGGTACCCTGTCAGGCGGCATGCTGCCCAAGATCGCTTCGGCCCTGGACGCGGCCAGGAGCGGCGTAAGATCGGTACACATCATCGACGGCCGGGTGGAACACGCCCTACTGCTGGAAATCATGACCGACCAGGGCGTGGGCACCCTGATCCAGTCCTCCTGATCAGTGGGCGGGGCACGCCCGGTCCAGCCAGGTCTCGATCTCCGCGCCCACGGCCTCGCCATGTCGCCTATGCATGTCGATGAAATCCCCAGATACCCTGGTCCATCGCTCCAGGCCCATCATGGCAACGGTGCGCAATGCGTCCGCGTTTCCGGACTCCAGCCAGTGACTGTAAGCCGCTGCAAGCTCGGGAAACAGCTTGCGGCGCATGCCGACGAAATTGGCGAAGAAAAAATGAATGGCCGCCGGCTCGCCACGCTCCAAGAGCCCCGGCAGAGTGGACAGGCAATCGGCATAGAGGTCCCGTACCGCTCGGGTGACGATCTCGGCACGGGAGCGCAGGACGGCAGCCAGTAGGCCGCTCCAGGCTTCCCCTAGCAGTTCCCCGACGCGCGCTTCGCCCAGTTCGTGCAAGATGACCGTCTCGGTCTCGGTGAGGGTCATGACTTCCAGGGCTACATCCTGATCCCGCTCGAAGCCGTGGCAGGCCACCGCCCGGCCCATGGCTTCGTTGCGCCGGTTCCAGCGCCATTCCTCGTATTTCTCCCAGAGCCAGCGTTTGAGGGATTCCGTACGCACGAAAATGGCATGGTCCAGCAGCATGCCAGGTGGGGCATCCAGATCTCGGGCGAATTCACACCCCGCCACATAGACGTGGAATCCCTCCCGAATCTCCTGACGCTCCAAGTTGCCAAGAAAAAAATGCGGCTTGCATGAGCGTCCATAGCCGCCGGAATAGACCAGGCCGAATGGCGCCAACACCCGATTGGCGGCAACCACCTCGAACGGATCAATGTGGGCGTCGCGTAGGGGTAAATACTCATAAGGGTCGGTTTCTAACGTTTCCCACAATCGCTCCCTTTCGTGCATCCAGTCCCCCACCGCGCTTTTCGGCATGTCCCGGGAGAGCGGAATGTCGTGCTCCCAGCGGTACAGTTCCCGCATCTTCAATAGAAATGTGCACAGGGTCAGGTCGCCGGCGTACTGGGCGTCGGAGATGTGGCAGTTTTTCTGGACGGCGCTGACAATCGCACCCACATTAAGCTCGTTCATGACGGTCCCCCGTTGAATAACCAAGCTATTTTGTCGGATTATGCGCCGGCGTCATTTTCCAAGGAACTCCCATGCGTTACTGGCTCATGAAATCCGAGCCCTCCGAATACAGCATCGACGATCTAGCACGGGACGGCCATGTGGCCTGGTTCGGGGTGCGCAACTACCAAGCCCGAAATTTCATGCGTGACCAGATGAAAGTGGGCGATGGTGTGCTTTTCTACCACTCCTCTTGCGCGGAGCCCGGCATTGCCGGCCTGGCGACAGTAAGCAAGCAGGCCTATCCGGACGAAAGTCAGTTCGAGACGGGTGGCAAGTATTTCGACCCCAAGGCCACACGGGAGAATCCACGTTGGTTCAACGTGGAGGTGCGCTTCGGAAAAAAAACCCGGCTGATGCCCATCGCCGAATTGCGCGACTATCCGCAACTCACCAACCTGCGCATCCTGGCCAAGGGCAACCGCCTGTCAATCACTCCGGTAGATCCGGACGAATGGACATTCATCCTGGAGAACCTGGCGGCCTGAGATGGATCTTTTTCTGCTCGTCTACCTGGCGCTTGGGCTCGCAGCCGGCTATGTCGCCGGACTGCTCGGCGTCGGCGGTGGCCTAGTCATGGTGCCTGTCCTGGCCTGGGCCTTTGCCGCCCAAGGATTCGCCTCCGACTACAACATCCACCTGGCCCTGGCCACCTCCCTAGCGGTGATCGTGCCGACCTCGATTTCCAGCGTTCGCGCCCATCATGCCCATGGCGCGGTGGATTGGCTTGCCGTGCGCCGGATCGTGCCGGGAATCCTGGCAGGAACGCTGCTGGGCAGCTTGGCAGCTGCCTGGTTGTCCGATTCCTGGTTAAAGGCTTTCTTCACTGTCTTCCTGTTCTATGCCGCCACCCAGATGCTGCTGGGCTTCAAGCCCAAGCCAACTCGAGAAATTCCGGGTTGGCCCGGGATGACGCTGGCGGGCGGCGCCATCGGCCTGGTCTCCAGTTGGGCGGGAATTGGCGGGGGGACGTTAAGTGTGCCTTTTCTCACCTGGTGCAACACGGGGCTGCGCCGCGCCATAGGCACCTCGTCGGCCATCGGTTTTCCCATCGCCGTGGCGGGCACGCTCGGCTATGTCATTTCCGGCCAGGCCGCGCGGGGATTGCCCCCGGCCAGCTTAGGTTTCATCTATCTGCCGGCCCTGGTGGCCATTGCTGCCGGCAGTTGGCTCACCGCGCCCTTGGGCGCACGCGCCACCCACCTCTGGCCGGTGGCGGTGATCAAGAAGGTCTTCGCCGGCCTGTTGTACCTGATCGGCATGCGAATGGCCTACGGCCTCCTGGCCGGATGACGGGAATAGCCGCTGTTCAGAACTGGCCGAAAGCGCGGCAACACGCGCCTCTGCACTCAGACAATGTCGAGATGGTCCAGGCCGGACAGGGGTGCCTCGCCCTTGCTGTCCTTGAGGTGCAACTTGATCTTGAGGCGCAGGTCGTTGAAGGAATCGGCGTTGCGCAGGGCGTCTTCACCGCTGATGATGCCGAGACTAAACAGGTCGTAGAGGGACTGGTCGAAGGTCTGCATGCCCAAGTCCCGGGATCTCGCCATGATGTCCTTGATCTCGTCCAATCGGCCTTGCATGATCAGGTCGGAAATCAACGGCGAATTGAGCAGAATCTCGGCAGCGGGAATGCGTCCCTTGCCGTCTGTCCGTCGGATGAGGCGTTGGGAAACGATGGCGCGCAGGTTGAGCGACAGGTCGAGCAGCAATTGTTCGCGCCGTTCCTTGGCGAAGAAGCTGAGAATGCGGTCCAGGGCCTGGTTGGCGTTGTTGGCGTGGATTGTCGACAAACAGAGGTGGCCGGTTTCCGCGTAGGCCATGGCGTATTGCATGGCTTCCCGGTCGCGTATCTCCCCGATCATGATGACATCCGGCGCCTGCCGCAGCGTATTTTTCAGTGCCGACTCCCAGTCATCGGTATCCAGACCAATCTCGCGCTGGGTGATGATGCTCTTGCCGTGGGTGTGCACGAACTCGATGGGATCCTCAACGGTGATGATGTGGTCCTGGGCATTCATGTTGCGATGGCCCACCATGGCCGCCAGGGTGGTGGATTTCCCCGAGCCGGTGGCACCCACCATGATGACCAGGCCGCGCGGCATCATGGCAATGTCCTTCAGGCCCGGGGGCAAATGCAGTTCCTCAACCTTGGGAATGGTGGTGATGATGTGGCGGAACACGATGCCGGAGCGACCCTGCTGCACGAATGCGTTGACCCGGAAACGCCCGATATCCGGGTCGTAGAGTGCGAAGTTGGCCTCGTGGTGGTTGGTGTATTCCGCCTGCATCCGCTCGTTCATAAGGGTCTTTGCGAACAGTGCCGTGTCGGTGGGCGTCAGGCTCTGCTTGGAGATGGGCATGACCTTGCCGTTCAACTTGATCGCCGGGGGAAATCCGGCCGTCAGGAACAGGTCGGAAGCCTTCTGGCTTACCATGAATCGCAGCCAATCGTAGATTCTGGTCAGGGCATCCATTTTTCCGGTCCGGGGCTGAGTTACAGGAACATGTCCTTGTTGACGGCGACGGCGCGAGCATCGTTGGAGTCGATAACATTGCGGCGCACCATCTCCACCAGGGCCTGATCCAGGGTTTGCATGCCCAGTGATTGACCGGTCTGGATGGCGGAATACATCTGTGCCACTTTGGCCTCGCGGATCAGGTTGCGGATGGCTGGTGTACCCAGCATGATCTCGTGTACCGCGACACGACCTGTGCCGTCCTTTCGCTTTAGCAGGGTCTGGGAAATGACCGCGCGTAGGGACTCGGACAGCATGGCGCGCACCATCTCTTTTTCCGCGGCCGGGAAGACGTCGATGATCCGGTCGATGGTCTTGGCTGCCGATGAGGTATGCAGGGTGCCGAACACCAAATGGCCGGTCTCCGCCGCAGTCAAAGCCAGACGGATGGTTTCCAGGTCACGCATCTCACCCACCAGGATGACGTCCGGGTCTTCCCGCAGAGCAGAGCGCAGGGCTTCGGCGAATCCCTTGGTGTGGGGTCCGACTTCGCGCTGGTTGACAAGACAACGCTTGCTCTTGTGCACGAATTCGATGGGATCCTCAATGGTAAGTATGTGGCCGAACTGGTTTTCGTTGACGTAATCCACCATGGCAGCCAGGGTGGTCGACTTGCCGGAGCCGGTGGGTCCGGTCACCACCACGATGCCACGCGGCGTATCGGCGATTTCCTTGAATATCTTCGGCGCTTCCAGTTGCTCCAGGGTGAGGACCAGGCTGGGGATGGTCCGAAACACGGCGCCAGCGCCCCGCTCCTGGTTGAAGGCGTTGACCCGGAAGCGGGCCACGTCACGCAACTCGAAAGAAAAGTCCAGTTCCAGGTGCTCCTCGTAGCCCTTGCGCTGGGCGTCGCTCATGATGTCGTAGACCATGGCGCGGACTTCCTGGTTGCTCAGCGGCGGCACGTTGATGCGGCGAATATCGCCATGCACCCGGATCATCGGGGGCAGTCCCGCAGAAAGGTGAAGATCGGAGGCCTTGTTCTTGACCGAGAAGGCAAGGAGCTCGGAAATTTCCATTATAATTCCCCGAGTTACGTGATTTTCCGAGGGAGCGCGGGGCATTATGGGCGCAATCGCCACCGCCTTGCAAGCTTGCCGAATCCGCATCGAAACCGCTTGTACCGCCTCGGGACGAGGCTCCGATTGTGCCCGCCTGTTGGCGGTTAGCAAGACCTTTCCGGCAGAAGCCATTCGCGAGGCTCACCTTGCCGGACAATGCCAGTTCGGCGAGAGCTATATCCAGGAAGCGCTACCCAAGATCGCAGCCCTCGCCGAGTTCACATTGGAATGGCACTTCATCGGCCCTTTGCAAAGCAACAAGACCCGCGCCGTCGCCGAGCATTTCCACTGGTTGCACAGCCTGGAAAGCGGGAAGGTGGCGCGGCGCCTGTCCGAGCAACGTCCGGCACATCTGCCGCCCCTCCATGTCTGCATCCAGGTCAATGTGAGCGGCGAAGCCAGGAAGCATGGTGTCGATCCTAATCTTGCGCTGACGCTGGCCCGGGAGGTGGCGACCTTGCCCAGGCTGCACCTTCGTGGGTTCATGGCTATCCCGGAGCCAACCGACGATGTTCATCTTCAGCGAGCCCGCTTCCGCCAAGTGGCCGAGCTTCTTGAGCAGGCGCGTGGTTCAGGCCTGCCTCTGGACACGTTGTCCATGGGCATGTCGGCCGACCTTGAGGCCGCGATCCTGGAAGGTGCGACAATGGTGCGCATAGGCAGCGCGATTTTCGGGGCGCGCCGATACGACAAGGGAAACGCAACATGAGACTGGGCTTCATCGGTGGTGGCAACATGGCCGCCGCCCTGATTGGCGGCTTACTGCGCCAGGGGTTCCCTGCCGAGGACATTCGAGTCGCGGAGACGCTGGCAGAACGGCGCGCTTGGCTGGTGGCCGAATTCGATGTCGCGGTAGAGGAAAGCGCCGCCGAAGTGCTTGCCGCGGACGTAATCGTGCTGGCGATCAAGCCGCAGCAGCTCTCGGCACTGCTGCGCAGCCTGCCACCCCTGAGGGCCGAACAGCTGATACTGTCCATCGCCGCTGGCGTACGGGCCCGGGACATCGCCCGCTGGCTCGGCAAGCACCCCGCAGTGGTCCGGGCCATGCCCAACACGCCCGCCCTGGTAGGCGCCGGCATTACCGGTCTGTTTGCTCTGCCAGAGGTCAGCAACAACCAGAAGGCCTGGGCCGATCAGGTTCTCGCGGCGGTCGGTGCGGTGGTCTGGGTCGAGGATGAAGCCCAGATCGACGCAGTCACCGCCATCTCCGGCAGCGGCCCGGCTTATGTCTTCTATTTCATCGAGGCCCTGGAGCAGGCTGGCATTGACCTTGGCTTACCTGCCGACACCGCCCGCGACCTCACGCTACACACCTTCTACGGCGCCGCCGCCCTGGCCATCAAAGACGCCTCCACACCAGCCGAATTGCGCGCGAAGGTCACTTCCAAGGGTGGCACCACGGAACGTGGCATCCTGACCCTGGAGGAAGCTGAAGTGAAGGTCGCAATCGTCCGGGCTGCCCATGCCGCTGCCGAACGCGCCGTCGAAATGGGCAACTTGCTGGGGCAGGACTGATGTTCGTGGAAGCACTTCAATTCCTCATCCGCACAGCCTTCGACCTGCTGGCCTGCGCCTTTTTCATGCGCTTCTGGATGCAATGGGCGCGGGTGCCGTTCCGCAACCCTTTCGCTCAATTCCTGGTGAAGGTCACTGATTTCGCAGTACGCCCCGCGCGACGGGTGGTTCCCGGCCTGTTCGGCCTGGACCTCGCCAGCCTCCTGCTGTTCCTGGCGGCCGAACTTTTCATGGTTCTGGGGGTCTACTGGATTTCCGGCTATCCCTTCGTGGTGGCTGGGTTCAGCGTGCTGCCTGGCTTCCTCCTGCTGACCCTGGCGTCGGCCCTGCGGCTTGGACTCTACCTGTTGATCGGCTTCGTGCTCATCCAGGCAGTGATTTCCTGGATCAACCCCTTCTCACCCCTGGCGCCGGTTTTCTATGCCCTGTCGCGCCCGGTGCTCGCCCCCTTTCAGAAGATCATTCCGCCCATCAGCGGCATTGACCTCTCCCCCCTGGCGGCCATCATCCTGATCCAGTTGCTGCTCATTGCCCCGGTGTCCGCCCTGGAGCAAATGGCCAACGGGATGGTGAGATGACTGAGTGGCTGCGACCGGCCGCCGAGGGCGTGGAGATCATCCTGCACATCCAGCCAGGCGCCAGCCGCTGCGAAATTTCCGGTTTGCACGGCGATGCCCTGAAAGTCCGCGTCACCGCCCGCGCGGTGGAAGGCGCGGCCAATGCCGCTTTGCTGGATTTCCTCGCGCAATGTCTTGGCTTGCAGCGGAGAGCGGTTAGAATCCTGCGTGGCGAAAAATCCCGCCACAAGTCGGTCTGGGCAGCGATCAGCCCGGACGATGCGAAACGGCGGCGCATGGGGACAACCTGATGAATTATGGTCTGGAAAGCGGTATCACCCGGTTCAGAAACCGGCGTGATCGGCTGGTGAAGGTGGTCACAGCCTACAAGGAATGGCTGGAACACCATACCGAGGCTGAGCCTGAACAGCTGCTGCGCCTGTATGACCTGACCGAGAACCTGAAGCGCGACAGGCTCATGGTGGCCTTCGTCGCGGAATTCAGCCGTGGGAAGACCGAGCTCATCAACGCCCTGTTCTTCTCCGACTTCAAGCAGCGCCTGCTGCCCTCGGACGCGGGCCGCACTACCATGTGCCCTACCGAGATCTATTACGACGCGGATACTGAGCCCTATATCCGCCTGCTGCCCATCGAAACCCGTTTCCGCGACGACAGCATCAACGCCCTGAAGCGCCTTCCTGTGGAATGGAGCACCATCAAGCTGGACGTATCCGACCCGAACGCCATGGTCACCGCCATGCGCAAGCTGGCGGAAACCAAGATTGTTTTCAAGGTGGAAGCCCGCGCCCTGGGCCTGTGGGACGAGAACGACCCCAACCTGGGCTACATGGTCAAGGACCAGGACCGGGTGGAAATTCCCGCCTGGCGCTACGCCATGATCAACTATCCGCACCCCCTGCTGGAGTCCGGCCTGGCAATCCTCGACACCCCTGGCCTCAACGCCATGGGCGCTGAGCCTGAACTGACCATCTCCGCCATCCCCAACGCCCATGCCCTGCTGTTCCTGCTGGCCACCGACACCGGCGTCACCCAGTCCGATTTCGAGATCTGGAACAAGTGGGTGTCCAAGCACGCCAGCCAGCACTACGCCGTGCTGAACAAGATCGACATGCTGTGGGATGACTTGAAGACCCCGGAGGAGATCGGCCGCACCATCCAGCGTCAGATCGAGTCCACGGCCACCCAGTTGAACATCTCGCCGGCCAGCGTCATGGCCATCTCCGCCCAGAAGGCGCTGGTGGGCAAGATCCGAGGCGACCAGGATCTGCTCAAGCGCTCGGGTATCCAGGCCCTGGAAGTCATGCTGGCACGGGAAATCATCCCTTCGCGGGAAAAAATCATGCGCGAGTCGGTGATCCGGGAAGTCGGTCCCCTGCTGAGCGAGGCGCGGGAAACCGCCCATACCCGTATCCAGGCCATGCGCCAGAATCTGCTCGACCTGCAGGCCCTGTCCGGCAAGAACCAGCAGATCGTCGGACAGATGCGGGAGAAGATGCTCTACGACAAGCAGGTCTACGACGAGACCACCCGCAACTTCAACGTCACCCGCAAGGTGGTGGCCCAGCAAGGCTGGGAGCTGCTGGCGCGACTGGACGACGACCGCATGGACAAGATCATCGAGGAGTCCATGATGGCCATCAACGACAGTTGGACCACTGCCGGCCTGATCAAGGGCATGCAGCTGCTGCTCAGGCGCATGGGCGCGGAATTCGATTTCGCTAACCAGCAGTGCGGGGGCACCAAGCAGTTGCTCAACTCCGCCTACCAGCGCTTCCACGAGATCCACGGTCTGGAGCGCATGGATCCGCCGACGCTGGACCTGTCGCGCTACCGTGCCCGTCTGGATGAACTGATGGTGAGCACCCAGGAGTTCTGCTCAGACCCGCTCAACATCATGTTGGAAAAACGCTTCATGGTGAAGAAGTTCTACATCGCCCTGGTGACCCAGGCCCGCATCCTGTTCCAGCAGGTGCGCATCGAGGCGGAGACCTGGCTGCGTCTCACCCTGGATCCTATCGTGGTGCGCATCACCGAGCATAAGGCGCAACTGGAGCACCGCTTGGAAAACCTGAACAAGGTACACGCCAACCTGGGTTCAATCCAGGAGCGCAGTGCCACGGTCAGCCGTGAGATGGTCAAGATCAAGGCCCAGGTGGACCAGATCGAGGACATCGCCAAGGAATTCTCTTTGCTCACTGGCGTCGCCTTCCGCCCCATGGGCGAAGGTCCCGAGACGGCCGCCACGCCCGCTGCGGCCTGAGGCGACAACCCCCGGTTGCCGGGGTCACAACAGGATGATGTCGTACTGCTCCTGTGTGAACAGGCTTTCTACCTGTAATGAAATCGGCTTGGTGATGAAATCCGAGAGCTGCGCCAGGCTCTGCGACTCCTCGTCGAGGAACAGGTCGATCACTGTCTGGGAAGCCATGATGCGGAATTCCCGTGCGTTGAACTGACGAGCCTCGCGCATCAGCGCCCGCAGGATCTCGTAACAGGTGGTCTGGGCGGTCTTGATCTGACCCCGTCCCTGGCAGGTGGGACAGGGCTCGCATAGCACCCGGGTCAGGCTTTCGCGAGTGCGCTTGCGCGTCATCTCCACCAGCCCCAGGGAAGTGAATCCATTGATGGTCATGCGCGTGCGGTCCCGAGCCAGGGCCTTGGACAGTTCCGCCAGGACCGCCGCCTTGTGTTCCTGGCTGTCCATGTCGATGAAGTCAAGGATGATGATGCCGCCCAGGTTGCGCAAACGGAGTTGCCGGGCAATGGTCTGGGCCGCCTCCAGGTTGGTCTTGAATATGGTCTCGTCGAAGGTGCGGCCACTGGTAAAGCTGCCGGTGTTGACGTCGATGGTAGTCAGCGCCTCGGTCTGGTCGACAATCAGATAGCCACCGGACTTCAAATCCACGCGCCGGCCGAGGGCCTTCTCGATCTCGTCCTCCACCCCGTACAGGTCGAACAGCGGCCGCTCCGCGACATAATGGCTGATCTTGCCGGCAACGTTGCGAGTGAACTCCTCGGCAAAGGCATCCATGCGCTGGAAGGTCTCGCGGGAATCCACCAGGATGCGTGTGGTTTCCGTAGTGGAAAAATCCCGCAGTACTCTATGTGCCAAATCCAATTCCTGGTAAATCAGTGCCGGGCCGGGGCGGTTATCGGAGCGGGCCTGAATGGCATCCCACAGGGTATGCAGGTATTCCACGTCGGCGGCAAGCTCGCCGTCCTCGGCCATGTTGGCCATGGTGCGGATGATGAAACCGCCATGCTGGTTCTGGGGCAGTACACGGGTCAGGCGCTCTCGCAGCAGTTCCCGTTCGCTCTCGTCCTCGATCTTCTGTGAGATACCGATGCGGGTCTCCTGAGGCAGATAGACCAGGAAGCGGCCAGCCATGCTGATCTGGGTGGACAAGCGGGCACCCTTGGCGCCGATGGGATCCTTGATGACCTGGACCAGAACACTCTGCCCCTCGTGCAGCACCTTTTCTATGGGGCGCGGGCAGTTATCGCAGCGCGCCTCGACGATATCTCCGACATGCAGGAAGGCGGCCCGGTCCAGGCCGATGTCGATGAAGGCCGACTGCATGCCCGGCAACACGCGGCTTACCTTGCCCAGGTAGACGTTGCCCACCAGGCCGCGCTGGCTGGTGCGCTCGATGTGCAGTTCCTGCACCGCGCCCAGATAGATGACCGCCACCCGCGTTTCCTGGGGGGTCACGTTGATGAGTATTTCCTCGCTCATAGGATTTCAAAACCCACGGTTTTCAATAATTCGGAAGTCTCGTAGAGGGGCAACCCCATCACGCCGGAATAGCTGCCCGAGAGGTGTTGGATGAAGAGGGCGGCACGGCCCTGGATGCCATAGCCGCCGGCCTTGTCGAAAGCCTCCCGGCTGGCGAGGTAGGCATCGATCTCGGCCTCGGTCAGCGCCTTGAAGGTGACCACGCTTTCGGAGTGGCAAACACGGATCAGCCCGAGATGGGCCGCCGCAACCCCGGTGAGTACGGTATGTGCGCGGCCGGAATAGCGGCGCAACATGGCTGCCGCCTCCGCGGCGGACGCGGGCTTGCCGAGAATATGGCCATCCAGGGTGACGGTGGTATCCGCCGCCAGGATCGGCCAGGGCGGCAACTTGCGCCCGCTTTGTGCCTTGACACCGGCTTCCGCCTTGGCCTGGGCCAGGCGCAGGACATACTCCAGCGCCGGCTCATCCAGCAGCGGGGTCTCGTCGACATCGGCGCGCAGCGGCGCCACGCGCAGCGGCAGCACCGTCGGCTCCAGGCCGACCTGGCGCAACAACTCCAGCCGGCGCGGCGACTGTGAAGCCAGATAAAGGTGTCTTGAGTAAGACGGTTTCATGACGGGCGAGTGTACCCGGTAATGTCACCCCACCGACCGACACCCTGCGACGGCAACGAGCCGCCAAGACGCTATTCGCGATGGTAGGGATGGTGGTTGAGCAGGCTCACCGCCCGATACAACTGCTCCGCCAGCAGCACCCGGGCCATGGCGTGGGGCAAGGTGAGGAGGGAAAGGGCCAGCGTCGTCTCCGCCCGCTCCAGGATGGAAGGAGCCAGGCCGTCGGCGCCACCGATCACCAGGCAGGTGTCCTGGCCGGAGGCCATCCAGCGCGCCAGCAAGTCCGCCAATTCGCGTGTGGTGACTTGACGTCCATGCTCATCGAGGGCCACCAACCGACTCCCCGCAGGCTGCTTGTCAAACAGTCGCACAGCCTCGGCCTGCCTGAGGCCATCCGCCGCCTGTCCGGCACGCTTCTCCGGCTTGACCGTAACCAACTCGACACGGGCTTCCCGAGGCATCCGTTTCAGATACTCGGCAGTGGCCATCTCCGCCCAGTCGGGCATCTTGTCGCCAACGGCGAGAATGGTCAGGCGCATTGGCACCCCACAACCCTGGTCTGTAGCAAGCCATCCCGAACCGAAGCCACTCCGGTATTCAGGACAATCGACGTGATCAACGCAATGCGCATGCAGGGACTATATCGCGGTCAGGAAAAATCTTCCCGATGGCCGCCATACCTCTTTACAACAAAGGATTCGATCCCTAGAATGCGCGCTCTCTTGTGGGGGTATAGCTCAGCTGGGAGAGCGCTTGCATGGCATGCAAGAGGTCAGCGGTTCGATCCCGCTTACCTCCACCACCAATCGAGAAAGCCCGGTTCGCCGGGCCTTCGGCCTCAAAAGTCCCTATCGTCTAGAGGCCTAGGACATCGCCCTTTCACGGCGGTAACCGGGGTTCGAATCCCCGTGGGGACGCCAGTAAACGAAGGCCCGCAGCAATGCGGGCCTTTTTCATTGCAGGCCCATTTTCTATCGGTCAGGCACCAAGAAAAACCCCGGCTTACGCCGGGGGACATGACAGACACACCGGCTCGCGCCGCGCGTCAGTTTGTTCAGTTCAGGATACGCAGTTCCACACGCCGGTTTTTGGCGCGGCCCTCCGCAGTGGTATTGTCGGCGAGAGGCTGACCTTCTCCGTAGCCCTTGGCAGCCAAGCGGTTGGCATCCACTCCCTTACCCACGAAATAGTCCATCACTGCCTTGGCGCGGCGCTGGGACAGATCCAGGTTGTGCCGGTTACTGCTACGGCTGTCCGTGTGTCCTGCAACCTCGACCTTCATCCCAGGATATCGCTTCAGCACAGCAGTCGCCTCATCCAGTATGGCGATGGCTTCCGGACGCAGGGAGGCTTGGTCGTTGTCGAAGTTCACACCCTTGAGGTTCATGACCTTGGGTAGTGAGCAACCTTTGGCATCAACGCGATCGCCGGCCGGCGTATTGGGACATTGGTCCAAAACATCGATGACACCATCACCGTCGGAATCCAAGTCGCAACCCTTGGCGTCCACCTTGCGGCCTGTTGGCGTGTTGGGGCACAGGTCGAGGCGATCTACGACGCCATCGCCGTCGCTGTCGAGTTCACACCCCATGGCGTCGACCTTAGCACTGGCGGGGGTGCCAGGGCATTTGTCGAGCGCGTCGACAACCCCATCGCCGTCGCTGTCCAATTCGCAGCCTTGGGCATTGACCTTGCGGCCTGCTGGAGTAGCCGGACACTGGTCGAGTCGATCGACGACACCATCGCCGTCGCTATCGAGCTCACAGCCCTTGAAGTCGACCTTGGCACCGGCAGGCGTACCTGGGCATCTGTCTTGTGAGTCCACGACTCCATCGCCGTCGCTATCCAACTCGCAACCCTTGGCATCCACCTTGGTTCCCTTGGGAGTCCCAGGACATTTGTCGAGGCGGTCCACGACTCCGTCACCGTCGCTGTCAAGCTCGCAACCCTTGGCGTCCACCTTGGCTCCCTTGGGAGTCCCAGGGCACTTGTCGAGATCATCTGGCACACCATCGCCATCGCTATCCAGCACCGGCTTGGGGGCGCGCGCGCCTTCCAAGGTGATTTCTACCCAGTCCTGAACCGCGCTGAGGGGAACCTGGGGATGACCATAAGCCAGCATTATTGGGCGTGCCTCCTTGGCGGAAGCGCCAGTACTGAGGCACAGGGCTGAAATGACGACGAAAAGAGCGGAATGTTTCATGAACTAACTCCTTGGTGTGAAGTTGGTAATACCTGTTCGCCTGCACCTTGATGTCACGGGGAGGGCGGGCAAATATGAGCCCCAGAGTCATCCTGCCGCTATGCGCAGGTTGCCCTCCTGACGAAGTCACTTCAACAACTGAAAAACCTTGCCAACCAGACCTCCTGCAACTCGCACAGGGTCGGCGCGTATCGCCCTTTCCTCTTCCGCGATGAGGGCGTAGATCCCATCCAGCGCCTTCTTGTTCACGTAGGTCTCCACAGTGGACAACTCGCTTTTTATGCCCGCAAATCTGACTAATTTTTCCGATACGGCGTTGTATGAGCGCGCCAGATCGCTCCCCTCGGTAACGCTCTTGACCACGGGCAGGAGTCTTTCACTCAGTTGCGTCTCGGTGGCCTTTCTGAAGTAAGTGGTGGCGGCATCGTCACCCCCTGTAAGGATGGCTTTTGCATCATCCAAAGTCATCTTCTTGACCGCATCCAGCACCAAGTCCTGAGCAAGGGGCGCGGAAGCCTCGGCGGCGCGGTTCATGGCCAGCACGAGGTCGTCGACCTTCTTGCCCTGCCCCAGGCTTCTCAGGATGCGCTCTCCCTTGGCGAAGTTCTTGGGCAGCCCGATCTTGACCTTGGGATTTGCGAAGTAGCCATCCTCCCGACCGAGTCGGACGAGCGCGGCGCGGGCGCCTTTATCCAGGCTTTCGCGCAACGCCTGGGCAGCCTCCTTACCAGTGATGCTCTCCAGTCCACCGGCCCGGCCCCAGGGGGCCAAGGCCAGCACGACGAGGCCCAGAATAAGTCGACGACGAAGGAAGTTCATTTCTTCAATGCATCGCGGATTTCGCGCAGCAGGATGATGTCGTCCGGTGTAGGCGGCGGCGCGGCCGGTGCCTCCTCCTGTTTGCGCTGGAGCCGGTTGATGGCTTTAACCGCGACGAAGATGGCGAAGGCGATGATGGTGAAATCCACCATGCTGTTGATGAAGGCCCCATATTTGATGAGGGGCGCGCCGGCCTTTTCAGCCGCCTCCATGGTGTCATAGGCCGTGCCGCCGAGATTGAGGTAGAGGTGTTTGAAGTCCACGCCTCCCAAGAGTGCCCCAATGGGCGGCATGATCACGTCCTTGACCAGGGAATCGACGATCTTGCCAAAGGCACCACCAATGACCACACCGACCGCCAGATCGATGACGTTGCCGCGCATGGCGAACTGCTTGAATTCCTGGATGAAGCTCATGGGGTTCTCCTCTCTCATGTTCAGGCATAGACATGCCGGGCAAATGGAAACACAGGTACTGCACGCGTACTGTGAAATTGCTCACTCCGCAGCCGCTCGCCGCGAAACCCATTCCCGCCAGGAATCCGTCAGTCCCCGCTGCGGCCGGCAACGGAAATCCCAGACTGGCCGGCAAATTGCAACATCCGGTTGATGGATACTACCGCCTTGGCGTTGATCGCCGGGTCCACCTCAATCTCGTTCTCCCCCGTTTCCAGCACGTGGCGCAGCTTACGCAGTCCGTTCATCGCCATCCACGGGCAGTGTGCGCAGGAGATGCAGGTGGCGCCGCGCCCTCCGGTGGGCGCCTCGAGAAGGGCCTTCCCAGGCGCCGCCAGCCGCATCTTGTGAAAAATGCCATTGTCGGTGGCGACAATGAGGGTCGAATTGGGCAGTTCCGCCGCCGCACGGATCAATTGCGTGGTGGAGCCCACCACGTCGGCCATCCCGATCACGCTGGCGGGGGACTCGGGATGTACCAGCACGGCGGCTTCCGGATATTGGGCCTTGAGCTCGCGTATACCTTCCGCCTTGAAGCGTTCGTGGACAACGCAGCTGCCCTGCCAGAGCAGCATGTCCGCCCCGGTGGCCTTCTGGACATAATCACCCAGGAAGCGGTCAGGCGCCCAGATGAGTTTCCTCCCCTGGGCATGCAGGTGCGCGGCGACCTTCACCGCGATGCTGGAGGTCACCATCCAGTCCGCGCGCGCCTTCACCGCAGCCGAAGTATTGGCATAGACCACCACCACCCGGTCCGGATGTGCATCGCAGAACCGGCCGAAATCCTCCGCAGGACAGGAAAGGTCGAGGGAACACTCGGCGTGGAGGTCGGGCATCAACACCCGTTTCTCAGGGTTGAGAATCTTGGCCGTCTCGCCCATAAAGCGCACCCCGGCCACCACTAGGGTGTTCGCCCTGGACGCGTGTCCGAAGCGCGCCATCTCCAGGGAATCGGAAACGCAACCACCGGTTTCCTCGGCCAGCTGCTGCAGGTCAGCGGAAGTGTAGTAATGGGCCACCAACACCGCATCTCGTTCCACCAGCAACGACTTGATGCGAGCGCGCAGATGCTCCCGCTCGACCGGGTCAAGCGCTTCTTCCACCACGGGCGGAACATCGGTCACGGGCCTGGCCTGGGGGATGTCTGCGAATGTCTGGAGCGAATTCATGAAGCGGACGCGAAACATCGATGGGATGCAGTGTTGTAGAGGCGGGGTCTGGTGCTGTCAAGTCACGAGCCACCAGCCGGAACGCCGGGCGTGGGCTGGTAAACTCGCGGCATGCGCCAATTGATCCTCGACATCCGTCCCGACGCCCCACCCGATTTCGACAATTTCCTGCCCGGACCGAACGCCGAAGCATGTTCCATCCTGCGCGAGCACGCCGCTGGGCTAGTCGACGAGGCAGTGCTCTACTTGTGGGGGGAAACCGGGACCGGCAAGAGCCATCTCCTCTCTGCCTGGGCGAAGCTCGCCCAGGCCATCATCGCGCCGCCCCTGCCAGAGCCCCCCGTCAATTGGCTGGCCTTGGACGACGTGCACCGCCTGGACGCTCAGGAGCAGATCCGTCTGTTCGGCCTCATCAATGCCGCCAGGGAGGGCACGGGCAGGGTACTGGCCTGCGGCCCCCGGCCGCCGGCGCAACTCGGTCTGCGCCCCGATCTTGCCACCCGGCTGGCCCAGGGATTGGTATTTCGCCTCTCTCCACTAAGCGACACCGACAAACTCACCGCGCTGAATGCGCGCGCCGACGCCCAAGGATTAGATCTTCCGGAAGATGTGAGCCGTTACTTGCTGACCCATTGCCGACGAGACCTGCCGCACTTACTGGGAATGGTGGAGGAACTGGATGCCTATTCCCTTAGCCGCAAGCGCCCGGTTACGCTTCCCCTGCTCAAGGAAGTCCTGCGGCAACGCCAGCCATGAAGTTGCTGGTGGCCGTTAGCCATCATGGCCTGGGCCACCTTGCCCAGACGGCACCTGTGCTCAATGCCCTGCATGATCTACAGCCACCCTCATCGCTGACACTCTGGTCCGGCCTGGCGGGGGCTGCCGTGCAAGCCCGCCTGCGCATACCATTCAATCATCGGGAGGCGCCTGCGGATATCGGACTGGTAATGCAAGATGCCGTGAACGTCGATGTCGCCGCCAGTTACGCCGCCTACCAGGCTGTCCATCACCATTGGGAAAAGTGGGTTGATGAGGAAGCCGCCTGGCTGGTAGCTCAGGGCTTCGATGGCGTGCTCTCCGACGTCGCCTACCTGCCTCTCGCGGCTGCGGCGAGGGCGGGGATCCCCGCCGTGGCCATGTGCTCACTGAACTGGCGTGATATCGCCGCTGCCTACCTTTCAGGGCATGCTGACATGGAGCCGGCGCTGGAGCATATGCGCCAGGCTTATCAGGGCGCCCACGCATTTCTCCGCCTCACTCCCGCCATGCCCATGGATTGGCTGCGCAACCGCGTGGACGTTCCGCCCGTGGCGGCCAAGGGCATACCGCAGCGGCAGAAATTGGCGAGGCGCCTGGGCATGCAGCCGCGCCATTGGGTGCTGGTCGGGTTCGGTGGCATCAGCTTCCGGGGCATCGGTCACCTTCCCCAATTACCCGGCGTGATCTGGATCGTCCCCGATGACTGGGGGGTGGAACGCGCCGACCTGATCTCCTTCGGCGTCACAGGCTTGCCTTTCATCGATCTGATGGCTTCCTGCGACGCCCTGCTCACCAAGGTGGGCTATGGTGGCTTCGTGGAAGCGGCGGCCCACGGATTACCCGTGATCTACATTGACCGCCCGGACTGGCCGGAAACACCGTACTTGACCACCTGGCTGGCGCACCATGGCCATTGCGTGGCAATCACAGAGGACATCCTGTTCAGTCCGGCCATCGGTGCGCAGTTGGAACGGTTATGGTCGATGCCCGCCAGGACGCCCATACCCGCCGAGGGCGCGCGCATCGCCGCCCTGCACCTTGTCGAACTACTGGGTTAGACCTTGTTCTTCGCCTCTTCAGCGGCGATCTCGGCATGCACCTGAGCCATGTCAATCTCCTTGGCGCGAGCGATAAGATCGTCGAAGGCACCCGCCGGCAAGGCACCCGGCTGGGCGTAGATGATCACTTTTTCGCGGAAGATGATCAGGGTTGGAATGGAACGGATCTGGAAGTGAGCAGCCAGGGACTGCTGCTCCTCCGTGTTGACCTTGGCAAAGGTAACGCCTTCGTGTTTCTCGGAAGCCGCTTCATATACTGGCGCGAAACCCCGGCAGGGGCCGCACCAAGGCGCCCAGAAGTCGATGACGACGAAATCATTGTTGAGGATGGTCTCCTCGAAGTTCTGCTCATTGAGCTCCAGGACTGCCATGGGTACCCCTAGTGTTGGCTGAGTTCAGAAAAAAAAGGCCGACTGAATGTCGGCCGAGGCATGTTACCACGCTCAAGGAGGGATGATCTTTCAGGCTGCTTTGGCTCGGTGCCTCACCCCGCCGTTACCAGGCGGGGCCGGGACTCCCCCGGATAGGTCGCGACCTCCACCGGACGCGATGGGGCATTGCCGGTGCGGCGCCACATATTGGGGCTGGTTTTCAGGCTGGCCTTTACTTCGGCGCGGTTTACCGCAGTGATCATTTCGGTCGCCAGAGCTCTCGCCTGGGCTGGCGTAAGCGCCATGACATGCTCCAGGTCATCGGACATCTTAATGGCGACTCGATCAGAACCGTCATCAGTGGTAATCAATGTAACAGTCACCTTGTCTACCTCGAATTGTTTCATTTCAGGCTCCCCTGCCCTTCGGATTTTTTCCATGGTTTTGGGTAAGCAGAATACGTGCCATGCCGACAGGCGGTACCAGATCGCCGCACGGCCCATGGAATCAGGCCCATGCAACCATTTAACAATTACCCACTCTTGCGTAGCCGACATGTGGTCGACAGAGCTGTCAGGCTTTCGACACTCGTCCAATACCATGCCTAATTCACGGGGGGGGACATCCCCACCAGATTGCAGTGATTGAACAAGGTTACAAGGCTACCTGAAACACTTCTCAGGCCAGCCCCCTCTGCTGTCGCATCCAGTCCTTGCAGCATCAAGGCCATAATCAGGCTCGGGCAATGCTTCAGCATAAGCCCACCCTGGTCTATCTGGCAGTGATGTTCGGCATACCGCTGCCTGACTGTTGGAGGACAAATTTGGGCACACTGCGGATACTGCATGCCATGGCACTCAAGGGGAGTCAGGCACATAACCTGAACCGCAGTGGGAACAGTTCGAAGGTATAAAAAAAGGCGGGAAGAATCCCGCCTTTTTCGTGTTGCTGATTGGGATGTTAAGCGGCAGCTTTCTTGGCAGCAGCCTTGGGTGCTGCGGCTTTCTTGGCAGCAGCCTTGGGTGCTGCGGCCTTCTTGGCAGCGGCCTTGGGTGCTGCGGCCTTCTTGGCAGGAGCGGCGGCCTTGGGTGCTGCGGCCTTCTTGGCAGGAGCGGCGGCCTTGGGTGCTGCGGCCTTCTTGGTAGCG
>Ga0233425_10004438_pt1 | contig 23569 bp, 15 predicted proteins | sample Watercolumn_Towu_2_FD_181712 | JGI IMG/M metagenome (GOLD analysis project Ga0233425, IMG submission 181712) | Freshwater microbial communities from Lake Towuti, South Sulawesi, Indonesia - Watercolumn_Towuti2014_140_MG | ecosystem: Environmental > Aquatic > Freshwater > Lake | place... | reverse complement strand
CACTGGAGCACACCGTCGGTGAGCCGCGCCTTGCGGAACTTTCCCTCGATCTCGACCGCCTGGTACTCCGCGGGCTCGACCTTTGCGAGGAGCGCTGGTGCGGCGATCACGGGCTTGCCGTCGACGAGCGTCACGAGCCGTCCCGCCGTCGCGTAGGCGTCCTGGACGATCAGCGTGTCGCCGCCGAGCCAAACGACCTGCTCGACCTTCGCGCCCAGTCCGGCATAGCGCGTCTTCGTCGGCTCGGGTCGGTCGGCCGGCCAGACGAACAGATCGACGTCGGCTCCGACCCGCTGCGCCCACCACACCGTCGAGCCGACGGCGTCGAGCGCGAGGATCTTGCGATCCTTGCCCTCCTGCTCCCAGGGCTGCGGATAGGTCAGCCGGCCGTTCTCCCAACGGCTGCGGTGAAGGTCGGCGGCGTCCTTGGCCCAGAGCAGGAGCGTGCCCGCACGCGCGGCCGGTGCAGCCAGCGCCTTCACGCCACCGATCGATGGAAACGTCTCCTCGGCGAGCCAGCCCGACTCTCCGAGCCGATGGACGCGAAGCCGTGGCTGCGCGGCGTCCACGGCCACGATCGCGGGCACCCGGGCGTCGTTGTCGCCGACGAGGATGCCGCACCAGCCGCGCCGCGCGGAGGACGCCAACGGCAACGCATCCTGACGGCCGACGTCGGTGGCCTCGCCCCTCGCGAGCTGGAAGCGGCGGAGCACGCCCCGGTCGCTGCCGCCGAGGAGATAGACGTCGGCCGGTCCGGAAGGGGTGACGCCCGTCTGCATCGAATCGACGTTCTGGTCGTGGATCGTCTGCGCCGCCAGGAGGCTGCCGTCCTTCGCGCACGGATACCAGCGCACGACCTGTCGGGCGACGTTCGACCACTCCACGAGGTCGCGGTCGCCGTCGCCGTCGAGATCGGCGAGATGCCAGTCGAGCCGCCCGCGACTCTCGCGGGGTGCGAGCCACACGGCGCGGCTGCCACGCGTGAGCGGCAGCTGCTGGATGCCTTGCTCGCAGCTCACGAGCAGCTCGTGACGACCGCCGGGCAGGTCGCGCACGAGGAGGCACCCCGCCTTGCCCGTGGGCGTGCCGGCCAGAAGGTTCCAGTCGCCCGTCTTGCGCCACGCGCCCTTCGCGTCGGCGGCCTTGTCGGCAGCCTGCGAGTAGATCGACACGCGGTTCGACGGCGTGGTGAGAACGAGGAGTTCGGGACGCTTGTCGCCATCGAGGTCGTGGGCCACCGCATCCACGGGCAGCTCGTCGATCGACACCTCGCCGTGGGCCCACTCGGGCGCCAGCGGCAGCTCATTGGGCCGGTCGGGGTCGCCCTTGTCGTCGCGGGTGCGCTCGGATGGCGGCAGCCAGCGGTAGAGATCGAGCCGGGCCTGCCGTGGGTTGACGATGATCGCGTCGTCACGGCCGTCGGCGCCGAGGTCGGCCACGATCAGCCGTTCGGCGCGGCCTTCGAGCGGAATCACGCGCATGCTGGGCCAGCCGGCGAACGGCCGCGACTCCGCGGCCACGACCGCACCGGCGGCCAGACAGACGAACGCCGCCGTGGCGGCACGGATGCGAGAGGGCTTCATTCCGAAAAGGATACCCCCACGCGGTTCCGTCCGCCACGAAGGCCGGGCCTATTCCAGCTCGGGAAGCATCGACTCCGCAGCGGCCGCCTCGCGGAGCTTCTCGAGGGCCTTGGCCTCGATCTGCCGCACCCGCTCCTTCGTCACGCCGAGCGCCGAGCCGACCTCCTTGAGGGTCTGCGGTTCATGCTCGTGGTCGAGGCCGTAGCGACGGATGATGATCGTCTGTTCCCGGCTGTCGAGACGGTCGAGGAACTTGCCGACCTGCTGGAGGCGGTCGTTCTCGGCCATCCGCTTCTGGTACTCGTCCTCGCGCGCATCGGCGGCCGTCTGGAGCAGCTCCATGTCGGCCGCGCGAAACCGGTCGCGACGCTTGTGCTCGTCGGGGATCGTGCGGGCGTAGTTCTTCATGATCGCCCACGAGGCGTAGGTGCTGAACTTGTTGCCCCGCGAGTAGTCGAACTTCTCCACGGCGCGGATCAGCGACATGTTCCCGTCGCTCACCAGGTCGAAGAAGCCGTCGGCCGCCGACACCCGCCGCTTGGCGATCGACACCACCAGACGGAGGTTCGCACGAACGATCCGGTTCTTGATCCCCACCGCCTCGTCGTACAGCCGCTCGATCTGATCCATGAGCCGCGTGCTCGGCCGCTCGACGTCGAGCTGCTCGCGAAGCTTCGCGGCCTTGTACTTGAGGTAGTTGAACTTTCGGAACAGCCAGACCTCCTGCTCCCTCGTGAGGAGCGGAACCTCGTAGAGACTGGCGAGGTAGGCCGGCAGGCCGCTCGGGCACCGCGTTCGCTTCGCGGCGTCGGCGGGTTCCGGGTAGGGCTGGTTGACGACGCTTTCCGCGCTGCGCCTCGAAAACAGCGCGTTGGGCATGTAGTCGAGCGGCAGCTCGATGACGTGCGCCGCCCGCTGCGAGAGGATCACCCGGTAGATGCTCGCCTTCGAGCGGTGGTAGCGCCGCGCGATCGACTCGACGGGCTCCCCTGCGAGGTGGTGCTGGTAGATCCGGGCCCGACTCTCCGGTCGGAGGTGGCCGTCTGCCACGGGGAACACGGCCGCGTCGGGGTGTTCCTGATCGTGCCGCTTGAGCGTGTAGCGAATCGTCTCGACGCTGCGGCCGAGCCGCTCGGCGATGCGACGGTGTACGTCGGCCGGGCACGCCCCGGCGACCGCCAGCCTGCGGGCCCACGCCACGATCTTCTCGTGCTCCTCATCCGACAGCTGGCTGAAGCGGCTGCCGCGCTCGACACGCACGGGATTGTCGCGGATGAACCGCTCGACGGCGCTCGCCAGGAACCCGACCCGCCGGCGGCCGCCGACGGAGTAGCGTTGGGCCACGAGCCCGTGGTCGCGCCATCGGGAGATGGTCTTCGTGGAAACGTTGAAGCGGCGGGCGAGCTCCTCGATCGTGAGCACGCTCTCGCCGACCGGCACGGCGCCATCGGCCCCGACCGGCGGTGCGGACGCGGGCGTGCCGCCGGCAGCGGCGTTCGTCCCATCCTCCATGAACAGACGCAGAAAGTCACCCGAAGCATTGGAACGCATGATTGTCCTCCGGCCGGCGACCGTGCCGGCAACTGATGCCAAGCCCCACCGTCCCACGCGTCATCAGGAGCCATCCCTGGCTCCCGTGCCCCGTCCCCTCGGACGTCAGAGTTATACGGCCGACCGCCCGATTCGGTTCGCGGACATTCTGGAGACAGGTGGTTTTCTTGAATGTTTTTTGAGTGTCCCCTGCACTCGGAACACCCGCCTTCTGCACGCAACCCACTTCCCGGCATCGACTTGCGCTGTTCGAGGCGTCTGGTCGGCTGTCGCAGGACACGTCCGTGACGATTGGGGAACTCCTTGAAAATAGGAGTTTTCGGCTGACAGACACTTGGTATTGGAGGCCTCGAGAGGCCCGAGCGGCCGGGTGGCTGGGAGGGGTGCGGCGACGCCGCGTCACGATGACCGCTGGATCACCGACGCACCGGGAGGACCGCCGAAGAAGGGAGCGTGGAGGCGAGTTCGGGAGCGCGCGGAGGAGTTGCCCATGACGCGACGGTGGACCTGGCTGGCTCTGGCGTCGATCGGGTTGGTGGTCCTGCTCGGCCTTGGATGGACTGGCCAGCGAGCGCTGGCGGATGAGGCGGACGTCGAGGGCGCCGGAGTTGAATCCGCTGCCGCGTCCGAGACCGCCTCGGACGTTGACGAAGAACCGGCCGCGGCGTCGAGCGATGAGGCCCCCGAGGATCCGGTGGGTGTGTCGCCATCCGATTCGCAGCCGCCCCCGACGTCGGCCTTGGTCGAATCCGCAAGCCGTGTGCGGGTGAAGCTCGACGTCGAGGGTGAACTCTTCGCCACGGCCGGCCGCGACGCCCCGCCCGTGCGACGACCGATTTCGGTTGATGCCTGCTTCGACTTCATCGAGTCGCCGCCGTCCGGGGCTGCCGACCGGACCGTCGTGCGACGCTATCGCGACGCCACGGCCGACCTGCGCATCGACGGCGAGCCCCGCCGCACGTCGCTGGCCGCGGATGCCCGCACGCTACGGGTGAGCCTGCGCGGTACGACGCCGCTGCCGTATCTCGACGACGCGTTTCTGAGCCGCGACGAACGCGATCTTCTCGAGACGCCGTTCGACCCGCTCCTCCTCGACGCGTTGCGACCGGCCGCCCCGGTCGTCGCCGACGAGTCCTGGGACGTGCCTGCGGACGTGGTCGCGGGCCTGCTCGCGATCGACACCGTGGAGTCTGGCGGTATCACGGCGCGTCTGGCCGACGTGGCCGACGGCGTGGCCACGGTTCGCATCGCCGGCATCGTCGACGGCGCGGCCGACGGCGTGCCCGCGCACGTCACCGTCGACGGATCGTTCACCGTCTCGGCAACGTCGGGCACGTCAGGCTCGGCCGTGCTCGATGGACGGGTGGCGGGCGTCACCGTCACGCTGCGCGAGCGGCGCGAGGCCAGCCATGTCGCGCCCGGGTTCGACGTGGAGGCCAGGCTGGCGATCGCACGCGCGGCCACCGACGAGGCCGCCGAGATCGACACCCCGCCGAACGAGGACGCGGCGACACCGCACCGTCGGCGCGGACCCGGCCGCGCCGGCCTCGTGTGGCACCGCGACGCGGCGGGCCGCTACGACCTGGTGCACGACGACCGCTGGCGCGTGATCGAGGACGGAGCCGACGGGTTGGTGATGCGCATGGTGGACTCAGGCGCGCTTGTGGCGCAGTGCGTGATCACGCCCCTGTCCCGCGCCGCGGCGGGATCGGCGCCGGCGATCGCGGAGGTCGAGCGCGACATCGAACGGTCGCTCGCCGGGCAGTTCGGTCGGATCGAGCACGCGAGCGAAGCCGAGCGCAGCGACGGTGTGCGAATCGCCCGGGTGGTCACGTCGGGCCGGGCCGATGGGCTGCCCTTCCGCTGGATCCACCAGGTGCTCACGGACGCCGCCGGACACCGGCTTTCCGTCACCTGCATGCTCGAGGCGTCAATGGAGAAGCGGTTCGGGAATGCCGACCGCGAGCTCGTCGATGGCGTCGGGCTGCCCGGGGGGGCCGCGGCAGACGGGGAACGATCCCCGGGGGATCGCGCGGCCCGGCTGCCGACGGAATCTCGGATGCCTTGACGCTGCCCGCGGCGACGGCGACACTTTCGAGGCTGCGGCATGGCCCCCGAACCAACCCGTGAGGGCGGCGGCTGCGGCGACATTATCGACGAGGAGACCGCCGGCCCGCGGTGCGAGGACACGACTTCATCCTGGCCGGGGACCCCCGATCCCGCGGCCGGAGGCGTGAGCCATCGAGAAGCAGCATCGCATCAACGAGCAGATCCGGATCACGCCGATCCGTGTGATCTCCGCCGAGGGCGGTCAGCTCGGCATCATTCCCACCGAAGAAGCGCTGAACCTGGCGCGCGAGGCGGGGCTGGATCTGGTGGAGGTGGCTCCCAACGAGAAGCCGCCCGTCTGCCGGATCATGGACTTCGGCAAGTTCAAGTACCAACAGAAGAAGAAGCACCACAAGTCGCACGTCCACCACGCCAAGATCAAGGAGATCCGCCTCCGCCCCAAGACCGGCGAGCACGACATCGAGTTCAAGGTGAACCAGGCCAAGAACTTCCTTCTCCACAAGGACAAGGTCGTCGTCTCGGTCGTGTTTCGCGGTCGCGAGCTCGCCCACATCGACGAGGGCCAGCGCGTGATGCGCGCGATCGTCGAGCAGCTCGATCCCGTCAGCAAGGTCGAAGCGCCGCCGCAGCAGATGGGCCGCCGACTGGTGTGCACGCTCGCGCCGCGTTAGCGACTCGCCTCCCGATCACCGTCTCAATCCGTCCGAACCCCCGACCGCAGGAGTCCGACCCATGCCCAAGCAGAAGACCCACAAGGGTGTGAAGAAGCGTTTCCGCATCACCGCCACCGGCAAGGTGAAGCACCGCCGCGCCGGCACGAGCCACCTCCAGGTACGCCTCACCGCCAAGCGGAAGCGCAACCTCCGCGGCACCGGCGTGCTCGCCACGGTGGACGAGTTCCGGATCCACGAGGCCCTCGGCAAGTACAGCTACTGACTTTACGCCCGCACCGCCCTCGTGGCCGGTGCGGTCTGGCCCGATGGTCTCGGCGTCGTGCCGGGTGGTCGGGAGGCAGGGCTGGGCGGGCCTCAGTGGCCGGCGCGGGCGGCTGGCCCCGCGAAACCGGCTTCGATCCGGGGCGGCTCTTGCATTTGCGGTGATTCACGCCAGATTTTAGGGTTCCTCACCGGGCGACATCGCCCACAGCCGACCAGGGTTTCGAGCCATGCGTACCAAGAACGTCGTCCCCCGCCTGCGTGCCAAGAAGCGTCTTTTCAAGCGGGTGAAGGGATCCGTCGGCGGCCGCCGCCGCCTCCTCCGCACGGCCAAGGAATCGATCATTCGTGCTGGCGTCTACGCCCGGCGCGACCGCCGTCGCAAGAAGCGCGACTTCCGCCGCCTGTGGATCGTGCGGCTCAACGCGGCCTGCCGCGAGCGGGGCTTCCGCTACAGCCAGCTGATCGCCGGCCTGGAGAAGATCGGCTGCGAACTCGACCGCCGCTCGCTCGCCGAGATGGCCGTGCTCGACCCGACGGGCTTCGACGCCGTCGCCGCCGAGGTGAAGAAGGCGCTCGGCATCCCGGAGCCGGCAGCGGTCGCGTGACGCCGTGACAGCAGCCGTTCCGCTCGATGCCTTCCTGGCCGACCTGGAGCGGCTCCGCGCCGACGCCGAGCGCACGCTCGCTGGGGCGGCCGACGCAGCCGCCGTGGAGGCGGCGCGGGTCGAGTTCCTCGGCGCCCGCAGCGGTCGCCTCAAGGCGATCCAGAAGGCGCTCGGTGGACTCGCGGTCGCCGACAAGCCGGCTGGCGGCCGGCACTTCAACGACGTGAAGACCGCGATCGGCGCGCTCCTGGCCACGGCGCAAGAACGGCTGGGTGCGCCGGGGCACGACGTGCTCTCGGCGATCGACGTCACGCTTCCCGGCACGCCCGTCCTGCGGGGCCACCTCCACCCGATCACGCGCACGATCCGCCGCGTGCAGGAGATCATGGGGCGGCTCGGATTCGAGAGCGTGGACGGGCCCGAGGTCGAGGACCAGTGGCACAACTTCGAGGCCCTGGCCATCAGCCCGGAGCATCCGGCCCGCGATCCGCTCGACAACTTCTATCTCGCGGTGGCCCGCGGCGCTGATCCGTTGCTGCTGCGATCGCAGACGAGCACGGTCCAGATCCGCGTGATGGAGAACCGTGAGCCGCCGCTGCGGATCGTGTCGCTCGGCCGCGTCTACCGGCCCGACACCGCCGACGCCACCCACTATCCGATGTTCCATCAGGTCGAGGGCCTGCTCGTCGAGCCCGGCACCACGATGGCCCATCTCAAGAGCGTCCTGCGGCTGTTCGCCTCGAGCTTTCTGGGCGGCGACGTGCGTGTGCGCTTCCGGCCGTCGTTCTTCCCGTTCACCGAGCCGAGCGTCGAGGTCGACATGGAGTGGGGCGGCCGCTGGGTCGAGATGGGCGGGGCCGGCATGGTCGATCCCGCCGTCCTCGAGGCGGTGGGCTACGACCCCGACGTGGTCTCGGGTTTCGCGTTCGGGCTGGGGGTCGAGCGGATCGCCGCCCGGCGCCATGGCGTGGACGACATCCGCGACTTCTACCGCAACGACGTCCGCTTCCTCCGGCAGTTCTGAGCCGGTCGTCACCGAGACTTCCCGCGGCCGCGGCGCCGCACCGTGAAAGCGATCGAGCTTCGATGATCATCTCGACGAACTGGCTCGCGGATTACGTGCAGCTGCCGGGCACGGTCGACGACCTCGTCGAACGGCTCCTCATGTCCGGCCTCAATCACGAGGCCACGTGGGCCGTGGGGGGCGACACCGCGGTGGAGATCGAGGTCACGAGCAACCGGCCCGACTGCCTGGGGCACATCGGCGTGGCCCGCGAGGCGGCGGTGCTCTACGGGCGGCCGTTGCACGTGCCCGACCCGCGGCCGCTCGAGGCGGGTGGCGAGGCGGCCCGGAGCGTGACGGTCGTCATCGAGGCCGGGGATGTCTGCCCGTTCTACACGGCCCGCGTCATCCGCGGCGTGCGCGTCGGGCCGAGCCCGGCGTGGCTCGTGGATCGGCTCGCCACCGTCGGCATCGCGAGCGTGAACAACGTCGTCGACGTGACCAACTACGTGATGCTCGAGAGTGGCCAGCCGCTGCACGCCTTCGACCTGGCGAAGATCCGCGGCGGGCGGATCGTCGTCCGCCGTGCGGTCGAGGGGGAGCCGTTCACGGCCATCAATCACAAGACGTACACGCTCAGCGAACGGATGGCCGTGATCGCGGACGGCGAGCGGCCGGTGGCGCTCGCCGGCGTGATGGGCGGGGCCGACACCGAGATCGGTCCCGAAACAACCGACGTGCTGCTCGAGTCGGCACAGTTCGCGCCGCTGCCGGTGCGGGCCGCGGCCCGCGGGCTGGCGCTGGCGAGTGCGTCGTCGTACCGTTTCGAGCGCGGTCCCGACCCTGCGATGGTCGACTGGGCCAGTCGCCGGGCCGCCGCGATGATCCTCGAACTGGCCGGCGGCACGCTCGACCGTGGCGCCGTCGCGGCCGGAGTGCTGGCCTGTGCGCCCGCCACGATCCCGCTCGTCGCGAGCCGTGTGTCGGACGTGCTCGGTGTGGAGGTGCCCGCCTCGCGGCAGGCCGACATCCTCACCCAGCTCGGGTTCGTGGAGGAGCCGGGATCGCCCGACCGCATCCGCCGGTACCGCGCCCCGTCGTGGCGGCGCGACTGCTGGCGCGAGATCGACCTCGTGGAGGAGATCGCACGGATCGAGGGCTACGACCGCGTACCGGAAGACGCCGTGATCGCGGCGCGGCCGGTGGAGCTCTCTGCCCGCGAGGTGACCCTGCGGCGCGCAGGCGAGGTGCTCGTCGGGGCCGGGCTGTGCGAGGCGATGACCCGCAGCGTCGTCACCGAGGCCTCGGCCGCCACGCCGAGCCCGTGGGGCGAGGCGGATCCGCTCGTGATCGCGCCGGCGCTCGTGCGGGGTGCCGACCGGCTGCGTCGCAGTCTCCTTCCGAGCCTGCTCGAGGCCCGCGCCGGCAACGTCGCGGCGGGGATCGACGACGCGGACCTGTTCGAGATCGCGCGGGGGTATCTCGCGCGGCGCGAGACCAGCGCCGCCGGGCCGGTCGAGGAACCTCTGCTTGCATCGTTCGTGGTGGGCGGGGAGTTCGCGCGGGCCAAGGGGCTCGTCGATGCGGTGCTCGGAGGGCTGGGTGTCGCGGGTGGCACGTCGCGGCTCGAATGGCGGCCGCTCGATCTGTCGCCGCTGGCCCGCGGCCGCGCCGCCGAGGTGCGACTCGTGCGATCCGGCCACGCGCCGGCGCGGATCGCGGTCGTGGGCGAGGTGGCTGCCGCCGAGCTCGGCCGGCTCGGGCTCCGCGGCCCCGTGTCGGCCGCCGAACTGCGGCTCGACGCCCTCGAGTTCGCCGCGGCCCTCGAACGGCCGCTCGTGAAGCCGAGCGATTTTCCGGCCGTCGATCGCGACATCAACGTCGTCGTCGATGCGTCCGTGCCATGGGGCGACGTGGAGGCCGCGATTCACGCGGCGGCGGGCGAACTTCTCGACACCTGCCGGCTCGTGCAGGTGTGGGAGGACGCGGAGCGGCTGGGCGCCGGTCGCAAGAGCTTCGTGGTCGCGCTCACGCTGCGAAGCGCTGCCGGCACGCTCTCGGGCGAGGAGGCCGGACGCGTGGTGGACGCGGTGGTGGCGGAGTGCGGCCGACGCGTCGGTGCCACGCTCCGCGGCTGATCGTTGCGGCAGGATGCGTGATCGCGAGAGCCCGGTTCGTGGTGGCGGGGCTCGGGGTTGGCCCTGTCGTGTCGCCGGACGATCGCTGCGGGGCATCCTGCCCCTCGCTCACTCGGAGAAAACCTCGCTTCGCCCTCCGGGCTTCGCTCGGTTTTCTACGCCGGCTCCACGACAGGGCCAACCCCTCGCGGTCCGCGCGGACGCCATGGATGGCTCGTCAGCGGTCAGCTTCGACGCCGGGATGGCGTCGTGCCGGCGAGTGTGAACCTTGGCTTCACACTCGCGGGTTCAGCTGACGAGGCCATGGATGGCTCGTCAGCGGTCAGCATAGACCCGCGTCACCTCTTCCTTCGTGATCGGCGCGGGCTGGTCGGCGCTTGTGAGCTGGACCTGCACCCGCTGATCGCCCGCCCGTCGGCCTCGTGCCCGGATGCGGAACACGGCCTCCTCGGCGGGGGCGAGTTTCGCGAGCGGGTCGAAGGTCACGGTCAGGTTCTCGACCCGGTGGGCCGCGGGTCCCTCCGCCTCGAGTGGCTCGAGGTCGCCGAGGAGCGTGGCCACCAGTCGCACGCCGGTCGCCGGCTTCGTGCCATGATTGCCGACGTGGACGATGAACTCCGTGACGCCGCCGACCTCGATCGGATCCTCGCTGTCGACCACCTCGAAGGAGAGCGCCGCGAGGCCTTCGACGTCGCACGTGTGGGCCACCTGGTCGGCCAGCCCGTCGGCACTCCGCGCCGCGGCCACGATCTTCTGCGGCCCGAGTTCGACCGGCATCACGACCATCTGCACGGTGCCGGTCTCGCCGGCGGGAAGCTCCTCGAGGTTCCAGAGCACGCGGTGGGTGCGGTCATCGTGCCAGCCGGCGTTGTTGGCCTTCACGAACTTCACGCCCGGTGGAAGCTGGGCGGCGAGTTCCACGGCGCGGGCCGGCGCGGTGCCGGCGTTGACCATCGCGATCGTGCAGGTGGCGGGTCGCTGCAGGAAGCGACGCAGCGGCATGTCGATGGCGAGTTCGAGCGTGGGCGCCGTGACCTCGATCGGCACCTGGTGAAGCACCTCCACGCCACCGTCGGCGCGGGCGGCCAGGCGGGCCGAGTGGACGCCCGGGCCGCGGGTGCCCAGCACGAGGTCGATCGTCTTCGACTCGCCCGGCCGAAGCTGGCCGACGTCGAACTCGAGCTCGCGGCCGGCGCGGTGCGAGACGTTGTCGGGCAGGAAGCCCTCGAGCACCACGCCCGTGGCCACGCCCGTGCCAGGGTTCGTGACCGTGATCGTGATCTGGAGATCGCGGCCGATGAGCACCGGCGCCGGGGTCGCGCACTCGATCTTGAGGTCGGGCTTCGTGGCGCGGGACCGCACCGAGGCGTCGGCCCGGAAGCTCACGCTCGCGACGCTGCCGATCTCCCCTTCGACCTGCGGCATCACCTCCATGGTGACGAGCGCCTGGGCGCCCGGCGCGAGCGTACCGAGCGCCCACACGAGCGAGCCGTCGGCCTCGCCCGAGGCTTGTGTGACGGGACTGGCCGGTGGCGTCGTGGCGACGAGCGTCGTGCCCTGCGGCACCGCGTCGCGCAGTAGGACGTCGTGCGCCACGGCACTGCCCACGTTCTTGACGAGGATCTCGTACCGTGCCGGCTTGCCCACGGAGATCTCGCGCGGACCTCGCTTCTCGACCGAGACCTGAGGCGTCTGCACCCCTTCGAGCTGCATCGGGCCGGGACGCCCGTGGCCGGCGACGGGCTCGCCGCGGCCAGGGGGAGCATGTGACGGCGCTGCCGAGGGCTCGGGGTCGGCGGCGGCGATGTCGGTGGGCACGAGGGGCGGCGCGGCCGCGAATGGGGATGCAGTCGCGACGGGGGCCGGTGCCGGCGGCGGCGATGCGGCGGCGACGAGGCCGGTGGCGTGGGCCGGCGTGAAGGTCGGCGGCGGTGCCGCGGCGGGCGGCGGCATCGGCGCGGCGGCAGGGATCTCAGGCGGCGCGGCACCGAAGGCGGCAGCCGCCGGAGGCGCGATGGCAGGTGGAACGCCCGGGGGCGGCGGAGCCGGCGTAGCCGACACCGCGGCTGGCGGCGCCGTTGGCGGCACGGCCGGCGGCTGCTCAGGAGCAGCGGGTGGCGGCGCCGCCGCGGCGGCTTCCACGGGCGGTGCCGCAAGATCGCCCGGGTCTTCCGGGAGCGACGCGGCCTTGGCAGCGGGGGCTTGCCCTTCCGACGACCCAGCGACCGCCGCCGCCGCGATCGCGGGATCGCTCGGTGGAAGTTCGGTCGCTCGCGGTTCCGCTGCCGCGGGCAGGTCCGCGGGGGTGGCGTCGGGCGGAGTGGCCGGGGTGGCGGGCGCGGAGAATCGAGAGAAACGTGGCGGCTCGTCGGTTTCGCCGGAGGTGGTGAGCACCTCGGGTGTGTCGGGCGACGCGGGCGGCGCGGCCGGTGCGGCATCGCCGATCGCATCGGCTGAGGCGGCGTCACGGCCGGAGCCGCGTGGCTCCCAGCGGTCGCGTGTCGCGCGGGTTGCGAGTGGCACGGCGCCGTCGGCGGGGGCGAATCGTTCGGGTTCGCGGGCGTCGGGGAGGGCGTGATCGTCAGCGGTGGGCGACGGGTCGGCCGCACTTGCGGCCACCACCGGATCGCCGAGATCCTCGGGCCGTGGCGTGCGACCGATGCCGAATCCCCACACCAGGCCGAAGCCTGCCGCGGCGCAGGCTGCGGCGCCGATGGCGGATGCGACGCTCGACTGCCGTGGCGGCACGACGAGGTCTTGGCGGGACGGACGCGCTTCAGCGGCGACGGACATGGCGACGGCCCTCGATGATCCCTGGGTGCAGTCCGGCCACGATGCGGCGGCGCACGCGGGGGGAGTAGCACAGCGACCGCTCGCGGTGAAGGGCAGTCGTCCGCGGCGAGAGGGGGCGCGGGCGGCGAGGATCAGGCCGAGGCGAGAACCTGGTGAAGCCGGAAGTGGAACTTGCCCAGTTTGCCGCCGTAGTTGCCCGCGGAAATCGCAGGCACATCGGGGCCTGCTGCCGCGCGGATTCCGGTCGCCATGGCGGTCGCCACCGCCTCCTCATGGCTACCGTCGATCACGATCTCGAGGCAGCATGCGGCGTCGCGGTCGATCTCGGTCGTCACCCGGCCGGACAACCCGGGGCAGAACGCCTCGTTCGTGGAGGCCCGCAGTCCCTCGTAGCGCGAGCCGACCTTGCTGCCCGACCGCACCACGCCGCCGGGGAATGGCGTGATCGTCCCGGGGATCGCGGCGATCGCCTCGACCGCGCGCCGCGTTGCGTCGAGGGCCGCCTCGAGCGAACGGCCCTGCACGATGAAGTTGCCGCCGCCCACGCCCTTGGCGACGCCGGCCGACTCCTCGACGAGGAACTCGCCATCCATCACCGGCACCCGCCAGTAGCGGCGGCCATCGACCACCTTCGACTTCTCATGGCCGTCGCCGAAGAACCGCACGTGCGCCCCCACGGGGACGCGTTCCTCCTCGGCCGGCATGCCGTCGAACACGGCCGTCGTGGGGCAGGTGAGGAGGCACTGGGCCACGCGGTTCGAGACCGCCTTCGCCAGGCCGTCGGTCGAGAATGAATAGAGCGCGATGAGCGCCCCGGGGCGGCCGTCGGGCGACTCGGCGGGGGCGATCAGGTGCTCCACGCCCACCTCCGCATCGCAGCCGATCACGCTCGTGCCGTAGCCGCATGCCGCGCGGGTGGCGGCCTCGAGCCAGTGGGCATCATGCGCGGTGACGAGCAGCCGGGCGAAGCGGAGACGAAAGGCCTCCGCGAAGGTGTCGATGATCCGTGTGGAACCGATGAGCACGCCCGACTCCTCCGGGATGATGAGGGGACCTACGCGGTGTGTCGCGCCGTTCGATTCGGGTGTTCCCGTCGCGGACGATCGCGTATCTTACGGGGCGTCGGCTCGCGCGCGTCCGCCGGGCCGCCCGTCTCACGTTCCGCCGGGAAGGATACCGCCGATGTTCTCCGTGCTGCTCTGGGTGCTTCCGCGTCGCCATGCTCCGCGTGCCGGTGGCTGGTTCGTCGCCGCCGTGTGCCTCGCCGTGGGCGGTGCAGGGGAGCGCGAGAGCGTCGCCGCCGACACCAAGGAAGCGACGCTCGGCGTCTCGATCGTGCCGCAGGACGCGGCCTTCGTGTCGTCGACGCTGCGACTCCGTGAGCAGTACGACCGGCTCATGGCCAGCCGCGCGGTCGCGGCCATCAAGGCGCTGCCGGCCGTGAAGCGGGCGCTCGAGTCGTACGAGGAGGGGCGGTCGACGCCTGGCAGCCCGTTCTCCACGTTCGACGCCTTCCTGCAGATGCCGGAGAACGCGGACGCGGCCGAGCTCCTCGCCGACATGATCTCGACCGACTCGTTCGTCTACGGCGAGCCGTCCTGCGTGTCGTTCTGGAGGCTGGTGCGGAAACTCGCCGAGTCGCAGCAGGCGGCCGGCTTCGCCGCGGACGGCGAGTCGGGCGAGGACGTGATGGTCGAGGAAGAGGACTCGGACGTTGACGACGACGACGCCAAGGAAGATGGCGACGCCGCCGCCGACGAGGACGAGGAGGAGGAGTCGGACGAAGAGGATGAGGACGGGATGGATCTCGACCTCGGGGTCGATGCCGGCGTCGATGCCGACCGCCAGGCACGGGCCGTCTTCAAGGCGCTCGCCGACAATCTCGACCTCATCGTCGTTCCCGACCTCGTGTGGGGCTTCAAGACCACGAAGCGGGCGGTCGCGGTCGAGCAGCTCGAGCGGCTCGAGACGCTCGGCGGGATGCTCCTCGCGTCGGAGCCCGACGTGAAGAAGTCGCTGACGCGGCGGCCGGTCTCGGGCGGTGAGCTGCTCGTCTACACGTTCGACGGGGAGATGTTCCCGTGGGATGACCTTCCTTCGGAACTCGGCGACATCGAGGGCGCCGACAAGGTGATCGATCGCCTCAAGTCGCTCGATCTGGTGATCGCGCTGGGCGTCGTCGGCGACTGGGTGATCCTGTCGGTCGGCGATTCCATCGATCACCTCGAGAAGCTGGCGCTGCCGGACAGCGGCCGGCGCGGGCTGCTCACGCTCCCTGCGTTCCGCCCGCTCGTGAAGGATGCCGACAAGCGGATCACGGGCATCTCCTACATCAGCGAATCGCTCAGCGAGGTCATCAATACGTCCCGTTCCGACGTCGAGGCCATGTTGCCGGCCCTCGACGACGTGGAGGGCATCAAGGATCTGCCCGCCGACGCCAAGGAGGAGGTTCGCGGCCTCGCCCGCCGGGCCACCGACGAGTGGGCCAAGCATCTGCCGGAGCCCGGGCCGTGGATGGCGTATTCGTTCCTGTCGGAGCAAGGCTACGAGGGCTACGTCTGGGATTGGGGCCGCAATCAGCCGTTCGACGGCTCGAAGCGGCTCGACCTGTTCGAGCACGTCGGCGGTGCGCCGCTGGCGGTCGTGGTGTCGCGGCTCAAGTCGGATCCGAAGGCCTTCGACGCCTTGGTCGACATCGGCGGCGCCGCCTGGAAGCTCTTCGGGAAGTACGGTCGGCCGCGGCTCGATGGCGAGGAGGGCGAGCGGTTCGACGAGTTCGAGGAGCACATCGCCCCGCTGGCGGCGCGGTTCATCGGCATCTTCCGCGACAAGATCCGGGCCTCGATCGCCGACGGCCAGATCGGATTCGTGCTCGACGCCAAGGGCCGCACGAAGAAGCTGCAGGCCGACCTGCCGGGCTCGTCCGAGCCGCTGCCACTGGTGGAGCCTGCGATCGTGCTCCCGCTGCAGGACGCGAAGCTGTTTCGCGAGGGCCTCAGCGACCTGTTCGCGCTCGGCGACGAGTTGACCGAGGCCATCCGTGACATGGATCCCGATGCCGTGCCCGAGGGCTACCGGATTCCCGAGCCGGAGAAGACGAAGGTGGAGGACGGGACCGTCTGGTCGTGGAAGCTCGCCGGCACCCGGCTCGACGACCAGATCCGGCCGTCGATCGGCCTCGGCGAAAAGGCGGCCGTGCTCTCGTTCGGTCCGAAGCAGGCCGGAAGGATGATCCCCGAGAGCCGTCTCGAGACCGGATCGCAACTCACCACGTTCACGGAGCCGCTGGCCACCGGGGCGGCGGTCGATTTCGCGGGGATCGTGGATGCGGTCGCGCCGTGGGTGACCTACGTGACCCGCTACGGCTGCGTGCAGTCGCGCGATGGGAGCGTCGATCCCGACCTGGAACTGTCGGCGTCCGACGAGAACGACGAGGCGAAGGAGGCGCTCGAGCAGGTGAAGGTGGTGCTCGAGGCGATCAAGTCGTTTCGTGCCGCCGTCGCCGAAACGGCGTTCCGCGACGACGCGATGGTGACGCACTGGCGGAACGTGATCCGCGACATGCCGGCGAAGTGACCGCAGGCGTCATCCGCGCCGGACGAGAGCCTTGGTGAGGATGTCGCCGCCGGGGAGCGTCGTCTCCTCGACCTCGAGCGGCGGCACGACCGGTGCCGGCGCCGTGCCGTGGGCCGCGAGCGCCTTCGGGGCCACGAACGTCCAGACCTCGTCGATGAGGCCGGCCTCGAAGCACGAGGCGAGCACCGTCGGCCCCCCTTCCACGAGCACGTTCGTGCAGCGACGGTGGCCGAGTTCCACGAGCAGCGCCGCGAATCGCGCGGCCTGATCCGGGGCCGTCGACGCCCACACCTCCACGCCCGCGGCAGCGAGCGCCGTCGTGCTCGCGGACGGGGCCTCGGGGCCGACGGCGACGAGCACGGGCGTCTCGCGCGCCGTCCGGACGAGGCGGGAGTCGAGCGGCAGCCGAGCCAGGCGGTCGAGCACGATCCGCAGCGGCCGCCGCGGACCGGCCGTGGCGGGGTCGGCCGGCCGCGCGGTGAGTTCGGGATCGTCGGCCAGCGCCGTTCCGATGCCCACCACGATCGCATCGACGCGCGAACGCAGATCGTGGACGATCGCGCGCGACTCGGGCGACGAGATCCAGCGATCCGCCCCCGGCGCCGCCGCGAGATGGCCGTCGAGACTCATGGCCCACTTGGCGATGACCCACGGACGGCCTGTCGTTACGAGCGTGCGGAAGGGGGCGGTGAGCCGGATGGCCGCGTCTCGGCAGGGGCCGATCTCGACGGCGACGCCCGCGGCCCCAAGTGCCGCGATCCCGCCGCCGGCGACCGCGGGAAACGGATCCTCGGCGGCCACGACCACGCGGGCGATGCCCGCGGCGAGGATGGCGTCGGTGCAGGGGGGCGTCTTGCCGTGATGGCAGCAGGGCTCGAGCGTCACGTAGAGCGTGGCCCCACGGGCGGCGTCACCCGCCGCGGCGAGCGCCATCACCTCGGCGTGCGGCCCGCCGAACCGCTCGTGCCAGCCTTCGCCCACGATCCGGCCGCCACCCTCGGGCCGTGCCACCACCGCTCCCACCTGCGGGTTGGGCTCGACGAAGCCGCGGCCCCTGGATGCGAGCTCGAGGGCCCGCCGCATCGCCACCTCGTCGAATGCCCTGTCGGCCATGGGGACGTCGCGGCGCCGTGGGTCAGGTGGGCGTCCAGAGGACCTTCTTCTCGCCGCCTGCGGGGGTCGGCTCGGCGGCGCCGGGCGTCCAGAGCTTGCCGGCCTCGGAGGCGGGAACCGAGGCCTGGCCTGCGGCGCCGCCTGCTGCACCGCGGGCCGCGAGGCCCGGGAGATCCACGCCCGCCTCCATCAGCACTTCCGCGAGCGCCTGCAATACCTGCTGGTCGCGGGCGTGGTCGCGGCGGAGGTGCTCGAAGAGCCGCGTCGTTTCGACCTCGTCGCCACGCTGCATGCGCACGCGCAGTTCGGCCACGTCGAGCATCCCGTCGCTGGCCTTGAGGGTCGCGGCGATCTTCCGCAGTTCGGCGATGATCTCGAGCTTGCGCACGCTCGACGTGGCCCGCTCCTCGAGAAACCCGAGCGACTCCCAACGGTCGGCGGGAGTGGCGTCGGACCGGGCGGCGAGCGCCTCGGCGGCCCGGTCGGCGGCCCGCTCGAAGCCCGCATCGACCGACGTCACGAACACGCCGCGGAGTTCATCGAGCCCGAGTTTCGCCATGTCGAGCCGGTGCCAGCGCATCGGGGGCACGCCATCCTCGAGCGGATGCGGGGTGTCGAGCGGCCGCGGGGCCGGCAGGCCGAGCCGCGCGCGGACCGCCGTCCACGCCTCGCAGGCATCGACGCGCCGCGACGTGGCCTCGCCCTCGGTGACGAGCGCCTCGACCCGCGGCGCGAGGGTCTTGTCGGCGAGCGCCTCGCGTGGCGACCGTCCGAGCAGTTCGGGCAGCGGGGTCTCGGGCCAGACGTCGATGAAGCGCCCCCAGAGCGCCTGCCGCTGGGCATCGAGCAGTTCGTCGAACGCCGACGGCCGGCCCGCCGCGGCCGCGACCGGCGCCGTCGGAGGACGGAGCCGGAACTGGCTGCCGAGGAGCCAGTTGGTCGGCGTCGTGGCGGGCACATCGGCGCCGACCTGATCGGCCTCGAACCGGCAGCCGAGGATCCGCTCGACGTCCGCGCGTGCGGCCTCGACGTCGGGCGCGAAGCCCTGGAGCACGGCCTCGGGCTCGCGGTCGGTCTGACGGCCGAAGACGAGCAGCGTGGCCAAGAGCCGCGCGGGACGTCCGTCGGCAGGGGCCGATTCGTAGACGCGCCAGGCCGATCGCGGCGGCACCGCCCCGCGCGACACCCACGTCGCGCGGTCGAACGACGCCTGATCGAAGAAGCCGGCGTGGCGGATCGTGTCTTCGAGGAGTTCGAGCGCCGTCACGCCCTCCTCGCCCGCGGGCACCGTGAGCGTCGCGGCACGGCTGGCGAACCGTACGACGGGCGAGCGGTCGGGATCGGCCTCGGTCTCCAGCGCGATCGCGCGGCCGACGGCCTCCACCGCATCGTCGTGGTCGGTGCCCGACAGCCGGGCCAGGGTCGCCCAGGCCTCAGCCGCCTCGACCGGCCGCGCGAGCATCTCGCACACCAGGGCGAGGTTCGTGAAGAGTTCGTGGGACTCGCCCGCGACGCCCTTCAGGCTGCGGAACGCCGTGAGCGCCTTGGCGAGCCGCCAGTTCCGGGCGTGCTCGAGCGCGGCGTCGAACTCGAACCGCCAGGGCGAGTCGCCCGCGATCGCTTCGAGCTGCACCCGCGTCCGCAGGGCCGGCGGGACGCCCGACGAACCCACGTACGCCGACAGCATCCGCCGCTCGTCGTCGGAGCCGAGACCCCGGTCGGCGAGCCAGTCAACGATGCCCTGGGCGAACCCCACATGACCCGTCTGCGCCGCGGCCTGCACGAGCGTTGCGGCGATCCGCACGAGCTCTGCCGAGACCTCGCTGCCGGCGATCTCGCGGGCCTTGTCGAACGCCGCGGCCGCCTCCTGCGCGCGGCCGGCGATGGCGTCGGTCACCGCGGCCTGGCCGAGGGCCAGGGGATTGTCGGGGTGGGCCTGGAGGAAGGACCGGCTCGAGGCGGCCGCCTCGGCGAATCGCTTCGAGGCCAGTTCGAGCTTCGTGCGCGTGGCCATCAGGCAGGCGCGGCCGGGCGTCTTCTCGTCGAGCCGCCGCACCTGGTCGAGCGCCGCGGAGATCTGGTCGCCCTCCACGAGCGTGTCGAGCTGCTCGAGATCGCCCACCAGGTCGGCACAGCAGAACTTGATCTTCTTGCCGGTGCCGCCGGGGCAGGGCGCGTAGGTGTCGATGGCCATGCGTGAACTCCGAACCTGCGAAATCATCCCTTGAAAACCAGTCCGGAATGTACCAGAGGCAGGAGGGCGAGGAAGCCGCGAGGCTGGTTGCCCCGTGGGGGCGCCGCCTGCATACTGTCCGCGTGCAGCAGCCACGTATCATCATCATCGATTCCGCGGGCCCCTCGGCGCTGCCCTACGCGAGGCTCGCGGCGCGGCTTCAGCCGCTCGAGCTCCGCGTCGAGACCTCGCTCGACAAGGCGCTCTCGACGCTCTCGCGAGACTCATGGGATCTCGGCGTGGTGACGGCACGCTCGGGACCCACCGCCGATGTTCTCTACACGGCGCTGCGCAAGGCCGACCCCCAGCTCCCGATGGTGGTGATCGACCCGAAGCCGTGCGTGGACACCGCCCGCGCCTGCCTCCAGGCCGGCGCCGGCGACTACCTCGACATCGCCCGCGTGGAGACCGATCTCGAGGACGCGCTCGAGCGGCTGCTCTTCAGCTCACGCCGCCGCGCCGCGGAAGAGGTGCTGCGGCGCGCCGTCGAGCGGCCCTATTCGTTCGCCGACTTCCTCGGCGAGAGCCCGGCCATGCAGCACGTCTACTCGATCATCGATCGCGTGGCGACGAGCTCGGTGGACGTGCTCGTGACGGGCGAGACCGGCACCGGCAAGGAGCTCGTGGCCCGGGCGATCCACGCCCGCAGCCGCCGGGCCGAGGGGCCGTTCGTGCCCGTCGATTGCGGCGCGATCCCCGACGCGCTCATCGAAAGCGAGCTCTTCGGCCACGAGCGCGGCGCCTTCACCGGCGCCGATGCCCGCCGCATGGGCCTGGTCGAGTTCGCCGACGGCGGCACGCTGTTCCTCGACGAGGTGGGCGAACTCCCGCTGCCGCTCCAGGCCAAGCTCCTCCGCGTGCTCCAGGAGCGGCGGGTGCGGCGCGTCGGCGCCCGCCAGGAGAACGCGGTCGACGTCCGCGTCGTGGCCGCCACCTCGCGCGACATCGACCAGATGGTCGAGCGCGGGGAGTTCCGCCGCGATCTCTTCTATCGGATCAACGTGGTGCGGATCGACCTGCCGCCCCTGCGGGCCCGGGGGGACGACATCGGCCTGCTCGCCGAGTTCTTCGCGAACAAGGCCGCCGCCGAGATGGGCCGCGGCGTCGGCGGCCTCTCGACCGACGTCTACCAGGTGCTCAAGAACTACCATTGGCCGGGCAACGTCCGCGAGCTGCAGAACGTCGTCCGCCGCGCGATCGCGATGACCCGTTCGCCGATGGCCGGCATCGACGACCTGCCCGACGAGATCGTGTCGGCGGCCGGCCGCACCGTCGGTGCCGAGGCGGGCGCGGTCGGATTCTTCGCGCAGCGCTCCGAGCACGTGGCCCGGTTCGAGAAGCAGTATCTCACCGACCTTCTCACGCGGCACCTGGGTGACGTCTCGGCCGCGGCGCGGGAGGCCCGCCTCCCGCGCGGGACGCTCTACCGGCTCATGAAGGGGCACGGCCTCGACGGCGCCCAGTTCCGGAAGTGAATCCAGTTCCGGAAGTAGGTCGCCTCGACCGATCGGTCGGCGCGATCCCGGTCAGCCCTTCTTCTTGCCGCGCTCCCACGTCTGCCCCGCCTTGTAGCGGTTGGCGCGGTCCACGAGCTCCTCGTTCTTCGTGAGGCCGAGCACCTTGTCGAGGGCCCGCATGAACTCGTCCTTGTTGGCGTCGCGGAGCTTCTGGTGGTGGGCGAGTTCGACGACGCTGCGGCAGGCCGACTCGGCGAGGTTCGGATCGTCGAGGTAGGGAACGACGAACCGGAAGGTGTCGACGGTGCAGATCGCGTTGGCCCGCTCGAGCACCTTCGCGCGATCCTCGTCGCGCTGGCAGAGATCCATCGTCTTCTTGAGCAGTTCGAGCTTCTGGGCGTCGTTGAGCTTGTTGTCGGGAAGCGGCGCGATGCGGATCAAGGCCGCGAGCACGAGCTTCTTCTCGGCGTCGTCGCTCGACTTCGCGAACAGTTCGAGCAGACGATCCTTCACGGTGGCGTCGGGCCAGCGGGTGAGGGCCGCGAGTCCGAGCCGACGAGATGCCGGGTCGGCCACGAGGCCATCGACGATCGCAAGCGCCGCCGGGCCGCCGATGCGACCGAGCGCCGGCAGGAGCGTTTCGCGGTCGGTCTCGCCCGCCGCCTTGAACGCGGCGAGGAAGTGCTCGGCCGACTGTTCGCGGCCGGGGTTCTGCGTGCACACCAAGACGACGGCCTTCTCGACCTCGTCGCGGTCGCTGCCCGGCTTGGCCTTGATCAGGTTCTGGACGAGCCCCGCGACCTGGTCCGGGCCGCCGAGCCGGGCCACGCCACGGACGCCGGCCTGACGCACCGCGGCGTCGGCATCGCCGGTGGCGGCGACCATGTCGGCGAGGGCCTGTCGATCGCGCCGCGCGGAGAGGACGTCGATGATCGCGGCCCGCGTGCCACCGCTGGCCGCCGTGGCCGCCGCGCGGATCGCGGCGGGAGTGTCGGTGCCCCTGAGAATCTCGAGCGCCCGGCGTGCCGCTGCCGCTTCCGGATCACCGGCAGCGAGCGCCTTGGCGATCGCGGCCACCTCGGCCGGCCCGCCGAGCCTGCCGATCGCGAGCACGCAGGCGGCCCGCACGGCGGCATCGCCGCTCGACGCATGCAGCTTCGTGATGGCCGGCAGCGCGGATGCGTCGCCCCGGTCGGCGAGCACCGACACGAGCGACACCTGCACGGCCGGAGCGGCCGCCGGCAGCACCTCGTCGGCGAGCGTGCGCGTGAACCACTCGCCCTTGAGACCATGCCGCGCCCGGTCGAGGGCCACGTCGCGGAGGTCGGCATCGGCGCCGAGGATCGCCTTCGTGACCGTCGCACCGAGGGCGCGAACCTCCGGGGCGGGATCGGCGGCGACGGCTGCTGCCGCGAGCACGCAGCCGAGAAGCGCGGCAGTGGCGGCGCGGGACGTGATCGCCGCCATCGCGGCGAGGGAACGGACGGGCGTCATGATGCGGGGATCTCCGTGTCTGTGGTGATCGAGTGTGAGGTGGAGCGATGCGCTGACGCGGTCACGGGGTGACCGTGCCGTCGAGTGCGGCGAAGGCACCGCCCCGCGCGGCCATGCGGAGAGCGCGCTGGCGACGCGTCGTGGGAGCGTCTCCGGTCTGGGCCGCGATCGCCTCGTAGATGGAAAGCGCCGTCGTGCGGTCGCCCGCGGCCAGCAGCGCGTCGGCGGCCGCGATGCGGGCGTCGGCGATGGCGTCGGCCACGGGGCCCGCGGCGGGCTTGGCCGCGGCGAGGGCGTCGGCCGCAGCCGGGCTGGCGATCCGGCCGAGGGCTGCGGCCGCGGCCACCGCGATCTTCGCGTCGCCGGCCAGAAGCGGCGCGATGAGCGGCACGCTCTCGGCATCGCGGCGGTTGGCCAGCGACGAGAGCATCCCGATCACGAGATCGCCCTGCACCTTCCCGAGCGCCCCGCGGATCGCGGCGGCCGCCTCGGGGCCGGGGATCCGCTCGAGGGCGAACCGGGCCATGTGCGAGTTGTCCTTGTCGGAGAGCAGGGCCGCGACTGCGGGCACGACGGCCGGCGTGCCGATCATCGAGAGCTTGCGGCAGGCGTATTCCTTGGCGGCCCGCGACGATCCGGCGCCGAGGATCGCGGTGAACCGCTTCTCGAGGTCGGCCACGAGCGCCGCATCGCCGTGGGCGGCGACGACGGCCGCGTCGATCGTCTTGAAGGAGGTGGCGTCACCGCCGTAGTCGTACGCCGCCAGCGCGGCGAACGGGGCGTCGAGGGTGGTCGTGTCGAAGGCCATGGGTGTCGGATCCCGTCGGAAGGTGGAGCGGGCGGAAACGGTGTCTCAGGAAACGTCGTCAGAGCGTCCAGGGCTCGCGGCGGGCGCGGTCGAGCAGGCGGTTGGCCTCCTCGTCGCCCACGAACTTCTGCGCGGCGCGGTCCCATTCGAGTGATCGCTCGAGACGCTGCGCGATGCCGACCATGTGGGGCGCGGTCATCGTGTTGC
>Ga0233425_10004437_pt1 | contig 23572 bp, 19 predicted proteins | sample Watercolumn_Towu_2_FD_181712 | JGI IMG/M metagenome (GOLD analysis project Ga0233425, IMG submission 181712) | Freshwater microbial communities from Lake Towuti, South Sulawesi, Indonesia - Watercolumn_Towuti2014_140_MG | ecosystem: Environmental > Aquatic > Freshwater > Lake | place... | reverse complement strand
TCTCCGATGATATCCTTCAGGAATGCCTGGTTTTTCACTGTATCCCACCCGGCATTGGAGGTGAGCACACCCGGAGGGTCGGGAACCAGGGTGACCTGGTGCGGGTTCACTTCCAGTACCAGGTCCATGAATTCCCTAGAGGGGTATCCTTCAATGTTGAACTCCGTGGTCACCAGCGGTTTCAGATCCCTGACATCCCTGTACCGGATATGCCGTTCATCGGGTCGCGGGTGAACCGTGATCCCCTGCGCACCAAACCGTTCGCAGTCGGTGGCCACGCTCAGGACATCCGGCAGGTTTCCTCCCCGTGCATTCCGTAACGTGGCTATTTTGTTGATATTTACGCTCAGCCGGGTCATGGAGATTGTTTTTGCAAAACTACTAATTTTGTACTACCCCACCCTGCCCTCCCCTGAAGGGGCACGGGAGGGGCACTCATGCGAACTGTAATCCAGCGGGTTTCCCGGGCTTCTGTGGAGATCAACGGCGCCAACGTGGCCACTATCGACAAAGGATTGCTTGTCCTCCTGGGCATTGAGGAGGCCGACACCGGAGACGACGTGGACTGGCTTGCCGGGAAGATCATCCGGCTGCGGATTTTCCCCGACCATGAGGGGGTCATGAACAAGCCGGTCGCCGAGGCGGACGGAGAGATCCTGGTGGTCAGCCAGTTCACCCTTCATGCCAGTACGAAAAAAGGGAACCGTCCCTCGTATATCCGGGCAGCACGGCCCGAAACAGCTATCCCTTTGTACGATCAGTTCGTAAGATCACTGGAAAGCCAGCTGGGTAAACCGGTTCAAACCGGTGAATTCGGAGCAATGATGGATGTGTCGCTGGTGAACGAAGGTCCGGTTACAATTTTCATCGACAGCAGGAACAGGGAATAATCCTCTGAGGAATTCCGTCAAGTACCGGGATCCATGCGCTGCCTGCCATGGCAAGGGCAATGAACAGGGCTGCACCGGTTTTGCATGCAATTTTTTTTTCGGTTATCACACTTACGAATTACAATAACACAAACGTACGGGAAAATTATACATATACGAAAAAAGCTGATTTTCAATTGGAAAACACTGGTTTTTCACCGATATTTGACGTACAATTTTACGGCATGAAGATTCAGTATAAATTTCTGATCGGATTTGGATTGGCTTTGCTGGTCTCGGTCATACCTAATCTGATGTTATATGATTCCCGGATTGTTGCAATGATTTCATTTCCCGGATGGATCGGATTGTCGCTTCTACGGTTTCTGATCGTGTTCGGGGCATTCATTGTTGCTGCGCATTTCTGGCTCATCCGTCCGTTGAACCGGATCGCCCGGTGTCTTGCTCTGGAAGATCCGGGGGAGTTGGAGAAATTAGCGGGAAAGAAAGATGAACTGGGCCGGATTGCTTTGCTGGTCTGCCGTTTTTTTGAACAACGGAAGGAATTGTCGGATGTCATGCGGGAAAAGACCCGTGCCCTGGAACAGATGGCTCAACTGGAATCCAAATCCCGTGCTCTCCTTAACGCCATACCGGACCTGCTGTTCCGTGTGAGCATAACCGGTATCATCACCGATTACCATGCTCCGGATCCCTCCGAATTATTCCTTTCGCCGGATAGATTTCTCGGAAGAAACCTGGAAGACATTCTCCCGGCTCCGGTGGTCAGGCAATACGAGCAGGCGCTGAAAGAAGTAGTCACCGGAAAGAAAAGCCACCTGTTTGAATACACCCTGAACATGCCCGACGGTTCTGAGCGGACATATGAAGCCCAGCTCTCTGTTACCGGTTCGGGCGATTACCTTGTCTCGATCCGGAATATTACCATCCGTAAAGAAGCTGAAAATGAGATCATGCGCATGCTGGAGAAGCAGAAAGACCTGAGCCAGATGAAATCCAACTTCATCTCCCTGGTCTCTCACCAGTTCCGAACCCCGTTGGCGGCTATTTCCAGCAATGTCCAACTGCTCAGCCGGTATGAAACCAAGTGGCCGCCGGAGAAAAAAGCAGTGGTGATCAAACGGATCCAGGAGGCCATCCAGAACATGGTCCTCCTGTTGGAAGAGATCACCCTGATTTCGAAGGATCAGAGCGGGAAACTTTCGGTCAACCCGGAGACGGTCAGGCTGAACCAGTTGCTGGAAGAGGTCATCGAGGATCTCCGCAGGACATCCGAACTGCCAGTGCGATTGGAATTGCTGACCGGACAAGGCGAAGATACCCTGGTGACCGACCGGGAGCTGCTCCGGCAGATCTTTCTTCACCTCATCTCCAATGCCGGAAAATTCAATCCGAAAGACACTCCCGTACAGGTGCAGGTTGCTTCTCACGGGAATTCCATATCCATCAAAGTTTCCGATGAAGGGATCGGGATCCCGGAAAAAGACCTGGAACATATTTTTCAGCCATTTCACCGGGGTTTTAACAGTGAGGAATTCCCCGGGACGGGTCTCGGGATGTCGATTGTGAAACGGTGTGTTGACCTGCTGAAAGGATCCATCGACATCCGGAGTAAAGAAGGCCAAGGGACCAATGTGGAGGTCTCCATCCCATGGCAAGAGTAATCACAGCTATGAACAGGATATTGGTTATTGAAGACGATCTGAACCTGCTGGAGAGTATTTCCGAATTCCTGACGGAAGAGCATTATGATGTCAATCAGGCCCGGAACGGGGAAGAAGGCGTGGAACAGGCACTGGAATCCCCCCCCGACCTGATCCTGTGCGACATCTATATGCCGAAGATGGGCGGGTACGAGGTGTTCGAGAGGCTCAGGAACCAGCCGTCCACATCTGTGATCCCTTTCATCTTCATCACCGCCAAGGCAGAAAAAGAAGATATTCTTTACGGGATGCAGATGGGCGCTGATGATTATATCATCAAGCCCATCGATTTAAATGATCTGCTCAACCGGATCAACAAACGGCTGGAGAGAACCCTGAAGACCGTGCGCCGGAGTGAGCTCAAGTTTCAGGCGGTCTTCGGGACAGTGCAGGAAGCGATCCTGCTGATCCGGGCTTCCGATCAGTCGATCCAGGATGTGAACCTGGCTGCCTGCCAGATGCTGGGCTACACCCGGGAAGAGCTGGTCGGGAAGCGCTTCCACGACCTCCTGATACAGGGAGGCGTGCCTGCATCCACACTGCAACAGGACTTCTGGAAGCCGGAAGAACAGAATATCAGGGAACTCGAGATTAAACGACCCGACCACACGGTCAGGTGGCTGATGGTCACCATTACTCCTCCGTTCGACATCAACGGTAAAACAAAGGGCATATTTGTTATTTTCCGCGATATGACCGACCGGAAGGTTTATGAACAGCAACTCATCCAGGCAAAAGAAGAAGCCGAGGAATCCGATAAGCTGAAGTCCTCCATCCTCTCCAATATAAGCCATGAACTGCGAACACCGCTGAACGGCATCCTGGGTTTCTCCGAGATCCTCCAGGAAGAGCTGGGGGAAACGAAGTACAAATCCATGGTCGAGAATATACAGGTTTCGGGGCGGCGGCTGATGACCACACTGAACTCCATTATCACACTCTCCCAGCTGGAGGCAGGAAAAATCACATTGGTATTTGGCACACATGACATCGTTCCTTCTGTCAAAAGGATCGCCTCTGCCTTTCAGAAGCAGATGGAAGAAAAAAATATCTCCCTGGAGTTGCATTTGCCGGAACCGGTTATCCTGAACACCGACCAGCTTCTGTTCAAACAGCTTTTTCACCAGCTGTTCGACAATGCCGTAAAATTCACACATCAGGGAACCATCACAGTCGACTCGATGCGGATGAAGTCGGGTGGATCAGAGTGGCACACGATCCGGATCAGGGACACAGGCATCGGGATTGATCCCAGACACTTTGAACGCATTTTTCAGGAATTCAGGCAGGTTAGCGAAGGTTACGACCGGAAGTATCAGGGAAGCGGCCTGGGGCTGACCATCAGCCGAAAGATCTGTAACCTGCTGAAAGGAAAGATCACAGTGGAGAGCCATCAGGGGGAAGGCAGTGCTTTCACCATCTGGTTACCGGTCACCGTGGATCTCCCTGCCCAGGGCAATGAAATCCCGGTTGCTGAATCTGCCACCAGCACGGTCATGAGCCGGGAGCAATCCGGTCCGCCACGGGTTCTCGTAGTGGAAGACAATGTGATTAATAAGAATCTCATCGGATTTTTCCTTGGTTCCCGCTATTCCATGGATCATGCTTTCGACGGTGAAAGCGCTATCAGACTGGCTGAGAAGAACCAGTATGATATCATCCTGATGGACATAAACCTGGGCACCGGGATTGACGGACTGGAAACCACACGGAGGATCCGGAAGATAGCAGGGTGCGCAACCCTGCCCGTGGTGGCCGTCACCGGATATACTATGATCGGTGACCGGGAAAAAATACTGGCCGGAGGGTGTACGCACTATATTGCAAAACCATTTTCGAAAAACGCTTTACTTACTCTCATGCAGGAGGCGCTGAGCGGAAAGATCTGATCACGGTTTTTTTCAACCGGAAACACTTTTCTTTCTATCTTTGCGTTATCTGAATTGAATTTAAATTGACAAATTAAAAACCCAACCGATATGAAAAAAGCAACTGTGTTGATTACCGCCCTGGTATTCCTTGCCGGGGTGACCCTGGCCCAGGAGCCGCAAAAGACTTCGAAACCGGCTGAGCCGGCCAAAACCGAAGAGGCCAAGACTGAACAGGCCAAGGATACCAAGTCCGGATGCCCGAAAGCCGCCGCAAAATCCTGTACCATGCAAAAGGATGCGAAGGGCTGCAGCGCTCATGGAAAAACTGCCAGTGAACCTGCGAAAACAGATCCCGGCAAGAAATAATCTTCAGGGGCTGCCCCATTCCCGGGCAGCCTTTTTTTTTACTTTCCGGGCATCCGGTAAACGATCGGCATCCGTACTATCACCCGCACAGAGCGTCCGTTTCGTTTTCCCGGAATCCACCGGGGCATTTCCTGCGTCACCCTGAGCGCTTCTGCATCGCAGGCAGCTCCTATTCCCTTTGCGATGTTTACCCCGGTAAGGCTTCCGTCGGCTTCCACCACGAAGACCACCATGACAGTCCCCGATATCCCCTCCCGGATAGCTTCCTGTGGATAGATTACATGGGTGCGGAGATAATACAGCCGGGCTTTCTCTCCTCCAGGATAAGAAGGATACACATCAATCGTGGTGGATACCGCTGTGTCGGCGCCCGTCTGCCGGCCTGATTCCTGCCCTGATACGCCGTAGCTCGCCGTGTCGGCGTCCGGAGGATTTTCCCTGTCGGCCGCTTCCAGGGGATTGGGCGGTCGTTCGTCTTCCGGATTTACGGTATCCGACACCACCGGGGCAATCCTGGGCTCCGGAGGAGCTTTGGCATGGGCTTTAGCCAGTTCAACCAGCTCCAGATCCTCGGGGGGAGCAAATGGAATATATTGAACCTCGTATATGGTTTCCGCTTCCAGGTCGTTGCGTACTCCCTGAAAAGTAAAAATCATGAAGGGGATTATAAAAAGCAGGAAGAAAACCACAGCTCCTACCCCGGATGCAATGCACATAGTCCGGAGGTATCCCCGGCGAAGCCGGTAGGAACCGTATTCCCTGTTCCGGTTCCGGAATACGGTTTCGGTCAGTGGCTCTGTGAAAATGGTCCGGAAAGCCATGGTTCAGTCCTTAATGCGTTTTTTCAGCCGCTCCGTAACCCGCCTGATCTGTGTCATGGATCACTTTTGCCTGAAACAGATCCCGACAGGAACTCCGGTAAACGGGAATTTTTCCCGGATCTGGTTCTCTATAAAACGACTGTATGGCTCCTTTATGTATTGCGGATGGTTGCAAAAGGCCACAAATAAGGGATAGGGCTTGGGTAACTGGGTGATATACTTGATCTTTATCTGTTTTCCTTTCACCCTGGGCGGGGGAGTGCGTTCGATCACGGGCAGCAGGGCGTCGTTCAGCTCCCGTGCCGGGATTTTCCGGGACCTCCGCTGGAAAACTTCCAGCGCGGTTTCCATTGCCTTATAGATCCTCTGTTTCTGTGTGACAGATGTGAAAATAACAGGCACATCACGGAATGGTGCGATCCGGCCGAGGATATACTCGGCAAAGCCGCGGTGCGTATTGGTTTCCTTCTCCACAAGATCCCACTTGTTCACCAGGATCACTACGCCCTTGTTGTTCTTCTCGATCAGCGAGAAGATGTTCAGATCCTGGGCCTCGAATCCCCTGGTTGCATCCACCATCAGGATGCACACATCGCTGGTCTCAATGGAGCGGATAGCCCGCATCACCGAATAAAATTCAATGTCCTCGCTGACTTTTGATTTTTTTCTGATCCCGGCCGTGTCCACCAGGATACATTCCATGCCGAAGGCTCTGTACCGGGAATCAATCGAGTCGCGCGTCGTCCCGGGAAGCGGGGTGACGATGGCGCGGTCGTTTCCAAGCAGGAGATTTACAAGAGAGGATTTACCGGCATTGGGACGTCCCACAACGGCGATCCTCGGCAGGGTGGTACCGGATTCGCCGGGAGATTCTTTTTCCATGGCGGGAAACGCGCCGGTCACCGCATCCAGCAGCTCTCCCGTCCCGCTGCCTGAAATGGCCGAGATGCCGAAGGGCTCGCCCAGTCCGAGACAGTGGAACCCGTGAATCTCATAAATCTGATGATGACTGTCCACTTTGTTAACTGCCAGGAATACCCGTTTCCCGGAATTCCGAAGCAGACCGGCCACATCCTCATCCATCCCCGTAAGCCCTTCCCTGGCATCCACCAGAAAAAGGATGCAGTCGGCTTCGCCGATGGCGAGTTCCACCTGCTTTTTTATCTCCTGTTCAAATACGTCCCCCGATCTGTCGACGTACCCCCCGGTGTCGATCACCGAGAACTCCACTCCGTTCCAGTCAGATCTCCCGTAATGCCGGTCCCTGGTCACCCCGCTAACGGGGTCCACGATCGCATCCCGCCGTCCGGTCAACCGGTTGAACAGCGTGGATTTCCCGACATTCGGCCGGCCGACAATGGCAATTATTGGCATAGGTTGAATCCCAATCCGGGAGAACAGAATAAGCCTGCTGTCCTCTGACCGGTTCCGGCGTACGAAATTAGGAAAAAGAGGGATTTTGTATATTCCGGAGGTTTTAATATATTTGTGGTTAAGATCATTGCACATGGTTTCGCGTCCCGTAATACACAAACGGGTATGATTGTTCATGGAAATTCCCTGTCTGCCGGCAGGCAGGCATATGACTGTTGAAAACAAATAATGACCAAATGAAAACCAAACCGATACTGATCCTGACCGGTTGCATCTGTGCAGGATTGATCAGTTGCAGGAAGGATAACATCAATTACCTGCCTGAAAAAACGATGGAGGTTTGTATCAGTGACATCCCGTTCCGAACCGAACTATTCCTGCGAATCCCTTATACACTGAAGCTGTGGGAATATGAGAAGGAAGGATTGAAATTGCAGCGGATCGTGGTTCTCGACCAGGCCACACAGACGGTCCTGATGGCCGTGGATTCGGCATATCCCGATCCCCCTGCTCTGTACAAGGAACCGTTGCCGGTGATACCTTTCTTCACCTGGGATGATATATCCCACTATTATATCTCCCTCCAGTTACCCATTCCCCTTGCCCAGAATCCGCCTGCATCGGTGGTCCATCGCTTTGAACTGCTGGATACGGTCACAAACCTGCCCGTGGTATATACCGGGGCAATGTTCTCCCCGCGTCTGACAGAAAGCCCGGTGGCTATCTCTTCGCCGGTAAAAGGAAGCAACTGGCTGTTCACGAACCAATCGAACAACGGGTATCATTTCAATGCCCTGTTCTTTCTGGACGGCAGGGTATTCTCCTTCGAACGCTTTGCCTTTGATAACATGCAGTTCGACGACGGGCTGACCACCTGGCTCGACGGGGATCCGCTGGTGAATGAGTCCTATTTCAATTACCGGGATACGCTTTACGCGGTGGCCGCCGGACGGGTGGTCCGTATCCAGGACGGGTTGCCGGAAAACTCGGGGAATGCCCATAACGTCACGTTCCAGTCGATCGACGAATATGCCGGGAATTACCTGATCCTCGACATCGGCGGTGGGCTCTTTGTATTTTACTGTCACTGCGCTCCATATTCCTTCCTGGTCGCCCAGGGGGATACGGCAGCGGAGGGAGCTCCTCTGGCACTGCTTGGCAATTCGGGGAATTCCTCGATGCCGCACCTGCATTTTCAAATCGGCGACAGGCCGGAGCTGTGGGGAGCCAACGGCGTGCCGTTTGTCCTGAAATCGTACGTCAAAACGGCCGATATGGGATTTCCTCCGGTGTTCATCACTCCAACTGTATACACCCATTCCATGATGGAGTGGACGAGCGTCGTCAGGTTTTAACTTTTCGTACGGCCGGTCAATATCATAAATCTGCTGAGTTTTGTCATCATCACAAACCTGACGCAGGAGACGATCATCTGAATTACAGTAAATGAACCATTAAACAAAATCCCCTATGAGAAAAATTTTTTCTGTTCCAGGGCCATTAAAATGGCTGACAATTGTCCTCTGGATATTGGTTTCAATGGATTCCCCGGCCTTTCCGGTAAACGGGGATTCGCTGATGAGGATTCCGGTAAAACTCAATGGGATACAGCAATCCGATTCTCTCTGGCTCCGGATCTCGGCTTCGGGGAACCAGGTGGAAGCCCAGCAATTCATGCAGATGATCGGCGGGGTATTGTATCCGATTTCTCACGTTTTTCATCAGGACGGGCTGATGGTTCAGTATGGCAGATACATTTCTTTCACGCGACTGGGATTTGATCAGGGCTTTGTGAATCTGCAAATGGTGCAGATAGTTCCGCCGGCCATCCTGATCGAAGCCGGCGGGATTCCGCGTTATTTTACCCCCCTGGATTTTCTTGCACAGGCCGTCAATGGAACCGTTACCTATGATGGTCTGGCGGGATTGCTGGAAATCGCTGTTTCCCTTCCGCCCGGTTTCGGGAGCGTGTTCCCTCCCGCCGCAAATGTCGCTCAGGCTTTAGTTGATTCCGGATTTACCATCAGGCAAGGAGAGATCACTCAGGAAGACCTGATTGATTTCTGCCTGGCAGGATATACTCCGAATGCCAACGGTAACAATGTAGGCGTTCCCTACCTGGGCATGCAGATTCCTCCGTCGCCGTTGATGGACAGTCTTTTTTCCGTCCCGATAAATTTCAATTTCAATGCTGATGAAGCGATGATCCTCATCGGCCAAACGCCTCCCGAATGCATGTATTACAGCTACCGGAGTTACCTCATGAACCGGTTTTACAATTTCCCTCCCTCGGCGACCCGGACAAAGATCGATGCCAGCCTCGGGGATATGACCAGCCTTTACCGCATGCGACCTGATCTCCCGGTGGATTCAATGTTCGGCCGGAAGTTTGCGCTCATCATGGCAGGCGACAGCCTGATTGCCACCCGGCTGAAAAATATTATCCTTTTAGCTACACCCGCCATTGCTGATGCCGATATTTATTTTGATATCCTGCCTTCCGAAGATATGTTCCTGTTCGGTCTTGATCCGATGGCCGATTGGGGGATGTTCGTGCATCGGATTTCCCTGTTCAAAGACAGTACAGCCCAGCAAAATTTTGTCAATCACCCTCCCCTGGAGATCATCCGGGTAACTCCAAACCAGCCTGTTCAGCAAAATCTGTTCTCTCTTCGTTCCTTCCTTCCCCGTACCTGCGGAATGAATGAGTTTGCCCTGCTTCCCGACCTGGTGCAACTTGAGGATGGTATCTATAATGCGTTCCATGAAAATTATGAAATGATCTGGCTCAAACCCAGCCCCTGGGTCATTGAAGGATTTGTGGCGATACAACAGGGAATGGATGCACTCGGCGACAATCATGATGCCCTTTATATCAACACGAGCACTTTTCAATTCAGAGAAAACGACATCGTGCTCGTTTACGGTGTGGATCATACCCAAACTGGTCAGGCTGTTTATACCAATGCCAGTATTTACGGGTCAAAATATATGACCGGATATGGAGGCATCACCAATACGATGATGGAAGAAAGCGCCAGACAGTTCGTGGAAGATTCCACCATGGCTGACCGGCTCTTTGCTTATTGTTTTGCACGACACCCTGTTCCCGGCAATCCGTTCGTTTACCTGGTGCCCTCCGATACCAATGGGAACCTGGAAGGGATCAATGTGAATGACACCGCTCAGATGGGATTCCGGTTGTATGTGAATTCCCTGACGAAGATCGGTCCCGATCCCATGGAAGTGATCCTCGACCAGGCGGTGCTTTTGCGACCGCTCAGTCCGGGCATTTCCGAAAATGCAAACGGGGAGAATGATCAGGTGCTGAAAGTTTATCCCAATCCGGTGAGTGATAAAGCCACCCTGGAAATCACCGTATATGATTGGTCTGATATTAGCCTTACTTTCTGTCATTCATCCGGTCAGCAGATTGGCTCTGCTCTGGAAATAGGCCATATCCGGGGTACCGTGCTCAAACAAATCCAGGTGCCCGGTAACCTCGCACCGGGTATCTATTATATGCGGGCGGTCATCCGGGAAACAGGGACACAAAAAACTTCGGTGGCAGCAATACCGGTGGTCGTTATTGGGAAATACGGCCACTGAGCATCCATACCGGTGTTCTGGGGTGCCAACGGCGTGCCGTTTGTGCTAAAAAAACGAAAAGTGCAAAATGTAAATTTTTTTTACACTTTGCACCTTGCACTTTGCACTTGACCTGGTAGCGGGGGCAGGATTACCTCCGGTGATCCATGGTGGAGGGGCTTTACAAGAAAGCCCTGCCGCTCACTGCGTTCGCTTGCGGGATTTTCCATTTTCTCCGGACTTTGCATGCAGGCTTGCAGTCCGATCGAAAATGAAAAACCCCGGCACTTTCGTGCCAGGGCTTCCTTGTAGCGGGGGCAGGATTCGAACCTACGGCCTTTGGGTTATGAGCCCAACGAGCTACCTCTGCTCCACCCCGCACTGTGTTTTTCCGTACTTTTGTTTTCCGGAAAGGATTGCAAAGATACGTTTTATTCCTCAACACGCAAATCCGGGAAAATTCATGATGCATAAAGCCGGTTTTGTCTCCATCATCGGATATCCGAATGTCGGGAAATCAACCCTGATGAATGCACTCCTCGGAGAACGGCTTTCCATCATCACCCCGAAAATCCAGACAACCCGCCACCGGATCCTGGGGATCCTCAGCGGAGAGGATTTCCAGGTCGTGTTTTCCGACACCCCGGGCATCCTCCGTCCGAATTACCTGCTGCACCGTTCCATGATGTCGGCCGTGCTGGCTTCCCTGACCGACGCCGACCTGGTACTGCTTCTTACAGAGCCCAACCTCCCGTTCGACCATGGGGAGATTCTCATGAAACTCAGGGGAAACAACCTTCCCCTTATTATCGCGATCAACAAAATGGATCTCCTTCCGGAAGCCGGCTCCGGCCCTTCGGTTCTTGATTGGCAGCAACGGTTTCCCGCCGCAGAAGTGATGCCAGTGTCGGCTTTGCAGAAGATCAACCTGGGAAAGCTGCTCGACCTGATCCTGGAGAAACTCCCGGAAAATCCCGCCTACTTTCCAAAAGAGGAGCTTTCGGACCGTTCCGAAAGGTTCTTCGTAGCCGAGATGATCCGTGAACAGATCTTCCTTTTGTACGAGGAGGAAGTTCCCTATTCCTGCGAGGTGGCGGTTGACGTTTTCCGTGAGGATCCGCGTATTACCCATATCGAAGCCACCATCTTCGTCTCGCGGGAATCACAGAAAGCCATCCTGCTGGGACACCAGGGGAAAGCCATCCGGAAACTGGGAACCCGGGCCCGGAAGAGCATTGAGGCATTCCTCGACCGTCATATCTTCCTCGGCCTGACGGTGAAAGTTGAAAAGGACTGGCGGGAAAATGAAACCTTCCTTCGTCGTTTTGGATACCCTTCCGACAATGTATAACCAGGGCCCGCCCGGGCGACCTCCCTCCGGTGGAAATAATCTCCTGCTATGGTGCTTTGTCTGCCTGTTTCCATGTGCAGCTCCCGCACAGGCTGATTCCGTTCCGGGTGCATCTTCCCATATCACGATCAACGCCGGCGCATTCAGTGTGTTTAATCCGGCCCGGACCCGGGGGCAGGTCGAATGTGAATTTTATCCCAACCTCCGGATCTGGTTCTGCTACGGGTACGTGGGCGCGTTTGTCACGACCAACTCGAGCGCATCGGTCTTTGCCGGGCTCACCATCCCTATCCGGGTAAAAAAACACTTCCTTGTCCGACTGAGCTTTGCTCCGGGACTGTACACCAGCATGGAACGGAAATCGGACCTGGGCTACCTGCTTGAATTCCGCACATCGCTGAAGATGGCTTATGTGTTCCGGAATGACAGCCGGCTGGGGATACAGTTCTCCCACATCTCCAATGCAAACCTGAACCGGTGGAATCCCGGCGCCGAAGTGCTGGTGATATCCTGGGAGATCCCCTTCCGCCTTTCTTCTCCGCCTTCTTCTTCCGGGGAGAAGTGACGGGAGTCAAGGAAACGAAGCCCGATTCCCGTCTTACATTTACCTTCCTTGCAAGCTCCTCCTGGGTTAAATTGTGTTTTGCCCGGAGAAGAGTATTAACCTGTTCGAACCGGAGACGAAGGCGGATGGAATAAGGGATTATCCCTGCCGGAAAACGGTTACCATTGCCTCTCCCAGTGCCCTGTACTGCTCTATCGAATTATAGAGTTGTGCCGATATCCTGAGTATGTGCATCGGCGGATCACCCCAGAACCAGACCGGGACCTCGATCCCGTGCTCCCTGAAGAGACGGTCCTTTACCGGCCCTGTTCCTTTGTACGTGATCACCGGAATTTCATCCGGGGTGGGGAGCGGGATGGTGGCCATTGAAGCGATAAGGGAGTCGGGGCATGGCTTTTCAATTCCCAGACGGCTGCACAGAAGTTCCCGTGCCATGAGGCACAGGGAGCGGTTCCGGCTAAGCAACTCCGGCCATCCGCCAGGCAGTAATGAATCCATAAATCCTACCATGTCGGCTGCACACAGTGCGGGCGACGGGTCCCATGTTGCCGGCCAGTAAAAGCGCTCGGCAAACGGCTCAGCCCGGTGTCCTGCATGGCTGATGACCAGAGGGATGATCTCCTTTTGCCTGTCCTCCCGCACATGCAGTATCGCTGCAGATTTAGGCGCGCAGAGCCATTTGTGGCAGTTGGCCGTATAATATGCAGCCCCTATCCGGTCGAGGTTCACCTGAATGCTGCCCAGCGCGTGCGCTCCGTCCACCAGCGTGTCAACCCCCCGGTGGTCGAGTTCCCTGACGATTTCCTCCACAGGTTGCACCAGGGCCGTCGGAGAAGTGATATGGTCGATCAGGGCGATCCGGGTTTTCGGGGTGACTTTCTGCAGGATGGCCCGGAGGATCTCCCCCTGATCCTGCAACGGAAAAGGATACCGGGCTTCTGCCACCCCTGCGCCGGTTTGTTCACACACATATTCCACGATCTTCCGGCAGGCCGGGTAGATGTGGTTCGTAATCAGTATCTCGTCACCGGGGCTAAAGTTTAATGACCGGAGAACCGTATTTACAGACGATGTCGTGTTCTGCACAAAGACAAGATCATCCGTCTGAGCCCCAGTAAAAGCTGCCAGTTTCCTCCGGGCATCCAGGTGAAGGGATTCCAGCTCCCTGATCATGAACCGTACAGGGTTCGATTCCATCCGGTTCCTGTATTCCTGTTGCCGGTTCAGGATCCATCCGGGGGCAGCGCCAAAGGAACCGTGATTCAGGTAGATTAATCCCTTTTCAAGTATCCAGAAAGACGACGGATCTCCTGAGAGAGGTTTTTTCTGTTTCCCCATGATTTTCACTGCAAAATGAAACCTTGCGAAGGTAACGGGAATATTTGGAAAAATGGATCCGGGCGATTTATGTCCCCCTGGTAAATGATGAAATTGCCACCTTTCATTACTACATCCAGACAGCAGATTTTCTACCCTATCTGGCGCACTGGGATGTCAATAACCATTTCGTGAATTCCGCGATTACTAAACTGGAATATAAAATCTTTGGATTGTCGCTGCTTACCATGAGATTGGGGGAATCTTGAGGAAACATCATTCTGCCACGAGGATCAGTCCCTTGAGATATTCCCCTTCCGGATGAAAGAGGCTGACCGGGTGATCGGGCCCCTGTGAAAGATGATGCAGGATCCGGACAGTTCTTCCGGTTTCCATCGCTGCCGACAGCACGGCCGACCGGAAGACCTCCCGGCTGATCGCCTGGGAACAGGAAAAGGTGAACAGGATACCTCCCGGGGTCAGTCGTTTCAAGGCCTCAGCATTGATGTGGATATATGCCTGCAAAGCGTTATGCGTGACCCGGTGGCTTTTGGCAAAGGCCGGAGGATCGAGAATGACCAGGTCGTAATATTCGCCGGTTCCGGGAAGGAAATCAAGGACATCGGCGACAACTCCCCGATGACGATCTTCCATGATCCCGTTGATCCGGATATGCTCCTGCACCTGCCCGATGGCTGCTTCCGAACTGTCAACCGAATGCACCGATGTTGCTCCTCCTTTAAGTGCATAGACCGAAAAAGCACCCGTATAGCTGAAGGCATTCAGCACTTTCCGTCCTCTGGCGTAGAACTGGGCGAACATCCGGTTGCTGCGCTGATCAAGATAAAATCCCGTTTTCTGTCCCCGGATGAAATCCACCCGGAAGCGGTGGCCGGTTTCCACGATCTCCACCGGGTCGGAAAAGCCATAGAGAAACCGATCGCCGGTGCCGGCAGTAATCTTTCCTTCAGGGGAAGGGGCCGGGGGTGTGGCAGGTTGCTGATTATAACCCACGGATTGCGTATTTTTCAGATAGACCGCCCGTAGTGCCGGACCATACACCGTTTTTAACGCTTCCGTGATCCAGCCGAGAGAATTCAGCATGCCTGCCGACTGTGGCTGTACGACCGCCACACCGTTGTACCAGTCGATCACCAGTCCGGGAAGCAGGTCTCCCTCCGAAAAGACCAGGCGGTATGCATTGGTCATGGAATTTTCCGTCAGTCCGGCCGATCTCCGGAGGTGGTGCGCGTTACAGATGGCTTCCGTGAAGAAGGGCTGGTTGACAGCGGTCCGGCGGAAGGAAAGGATCTTCACGGCAATGGTTCCCTGCTGAAAATGACCGGTTGCCAGGTACTCCCCTGCGGATGAAAGAACTTCCACAACATCTCCCTCAGCCGGATCCCCTTCAACAGTCCGGATGGCTCCGGAGAATATCCAGGGATGTGATCTCTGCACGGAGGCTTCCCTGCCGGGTTTCAGTTTGATCCTCGGAATCATACAGGGTGCAATATACGGACTTTTCCGAGGAAAAATCCCATTGACCCGGAACCTTCAACGGTTCATCGATTCCGCTTCCCGAATTCCATTTTTATCCATACTTTTACGAATATCAGGCATGAGGACATTGATTCGCTTTCCATTTCTTAGTGTGGCCTGGCTGACGGCCCAGACGGTATCGCTTTTGCCCGCCGGATGTGCTGCCCAGGCTTTGTTTGATACCCCGGACACGGTTTGTGTCGGGGAACTGATAGATATCCAGAATCTCACCACGGGAGGGAATACTTTTTACTGGAGCTTCTGCTCCGGAAATGTCAACAGGGATCCTGTGGGAATGAATATCGGGAATCCAGGGCTTACCCTGAATATTCCCACGTACCTGACGCTGGTTCGTGACGGGGCCAGTCATTTCACCTTTATCACCTGCCAGGGCTGGCCGGGTCTCGTGAGAATCTATCACGGAAGCAGCTTCGTGAACGACCCTGTGTCATCCGATACGCTCGGAAACTTCGGCATCCTGAACGATAGTGTGGAAGGAGTGCAGATCCTCCGGGATAATGGGAACTGGTACGGATTCCTGGCGAATTCCGGCGCTTTTGTACGTCTGAATTTTGGAAACTCCCTGTGGAATACTCCGGTTGCCAGCCAGATGGCTCCATCCGGGCTGGAGATGCTTCATTGCCTGGAAATACTGCGGGATGGTCCTGACTGGATCGGATTCTGTTCCAGCTCGATCGGAAACTGCCTGTACCGGTTGAATTTCGGTACCAGCCTCGGAAACGATCCGGTGGTCGAGAATCTCGGAAATCCCGCCTTCTTCGATCAGCCAGGGCAGTTCTCCCTGGTGCTGGAGAACGGAAACTGGTATATGATCCTGTTAAACCGTGGCTCCTTTACTCTGTCCCGGATCAGTTTCGGCTCTTCCCTGCTGAATATTCCGGTTGGCGAAAACCTGGGGTTGGTTCAGGGGCTAAGTGAAGCGGGTGGTATGGAAGTGATCCGGGATTGCGAAGTGGTGACCGGGTATGCCACCCGTTATGTGGAAGAAGGGGAGCTTGTGAAGCTGGTGTTCGATGGCGGGATCACCGGCTTTGTATCCGGAAGTTCGCTGGGTAACATCGGGCAACTGAAAAGGCCTAATAACATCTCTGAGATTGTCCGCGTTGGCGACACCCTGTTCGCATACCTTTCAAACCGGGGACTTGAGTACCTGGGATCGTACTCGCTTACCCGTCTGATCTTCCCTCCCTGCACCAACGCCACCACCCCATCATCCACACTGTTCGATCCGCCTGTCTATTCTTACAATCAACCCGGCACCTATACTGTACGCCTCCTTGTGGATGAAGGAACACCATATCAGACCTCCTTTTGCAGGACCATAACAGTTCTGGATATCCAGGCCGGGCTCGGCCCGGATATTTCCATCTGCCAGGGGGATTCTGCCGGATTATCCCCTGGTTCCGGATTCTCGTCCTACACCTGGTCAACCGGGGATACCACCCCTGCCATCACTGTCAGGAACGCCGGCAAATACTGGGTAACTGTTACCAACGACGAATGTTCTTCCACGGATTCGGTTACAGTGACTGTTTTTCCTGTGACTCTGATGGAAACCGATACGATAATCTGTTTCGGCGACAGCATCTTTCTTCAGGGAAGCTGGCAATCGGTTCCGGCAGCCTACGCCGACACCTCCGTTTCCATCCATGGATGTGACAGCATACGCGTGACCAATCTCTCGGTAAGGCCGCAGATCCCCTTATCCCTCGGTTCTGATTCCATCCTGTGCACCGGAGACCAGGTATGGCTGGATCCAGCGATCCCGGGAGCCAGCTGCCAGTGGCAGGATGGCTCAACCGGCACCGATTTCCTGGTCACAGAACCGGGAAAATACTGGGTTACTGTTATGGTTGGCAATTGTACAGAGACCGATACGGTATTATTTCAACCCTGCACCGCCAAGGTATGGTTCCCGACAGCCTTTACCCCGAATGGTGATGGAATCAATGATTCATGGCAACCCGTTGGTACAGGGGTTACAGAGTTTCAGGCAGTCATTTTTGACCGTTGGGGCACTCAGCTTTTTGAAATCCGGAGTCTGCAGGAGGGATGGGACGGTCGGTACCAGGGCAGGTCCTGTGTGACGGGAACTTACGGCTTCCGGGCCGTTTACCGGGGATCGGAAGGGACAGAACAGGAAACAACCGTCTCAGGAACCTTTTCCCTGCTGAAGTAGTCTCCGGGCTTTTCCGGATTTTTTATCCGTTCCAGCACTTTTCTTACTACCTTTGCGATCGCTTATAAAACAGACCTCCCATGAAAAAGTTTTTCATCATTCTCCTGATCCCCGCCCTTGTTGGATGCGGAATCAAGGCAAAAAAAGAAGCAGAAGCACTGAAAGCAAAAAATGACAGTTTACTGACCCAGTCTCTCCAGAAAGATGAAGCCATCAATGATTTCATCGCATCGATCAACGACATCCAGGGAACCCTGGACACTATCAAAATGAAAGAGAATATCATCTCCCTCAGCGCCGACAGAGGGGGTGAGTTACGCGTATCGGCACGGGAACAGATCAAGAACGACATTCAGACGATCTATTCCCTGATGCAGAAGAACAAGGAAACCCTTGCCAGCCTGCAGAAAAAGCTGAAGAGCTCCAACATGCAGGTGGCTGAGCTGCAGAAACTGGTCGACCGTATCAATAAGGAACTTGCCGAGAAGAATGCCGAGATCGAGGAACTCAAGGACAAGCTCGCAAAAATGAACATCCGGATGGAAGAGGCCACCCAACAGATCGACAACCTGTCACAGACTGTCAAGACGCAGGAGGAACAACTCACCGAGCAAACCCAGACCATTGAACAGCAGACCACAGAGCTGAATACTGCCTATTTTATCATCGGCACGGCTAAGGATCTCAAAGCCAAGGGAGTGATCAAAGGAGATATACTCAAAGGAAAGGTATTGCTGGAAGATTTCAAGACCGACAATTTCACCCAGATCGATATCCGGAAAACCACTGAAATCCCTGTCGTGAGCAAAAAAGCAGAGGTCATAACCCAGCATCCGACCGTTTCCTACAAGCTGACCGGGGATAAGAAACTGGTTCAGTCCCTGCAAATTCTGGATCCGGCAGCTTTCTGGAGTAAAAGCAAATACCTGGTGATCATCATCGATTAGGGCTTTCGGGTATAATTCACCTCCCGGATCAGCTTTCCTGATTCGTCGTAGAATTTCCAGATGCCGGTACGTTCATCATCGTGGTACCAGGCTTCGTACCTTACTTTCCCGCTTTCATAATAGGTGAGTCGCCGGCCATGGTTACGGCCATCACGGTATGCGCCCTCGCTCCACAGGTTTCCGTTCTCATAATAATATTTCCAGTTTCCGTCACGCTTCCCGTTCTTGTAGGGACCCGTGATCTGGACCTTGCCGCCGGGATAATAACAGGTTTCTGAAAGCAGGATTTTCTGGTCCCCTCTGATCCGGTAAGTACATTCCCGTTTCGGTGTGCCGTCGGGATAGGATTCTTCCACCACTTTTTGCTTATGTGCGCAGGAGGAAAGCGATAAGAACAAGGGGGCCAGCAATCCGATCTTCAGCCGGAGCAAAGGAAATGTGATGCGCATGAGGTTCATATCAGGCAGTTGCAAATGCAATGGCTCTTCCTTTTCTTGTTTCATCAAACCGGCCATTGTCATAGACCAGGGATCCGTTGACCCAGGTGGCGGTAACGGTTGAAGAAAACCGGATTCCTTCGAACGGCGACCATCCGCATTTGTATAAAAGGTTCTCTTTTGTCACAGTCCAGGGTGCGTGGAGGTCAACAAGTGTTAGGTCGGCAAAATAGCCTTCCCGGATGAATCCCCTCTTCTCAATCCGGTAAAGAACTGCCACATCGTGGGCCATCTTTTGCACCACCTGCTCCAGGGAGATCATCCCCCTGTGGTGAAACTCCAGCATGGCGACCAGGGAGTGCTGGATCATCGGGCCACCGGAGGGACAGGAAAGATACGGCTTTGCTTTTTCCCCGGCCAGATGGGGGGCATGATCGGTGGCGACGATAGCGAGCGTACCGTCAAGCAACGCCTGCCATAAGGCTTCCCGGTCGGACCGGCTTTTTATGGCCGGATTCCATTTGATACGGGTACCCAGGGTTTCATAGTCGGCATCAGAGAACCATAAATGATGGATGCACACCTCCCCGGTGATGCGGCGTTCGGCAAGCGGGATGCCGGTGTCCAGCAATCTTATCTCCCGTGCAGTGGACAAATGAAGGATATGCAACCGTGAGCCGAATCTCCGCGCCAGCGCAACTGCCTCCATGGAAGCACGAAAACATGCCTCATCCGAACGGATAACCGGGTGGGCCGAAACCGGTATGTCATCCCCGTACCGTTCCTTCCAGGTGGCCAGGTTCTCCCGGATGATCCCTTCGTCTTCGGCATGGATGGCAATGAGCACCGGGCTTTCCCTGAAAATATTTTCAAGGACAATGGGATCATTCACCAGCATATTTCCCGTGGATGATCCCATAAAAATTTTGACGCCCGGCACCTTCCGCGGATCAGCACAACGGATTTCCTGCAGGTTATCCGCAGTGGCCCCGAGGAAGAAGGCAAAGTTGGCGAGTGATTTCGTGGCGGCCAGTTCCGATTTCCGCTCAAGCAGTTCCAGGGTGACGGTTTTCGGATCGGTGTTGGGCATATCCATGAAGGAGGTGACCCCGCCTGCAACGGCTGCCCGGCTCTCGGTATAAAAATCTCCTTTGGCAGTGAGCCCCGGTTCCCGGAAATGAACCTGATCGTCGATGATACCCGGAAACAGGTATTTACCGGAAGCATTGCAACACCTTACTCCCTGAGCCGCTTCACCTTCAGGAAAATCGGTCTGACCGGGGGGTGTTGAGGCTGGTGGCGAAGTGACCTGCAGTATCCTGTCCCCCTCAATCCATACATCTCCTGTGAAGATCTTCCCTTCATTGACGATTTTCGCCCCGCAGATCAGCGTCTTCATCCCGTTACCTGTGTACCCGTTGTATTCCGTGAAAGAGGCTGTTCAATTTCAGCCTGATGACCCCCAGAACGGCTTCCTTGAAGATTCCTTTACTCATCTTTGATTCCCCATGCGTACGATCGGTAAAGATGATCGGGATCTCGATGATACGGAAGCCCAGCTTCCAGGCCGTAAATTTCATTTCGATCTGGAAAGCATACCCGGTAAAGTGGATCCTTTCGAGATCCATGGCCTCCAGCACTTCCCGGCGGTAACATTTGAATCCGGCGGTGGTATCTCTTACCTTCATCCGGGTGATCAGCCTGACGTATGCAGAAGCATAGTACGACATCAGGACCCTGCCGATCGGCCAGTTGACGACATTGACCCCGGTGATGTACCTGGAACCGATGACCAGGTCGCCGCCACGGTTCTTTGCGGTGTCATACAACCGAAGCAGGTCATCGGGATTATGGGAGAAATCGGCATCCATTTCGAAGATGAACGCATAGGATCGTTCCAGTGCCCATTTGAACCCGTGAATATAGGCGGTTCCCAATCCCAGCTTCCCGGTGCGTTCTTCCATGAACAACCGCCCGGGAAACTCCCCGATCAGGGACCTGACGATGCCGGCGGTCCCGTCAGGAGAGTTATCTTCCACAATCAGGAGGTCAAAAGCTATTCCCAGTGAAAAGATCCTGCGGATGATGGCTTCAATGTTTTCCTTTTCGTTGTAAGTCGGGATGATGATCAAACTGTCTGACACGATGATTCTTTTAGTGACATGTTAATCCTATTCAGGTTTTTCCCGGGGTGACCGGCGGACAGATAACCGGGCTACCCGGTTCCCGTCCATCTCCAGGATGCAAAATTCAAATCCTCCGAAACGGAAGGTGTCTTTTACCCGGGGAATGTTGCCCAGGCAATACATGGCCAGCCCTCCGACAGTGGAAAAATTCCGTGCTTCATCTTCAAATCCTTCTTCATCCAGGCCGGGAATGTCCAGCATTTCGGCAAATTCCCAGAAATTCATACTACCTCTTACCAGGTAAATTCCGTCGGGTTTCCTGATATAATCGGGCGGTTCCTTATCCGTCAGATCGGGCAGGTCTCCCAGGATGTGCTCTACGAGATCGTGCAGGGTGATAAGACCCTCCACCGATCCGTACTCATCCACCACGATGGCCAGGTGCACCCTGTGTTCCCTGAACTTCTCCAGCACCCGGGAAGCAGGGAGGTTCTCGGGCAGGTACAAGGGGTCCGAGAGAATGGACTGCAAGGTAAAGGATCCGTGTTCGTCCAGGATGCGCAGGAGGTCCTTCACCCGCAGGATGCCTTTCAGCCGGTCGATGGATCCATCACCCACCGGGTACTTCGAATACCCTGTCTCATATATGAAGGTGAGGATCTTTTCCCTGGTCATCGAAAGATCGATCCAGCGGATGTCGACACGGGGAGTCATGATGGAGAAAGCCGTCTTTGAGCCGAAACTCAGCACGTCCTTGAGGATCTCGGATTCCTGCTTGTCTATGATCCCATGCTCGGAGCTCTGCCGGATCATCAGTTTCAGCTCTTCCTCGGTGATATGGCGCTCCGGTTCCGATTTTACCCCGAACAGCTTCATGATCCCCCTGGTGGACAGGCTAAGCACCCAGACGAGCGGATGCAGCACCGTCGCAACGCCCTTCATAAAAGGAGCCAGAAAGATAGTTATGGATTCGGGATTCCGGAAAGCAAAAGATTTTGGCACCGTTTCCCCGAAGATCAGGGTTAAATAGGTGACAAGGATCACTACGGCAGTAACTGTCAACCGGTTCAGGATCACCGGATCCATCCCGATGTCCTGTAGATAAGGAAGAATTCTTTCGGTGATCTCCACCCCGCCGTATGCTCCGGCCAGGATGCCGGCCAGGGTGATCCCGATTTGTATGGTGGACAGGAAGTGTTCGATGTGCTTCAGCTGATCCAGGGCGATCCGGGCCCCTTTGCTGCCTGCCTGGGACCTCTCAGCCAGCCGCGTTTCCCGTGAGGAAACCAGCGCGATCTCATACATGGAGAATATCCCGTTGATGAGGATTAAAACGGCGAGGATTAAAAATTCCATGGGGAATTCAGATGCTCAAAAATATAAAAAAGGAAACACATATGCCCTTTCCATGGCGATGACGGCATAGGGTTCATTCCGGAGTCAAAGAATTCAGTTTCTCAATGGACTCCTCTATCCCCTTTACATCCCGGAAAACCAGCGCCAGCCTGTTGTGATCCTGTTTCATCCGGTAGTCGTGCGGATGGGTTTTGATACATTCAATGATAAAGTTGAACTGTTCCGACCGGTAAAATCCTGATCCCGGATCGGAAGGAAAATAGGCCGTCATCCTTCCGTTCCGCAGGACAAGCTTTTCAAATCCTGTATGTTTCGCCAGCCGGCGGAGCCTGACAGTGCGGATCAATTCCCGGGTTTGTTCCGGGACAGGGCCGAACCGGTCGGCCAGCCGGGCGGAAAACTCCTCCAGGCCGGTATCCGTTTCAATGGAATCCAGCTCTTTGTACAAACTCAGCCGTTCCGGGATGGAGGTGATATAATGGTCGGGGATGAGAATCTCAAGGTCGGTTTCAATGATGCAGTCACGAATGAATTCCGAGGGCGTGGCGGATTGAAAGAGTTCCCTGAACTCCTGCTCTTTCAGTTCCTGAATGGCCTCATCGAGGATCTTGTGGTACATCTCAAAGCCTATCTCGCTGATGAATCCGCTTTGTTCGGCCCCAAGGATATTGCCTGCTCCTCGGATATCGAGATCCCGCATAGCGATGCTGAATCCGCTTCCCAGATCGGCAAACTCTTCGATGGCACGGAGCCGTTTCTGTGCTTCACCGGTCAGAGTGGACATGGGCGGGGCAAGGAGATAACAGAATGCTTTTTTATTGGACCGGCCCACCCGGCCCCGGAGCTGGTGCAGATCGCTCAGCCCGTAATGGTGGGCATCATTGATAAAGATGGTGTTAACATTGGGAATATCGAGTCCGGATTCGATGATTGTCGTGGCCACAAGCACATCGTAGTCTCCCTCAATGAAGTCGAGCATGATCCGTTCCAGGCGTGCGCCCTCCATCTGACCATGCGCCACCGCCACAGTGCAGTCGGGAACCAGCCGCTGGATCATCCCGGCCACCTCCATAATATTCTGAACCCGGGTGTTCACGAAAAAAACCTGGCCTCCCCGTGAG
>Ga0233425_10004435_pt1 | contig 23576 bp, 29 predicted proteins | sample Watercolumn_Towu_2_FD_181712 | JGI IMG/M metagenome (GOLD analysis project Ga0233425, IMG submission 181712) | Freshwater microbial communities from Lake Towuti, South Sulawesi, Indonesia - Watercolumn_Towuti2014_140_MG | ecosystem: Environmental > Aquatic > Freshwater > Lake | place... | reverse complement strand
TCATATGACGAAAATTCGCCAGAGACACTCTGACGCTTAAGCTCAGAGAGTGAATGAGCGAATTTTCGGATGTAAACTACAAACGCGTAAAAAACGCTTCGGGCTTTAGCCCGACGGTAGTTTACAACGAAAATTAATCGCGTGAACGCAGTACGCTTCAGCTTGCTGATGAACATTAATTTTCGAGCAAACTGCCTTCGCTATTGATATCAGCAATGTTCTGTTTTTTCGCAATGCCCACTGCTTTAGCTCTGGGCAGTTTACAACGAAAATTAATCGCGTTGAACTGCGCTTAATTTTCGAGCAAACTGCCTTCGCTGTTGATATCAGCAATATTCTGTTTTTCGCAATGCCCACTGCTTTAGCTCTGGGTAGTTTACGTGGTAATGCGTGTTGAACTACCGTAAAAATCTTAAATGTCATGTGCTGTTCATTGTATATACAGCATTATACAAATGCTTAAATAAGTATTTATTCTCTTCTGAAAATGGAAAATTTAGTGAAAAAACTAAGAAACTGCACAGCTGAAGAAAGACCAAGTTTAGCTATTGAGCTGGCAAAAACAGGAACAGAAAAGGCATTTCATGAACTCAAAAGAATGGCAGAAGGAAAGAAAGGATGGTTTACCCGCTACACTCTTGACGACCAACTTGCGGCAGTTACAGCTTTAGGAGAAACAGGACTGCCTCAAGCTTTGCAATACCTGAGAAAAGTTTACACGCCAGTCAAAACAAATGAGACAATAAGCTTCGGCTCTTCAGGAAGCACATACAAAACAAAATTAGAATACCCTCACACGAGAGGGGAGCTGGCAGAAGCGCTGAGGTCAGAACACGAGACAGATTCAAGATTTAGGATTTTAGACAAAGGAAGAGCATATGATGGATACACATGCATTAAACCCGAAGACGAAAAAGCACGCAGAGCTTTTGTTTTTGCAATAAACAGGTTAATAGAAGCGATAGAAAACAGCTGATTTTATCAGAAACCATTATTAACCCTTTCTTATTTTTTAAAGCCATGTTCACTCATACGCCCGTCCTGCCGAATGAAATTGTGAAGAGCTTCAGCGCACTGCCGAAAGGAGCGCTGATAGTTGACGGCACGCTCGGCAAAGGAGGGCATTCAAAATTACTGCTTGAGCATGAGTTTAAGATAATTGGAATAGACCGGGACGAAGAGGCATTGGAAGAAGCAAAAAAACAGCTTGCCGGAGAAAACATTGAGTTTGTCCATGGCAATTTCTCAGACATCAAAAAAATTCTCGCCGGCAGAAAAGCATACGGAATACTTCTTGATTTAGGCGTGTCAACACACCAGCTTGAAAAAGAAGGGCGCGGATTCGGGTTTAAAGGAAAACTTGATATGAGAATGAACCAGAAAGATGAGCTGACCGCAGAAAAAATTGTGAATGAATACGCTCACGAAAAACTTGCTGAGCTATTGCAGGAATACGGAGAAAAAGTTTATACTAAAGAGATAACTGAAAAAATCTGCGAGGCAAGAAAAAATGGCCGAATAGAAACGGGCGAACAGCTTGTTAAGATAATTGAGACAGCACTGCCTGAACAATACCGAAAGACGAGAAAGCACCACTGGGCGACGCCAACATTCAGGGCGTTAAGAATAGCAGTAAATGACGACTTCGGGCACCTCAAAAAATTTCTTAACACTTTCACAGACTGCCTGAACAAAGGAGGAGTGCTTTCAATAATAACCTTTCACACAATGGAAGAAAGAGTAGTAAAGCAGAAGCTAAGAGAGCTGAAAGAAAGAAAAGTGATGAAATTAATAACAAAAAAGCCGGCGACAGCAACAAAACAGGAGATATCATCAAACAAAAAATCCGCAAGAGCAAAGCTCTGGACTGCAGAAATGAGATGATTTTTAGGTGCAAAGGCAGTTTAGGAATAACTATTTAAATAGCATCGCATTATCTGCTTCATGAAGCTTGCAAAAGAGCTTTTTGTAATCCCCGACCTTGGAAATTTCATTCTATACGCACCGTTCGCTCATTCGGTGATTGAAGCGGGGCCTGGGCTTTCACTTCTGAAAAAAATACAATACGGCAATTACAACGGCGAACAGCCAGAGCTTGTTGAAAGGCTGAAAAAAGCAGGAATCCTTGTTAACGAGGAGGAAGAAAATTGCCAATGCGAGTGCGATGGTTCTGGAGAATTCCGCCCGACGGGCGTTACGCTGTTTCCGACAAGCGACTGCAATCTGAGATGCACATACTGCTACGGCTCAGCAGGAGAAAGCCATAATTTTATGGATTTTGAAACCGCCAGGGCAGCAATAGATTTTGTTTTTGCAAATGCACAGGCAGAGAAAGAAAGAAATCCTCGGCAAAATGAGGTCCATGTGGGCTTTCATGGAGGGGGAGAGCCGTTCTTCCACTGGCGGCTGATAAAGCAGGTTGTTGAATACTCAAAGCAAAAAGCAGAAGAAGCAGGACTGAATCTCGGTATGAGTTCTGCAACAAACGGCATGCTTGGAAAACAAAAACTTGAATTCATAGTTGCAAACCTTTCAAGCGTGAACATATCATTTGATGGAACAGAAGACATCCAAAACCGCCAAAGACCGTGCGCAAACGGAATGCCATCATACGGAAAAGTGCTGAGAACAGTACGGTATTTTGAAGAAAGAAAATTCAGATACGGCATAAGGTCAACAATAACAAGCGGTAATGTTGAACGAATGAAAGAAATGCTTGATCTCTTTACATCAATCTCATCACTGAAAAGCTTCCATTTTGAGCCGGTTTTTGAATGCGGAAGATGCAGAACAACAGGACAGCAGGAGCCAAACCCGGAATTATTCCTTAAAAGAATAATTGAGGCAAAAGAATACGCAAAAACAAAAGGTGTTGAAATATACTACTCGGGCGGAAGATGCGGAAGCCCTGTGCAAACATTCTGCGGAGCAATGGGAAGAAACTTCTGCGTGACGCCGACAGGAAGCATAACATCCTGCTATGAAGTATCACTGCCTAATGACCCGCGCGGAGATATTTTTTACTATGGAAAAGTTGAAAAAGGAGTAAAAATAGATGAAGAAAAAAGAGTGCGCCTGCTCGGCAGGACGGTGGAAAGAATGCCCCACTGCAAAGACTGCTTTGCAAAATTCAGCTGTGCAGGAGACTGCCCTGCAAAAGTATATGCAAAGACGCACAACATATTTGACCCGAGTGAAAACACAAGATGCACTGTAAACCGTGGAGTTCTTCTATATGAGTTGAGAGAACTGCTCAAAGAAGGAAAACAAAATGAACCAAAAACCCAGTTTCAGGCTTGAAGATTTTGTTGGCGAAGAAGGAGAAGCCGAGATAATCAGCGTGGCAGTTGTACCTAAAAAAAACAATAAGCGTGGTGACAGAACATTTTGGTCATCATGCAAATGTGATCCTAAATGCGGATGCAACAAACAATGCTCTTGTGAAAGCGTCTGCTCCTGCGTCGATCACTGCAAAAGATACTGCCCGTGTGTTGATGATTGCGAATGCGACGGCCATAAATGCCGCTGCGAAAATTATTGCCGCTGCGAAAATTATGTGCCAAACCCATGCGACTACCATAACTACAAGGATTAAAATGAATACAAAACCAAGTTACAGGCTTGAAGATTTTGTTGGCGAAGAAGGAGAAGCTGAAATAATAAGCTCTGCATTAATCAAATCTCTAAAAAGCGTGAATGAGGACAGAACATTTTCAAGATGCAAATGCAATCCTGACTGTGACTGCAATAAAGAGTGCAGATGTTATGATTATTGCAAATGTGATGATGACTGCAAATGCGATGATAAATCTCCATTGCCTAATTCATTCGGCGACGGGAGCACTAGTGCCGTAGGCGATTATCCCGAACATTAAACTCTGAGAATGCAAATGAACCAAAAACCCAGTTTCAGGCTTGAAGATTTTGTTGGCGAAGAAGGAGAAGCCGAGATAATCAGTTCCACATCAACGTACACAAAAGAGCGCAAACCTGATGACAGAACATTCTCTGGATGCAAGTGCAATAAAGAATGCGCCTGCAATAAAATGGATTGCAACAAGTGCTTCTGCGACAGCCACACATGCGGATGCGTCGGTTATGTAAAACTGCCGGAACCGCCAAAATGCATCTGCGAGGGCCATAAGCCATGCGACTGCGACGGCTACAAAGAAGGAAGTTGCTGGCTTGAGACAACAAGGTACTGCAGAAACGATTAAACAGCACATCCACCAAAACTTTATATATTCTTTGCTCCAATCAGCAGATATGCATTATGAAACCCTTGTTGAGACATATGAAAAGCTGAGCGCAACAACAAAACGGCTTAACAAAACTTATTACATAGTCGAGATACTGAAGAACACAAGCGAAAAAGAGCTCAGCAAAATAACACTGCTCCTCCAGGGAAAAATATTCCCGAGCCATGACGAAAGAAAAATAGGCGTGGCATCAAGATTAGTGCTGAAAGCACTTAACATAGCAACAGGAATCGATGCAGGAAAAATAGAATCAATATGGAAGAAAACAGGCGATTTGGGCGACACAGCCGAAGACCTTGTGAAGAAAAAAACACAGCGAACGCTGTTCACAAGCAGGTTAACTGTTGAAAAAGTATTCTCAAACATACAAAGCTTAGCAGTAATAGAAGGAGAGGGTTCTGTTGACAAAAAACTTAAGCTGATAGCAGAACTACTGACATCGGCGCTGCCCGTTGAAGCAAAATACATAACAAGGACCATCCTTGAAGACCTTAGAGTGGGAGTTGGCGACGGCTCAATGAGAGATGCAATCGCCTGGGCGTTCTTTCCTCCGGTATACGGCATATTCTTCAAATGTGAAAGATGCAAAAAAATCATGCCCAAAGTCCAAAGATGCCTGTACTGCACAAATGAGATAAGCCAGAAATTCGCGCCGGAGCCAAAAAACTTCACAGAAATAGAAAAACTGCCTGAAAAGGAATTCATATACGCAGAAACAGAAAGCGAAGCAAGAGAAATATACAACCAGATATTAAACACAGTCCAATACTCATACGACCTCACAAATGACTTCGGCATAACAGCAATCACTGCAAAAACAAAAGGAATAAAAGGGCTGAGAGAAATAGCATTATCTCCTCTCACACCCATAAAAGTTATGCTTTACCAGAAAGCAGGCGGATTTGAGGATGCATTTGAGCGCGTCGGAAAGCCGGCGGCAATAGAATACAAATACGACGGCTTTAGAGTGCAGTGCCACAAGAAAAACAACAAAGTACAGCTATTCACAAGGCGCCTTGAAGATGTAACAGGGCAGTTTCCAGAAGTTGCAGAAAGAATAAACTCAAATGTCAATGCAAAAAACTTCATCATTGATTCAGAAGTAATAGGCATTGACCCGAAAACAAAAAAATTCCTGCCGTTCCAGAAAATATCAAGAAGGATAAAAAGAAAATATGACATCGGCTTTATGAGAGACGAGCTTCCGGTTGCAGTAAAAATCTTTGACATAATGGAGGCAGAAGGAAAAAACTTCCTCAACGAGCCGTTTAGGGAAAGAAGGGCGATGCTCAAAAAAATAGTCAAAGAGGAAAAAGACAAGATCACCCTCGCAGAGCAAAAAATAGTTTCAACAATAAAAGAAGCAGAAAAATTCTACAAGGAATCCCTTGAAATGGGAAACGAGGGCGCAATGATGAAAAATCTTGAAGCGCCGTACAAGCCAGGAAGCAGAGTTGGGTATGGAGTAAAAATAAAGCCCTCAATGGAGCCTTTAGACTTAGTAATAATAGGCGCTGAATGGGGAGAAGGTAAGAGGTCAAGCTGGCTTTCATCATTCACAATTGCCTGCAGAGACGACGAAGGAAAATTCCTTGAAATGGGAAAAGTCGGCACAGGAATAAAAGAAAAAGAAGAAGAGGGGGCGAGCTTTGAGGAGCTGACAAAACTCCTTGAGCCATTGATAATCTCTGAAAAGGGCAGAGCAGTAAAAGTAAAGCCGAAAATCGTGCTTGAAATAGAATATGAAGAAATACAAAAATCACCTTCATACACCTCAGGATTTGCACTAAGATTCCCGCGCCTTAAAAACATACGCGACGACAAGCCGGTTTCAGAAATACACACGATTGAAGAAGTCGAAGCAGTATACAACAGCCAGTTTGACTTAAAGCAGTAACCTTTAAAAGGACTGGTGTAAACCCCTGCCAATGAATGCGGAAAGGGCTCTGCCGGTAGCTGACAACAAAGTCATAGATGAAGCTCTTGCAGAATACAGGCAGAACACCCTCGAGTACACCATGCAAATTCTATGCAGACTGCACGGCAGCGGCATATTTACGGAGTCTAATGCCGAATGCACAGAAAACAGATTTGTTGCAAGTTTTCTCAGAAACCTTGCGGTTGTTTCATCAGACCAGCTAAGTGTAGCATCATGCGGAGCGCTTGTTTACCGCATTCTTGAAAAAACAGTCCACATACCAAAAATTATGGAAGAAACATACCTTGAAGTTGCAGGAATAAAAAAAGGCGAAGAAGAAATTGACCTTGAAAGAATAACCCGCATTGCGCAAAATATAACTCTTTATGACGTAGGCATAGCAAAAATAGTCCTCGGCACCTCGCTTATAAGCAGAGACAAAAGATATACTGAAGTTGCAGGATTCCTAACATATGCAGTAATCGAACAAGCTGTAAAGAAAGAAGCAGAAAAAATAAGAAAAGCAATGTTCAGGGACAGAAAAGGCATGCTGATAACCGAGCTTACAGCAAAATTACGGCGTGCAATAGCCACCGAACATTATGAAATGGCTGCGCAAATCAGAGATGAACTAAAGCTCATCAGAGCTTTAGGTTAGACCCCAGCAAAAATATTTTTTCTTCAACAATTTTTTCCATCTCAATCCTTCCTGCGCCGAGAATCTTTCTGTAATCAAATTCGGCAGGATTCTTTGCGAGAAACTCTCTTATTCCTGCGTCAAACGCAATCCTCAAATCAGTGTCAATATTAACCTTGCTTATGCCGTTTTTCACAGCACAACGAATGTTATTATCACTGACACCGCATGCCCTGCCTATTTTTGCGCCGTATCGGTTCGCCTTTTTCACAACAGCAGAAGAAACACCTGAAGCGCCGTGAAGAACAAGAGGAACTTTGACAAGCATTCTGACATCCTTAAGAACCTTGATGTTTAAATGAGATATTCCAGGAAACTTATAAGCGCCGTGGGAAGTGCCTATGGCAACAGCAAGACTGTCACATCCGGTTTTTTTGACAAACTCCACTGCCTGCGCCGGAGAAGTATAAAGAATCCTGCCTTTAACAAAATCTTCCCGGCCTCCTATTGTCCCAAGCTCGGCCTCGACAGAAACGCCTTTTTTATGCGCCAAGCAAACAACCTTTTTCGTAAGCTGTGCATTCTTAATAAACGGCTCATGAGAAGCATCAATCATAACACTCGTGTAGCCTGAATCAATGCACTTTTTTATTGTTTTCATATCCCTCCCATGGTCCAAATGCAGGGCAAATTCAACAGCACCGCCGGCAAGCGCCCCGAACAAGGAAACAACAGCTTCAACAGATGCGTATTTCAAAGCAGACTCTGAGGTGGCGATTATTGCAGGGCTCTTCAGCTTTCTGCACACATTAAAAACAGCCTGCATTGTCTCAAGGTTTGAAACATTAAAATGAGGGACAGCATACCCTTTTTTCATTGCCTTTTCAAGAATTTTTTTTCCAGAGACAATCATTTTAACCTCGAAATATCTTTCCAGCCAAGAAGACCGCTCTTAGCGCCCATATGCTTTATGACTGACTCAGCATTCGCCATGCCAATCTTCAGGCACTGCTTAATGCCGACACCCCTTATCAAGCCGGCAAGAAAACCTGAAGTAAACGCATCTCCCGCGCCCGCTGTTGAGACAATTTTTATCTTGTGCGCTTTTTCCCTTATTTTTTGTTTTCCGTCATCATAATAAACACCGTGCGGGCCGTCAGTTATGATAATCGCTTTAACCCCTTTTTTTATGATTAGCTTTGCCAGCCTGCTGAAGCCATTGCTTGTTTTTGTGAGCAACTGCGCTTCATGCTTGTTAAGGACGAGAATGTCTGTGTTTTTTAAAATATTTTTAAGCATCCCTGGATGCCTTGCTAAATATTCTGACGGGTTAAACAGCACTTTTATGCCTTTTTTCTTTGCATACTCAACAACTCTTTCAGATGTCTTGAATGCTTTTCCTAAATGTGTTGCAAGATAAATCCATTTTGCATTCAGCTTTTTCATGCTGAAATCTTTTCCAGACAAATCATTGCTTGCGCCTTTGTAAGTGTAAATTATTCTGTCTGCTTCTTTACAGCTTTCGAGAATTACTGAAAATGAAGTTCTTAGCTTTGATTTTTTCACTGGAATGACTGACACATTTTCTTTTCTCAGCTCGCTTAATATGCGCTCTGCATTATGGTCACTGCCTGTCTTGCCGAGGAAAGCAGACTTACAGCCAAGCCGTGAGAGGGCAACAGCAGAATTAGTGCCACCGCCTCCAGTCCCGTAGTCAAGCTCATCAATAAGAATCTTGTCTCCAGGAAGGCACTCCCTGAACTTGTCTTTTATTCTCATAAATAAGTCTATTGTTGAGGAGCCCATGCAGATTACATCAAACATTTTTACCTCTTGCCTGCTTACTGAGAATACAGGTATTTAAATGTTGTTCTTAATCAGCCATGTTCTGTTTTTCACAATACCCACTGCTTTGCTCTGGGCAGTTTACAACGAAAATTAATCACGTGAACGCAGTACGCTTAAGCTTGCTGATGAACTGCGATTAATTTTCGAGCAAACTACCAACGCGTAAAAACGCTTCGGGCTTTAGCCCGATGGTAGTTTACAACGAAAATTAATCACGTGAACGCAGTACGCTTAAGCATTATATGCTTCAACAGCCCAATCCCTTAAGAAATATGCTGTTAGCAGACGGTCAAAAAGATGCTCTTCTTTCTTCCACAGAGCATAATGAACAAGCGGAAGGTTAAGAATATTCATAAGCATTCCGTTAAGCTTCGGCGAATAATCAGCCCTCTGCAAAACAAAACCGCTTGTTTTTTTGCCCCCGGTTTCCTGAAAATACCTTACTTTAATGTCAACCCTGCAGACGGGCAGTGAATGGCATCTGTGAACGAGTTCAATGCGCAAAGTTTCTTTTTCCATTGAAATCCCGCTTTCAGCTCTTTCAGCCATCCTGACAGACAAACTTCCAATAATAAAAGAGCCGGCGCCAATCCCCCTGCCACCAAAAACTTCAGAAGGCGCGCATTCTTTAACTCTTGCGCGGTAAACCGCATCAGCATCATGCAACTCCGCAAATCCCGCAGGCACATACCTGCTTTTTGTTTTAACCTTTAATGAAATATCCGGCTCTTCAAATCTAATAACACTCTTACATGAAGAATCACTGAGAAGCAGTTCATAATTCAGCATATTTTCAAGCTTCTTCAAATCAAAAGCGCCGAAAATAGGATAATCTGCATTGGCAACAGCAACCTGATGCGGCTCCTTAAATGCGTGAGGATTAATCATTTTCATTTTGATACCGGAATTCAGCGCCTTCTGCCCGCAATATGCATAACGCCTGAACAGCCGTTCAACAGCCCGCGGTCAACAATAAGCGTGGCATCCACCACTATGTCGCCAGGCCTTATGCCTTCATTTGCCGCTTTTTTGCTTGTATAATAGAAAACACATTCACCAGTCCTCAGCACACCAAAAGTTCCGTCATCAAGCTTTCCCGCCCTAACATAAGTCGGCTTCATAATTAGAGGCAACATACAACAATTTATAATACTTTCCGCAACCTTTATAAACGACCCCTTTTTTTCATCAGTTACCTATGAATGATGAGGGTGCGCGCGCACCTGAAAGAGGCAACGAAAATCTCAAAAAGCGATTTTCGGAACCTCGAACAACGAAAGTTGTTCAAGGTAACCTGTTCTAAAAGTTACCAACTATCATGGAGGAGAAAAAAATGAATCCAGAAGAACTTTTAAGCGCTGTTGAAACAGCAAACGCCTCAGGAAAGCTGAGAAGGGGAGTTAATGAAGTCACAAAAGCACTTGAGCGAGGAATAGCAAAAATAGTTGTTGCAGCAGGAGATGTCACACCAAAAGAAATAATTATGCACCTGCCTCTTCTTGCAAAAGAAAAAGGTGCAGAATACGGCGAAGTGCCTTCAAAAGAAGAGCTTGGCGCAGCAGCAGGCCTCCAAAGGCCCACATCTGCAGTTGCAATAACAGAAACAGCCGGCGAAGGAAGAAAAGGAAAACGAAGTGAAGATGAAACAGCCGCGGACACAGAAGCAAAATCAGACAAAATAATAAAAGACAAGAAAAAATCAAGAAAAGAGAACAAGAAGTAAGAGTCAAAATGGCAGACGAAGAAAAAAAGCCCCAGCAAAATCCCTCAGGCAAAATGCAGAAGCCGGCAGACAAGCTTCAGCAAAAGCCATCATCAGAACCGCAGGCAAAAGGCGGAGTGAGCTTTACACCTGCAGTGCCTGCAAAAGTAGAAGAACTGATGGGAAGAACAGGCACAAGAGGAGAAGGCGAACAGGTAAGATGCAAAATACTTGACGGCAGAGACAAAGACAAAGTATTAAGAAGAAATGTAAAAGGGCCGATAAGAATCGGAGACATACTGATGCTACGCGAAACAGAAATAGAAGCCCAAAAACTAACACAAAAAAGAAGATAAGAGGTAAAAAATGAAATGCTCATTCTGCGGAAGGGAAATTGTTCCAGGCACAGGAACGCTGTACATAACAAAAGAGGGCAAAAAATTTGTTTTCTGCTCATCAAAATGCGAAAAAAACCAGATAAAGCTTGGAAGAACAGCGAGGAAACAAAAATGGACGGAGAGCCAGTAAGAATTGAACAAACCCTTGTCCTGATAAAGCCTGACGGGCTTCTGAAATCTCTTACAGGAAACATAATTAGCATGCTCTCAGAGGCGCGCCTTAAAATAGTCGGGGCAAAAATGGTAAAAGTCTCAAGAGAGCTCGCGGAAGCGCACTATCACAAGCTGAAAGAAGAAAAATGTGTTGAGATATATGAAGAAGTGCTGAAGTACATTCAGGGGCACTATCATACAGACCGAGTCATGGCACTTGTTTACGAAGGAGATAATGCAATAGCAAAAATAAGGGAAATAGCCGGCTCAACAAATCCTGAAAAAGCAAGCCCGACAAGCATAAGAGGCAAATACGGCAGAATACACTCAAAAACACAAGTATTTGAAAACGCAGTCCACTGCTCAGACAGCGAAGAAAATGCAGAGCGCGAAATAAAACTGTGGTTTTCACCCCATGAACTCACAAACATGATATATCCATTTGAAAAAAAGAAAACCACCGAAGAAAAAATGGTGTGGAAAAATTGAGGAGCAAAAATGGCAGATGAAAAGTTAGCAAAAATGCTGAGAATTGCAAGCGACCCAAAACACATAAGAAACATAGCAACATCAGCACATATCCACCATGGAAAAACTGCATTTACAGACAATCTTCTTGCAGCAGCAGGTCTCATGTCAGAAAAAGCAGCAGGCGACCTTGACCAGGGAATGGCGACATGGCAGCATGCGGACGAGCAGGAAAGGCTTCTCACAGTAGATGCGGCAAATGTATCAATGGCCCACACATTTGAAGGCGAAGACTATCTTATCAATCTAATTGATACCCCCGGGCATGTAGATTTCGGAGGAAATGTCACAAGAGCAATGAGAGCAGTTGACGGAACAATAGTGCTGGTCTGCGCATCAGAAGGAATAATGCCCCAGACAGAAACAGTACTGAGGCAGGCGCTGAGAGAAAGAGTCAAGCCGATACTTTTCATAAACAAGGTTGACAGGCTTATCAAAGAAATGATGTTTACGCCGGAGCAAATGCAGGAAAGATTCAAGGAAATAGTCGTAAAATTCAACAGGCTGATTGAGGCGATAGCAGAGCCTGAATTCAGAGAAAAATGGAAAGTTGACATTATGAATGGAAGCGTTGCATTCGGCTCGGCAAGAGACAATTGGGCTATGAGCGTTCCTTTCATGAAAAAGAAGAATGTATCATTTAAAGACATACTCAATATTTACAACAAAACCGAAGAAGAACGGGAAAAATGGGTCTGGGACAACGCTGCTCTGTACGAAGTCATGCTTGATGCAGTCATTAAGCACCTTCCCAATCCTGCAGAATCACAGGTTTACAGAATTCCAAAAATCTGGAGGGGAGACCTGGACAGCGAATTCGGCAAAAGCCTTATGACCTGCAACCCCAACGGCGAGGTTGCATTTGTTATCACAAGAATCCTGATAGACCCGAAAGGAGGAAGAGAAATTTCTGCCGGCAGGCTGTACAGCGGAACAATCAAACCAGGGATGGAAGTTTATCTAAGCATCCAGAAGGCAAAACAAAGAATTCAAAATGTCTATATTTACAGAGGAATAAAGCACGAGATGATTGACTCCATCCAGTGCGGAAACATTATCGCACTTACAGGAATCAAATCAAGGGCTGGAGAAACAATAACTTTAGAGCCCCAAACTCCGTTTGAAGAAATGAAGCACATCTTTGAGCCAGTCATCACTAAAGCAATCAAGCCGGAAAAACCGGGCGACCTTCCAAAAATGATTGAAGTATTGAGGCAGGTGTCAAAAGAAGACCCGTCGATAAAAATAGAAATCAACGAGGAGACCGGAGAAAGCCTGATGTCGGGAATGGGCGAGCTCCACCTGGAGATTATAGAAAACAGAATCAAGACAGAAAAAAACATGAACATAATAACCTCGCCTCCAATAATAACATTCAGGGAAACAATAACAAAAGAGTCGCCGGAAGCAGAAGGAAAAACCCCGAACAAGCACAACAGGCTCTACTTCAAAGCCGAGCCATTGACAGACGAGATTTATCAGGCAATGAAAGACGGAAAAATACCTGAAGGAAGAGTAAAAAAGAAAGACGACCTGCTCTGGAGCGCGCTTGAAGAAGCAGGGATGGACTCAAAAACAAGCAGAAAAGTAAGAGACATATTCAAAGGAAACATGTTCATTGATGAGACAAGGGGAGTAGTGTACATAAATGAAATAATGGAGATGGTGCTTGACATGTTTGAAGATGTAATGTCCGCGGGGCCTCTCGCGAAAGAGGCGTGCAACAAAGTCAAGATAAGCCTGGTAGATGTAAAACTGCACGAAGATGCAATCCACAGAGGGCCCGCCCAGATGTATCCTGCAGTCAGAGACGGAATAAGAGGCGCAATGATGATGGGCAACCCAATAATGTTTGAGCCAATGCAGATACTCCAGATTGACGCACCCACAGAATACACGGGCGATGTCTCAAAACTCATACAAAACAAAAGAGGACAGCTTCTTGAAATGGACAATCAGGGAATGATGACGATGATAAAGGCAAAAATGCCTGTCGCAGAACTGCTCGGCTGGAGCTCAGACCTCAGGTCGGCAACAGGAGGCCGAGGAAATAGCTCAATCGCAGACCAGACATTTGAAAGAATGAACTCAGACCTGCAGGCAAAAGTCATCAAGCAGATTAAAGACAGAAAAGGATTAACTGATGCGATGCTTGGAGCATAGCATTTTTCTTTTTTCCTTTTTGGCTATCCACCAACAGTATTCCATCTGCGAGCTTAAGCGCACTGCCTTCATGTAGTGACTTCTGTTGTAGAATATTCTACAACAAATATTTATATAATTTATCACTATTCAGTGGTTATAAGATGGATAAAACTACAAAACAAAAACTTATGGACGCACGACAGAGAATACTGCAGAGCAACCAAAACTGGAGCTGCGATAAAGCAGAGTGGATGGCAAAACAAATTTTGGGAATAATAAGGAGGTAAAATGATAGCGCTAAACTGCAACTGCTGCAAAAGAAAATACGCAACAGAAAGATACGACCCAGAAGAAAAAGCACTGTGCGAAATATGCTGGGATAGTATAATGCGAGTGGCAGAAGCTTACTAAAAAACAAAAGGAGGACAAAATGGAAACAAATGAAACACAAAAACAAGATGAAGCGCAGACAGCAGCGCCTGTAGCGCCGTTAGTTGAGATAAAAGCGCAGGAATACATCAGCAGAATAAGAGCAGAACCAGAGCTTGCTGTAAAAGTACAGCTGATGATGGAGCTGGGAGATTTAAGGCTGAACGAATACAAAAGCACTAAATCAGACAGGCAGCGCTGGCTGGCAAAAAACTGCTATGTTGCATCAAGAAATTTTTACATGAGAGCGCAAAGATGAACGAAAAAAGCTACTTTCAAAGACTGCACTGCGAAAAAGACATAATCGGTATGGTGCATGTACAAGCACTTCCTGGAACTCCAAGAAATCATCTTGCGCCGAACGAGATAATTGAAAAAGCGCTGAGAGAAGCAGGATTATACAAACAATTCGGATTAGAAACCGTAATGATAGAAAACATGCACGACAGGCCCTACACAAAAGTAATCAGGCCGGAAATAACAGCAATGATGACAGTGATAGGATATGAAATCAAAAAACTCGGGCTGAACTGCGGAATACAAATCCTTGCAGGAGGAAACAAGGAAGCATTGGCAGTTGCAAAAGCCGCAGGGCTCGATTTTATCAGGGCAGAGGGCTATGTCTTCGGGCACATCGGAGACGAAGGTTACTTTGATTCATGCGCAGGCGAGCTTCTGAGATACAGAAAAGAAATTGGAGCAGAAAATGTTGCAGTATTCACAGACATAAAGAAAAAACACTCTTCACACGCAATAACGGCAGATGTAACACTCGAGGAAACAGCAAAAGCAGCTCAGTTCTTCATCTCAGATGGAGTAATAATAACTGGAAGAGCAACGGGAGAAGAGCCAACGGTAGAAGATATGATTGCAGTACAGCCAGTTGGAATACTCAAACTAATTGGTTCAGGAATAACCGCAGAAAACATAGAAAAATACTGGAATTACGCAGATGCATTAATTGTTGGAAGCTATTTCAAATATGGCGGAATATGGGCAAGAGAAATCGACCCGCACAGAGTGATAACACTGATGGGTAAAGTCAGCAAGTTAAGACAATAGAAAAAATTAAAAAGACCAGTTTCAGTTGAATACACATGAAACAAATACTCTGCATAACAGGCAATGAAGACAAGTTCAAGGAATTCCAGAAAATGATAAGCGTAAAGCTGAAGCGCAAGAAAATAGATTTACCTGAACTTCAGGGAACACCTGAAGAAATAGTCAAGGAAAAATCAAAACTGGCGTGCAGGATAACAAAAAAGCCATGCTTTGTAGATGATACATCGCTCTGCTTTGAAGAATGGGGCGGTTTACCGGGGCCTTACATAAAACATTTCATTGAATCCCTGGGAGACCATAAACTTGCAAAAACATTGCTTGCTTCCGGAAACAACAGAGCAAAAGCAATAACCTCAATAGGCTTTTGCGAGCCAGGAAAAAAACCCGTATGCATACAGGGAACAATAAAAGGAAGAATAACCCTGCCAAAAGGAAAGCTTGGATTTGAAAAAGGATGGAGCAAAATATTCATTCCAGACGGAAGCAGTAAGTCACACGCTGAAATGACTATTGAAGAGAAAAAACCGTTTTCACAGAGAAAAAAGGCAATAATTGCATTTGAAAAATTTTTGAAAAGACTCAACTAACCAAAAAGTTTATATATTACATATATTATACTATATAAAAAGCGCGATAATTTGATTAACATGGTTGATAAATTGTTTGAAAGAAAACTTGTAAAAAACATTCTGCCCTATCTTAACTCAAAAGAGTGCATAGTCATATATGGCCCGAGACAGGTCGGCAAAACAACACTACTTAGGTATTTGATGAGAGAACACCTGAAAGAAAATGTTTTCTATTTTGATTTAGAGCTTAAAAGCCTGCTTGATTTGTGCAACAAAGGAGCAGAAGAAACTTATAAATATCTGCTTCAAAAAGGTGCAGACGAAAAAAATAAGATTTACTTAGTAATTGATGAAATACAGTATCTTGAAAACCCTGCTAACTTCATTAAAATATTTCACGACCATTACGAAAATGTAAAACTGCTTGTTTCAGGCTCTTCAACATTTGAAATAAAGAAAAAGTTTAAGCAAAGCCTTGCTGGCAGAATTATTACTTTTGAACTATATCCTCTTAGCTTTGAAGAATTTTTGATTTTTAAGGAAAAAAATTACAAATTAAAAAAAGATAATTCAGAAGAAATAAATAAAGAGCTGATATTCCTTGCAGAAGAATATATGAGATTCGGGGGTTATCCAAAAATTGTTCTTGAAGAATCAGAAGAAAAAAAGCTGGCTTATTTATCCCAAATAATTAATACATATGTGAGAAAAGATATACGTGATGCAGGAAATATCAGAAACGTCCCCATTTTTAACAAACTGCTTGAGGTTCTTGCTTCTCAATCAGGCCAGCTGGTGAATGCGTCAGAGCTATCCAGCACTCTTGGAATAAGCCGTTTAACTGTTCTTGAATATTTATACCTGCTTGAAAACACATTTATAATAAAAACAATAAGGTCGTTTCACAAAAACTTAAGAAGTGAGCTATCAAAAAATCCAAAACTGTTTTTTACTGACACCGGAATGATGCATTTACTTTGGCTGAAAGAATTTCCAAAAACAATTTTGGGAAATGTATTCGAAACATTTGTTTTTTTGGAACTTATGAAAACAGGCAGAAAAATAAATTTTTGGAGAACTAAAAACAAGCAGGAGGTTGACTTTATCCTGGCTGATAAAGAAATTTATGCCGTTGAGGTAAAACTAAATTTCAGCCAGTCAGGCAAGAACAATCTCAAGTTTTTTTCAGAGCAATATCCATGCAAGACTAAAATAATAGGGTTAAATGGAAGCAAAAAAGGCAGTTACATTTGGGAGTTTGAAAAAGAACTTGATGGCTAGAAAACCATGAAAACCAAGATTATACTTGCATCAACCTCTCCAACAAGACACGGATTAGCACAGACAATGGGCTTAGAGTTTGAAATAGCGCCTTCAAAATATGAAGAAGACATGACGCTGAAACTTTCTCCAAAAAAACTTGTAATGACGCTTGCACACGGCAAAGCAAAAGAAGTTGCAGGCAGAGTTAAAGAAGGAATAGTAATCGGAGTTGATACAATAGTCTTCTTCAAGGGAAAAAAATTAGGAAAGCCAAAGTCAAAAGAACACGCATTCAAAATGCTGAAAAGTTTTTCCGGAAAATGGCAGAGTGTTTATTCAGGTGTTGCAATGATAGACTGCGGGACAGGAAAAGAGATAAAAGACTGCGAGATAACAAAAGTAAAATTCAGAAAAATGTGCGATGAAGAGATAAAAAAATACATCGCAACAGGAGAGCCGATGGACAAGGCGGGAGCATACGGTATGCACGGCTTAGCTTCAATATTCATAGAAAAAATCAACGGCTGCTTTTTTAATGTAGTCGGCTTTCCAATACACAATATTTACAAAAACCTTACAAAGATGGGCGTTGACATATTTGAGTATGAAAAGTGGAAAAGTATTCTAAAGTAAACAAAATGTTATAAACAAAACACCATAAACCGCGCTTATGGACATAACTCTTGTTGCATCAACAAATAACATAAGGACAAAGCAAGAAGCGCTCTTGTTCGGAAGGGCGGCGGCAAGAATATGTTATACAGAAAAAGGCTTCTCAGGCATTGTTGAGGAAGAAAATCCAATGCCTCTCATAGACGCAACACTGGACTCAGGCCACCACAGCGTTTACGAGCATGTTCACCTAAGCTTTTACATTGACGGCATCCCAAAGATGGGCGCGATGATATTGAACAACGAGAGGCCGTATGTAACTTCAGAAAAATCAGCAAGATACACGCAGATGAACCCTGAACATCGCCAAAAAGCGCTCTACTGCAAATGGCTTGAAATATTAAAAACCGCAATAGCACAAAAATATCCTCATCTTGGCGAGACAAAAACAGCAAAGCTTGCGCAGGAAAATGCACGATACATGATATCTGTGTTCACTTCTACAAAAATGCTTTACACACTTTCCTTCCGCCAGCTCAACCGCATAATGCACGCATTCAGGGCTGAAATAAAACAGCTTCCAGACAATGAATTCACAGCAAAGGCAAAAAAATTCATGGCAGAATTTCTGGAAAGCCCTGCAACAAGCCAATTTTTTGAGGAAAGGCTTGACTACAGAAACAAGCCAAAAAGATTATCCATTTTTGCGGAGAACGGCGCAGAAGAAGAGTTTGGAGAAAACTATTCAACAACCTATGAAAACTCATTCGCATACCTCGCACAAGCACACAGGCACAGAACACTGAACTATTCAATGGCAATGTGCGCTCCAAAATTCTTCATCCCAGCAATACTAACCGCTGAACAGGCAGAACAGTGGACTGCAGACATAGGAAGCATAGCAGAACATGACTTTCCGCAGGGAATGCTTATCAGCATAAGCGAACGAGGGCATTACACAGACTTCATAGCAAAAATGCGCGAAAGGCTGTGCGAACAGGCGCAATGGGAAATCATGGACAGGACAAGAAAAACACTTTTGAAATACATAAGAGAGACAAAAAACCCTGCAGTAAGACTCATCCTTGAGCAATATGCTGACAAAGAGACCGGCGCGCCGGCGCCCGCCTGCAGAATGCCTGGAAGCAAAAGATGTTCTGGAGGCCCGTTCGGCCCAAGCATCGCCCTTGAAAGGCTGGTTTAAAATGACTTCTTACAGCTCTAACATAAACTATATAAATACAGCCCTGATTTTAGAGCTATGCTTGAAATTACAGTAAAAGGAAGAGGTGGCCAGGGTGCAAAAACATTCATAGAGATACTCGCCCGCGCAGCGAATTATGAGGGCAAGTTTTTTCTCGCATATCCTGAATTCGGACCTGAAAGGTCAGGCACGCCGATAAACGCATATTTTAAGATGGACAGCGTAAGAATAAGAGACAGAGAGCCGATAAAAAGCCCAGACATAATCGCCGTTCTTGACAGCTCAATCCCAAAATATGACAAGGAAATAAAAAAGAAAGGAAAAGTCATAATAAACTCTGAATTTGACAAAAAATACCATTTCATAGACGCAACAACCGCAGCAAAGAAATTCGGGAGCAGGCCGAACATGGCGATATTAGGAGCGCTTATAAGGCTCACAGGCATAATAAAGCGCGAGTCAGCAGAAAGGGCAATAAAAGAAACATTCATAGGAGATGTGGAAGAGGCAAACCTCAACTGCTTTAGAGAAGGATTTTCAAAAGTAAAATAAGGGCAAAATGAGAAAAGCACTAAATGGAGCAGAAGCAGCAACAGAAGCATTAAGGCAGATAGACCCCGAAGTATTTTCAGCATATCCAATAACGCCCGTAACAGGAATAGCTGAGGGGCTTGCGGACCTTGCAAGTGAAGGAAGAACAACAGGAGAACTGCTTCCAGTTGAATCAGAGCATTCAGCTCTCTCGGTGTGCATAGGCGCATCAGCCTGCGGAGCAAGAACAGCAACTGCAACATCATCACAGGGACTTTTATACATGTTTGAACTTCTTGGAATAGCATCAGGATTAAGGCTTCCAATACTGATGTTCATAGGCAACCGCGCAATCTCAGCGCCAATAAACATCCACTGCGACCACTCAGACTCAATGGCGGCAAAAGACTCGGGATGGCTTCAGGTTTATTGCGAAACAGCACAAGAAGTGTATGATTTGTCGTTCATAGCGCTTAAGCTTGCAGAATCAGCATCACTTCCAATAATGCTCTGCCAGGACGGCTTCATAACAACGCACACCCTTGAGCCGGTAAAAATAATTGATGATGCAGAAATAAAAAAATTCATAGGATTCCATAAGCCGAAAGACACGCTCCTAAACACAAAAAAACCAAAAACAATGGGCCATTTTTCAATGCCTGACAGCTATTTTGAATTTAAGGAGGCGCAGGAGAAGGCAATGAGCCACTCAATAAAAGAATATAGCCGTATCATAAAAAAATACTCAAGAATATCGGGGGAAAAATATCCCCCGATAGCCCGCTACAAAACATCGCGGGCGGATTTCATAATGGTGTCAATGAGCTCTGTTTCAGGAATAGCAAAAGACACCGTGGATGAGCTGAGAAAAAAAGGCATAAAAGTAGGATTCCTCAAAATAAGGCTTTTCAGGCCGTTTCCATACAAGGCAGTATGCGAAGCCCTGAAAAACGCAAAAGGAATAGCCGTCCTTGACAGAACATTGTCATTCGGAAGCATGCCTCCGCTATATTCAGAAATCAAAAACTGTTTTATGGGCAACATACAGCCGTATGTGTTCGGCCTCGGCGGAAGAGACATAACAAAAGAACAGATACATGAAGTATTCAAAAAACTCTCAAAAAAGGATTATGAAGAAGGGACGAGGTACATAAAATGAGACTGAACAGCGATGTCAAAACATGCCTCGGATGCGTTGAGCCGATAATAACACGAATAATAATAGAAGCATCAGAACTTCCAGTAATAGTTTCGCTTGCAACAGGATGCCTTGAAGTATCATCCACAAAATATCCCGGCACATCATGGAATGTTCCAGTCATACACTCCGCATTCGGAAACTCAGCAGCAACAATATCTGGAGTTGAGGCGGCATACAATGCCCTCAGAAAAAAAGGAGAAGCGAAAGAAAACCTAAACTTTCTTGTAATAGCCGGAGACGGCGGAACATATGACATAGGCCTGCAGGCACTTTCAGGAGCAATGGAAAGAATGCACAAATTTGTTTATGTGTGCCTTGACAACGCAGGATACATGAACACAGGAGGGCAGAGAAGCTCATCAACCCCCTATGCAGGAATAACTTCAACAACTCCTGAGGGAAAGCCGACATTCAGGAAAGACCTCATAAAAATAGCTGCAGCGCACAACATCCCATACATAGCGCAGGCATCAATATTTGACATAGAAGACCTGAAAAGAAAAGCAAAAAAGGCATTCAGTGCACAGGGGCCGGCGCTCATAAATGTTCTCGCGCCCTGCCCGAGATACTGGCGCTTTGAGCCCCAAAACATGAGAAAAATAAATGAGCTGTCCGCAAGCACCTGCTTCTGGCCGTTGTTTGAAATAGAAAACGGCAGAACAAAAATAAATTATCTTCCGGAGCAAAAAATGCCTGTTGAAACATTTCTTTCAATGCAAGGAAGATTCAAAGGAATAACAAAATCCCAAATACAGGCCCTTCAGGAAAAGATAGACAATGAATGGGAAGAGCTGAAAAAAATCAGCTCAGCGTAATCGCATTTATCTTAGGCGCCTTATTGTCAATAACACTGACTTTAACTTCCTTCTGGACAAGATTATAGCCGTCGCTTACCTCAACCCGCACAGAATACTCCCCAGAATCATTAAAATTAGTCTTCCACACAAACCTGTTTCCGTCCTGCACAAACCTTGAATCATAAACCGCAGTAATAATATTGTCGCCTTCAGGGTCGGAAGCAGTAACCAAAATCACAGCATCCTCGCCTTCTTTCACTTCAACAAACTGGCTGACATCAACCCTCGGCGGAAGATTCTCCTTTTCCTCAACAACCAGCAGAACTTTGCTTTGGACACTATTCTTGCCGTCGCTCACAGTAACAACAACATTATAATCGCCCCTGTCGCCTTTCTTAGTCTGCCACTCACCCTTTTCATTCAACGGCTGGGAAAAAGTATAAGACAGCTGTTTGTCATCAGAGTCTTCAGCACTAACTTTAAGCCTGACAAGCTCTCCTTCTTTAACAGCCATCCGGTAATCATACTTTTTTTCAGCTGTTTTTTCCTCAACTTTAATCTCCTTTTTTCCCTCTGCCTTCACCTCAACAGCAGGAGACGCATTCACAGCCGGCTTTTCCTGAACCTTATCACCGCACTCTCCTGTAACAATATTGCAGGTATCAGTATTTTTTGCACAACCAAACAGAACAACAAGAACCAGCAAAAACAAAATCCTTTTCATTTTTTTACCTCCAATCAGCATTCATCCCAAACAGCATATATAAACATTATTGTATAAGAAAAATTATTTCCTGAACATTCTTTTGCAGGATAATGAAACAATAATCAAAAAGATGACCGCTGAAAAAGCCCTTAACAAAATGCTGTAAAACAAGCTGAAAAAATAAGCTTTAGGATAAAGCGAGACAAGAAAAGAGTCTGCGCCGAAAAGATAATTGCCCTGCGGAAAAAAAACTTTATGAAACAGGCTGAATACCTGCTCGGGAAAGAAAAGACAGGGCATAGACAAAACAACTCCAATAACAAGAGGAAGCCACAACCCTTCAAGAATTTTTATTCCCTCCATGCTGAAATAAACAGCAACTCCGAAAACAACAACCAACAGCCAGATAAAAAGCTTAAAATAATCATTCAGCTTTTTAACATCCTGCATGTGAGACATTTCATCAGAAGTAAGGTTAAGCTCAAGACTTCCTGTGCTGAAAAAATCAAGAACCTGCTCATTTTCAGCGGCGCTGTCAATCCTGGCTGAATTATGCTTAACAAGATTCTTTTGAAGCGCCCTGTCAAAAGCAGTAAGCTCAAAAACAACAGAAAAAACCAGAAGAAACAAAACAAATGAAGCAAAATAATTCATTTACCCCTGCCTTTTTCAGCTTTTATTTCCTTAACAACCTTCTTAAACGCGCTGACCTGAGCATCAGAAAGCCTGCCGTACCTCAAATAATTTATTTTTATATTCCTCAAAAAACGGCTTTCCATATACAGCTCTTCAGGAATGTCAAAAAGCTTTTTTATCTTTTTGTCCTTTATCTCGCCCTGCATATCTGACTTCTGGCAGTCATAACACCAAGGATACTTGTCCTTCCAGGTTACAACCACATACTTCTTTCTGCACCTGCAACAAAGCTGTTTATAAGACATCATCATGCCAGATAAATCACCACTCCTTTATATAATGTTGCTTTTAACCAGGAAGTCGGTTCATTCTTCTTCTAAACAGCACGCAATCATCACAGCTCTCATTAAGCCAAGAATGTTTTGGCGCTGTTTCCTTTGTTTCCTTCTGAAGAACTATTTTATACTGCGGTGTTAAATCTTTGCGCTCTGCCGGCGCAGGAACTGGAAGAGCGGGAGGATTGCCGTCATAATGCATACATACAGAGTGAAAAGCAGTATTTTTAAAGGTTGGGCATATAGAAAAAGAAAAAAATAGAAATCACTTTTTCTTTTTACCTTCTTCAAGGCACATGGGGCATCCGCCTGAACAAAACATGCCAAGGCCTGCCAGAATGAAAACAGCAGTCCACCACTTAATGCCCCAGAACGACCAAATGTTCAGGTCAACCAAAAGGTAAACAACACCCAAAATTAGCACAATAAGTGCCATCATTTTTCCACATTTTTCGCATAAACACATATTTATCACCTCTAACAAACAACTTAAAATAAGAGTTTATATAGTTTGTGTTTTTGTGGCGTTGTGTTATCCCAAAACTATTTCCCTACGACAAGATTCCATTATGTATGAAACTTACACAAAGGAAGCTATTCGATACATTGAAGCGAAAGAATGAGGGATGGACAACCTACCAGG
>Ga0233425_10004434_pt1 | contig 23581 bp, 18 predicted proteins | sample Watercolumn_Towu_2_FD_181712 | JGI IMG/M metagenome (GOLD analysis project Ga0233425, IMG submission 181712) | Freshwater microbial communities from Lake Towuti, South Sulawesi, Indonesia - Watercolumn_Towuti2014_140_MG | ecosystem: Environmental > Aquatic > Freshwater > Lake | place... | reverse complement strand
TACATTTTTTTATCAAAGCATCAAACACTATCTGTTTTTTCTCCCCTGTTAAAGAAAAGAGTTTTTTCTCAATCATAACAGTGGAAATAGTAAAAATATAATTCAATTTAATGACACTTTCCTTCATTGCACCTTCTTCTTTTGTCAAAGGAATCCCTTCCATATTCTTATTACAAGTAATTCCTGCAACAACAACATTCCCAAACTCCTCAAACAAAACCAGAGCTGGACGTACTTTTACTTCAAACGTATCCGTAAACTGAACCTTTGCAAGCATGACATCTCCAGGCTCAGGCATCTTCCCATTCCTCATCTTCTTTGTTGTCCCATAATTCCTTCATCTTCGCCTGCTGTATCTTATGAAGAAATGCATCATACTGATTCTGTTTTTTGACATTTTTAAAAAGAACAATCATCTGAGAAAGAAGTTCACCATACGTTTGCCGAGGATATTGCTTTACCTGCTTCAGCTCCTCAACTATTGCTTTATCCAACATAATTGTTGTGGTACTACCCACTATACATCACCTATAGTAGACTATTGTTCCTTATATATAAAGTTTTGCTTTCTCATCTTTATAAGCAAAACAGAATGTATAAAAACAGATATGCAGTTTTCTTTGATTTATGCCAAATCCTACAGAACCAACAGCAAAACCAGTGGCAACAGAGCGGGAATTCAAGTATTATCCAGAGGATTTTGGAAAATTACCAGTAAAAGTTGAACACTTCAATCTCTTTTTTGATGTTTTTGATGATCATACTGTTGTCTCCAGCGACATGACAATGACAGTAGCGAGTGATGCGCTGCATACATTTTCTCTTGATGCAAAAAATCTTGAAATAGCTGAAATTGCATTGTATGATGAAGTGAAAGGGAAAGGAGCGCACGAGAAAATCGTTTCCAAGAAAAAAATCTCATTTCATTATGATAAAGAGGGAGACAAAGTGCATATCACATTGCCTGAAATAAAAAAGAGAGGGGATTGTTTTACGATTTTCACAAAAACAATCATAAAACCAACAAACAACATTCTTGAAGGATTGTATTATGATGAAACACCAGAGGGATGCCCTCCAACACAAATTACACAATGTCAGCAATGGGGATTTCAGCGCATCGTTCCTTGCTTTGATGACATGACTGCAAAATGTACGTACACAACAACGATTGTTGCAAACAGCCGCTATACAAATGTCATCTCAAACGGAAATGTCGCACCGGAATTTCATGACAATACAGGAGCAGTGAAAAGAAAAGAGATCGGCAATGGACGAAGTATGCTTCGCTACAATAACCACATCACGCCAATGGCACCGTATCTTTTTTTCCTTGGTGTTGGAACCTATGCAACATTCCAAAGAGAGTTTGAATATCCGAATGGAAAAACATTCATGCTGGAACTCCTTGCACCGCTGCATGCAGACAAAGAAGCAGCGATGCATGCACTGGAAATTTTGAGCCATGGCATTATGTGGATTCATCTGCATACAGGAGCGCATAAGTATGATGCAGAAGAGACAAAAAAGAAAGTCTGGGAACTTATCAAAAAGCGAGATGCAGTGAAGAATGCAAAAGGCAAAGAAAAAGAATGTGCAGCTATTCGTGCTGAGCTAAAAGAGCTTGGCAAAACATTGAAGTTAGGGTATGTGTATACAGGTGATGTCTACCGAGAGATTGGTATGCAAAATTCAAATTTTGGTGGTATGGAAAATGTCGGCAACACCACAATTGTCACGAACAGAATTATGCCGTTCAAACAAATAAGTGATGACAGTTTTGAGTATATGCTGGATGTCAAATGTCATGAATTTTATCATAATCTGAATGGCAGTGAAGTGACTGGTGTTGATCCGTTTGTGCTTTGGCTAAACGAAGCAGTGACTGTCCACATTGAAACAGAATATAATGCAGCAATTATGGGTGATGCGCACAATAGAATAACGCGAATCATGACACTTCATGCACCGATGTTTGGAACATTTGAAGAAGACAGTAGTCCTGCGGCAATGCCGATCATTCCAAAAGGATTCAACACGCCTGATGAACTTATTACAGGTATGACATACGTCAAAGCTCCAGAATTTGTTAAAATGATTGAAACACTTATGGGAAAAGAAAAGTTTGTACAAGGGCTTGCACTCTATCATCAACGATTTACGCATGGGAATGCAAGGACAAACGACTGGATTGAAGCGATGGAAGAAGTCAGTGGGCTAAAATTCAAAGAAATGGCTGCAGGTTGGCTGTATCGTACAGGATTTCCGCGTATCACAGTCAAAAGTAATTATGCACATGGAAAACTAACGCTGGACATTGAACAGAACGGATTTGATGATCAAGGGCCATGGCAATTTCCATTTGTTTTTTGTCCAATAGATAAGAATGGAAAAGACATGATGCAAACACAGATGCACTGGATAAAAAAAGCGCAGGAAAGAATAAGCATATCGCTGAAAGAAGAACCTGTATATGTTTCTGTAAACAGAAATCATGTGATCTATGGAAAAGTGTCGTATGAACAAATGAATGAAAGTGAAGAGAAGCGTGCATTGCAAGCGCTGACAGATAGTGATATTGTCAACAGATACATGGCATTTTCAGAAGTAATTGATGCAGAAAAAGTGAAGCTTGTCAAGGAAAGCGCTGCATCTGTTTCAGAAAAAGTGTTGGAGTTATATGGGAAGATATTGCTTGACCCGGCACTGACTCCAGAGGTAAAAGCACAGTTTTTAGCAATCACAGAATCTGTTCGTGATGAGCATGTTGCACACAAATACAAAGAGATTTATGCAGCAAAAGAAAAACTGAAGAGGGCAGTTGCAACAAAATACAAGAAAGAACTTTTGACGCTGTACAAGAAGCTTGCGTCGGAAAAATTTGCAGGAACATACATTGAGCAACAGCTTGCAGGCATGAAGAACAGGGATCTGAAACTTCTTTGCCTCTCCATTCTTGCAGTTTTTGACAATGAAGAAGTGTGGAAAATGATCAAAGACCTTCTTATGAGCGCGATAAATGCAACAGATAAAAATGGAGCAATGAGTTTGTATATTAATTCCCATGCGCCAGACAAGCACAAGATTTTGATGGATTTCAAGAGAGAAGCAGAACAGCATCTGGTCAGTTGGGAGAATTTCTTGAGAATAGTGGGAAGCAACAACAGTGATGATGCAATTATGCTTATGAAAGAGATCGAAAAAGATAAAAAATTTAGAATTGAACAGTCAAATGATCAGCGTGGGCTTTATCTTTCGTTTGCAGCAAACAGGAAAAAATCTGTTCTTACTGCTGATGGATTAAAGTATTTTACAGAGATAATTATCCAAATCTCAAAGATTAATGAGTATACAGGGTTTCATTTCCTCTCTGCATTTAGTGATTTGGAGAAGATGGAGATGGGCACACAGATTGGGATGGTTGATTCGTTACAAACAATTAAAAAAGCACTGAACAAAAAAGAGCATCCAAGTGTCTATAATAATATTGACCGAATTCTCAAAGGCTGTCCAAAGGCAGTGAAGGCATGGAAAGAGGGGAAGTGATGATTCTCATACAAAAGTAATTTTACCTAATGCGCATGAACTGACCCCTAAAAACGACAAACAGTTACGCTAATAATTATATCATTATTTATGTTTCAGTGATAGACGTAAAACACACGCACCGACAACATGCACAATATACAAACGCAATCTATTATAGATATAACAGAATAGAGAATTAAGTTAAGAAACAAAAAAGACAAGAATAGGACGCACAATCAGAGAAAGTCACTGACAATTTTGATCGCTTCATCATACTCTCTTGTTAAAACAACATGATTAGAAGGAACATCAACAAGAGTAACAGAGGAGCAATCGCGGCAATCACTTCGCAGCAAGGTATTCTTTGTGCTCCAATCATGTGTTGAGACAAAAACAAGAGTAGGAGTTGTCACTTTATGCAAATACAGTGGAGTCTTAAATAATTCTCGGACTAATTTCATCACAGTACCAAATGGTGTGCCGCGAAAATCAAGATAGGGATAATACAGAACAGGGCGCTTTGGATATTTATGATACTCAGAAAACAGCAATTTTCTTTTCCCAGAAAAAGGCTTAACAAAAACATATGCAACTGTTGCAAGAATATTGAACAACCATGAAAAACGAATATAACGTCTGGAGAAAAGAGTAAAGAATACCATTTTTCTGATTTTCTTTTTTGTATGCTTGTAGAGTTCCAGTGCGACTGTTGCACCAAGGCTATTGCCAATCAAAATCACATTTTCAATTTTTTCAAGAAGCATGATGGTATGAATGTCTTTCGCCAGTGTTTGAATAGTAATTTTTTCAAGGGTCGAACGGCTGCTTTTTCCATGATTACGAAGGTCAAGCGCGATAAAGTTTTTGTCTGCAAATGCAGCAAAGAAAGGAGTATAGACAGTGTGATTGCTGCCGGCACCATGAATGAAGATGATAAAATCAGAAGTATCCTGAACACGATTGATGACATAATAAATGTCTGTTCCGTCAAAGGATTTGATTGTTTTTTGTTTCATGAATGTTTATCTCATTCCATTCCAAGTATCTGCAGTATATTTCTCTCGCTCGATGATTTCAGCACGTTGTCGCTCTTCAGATGATAAGACAGAAACAACAAAATCTGCATCAAAAGCTGCTCCAAAACCATTGATAAGTGCATTCTGGACATCAACAAAAGAAACCTCTCTGCCAAGTTGTTGCTTCAAAGAAGTTACTCGATCTTCAACAGCAGTAATCATTTTATCTCGTATTTTCTCATCACTGACTTTGAGAAGAGAAAACATGCTGCGAACATTAACATCAAGAAGCACAGTGCCATGCTGCAAGATCGTTTTCTGCTTTCGTGTTTGTGCATTGCCAGAAACTTTTTTTCCACCAATAATCAGGTCATTAATAGGAACAAATGTCGTTGCCAAGCCAAACTCTTTCAAACCATCAATAACCCCTTGAGAAATCTGTCTGTAAGACTGAAGAATATCCTTGACAATCATCCCATGATCTTCAGGAATAATAAAACTGTAGGTAATCTCTTTATCGTGAAAGACTGCACCACCTCCAGTAATTCGACGAATGACAGCAACATTATTCTGTTGGCATGCACGAACATCGACTTCCTCCTGTAATGACTGAAAATATCCAAGAGTCACAGCAGATGGAGACCAGCCATAAAGCCGAAGGGTAGGCAATTGTTTTCCAGTAGCAACTGCTTCAAGAACAGCTTCATCAACAGCCATGTTCCATGAACCTTTGTTATGGTCTGTCAAGAGAAGGCGAATTTTTTGTTTCATTGTTTCACGCATCGTGTGAAGCACAGTGCAGTAACGCATCAGTTAATGCTTCAGGAGTGATTCCATAAAATTGAACATTGTTTTGTTTCAGATAGGATTGAATCATATAGAGAAGTGACTCCCTGTCAAGAGGATGAAAGCGAAGAAGCTGCTCGAGATGATAGAGTTCTTCTTCAGGATAAACAAAGAAGTCACCAGTAATTTGAACAGAAACAAGAACGTCATTATCAATCTCAGCAGAAACTTTGAGAAGTTTTCCGCCAGGAACTTTGTGCGTAACTTTTTTCTCCATAAAAATGCAGAACAGATGCTATTTTAAAAAGATTACGGAGAAATTTTTTAAATGAAAAGAATAATAAGAAAATCAATGGCATTAATGAAAACACCAATGACATTAGCAAAACAGGAAATAGCAGCAATTGTCCAGCAATTCTATTTTGGAGAGAATGATGGTGCAAAGCTTATTCATGAGCTTCCTGCATTCGCGCCAGGACTACATGAAAAGACATTTTGTAGATCGTGGGAGCTGGATGAGCAAAAGCATGACAGATTATTCCATGAAATTCTTCCATTGTATGACATCAAACCTGAGGGATTTAATGATCTTTTTATGGGACTGTTTGGTATTGCCTGGAGCTGTGTTCATGAAAAAGATTGGGTAAAATGTATGGCTATTTCCGCTATTATTGAAAATATTGCACTCACTGCAGGAGAATATCTCTATGAACAGGGTGATGCACCAGTCAAGAATGTTCTTGAACAAATTCTTCCTGATGAAAAAAAGCACCTTGGATTTTCTCAGCAACAGCTGGAGCTTTTTGTGAAGAAAGATAAAGAAAATAGAGAAAAAATAAAAGATGTTTTGAATAAAGTAAAACGTCTTTCCTGTGATCTTGGAAAGAAAGGATTGTTTACTGTGCATGATTTGGCAGTCTCAAATAAAGCAGAAAAAAAATTTCTTACGGATATGAAGAAGCTAGGAGTCTGGACAGTATACATGAAAAATGCCAACGGCTATTGGAGGAATAGTTTTGTTGAAAAAGTAGTATTGCCGTTGTTCTAATAATGCACAAGCCATTTACTGCACCACAACATTCCTGCATCAGTGTAATAAAACAATGATTCGTAAGGTTGTTGATTTGGACCATACAACTCAAGAAAATTCTTCTGCTTTTCAATTTGTTTTTTATATTCTTGAACATATCTCAGAGCCAATGTTCTATCCACAGAAGCGACAACATCGATATAACACAACCCAAGATGCATCCAAATACTGTTTCCTTCATAATTCGGAGCAACAACTGTTAATGGAAAAAAGAAATTCTTTGGAACAGATGAAGTATATTTTAATGGGAATGGCTGATCTAATTTTTCTTTTTGGAGTGCTGCAATGCTTTGTCGTATCATTTTTTTGTTGGTAAAGATTCCAAACCAGTATGGAAAAACGTTTGCATCACCTGTAATTACGTTATTTGTAATTACTTTACTTGTAACGACGTTGCTTGCTGACTCCACAAAATAATCACCTGTCCAAAATGTGTGTTTTATTTTTTCTTGTATTTTTTTATAAGAGTAATTGCGAATAAAGAGATTTTTTAATCCCAAGAGAGTCGCTTCACGTGCAACAACAGCAAGACAGCAGTTATCATAACAAGTGCTTTCTCTTTTTGCATGATCTTTTATAGAAGAAAAGTTTCTTTTTGTCGTTACTAATCCTGTTTCTTTATCAAGAACAAAATCATAAAAAAACTGAGTCTGTTCCTCCAAGAACGGCCGATAAATTTCCACAAGCTCCTTGTTATGAGAAATGCGAAGGCTGTATAAAAGAAATGCCAAACTGTCTGGAGCATAGGAGAAAACATCAAAACATGCTCCGTTTTTTGAGATGGTTGTTGTAATCCTGTTTTCTCTGCTGTAACATGTTAGTGCAAACTGCAATGTTTTCTGCACTTCTTTTTTGTAGCCGAGTTTGAGAAGAGCATTAACACACATTCCAAAATCCCTCATATAAAATAGAGAAAAATGACCAGTACTTACCTGAAAAAATGTTCCATTCCAGCAGTCTTGAGTAATCTGTTGACAAACTGTGTTTGGATTTCCTTTGTATTGTGGAATTCCATGAAGTGCAACGTGGAACCTTCTTCGAAGCATATGTGCTGCTTCAGAGAGATGATGAAGTGTGTCCATAAAATGAATGAGATGCGTACTATATAAAAAATTTGTTATGACCACTGCATGAACGCAACAAATCGCCACTCTAACACACAAGAGTATCTTCAATTAATATTGATTTTAAACGATAACTAAATAATAAATTGCATAACATGACTGGATCTTACGTTGCGATTATAGAGCGTTGCACGTGTGTTTTTCTCTTAAACATAATTTCCCCTCAAACCTGTTCCGCATACACGACAATCTTCTTTCCCTTTACTTCTTCTTCAGCTTTATGTTTCAGAGGTAAATCTTCGACAGAAAAAACAAGATCAGTAATCCCGCATTTTGCTTTCATCTCATTTTCCCAAACAGTAATTCCTTTTTCCAAAGCAGCATCAACAATCAAATGCACTTGCACTCTATCCTTTCGCACAAGTCCCATTGTTTTTCGCAGTTCCTGAATTCTGCGCATAATTTCACGGCCATATCCTTCATAATCAAGTTCTGGTGTTCTAGAAGAATCAATGTATAACTGGCCATATTTGTAATCACCAGCAATCAAATGTTCAGGAGCATGCATTTTCACCACAATATGTTCTTTTGTCAAACAGATTTGCTGGCCATCAAGCGTCACACAAACTTTTCCTTCTTTGTCCAACGCAAACATAAACAGCTTAGGATCTGCTTTCTGCAAATAAGCAACAACATGTGGACTGAATTGCTTAAACTGCTGGCCAATTGCACGATTATTTGCCTCAAGAGTGATGTGCGCTTCGCTAAAAGATTGCTCCAACACAATTTCTTTGACGTTTGCCTGTGTTTTGATCATGTCACCAAGTGCTTCAAGACCATGAACAGCATCTTTGTCTGTGGTCACAACAGTGATTGCTTTTACAGGCCAACGAACACCTAATTTAAGTTTCTCGCGAGCGTTAAGAATAGATTGAATCGTATCCTGCGCGATCAGCATATTTTTTTCAAGTGTTTGATCGATCACATGTTCTTCTGCTGTTGGCCAGGAGAATAAATGCACACTCTCTTCAGTGAGAGAAAATGCAAACTTAAAATTCAGGAACATCTGTTCTGTAATGAACGGAGCAACAGGTGCAAAGAGTTTCAAAATTTTCATGAACACATCATACAGAACATCAAGCACAGCCTGTTTTTCGTTAATACTGCCAGATGCTGCTTTATCTCTAATTGCCTGAATATATGTTCTGGAAAGTTCCAAAAATAATTTTTCAACAGCGTGGGGAACTTCATTCAGCCGCAAGGTTTCAAAAAGCATGCGTACTTCTTTGATTGTCGAGTTTGCAAGGGAGAGAATATATCGTTCTTCTAAATCTAATGTTTTTTTTGCCAACTGTTTTGGTTTCAGATCATTGTTTGCAGCATGCTCTAAAATAAATTTATGAATGTTCCATAAGACACCAAGATTTCTATATTTCAAATCCATATCTTCAAAATTGTAATTGATGTCTACAGCAGGATTTGCACCGCCAATCATGTAATAGCGCAGCGTATCTGCGCCATATTTGCTGATCACTTCTTCTGGCAAAATATAATTTCCAAGACTCTTGGACATTTTTCTTCCGAGTGCATCCTGCACAAAGCCATGCATGTAGACAGATTTGAAGCTTGGTTTGTTCATGGTTACTGTGGATACAATCATCAACAAGTTGAACCAACCTCTAATTTGATCTTTTCCTTCTAAAATAAAATCAGCAGGGAAATAATCATCAAAATGATCTGTTCTGTTTGGATAATCTAAACAATTCCAGCTTGCGCAGCCAGCATCAACCCAGACATCAAGAATGTCAGGCACTCTATGCTTCGTGCCACCGCAACTGCATGGAATCGTGATTTTATCAATCCATGGCTTGTGAAGCTTCTCCACTTTTTGTTTTGACTTTTCTTCAATTTCTTTCACTGTGCCAAGCACAATATAATTATCACATTTATTACACCGCCAGATCGGCAATGGTGTACCCCAATAGCGCTGTTTGCTGATAGAATTATCCCGCAAATTATGAAGCCAGCTGTCAAATGCATTGAACGCTGCTTCAGGCATCCAGGTAATTTTATTATTATCTGCAATCATTTGTTCTTTCAAGTCTTCTACTTTGAAAAACCATTGTTTTGTTGCTTTGAAAATAATTGGTTTATGGCAGCGCCAGCAGTGCGGATACTCATGCTCTACTTTTTGTTTTGCTGCAACAACGTTATGGCCAGCGAGTGCTTTCACAAATGCAAGGTCATCTGTTTTTGCTTTCAAGCCAGAAAAAACACCCATGGATTTTGGAAATGTCCCTGCTTCATCAACAGTATTAAATGCAGGAAGTTTGTTTCGCACACCAACTTCATAATCTTGTGGTCCACAACCTGGAGCGCAATGAACCATGCCAGTTCCACTGGTGAGCTCGACAAATTCATTGCTGAGCACAACAGTATGCGTGTTTTTTGACTCAAGTCTGATTTCTTCATAATGAGGAATTTCTTTATGCAATGGATGAAGATAGCGCATTCCTTCTAGTTTCTTGCCAGGAAATTCTTCTTTAATGCTGAACGCTTTTTTGCAAACGCCTTCAATGAATGGCTGGCTAAGATCTTTCGCGATAATCCATGTCTCATCTTCCACATGTGCTTTGACATAGTGAAAATCAGGATGCACCATGATTGCAAGGTTAAAAGGAATAGTCCATGGTGTTGTTGTCCATATGATAATGTATGTTTTTTCTTCTCCTTCAACAGGAAATTTGACATAGATGGAAAGGTCTTTTATTTTTTCATATTCAAGCTCATGTTTTGCAACAGCAGTTTCGCAGCTTGCACACCAGGTCATTGGCCGTGCTCCTTCATAGAGTCGGTTTTTCTCGTGCGCTTTTTTGATGAGCCACCATTCTCCTTCAATAAATTCCTGTGTTATAGGCATGTAGGGATTATCAAAATCCATCCAAACACCAAGTTGTTTGAATTGCTCGTTCATAAGCTTCATGTGTTTGAGAGACCATTCTTCACACTGCTGAACAAATCTATCAACACCATATGCTTCAATCCCCTCTTTTGCATCGATGTTCAGCGAAGCCTGGACTTTATTTTCTGTGGGCAACCCATGCATATCATATCCTGCTCTGTCCCATACGTTGAAGCCGGTCATTCGTTTGTAGCGAAGCACCATGTCCTTCAGTGATTTGTTCCATGCAGTGCCGATGTGAATTTTACCAGAAGTGTATGGAGGCCCATCAAGAAAATACCATTTTTTCCCATCTTTGTTTTTTGCCTTTGCTTTTGGATAGATAGAATGTTTTTTCCAGAAGGTGAAGATGTCTGCTTCTATTGTTTGAAAAGAGTACGCACCAATGTCGTTTGCCATGGGGGAAAGATGGAAGTACTTCATTTATAAATATTGTGACAGGGTAACAAAAACTATGAACACGCATTGGAAGCTTCAAATGAAACAATTTTTGTTTTTTTACTTTACACCCAATCTTCAGCTATTCCTTCTTCTGTTGCGGTACTCCCATCTGTTAATGTCATGGTGACACTAAACGCAAGCTGTGTATTCTGATCTTCATAACTGGAGAGATCGCAACTTGCTTCTACAGAATAACTTCCATCCTCATTATCTAGAAGGCTGTTGTCACTTGTATCTGCTGTACAATACACTCCTTCATCAGGAAGTTCATATATTATGTTGTCAACACTTGCGACATCTGAAGAAAGAACATCCAAGCCCATCTCTATGGTTGTTGTTGTCAAAGCAATCTCACTGCAATCAATATAATCACTTTCCAAATCACAAAAATTAAAGACAACTTCTCCTTGATTGAGAAGCACTGTACAATTCGTTAGAAATAGAGTCAGAACAAGTGTTCCCAAAAGCATGTATTTTTTCATAAATATCCCTCTTTTATTGATTGTTCTTTTCTTTTTAGCTTACAGATATAAATATGTTTCTAAAACAAAAATATTTATAAACAAGCAGTTAATTCACAAAGCTATGGCTGACGAAAAAGAATCAAAAAAACCACTTGTCAAAAAGAAGGCATTGTTATCTAAAAAAAAGAAGTCCTGGTTTCAAATTATTGCTCCTGATATCTTTGGAAAAGCTGTTATCGGCGAAACAATCATTGAAGATTCTAAACAGCTTGTGGGCAAATGCATTGAACTCAGTTTAATGAGCTTAACAGGAGACATGAAAAAACAAAACATAAACGTTACTTTTAGGGTAGACAAGGTTTTTGAAGGAAAAGGCCACACACAACTTATTGCATATGATTTAACTCCTGCATCTATCAAACGACTTGTTCGCCGAGGTAGAATGCGCGTTGATGCATCTTTTGTTTGTCAGTCCAAAGATGGTGTCAAAATTCGCGTGAAACCATTCTTGCTTACTGCTCATGAAACAAACAAATCCATTGTATCTTCTCTCCGAAAATATTCAAGCGCATTTATTGCAACATATATTTCTCTCTATGATTATGATGTTGTTTTCAAAGACATTGTTAGTGGAAAACTTCAAGCAGGCGTTCGACAAGCTGTTCACATGATTTATCCTATACGATCAAGCGAGATTCGTATGTTTCACATGCTCAAAGATTCCATTGCAGTGACTGCATTGCCAAATCCGAATATCAATGTTGAAAAAGTTCTTGAAGCTGCAAGCCAGGCACGACAAGCACGCAGACCAATGCCACAACGACAAGAACAACCACGTTCTGAAGAACCAGCAGCTGCTTGAAAATAAATAAAAGAAAAAAAGCTCTTTATCTCATCAGAGGACCTTCACTGAGTTCAACTTTGATGCTAAGGCTGTTTGGATTATATGTTGCTTCAATTCTCGGCTTAACTGCTTCAGCAACATATGCCATTTCTAATAACCGTTGTCCTAAAGTATTGAATCCAAGCTGCGCTTCAAGTTCATTTCTCATTCCTTTTGTATCTGAAGCAGTACGACGTATATTATACCTTAATGTGAGAGAAAGGTTGTCGTCTGTACTCATCGCATCTACTGTTACTTCAACGTCTTCATTTGCACCTTTGAGTCCTACTTCACGCAGCGCACGCTCTCCTGCAACAAGAAGCATTTGAACTCCTCTTATAACTTGTTCTACTTGGGTTTCTCGATATCCTAAATCCTCAATGTTGGATTCTCCTCTCTTTATTACGACGCCTCCAGGTACTCTCTCTTCTAATCTTTCCAGTACATAGTCACCTAAAACAATAACTGTGCCTTGTTCTTTTCCCCAATCAGGTTTCAGCATCTCATAAAACCATGTGTCTGCTGTAGCGCGTTCACTCAGTCTTTCTACTAATCCTGCAACACGATCATATTGCTGTGCTTCCAACGCGTCTTTTATTGCAGTAATTCCTTGCCTCTTTGCTTCAATTTTTTGATCAATTGTGGTTTGCTCTACAGCAACTTCTCCTAAAGGATGAACAGTACTGCTTGTTTTGACAGTCTCCACTATTGCAAGAGCATCATGCATATAATCATGAATTTTATTTGCAGCGAACGTTTCATAATCTCCCATCCTATCACATATTGCTTCTAAATCACGAGAAATCATATCTACATCATTTTCTGCTGTTAGTGCTGTTTTTAATGCTTCTTCTACTTCTTTTGTGAGCCGCGCAAGATAGTGCTCTTTTTCTATTCTTACCTCATCTAACACAACGCGCACATCAGCACAATACTGTGCTTCTCGTATGACTATTTTAAGCCGTTCAGTTCCTTCTGACTTTTGTACAATATAATAAATTCCATCACCACTCTCTGTGTTTTTGAACCCACTATATTCTGCTGCATTATATGCAGTAAAGAAAACAACTGGTGCTTTTCCGCCACTGAGTGCGACAACATCCAACGCTGCTTCTACTCCATTCATTTTTCTGTCGCCCATAATGTTAATGTCATACGCGAGGATTGTCGGTGCAGCTCCTGCTTCAGCGAATGTAAGTGCAGCATGTAGCCCTGCTTCGTGCGTGCTTGCAACAAAAATACCAAGGTCATTAGGGGTTTGTTCAGCCATCACTCCTATTCCAAACTGCGTTAAAACAGCAAAATATGCGTCGTTTCCGAAGAAGGTATCCATTTCTTGAAGCGCAGTACTTACCAATTCTCTTTGATCTGCTTCATCATCAACAGCAAGTGCAATTTTTGGTCGCTGTTGTGCTCGTCTCTCTATATCTTCCCATGTAATTTTGTATTCAATGTTTTCACTCATCGTTGCCACCTTCTGCCCTTGCTGTTTTCACTTCTTTTTCGCACTTCTTCTCTGGAGAGATGCTTTTCCTTTTTTAAAACTTATGACACTAAAACTGAATTCCAAAGACTGTCGTTATATTGTATCTTCTAAATGCTTCATATCGTTCTCTTAAGGCTACAACTTCTCCTGCATTATAACAAGTAAGTGTCTGTTCAAGCGTTGCAAAAAGATCGCGTTTTAATGCCATGCTTGTTCCTGTTCCTGTTGCTCTCTTGAGTTCTCCTCTTGCATTGCCTGTTCTTGTTCCAATTGCAAATATTTCAGGAATTCGATGATCAGGAATTACAGGCCCTGTATTCCCAATGTACAGCGTATTTCTTTGCTCATCATAAGACACAACAATTGTCTCTCCCTTAAACTGAGGATCAAGTCCAGCTTTTCCCTGAATCGCTTCATAAGCATTCCATGTGATGTTCTCTACTGCACTTTGTACTGTATTTTTGTCTGATCTTGGTCTTGCATGTGTTGCTATATCTACTACAACTTCTGGTCGATCAGGTTGTGTTCTCATTAAGAAAAGACCACACTCCACTATGTCATAAAGGTTTAATGGTTCTTTTGTTAGGACTTCTCTTGTTTCCTCTCCTTTTGCCATTTCACTTAATCCTTTTGTTCTTTCAATAATCTCTTCTGCAATTCTCTCTGCATTCTCTAAGCCAGTTGTTAATCGTTCATAATGTACTCTTAAGGATTGGATTTCTTCTTTTTCCAATGCTTCTTGCCTCTCTATTTTCGCAATAAGGCCATCAACAATTGGTTTGCTTGCATTCATTCTTGCTCGAGAATAGGTTCCACAAACAACATCAAAAACCCGTCTTGCAAGCGCAGTTTCTCGTTCTTCATACACACTTCTGAATCTTCTTTGATATGCGTCATATCTTTCTGTTAGTCTTCTTTGTCTTTCTCTTGGTGCTATTCCTTCAGTATTGTATTCTCCTGCAATCTCTTTGATTATTGTTCTATGCCTATATGCGATTTCATGGCCATATTCTGGAACCTCTCTAAATATTTCTTCTTCATCAGGAGACAATCTTCTCAAAATTCCTAAAAGTGCAGACGCTGGATTCTTCACGTGATGACTTGCATCTCGTGCAAGCTCACGAAGTCGCTTAATCCTAATCTCTGCTTCTTCTGCTCTTGTCAATGTTTCAATCCTCTCGCTGAGAATTTTTAATGCAACAGCATTCAATGGTGCAATTGCAGCATCGAGATGATCTCTAATATACCCTTGTCTCCATTTTGATACCCTATCATGCCGTGCTGTTAGCGCAAGTCCAATACTATCAGAAAAAAGGCTTGGTTGAAATCTGCTTCTATACGAAACTGGATAATAAATACTAATCTCCGTTGTTTCTCTTGGATCTCCTGTAATTTCAATATATCTTAGTCGTTGTCCTCGTAAAAGACTTCCTCCAACTAATGCTCCACAGACAGTTGCAAGATCCCGTGCACAGATTGCACTGATAACTGCTTCAGTATCACTCCTGCCCTGCGCTCTTACACGTTGTTCTAATGCCTGCAATGGCTGTTCTTGTTGATGACGCCTAAATGTTGCTTTCATTAATTCGCTTCTTTCATCATATACTCCTCTCTGTACAGTTTCCATTATCGTCACTGTGTTCAATCCTTTACTGAATGTATTTACATTTTCAATGAGGTCTTCAATAGATAAGAGAGATGAGGAAAGAACAACCAAAGGCTGTGCAATAAGTGAATAAACACCAATGAGAAATGGAAATACTGTCGGATTTGTTTTATCTTCCAATCCTTTTATTTCTGCAAGCTCTCTTCTTACTTCTTCTGCTATAATCTCATATAATGCCCATGGAACCATTCTTGGTTTTTGGACAATAGGAAGTGCAGGTTTTAATCTTTGCCTTATTCTTTCGACATTCCATTCGTCAGATATTGTAAAATGTCTTTCAACTATATCCTCCACAATATCTTTTTTTCCTCCTGCATCTCTATACAAATCCATTAGTCCTGCAATATAATCTGCAGCTACTTCAGACGCAAGTGTTTCTGGATCAAATCGCACTTCTTTGAGTGCATCACTAATGTCAATGTCTGCCCAATCTTCCCTTATTGGAAGAAGTTTTTTTTGTTTGTCAACTGCCTCAAGGATCCCCATGATTGAGAGAATGTGCTGACACTATTTAAATTTATTTATCCTTTTCAAGTGGTAGTTCCATCTCACAACATTTATATATCATTCTGTGCACAAAAAGCGTATGCTTCAAGGACTTATTCGTGCATTGCCTCTTTCTATTACTGATTGCTTTCATACCTTTCTTCTCAATGACTATCAACGGACGCTTTCCTTTGTGACACGTGCAAATCCTGAACTCTTCCATACCATCGGTGCAAAAAAAGTACTCCAAATATTTCAGCATGCAGCAGCAACTGTTCCTGCCTATAGAAGTTTTCTGCAAAAACATAACGTCGATCCTCTGCAAATCAAAACTATTGAGGATTTTGAGCGGCTTGTTCCTATCACTGATAAGACAAATTATATCAAAAAATATGATATTGCTGAACGCTGTGTTTCAGGAAAACTTCCTTTGCATGGAAATATTGATGAAAGCGGTGGAACAAGCGGCAAGCCTGCAAATTGGATACGCTCTGTTCATGAAAATCAATTACTCTTTCATGTTGCCAAATTTGAGTTTGAATACATCTACAATGTCAGCACTAAAAACATGATTGTCTTAAGCTCGTGGTCTACTGGGCCCTGGGCTACTGGCATTAAATTCTGCCAGCTTATGCAGCACTTTACATTGGTCAAGTGCACCAGCACAAACATAAAAAATATTGTTGAAACCCTCGAAATGTTTGGCAAAGATTATGAGTACATCATTGCAGGCTATCCTCCATTCTTGAAAAAATTCATTGATGAATGCAGGCTTCCATTGAAGCAGTACAAAATTCATCTTTTGACTGGTGGTGAAGGAATTTCACTTGATTGGGTTTCGTATTTCAAAAGGCAATTATGGGATGATGCATTGATCATTTCTTCTTATGGCGCATCAGACATTGACATAGGTGTTGGTTTTGAAACACCTTTCTCGCAAAATCTTCGTCAGCTTTGTTTGAAGAATAAAGAACTTCGTTCTGCGCTCTTTGGAGAAATGCCCACCATTCCTATGCTTTTTCAATACAATCCTTTAATGCATCATATTACCCAAACATATAATCGTCATGAGGGAAAATATGAATTTGTGATAACTCTTCTTGATCCTGCAGTTGCAAGTCCGAAGATTAAATATAATCTTCATGATGAGGGAAATGTGTATAGCTACCAAGAAATGATTGCTCTTGTGACGCGTTATGCACCTGAATGTATTCAACAGTATATGAAACACTATCATCATTGGCCGATTCTTAGGCTTCCTTTCCTTTCTGTTGCAGGAAGAACAGATGGAACCATTTCTCTTGACGGCGCAAACATCTATCCAGAACAAGTCGAAGCAGGGATTATTTCCCAGAAACAGTTAGAAAAGAAAACCCAGGCATTTATGATATACAAAAATGCTGTCAAAGGAAATAATCAGCGCTTTACTATTGCGATACAACTAAAATCAGGGGTTACGCAGGGAAAATTGCTGCAGCGACAATATCACGATGCAATTTTAAAGAAGGTTTTGTCCTTAAATCCTGATTTTGCAGAAAGTTATCGCTGGAACAAGCAGCTTTGCGATCCTGTCATTGTTTTTCACAAATTTGATTCTCCGTTGTTTTGTTCTGATGATGAACAGGTCAAGATGAAATATATTAAAACGTGAAGAAGATTTTTATGATCCCTTCTTATTCCTCCCTCTTGCTTCTACTTCTTCAAGACGTTTAAGGACTGTTGGATCATTATACCCTTTTTTCACTGCTGCAAACATCTTTTTACTGATCGTATAATGCTTACTCTCTAATGCTTCTTCTAAAACATGAAGATCTACTGCTTTGTCTTCTGTCTTTTGCGAAAAAAAACTCAGGCCAAAGTCAATAAAGTAGATTGTCTTGTTCTTCAGAATAAGGTTTGATGTCGTGAGATCTCCATGAATTATTCCTTGATTGTGGACTTGCTTTATCTTTTTTCCAATTTCTTCTCCAAGAGTTTCCCATGCTTCTTTCTCTAGGCATTCACTAAGCCTCTTGCCATTGATATATTCAATTTCCAGGATACGTTCATTATCAGCAAAAAGAACGTTTGGAGTGAAATCTAATGGGTTGATTTTTTCTAACACTTTTGCTTCTCTTCTTGTTCTGCTGCTTCGGAGTTTGTTATCTATTTCAGGGATTCTGTATTTCTTTTTCTTTCGATCTTTTATGACTTTGTTTTCTTTTTTGTTCAGATAGAGCACTGCCTCTGCGCCGATGGAGAGGATTTTGTTTGCTTTTTCCATAATTTTCTTTGTTATTTTCTTTTCATTATAAATTTTGATATTATTTTTACCAATACTTTTATATACCTCTTTTTCCAAAAAACACAGATGGAAAAATATATTCGGACGCACGATGATGCACTAATCTTCTACACATACATGCCTGCTGACAAAAAAAAGCCGACGCTCGTGTTTATTCACAGCATTGGCTCGAATTGGACTGTCTGGAAGATTGAAATGGCTTTTTTTCAGCGATTGGGTTATCCGTGCCTTGCATTTGACCTTCGTGCTCATGGGTTAAGCGAAGTGCTTCCTGATGACAATCAATATTTCCTTCCAAACTTTGCAAAAGACCTTGATGCAATTCTTACAGCAGAGAAAATAAAGAACTTTATTATTATTGGCCATAGTTTTGGCGGAGGCATTGCGATTAATTATTGTGGGATATTTCCAAAAAAACTTCCTAAACTTCTTGTTCTTGTAGAGACTGCGTATCGTTATCCATTCCAGCATAAAAAAGAGTTTAATATGAATCCTTTTATTGCATTATTTCTTCGCTTTCTTGGAGAACATCAGCACTTTGTCAATGTTCATCTTCCCCATCTTCGTGAACTTGATTTCTCTACAGATTTTCATAGAAAACAGCGCTCTAATTTGACTATACTCCTTGAAGCACTGCATGTGACTCCTTTGCGCAGCATTTTGAAATGCCTCGATGGTTTGCAGAAATATTCCTTTGATCATCTTCAGGATACAGAGCGCGTTTTAGCAAATCTTCGCATTCCTGTTTTGATTGTTTCAGGAAGTGAAGATAAGGTTGTTCCTCTTCATTTTCAGGAAGAGCTCCACCACCTCATCAAAAAATCCGAATTGAAAGTAATTATTGGAGCGTATCATCGAATTCCTATTCAAAATCCTGAAGAGCTTTGTGCTGATCTATTGCATTTCTTTGAAAAACATAATTCAGTCATGCATTTGGCGGCTTCTCAGAAAAAGGTTAGGAAGAGTACTCGTAAAAGAAAGAAGAGATAACCATCTTCCAATTTTTGGCGCCTTCGCTATAAGGAAAATAGATTATTTTTTCCAGACGATATGTCCATTAATATTATTTCTCTCATATACTTGTAGAACCTCTTGGCGGATGACCAGTGGTAGGCGCCTGATTAAATTTTGACGTACTACTTTTTCTGGATAAACACTTTCACTGGCTTTTTTTCTTCTACTTCTTTAATAGTAAACGCCAGCTCGTTATACCTAACCTTCATTCCTTCCTGCCATTCTCTTTTTTTCAATGTTTCAAGGAATTGATTAATAGTCATAATCTTTTCTGTTGCTGGAATTCGTATATTGAAAAACTGATTGACATCCTCTATTTCTGTATCTGCATGGACAATAATCGTATCTTTTCGTATTTTTTTCATGAGTGTTGGTGAAATGTCTTTTTCATCAAAAATATCGCCAACAATCTCTTCTATAATATCTTCCATAGTAACAAGGCCTTTCAGCTCTCGCTTTTTGTTTAACACAATCGCAATGTGCACATGTCTTCCCTTGAGCTCTTTGAATAATCTTTTGATAGGGAAATTCTCCTCAACAAATAACGGTTTTTTTGCAATATCATGGATTTTATACTCTTGTTTTTTTTCTGCAATTGCCTGAAGGAGATCTTTGAGATAGACAATTCCTGTTATATTCTCTTTTGATCCTGAATAGATTGGAGTTCTTGAGTGTTCTCTCTTGTTGATTTCATAAAGCGCATGCTCCACTGTCATATTTTCATCAAGAGAAAAAATTCTTCTTTTTGGAGTCATGATATCTCTAACAAGACTTTGCTTGAATTCAAGCACTCCTTCGATTAACTCTTTCTCTGTTGAACCAAGCCTGTTTTCACGGACACCCATTTCAACAAGGGTACGCAATTCTGACTCTGAGTAGAGGGGAGTCGGTTTATTGCCACCAAAGAGTGTAAGGAAGAGTTTTGTGAGCATCTCAAAGAGAAGAACAAATGGATACATGACTTTAATGGCAAGAAGTCCTGGGCGAGCAAGGATGAGTGCAATAGCTTCCGCATGGGCAGTGGCAAAGCTTTTTGGAATAATCTCACCAAAGGTAAGAAGGATAAATGCCATAACTCCTGTTGCAATTCCTATTGCATTAGAAGTAAACCATGTGTTTGCAAGAACTGTCGCAAGTGCCGCCGCGCCAGTGTTCACAATATTGTTTACCATGAGAATAGTTATGATAAGCTCTCGTGGTTTTTTTTTGAGTTTAAGGAGTGCTTCTGCGCCTTTCACGTTCTCCTTTACAAGTGTTTCAACTTTCAATGCAGTAGTAGACATAAACGCAGTTTCCGCACAGGAAGTAAACGCTGAAAGCGCCACAAGAACAACGAGTAACAAGATATCCGTGATCATGAAAAAGATACTATGTGAGGAGTATATAAAGATTGTGTGAACAGAAACAGCAGAAGGAAAGGCATACACGCTGAGAGCAATGGAAATTCCTCATACATATAATCAATCAGTGCATCGTGTTGTTTCTGTGGACTGTCCTCTAGAGACACTTGTTTCTCTGCACACTCATCCCTACAAACAGTAGAATAAATGGAAATAGTTTCCGCCTTTTTTCTCTTGTCTTCACTGAAGAATAGAAAATGGCTTGTTTAGCTGTCTGAAATTTCCTAAACCAGTATACATTTTCGTAACATTTATATACATCTTTGTACATAAATATAGCTAACACGTTGTGTAACTCAGCAACGTTTCATGGTGATACGAGCTCCTTGTTGGATCAATGAAAACTTCTAATTCCTCATTGACCCCACCCCCCAAACAGCCAACAAGGAGCTTGTGATCCTTTTTGTGTTATTTCTTGTTTGCTTCATATTCGCGTGTTGTAATCGCCATTCATCGCTAGACACGCAAGAGATTCCATAACATGACAACGCAATCCATTATGATGTAATCAATGCTGGAACAAGAAAAAGGAGAGACAAAGCTGTGCAAAACAAAGAAGAAATAAGATACATTTTTAACTTCACTTTATTTCAACACGTTCATGATCACCTTCACTGCTCATGGTCACAAAAACGTCCTCTCAACACACCGAAATACTGTTGAATTTACCCACGACAAAGAACTCACGCTTCGTGGAGATTGCATTCTCGCTGTTGCTGCAACATATTCTTTAGAAAAAATCCACAACGCGCATCTTCATGGCAAACTCAAAATTGTCATGGAGATTGATGGTATTTCTGATGAAATCATTGCAGAATACAATCCTCTTTTTCAGGATCCGCATGAAATGGTCATTCGAAAAACTAATTTTGTCGATCGAAGAACATTTGCAATTAGGGCAGATAAGATTGCAAAGGATATTGACCGCAGAATTGTGGAGAAGATGAAGAATTCTGATGCGATGCTTGTTATCACTATAAAGAGTGAAAATGGATGAAAATTTATAAAATGAACTCTGCTTCTCTAGGTTATGAGACGTAGTGACCTTGTTTCGCTTTTAAAGCATCAACATGCAGTGGAAGAAGCACTTGAAGAGCTTATTGCAGATGCTGAGCAACGTGAATTTTCTGCTGTTGCAGCTGACATTTGTAGTCATTTAGAGTATGTTTGTGAAGGTGTTGTACCACAGCTTTCATTGAAAAAAAAGAATATCCTTGCATTGAATACGTATACTGCAATTCAGTTGTATAAGGATGTTCCTTTGCGAAAGACGAAAAAACGATACATGCACCATCCACTACAGCTGGTGAATATTCTTCTTGGAGCGGGGTGTGATGATATTATTACGCTCCTTGCAGCGCTGTATCATGATGTTCCAGAGGAATTATTTAAATTAGCGCGAAAAAATGACGATACGCGATCAGAAGAACAAATCATAAGAGAGAATGTGTCTGATGTTGGCAGGGCTACATATCTTTCTCTTCTAGAAGATATGACCGAAGCGCGTGCTCGTCACATTGCAAGTGACGTTATGCAAACTGTTTCTGCAGTCACCAAAAAGAAAGATCAACTCTATTATCCTTACATTGGAAGGATATTCTCTGTTATTGGATCATCGCGGCGGGCAATGCACGTGAAAGTTGCAGATGCTGTTGCGAATGTTGGAGAACTTTATTCACCCAAAGCAGCGTTGCTTCGCCATGATGAAATCCCTTTTGATTCCATTGTTCAGGCGTATGAAGAGAGAAATAGTCTTGCAATTTCTTCATTCCAACAACGAACGCGAGGCCTTGGAAAACGCGAGAACCATCCAAAAACTGAGGATTTTGAACTCAAAGGTTCTGACTGGATGAAAGCATTGTATAAAGGAGCAGTAGTTCTTCTTGCCTATCGCGCATGGTCGCTTGCGACAGGAAAAAGAGACAGAATTGTTGAGAGCATTCCTCTCGCGCAAGAGATCCATGACAAAGCAAAAGAAGTTTTAGATCATAATGCAACATTCCATAATAGTGATAGAAGAAAAGGGCATCTCTGTCCACAGCGCTGTTACGATATTTGGCAAGAGCATCTTCAATATGTTGATATGGGTGGATATGAAAGCGTTACAGGCCCAACAGACCACCCTTTTGATGGCTTGCTCGTTCGTTTTTTTGACACAGCGGTTCGTGGAGAATCAAAATTTATTGAATCTTTAAATCATGATCGGCCAAATATGCAGCGTGCAGCGGTGGCATTTCGTTATGTTGCACAGCGTGTTATCAGTGATCCACAGTATCATATTCAAGGATTGGGGACAGAAGGTCTAAAACTTTTTGATCTTCCAGGTTCTTAATAATTTAGGATTCTTTTCCATAAATCTTCGTAACCCTCTCTCAAAAAAAGGGAGCTGATTTTTTCTCTTGAGATAAAAATATCCGCTCAACGAAACCACAAACGCACCAATGGCATCAACGATTAAGTCCCACATAGTATCCACTAAACCTGATTTTTGCATATTCCAGCCAAGTGAACTATCGATAGTAAATTCCACAATTTCCCATAATGCACCGATTGCAACTGCAAAACAAAAAGAGAAGAGCATGACAAATCTGGGTGTTGTCTTGATTCTCTTTTCTGTATAAAGAATATAGACAATCAGAAATCCGACAAACCCTAAAATCATTGCAGACATGCTGTGCAGAAAAAGATCCCACCACCAGAATTTTATGTAAAATTTTTTGACCTCTCCAAGAAACAATGACGAGGAAATGAATAAGACAACAAGCAACTCAAACTCTGTTGGGAGATTTATTTTATAGCTTCTCTCAATAAACGAAGGAATAAACGTCAATAGCAGAATTCCCGCGCTGAGGAAAAGGAGCAGCAGATTTTTATTCCACGCAGCAGTTAACGTTTCTGCGAGAATGAGAAACCGCAAAACGTAGGAAATCGCAAACAAAATCTTTTCTGTGTTGTTTGTTTTTTGTGACAGTTTCGTTGGCATGGTTTCTTTTCTTTGTTTTGAGGTATAT
>Ga0233425_10004433_pt1 | contig 23595 bp, 14 predicted proteins | sample Watercolumn_Towu_2_FD_181712 | JGI IMG/M metagenome (GOLD analysis project Ga0233425, IMG submission 181712) | Freshwater microbial communities from Lake Towuti, South Sulawesi, Indonesia - Watercolumn_Towuti2014_140_MG | ecosystem: Environmental > Aquatic > Freshwater > Lake | place... | reverse complement strand
AAAAGTACGCGGCGGGCAGAGAGGGGGGGGGGGGGGGTGGGGCGGGGGGGAGGGGGGGGTGGGGGGCAGCGAGGGACACCCGGCGGGCGATTCCGAAACCGATGCCGACGTCGCTCCTGTTTCGCCAAGGCTGCACAGGGCAAGCCTGGCCAGTTTGTCCGCCTTGGCCGGGTCGGCTGCGGCCTCGGCCAGGCGCGTGAGGACCTTGTCGAGCATCTCTCCGGCTGCTTTGCGGGAGAACGTCAGCGCCACGATCCGGCTGGGCTCGACACCAGCGGCCAGCAGAGCGATGAACCGGTTGACGAGCTGGAACGTCTTGCCCGAACCGGCGGAGGCTGAAATGACCAGGTGGGGGAAGCGCGGGGGGGACGGGCTCATGGGCTCCTCCCCAGCAGGCGTTCGAGCCACTCCGGGTCCAGGTCATCTGGCTGGGCACCGTACAGCTCCTCGAGCTCGGCCGTGGTGGGGGGCCAGAACTCGCGGGCGAGGATCCTCGTTGTGATTCCCCGTGCGCATGCCAGTGCCGAGACCACCATGGCCGGCGTCAGCCCGGACCACAGCTCGATGCGGGTTTCCGAGACGGCCTTGGGAAGCAGGAAGTAGCCGACTTCGACATCGGTCCCGAGCTGGTCCGCCAGCAGGGCCCGGTAGAGCGGAAGCTGGAGGTCGATCCAGGCCTTGTCCTTCCCATCGACTTCCACCAGCGCTTCGGGGATGGACCCTTCCCTGGCCGTGCCCAGGTGGGCCTGATCGGGACGCATTGGCGAGTCCCCGGTCTTGTAGTCCAGGATCCGATACCGCCCGGTTGCCTGGTGGCGGTCGATCCGATCGATGCGGCCGGACAACTTCACCCCGACCACCGAATCCACGATGTCCAACCTTTTCTCCACGGCATGGATTCGCCAGCCGTCGAGGACGGATTGCACGTGGACCGGGGCGGCCGCGGCCAGGCGTTGCGATGCGGCCTCGACCTGGGCCACGAGCGCAGGAGACAGGTGTGTCCCGAAGCGGTCCCGGGCCAGTCCGAGCACGGCACTCCTCAGGAAGGACCGCACGGCATCCACTTCGGTCGATTCGGCCAACGTGCGGTCGTTGCCCAGTGCCTGGAGCGCTTCGTGGACGAGACTGCCGAAGCCCATGGGGTCCATTTCTTCGGCCCGGTCATCGACGGCCTCCATGCCGAGGATGCCGGTCAGGTAGAAGCGGAACGGGCAGGCCAGCCATGCGGAGAACGAGGTGACCCGCAGCTTCCGAGGCACCGGGGCGATGCGGGGCCTGAGCCTCCAGGGAGAGGTGCGCGGCACGGGCCGGGGCGGGCTTTCCACTTCACCAAAGAGGCGGAGCACGCGGTCGGGGAGCTGCTCGTCCGGGCAGAGGAACAGCAGTCGGGACGGGCGCTTGGGATCCCCCTCCGGAGAGGTCTTCTCCACCAGGAGCAGCAGCCCGGGGTTCCTGCTGCCGGGGCCGGGCGCGTCGCTTGCTGTGCAGGGATTCCCGCTGCCGGGGCCGGGTGCGTCGCTTGCTGTGCCGGGATTCCCGCTGCCGGGGCCGGGTGCGTCGCTTGCTGTGCCGGGATTCCCGCTGCCGGGGCCTGCGGTCGACGGTTCCATCGACTCTGTTCGGAACCGCCTGGATTGGGCCGCTGCAGCCAGGAGGCACGCATCCCGGGCCATCCGGTCGTCGTTGGTCCGGAGTCCCAGGTGCCTGCGCAGCGAATCGGGGAGGAACGGGTCTGCAGTCACGGTCTCGGGCACGGCTCCGTCGTTCATACCGCACACTATCAGTCCCGGCGCATCCTCGAAGGGGAGCTCCAGCCAGCCGAGGATGTCGACTGCGGCAGGGTCCCGCTCCGGCTGGAACGAGAGCCCGGCAAGCTGGAGCCGGGCCAGCGCGATGCGGTCCATGGGATCGGGAAGGAGGCGGGCCGTAATGCCGTCATCCAGCTCCGTCAGCAGCTCGGCCAGAGCCCTGGCTGCCACAGAAAAGACCCGGTCGTCCGCGTTTCCCGGGATCAGCGTCCGCCCTCCGTACACCTCGGCCAGGATTTCGAGGGAGGTGCGTCCGATGGTATCCCCCCCAAGCAGGCGCTCCACGTGGCTCCGGATCGTGGCGCAGGCCTGAGCCAGGGCCATCGTACCGAGGGTTTCCGGGTCGGCCGCCCGTTCGTCCCCGGCCTGCTCGACGGCCGCCAGTCGTCTCGCGACGATCCGCTCGATATCGGCAAGCGTGGCGGGCAGGTGCTCCGCCCGCAGGTCGTCCAGCGCCCGCAGAAGGCCCCGCAACTCGCCCGACCCGTCCGACGTGTCCGACGTGTCCGACCTGTCCGACGTGTCCGACGTGTCCGACGTGTCCGACCTGTCCGACGTGTCCGACCTGTCCGACGTGTCCGACGTGTCCGACGTGTCCGACCTGTCCGACGTGTCCGACGTGTCCGACCTGTCCGACGTGTCCGACGTGTCCGACGTGTCCGACCCGTCCGACTGTCCGACGTAGTCCGGGTGCCGCAGCAGCCCGGCCACGGCCTCGGCTGTGGGCGTCGGCAGCAGGTCCCACAACAGCTTCAGGAGTCCCACGATCCGGTGCAGGTGCAGTGGGCGGCCGCCCGGGTCGAATGCGGTCATCCCGGCCCGCTCCAGCTCCTTCACGACGACCGGGATCTCATCCCCGGCTGGGACGCACAGCGCAGTCTGTTCCGCACCGCCTTCCGATGCCAGCACGGCCTGCGCAGCCAGCGCGGCAGCCTGCGTGCAATCGGCCACCAGGCAAATGGACCGGTCGTCCAACTCCAGGTGTCGGGAGAGCCAGTGCTCGGGGCCAGGCCGGCCCCAGGCATCGAACGTTTCTGCCGTTTCCTCGGGGGCGTGGATCCAGATCTCGATTGGAAGCCGTTGTGAGAAGCGCTCGAGCAGCCGGATCGCCAGCGGGAGCGGATCGAGCACCCCCAGCACTACCAGCCTCTGCCACTCGGGTGGGGGCAGCGCGTCTTCCGCCACCTCCCGTCGCAACCGGTTCGAGTCGGAGAGGCCGTGCTCGGCCACGAGCTCGTCGAAGCGGTGCTCGAGTCGGGCCAGTGCTTTCCAGCGGCCCGGCTCGTCCAGGCGGAGCAGGTACGGTCCGTCGGGTGCGGCCACGTCCGCTACCGAGAGTCCCGCTTCCCCCAGCAGGTGCTGGACCTTCGAGATCCGTTGGGCCGCGGTCAGGAGCGGTCCGATCCCGAAGGAGGGATTGACTTCTCCGCCCTCGGTCCCGTAATCGGCCCGGCTTGCGGGAAACAGGGGGGCACGGTCCTCCTGGCGGGCCTCCCGCAGGAGCGCAGCCCAGAGTGCCACCCGATCGGACGCTGACGGCTCGGTCAGCCCGTCCGGGAAGAAGCGCCGCAGCAGCCGTTCGGGCGTGCACACCTCGGGAGGGAGCACTCCACCTCCCTGTTGCGAGGCCAGCCACGCCAGCCGCTCGCGCAGCCGCCGCCCGGAGTGAGATGTGGGGACCAGCACAACGGTACCGGAGAGATCAAGCAATCTCCCTCCTCTACCTCCCGCAAGGCGTTCCGCCGCCAGATGAAGCAGAGGGCGGTCCCAACCCAGGAAGATCCTCCCTGGTCCCGTTGTGTGAGGCACGGAGGGCAAGGCCTACTCCCAGAGCAGCTTGACCGGGATGTACCCCTTGACCGTGACCTGCCAGTAGTCGTCCATGACGATGGCGTTGTACCCGTCCACGACGTGGGCGTACTGCACGCCGAGGTCCACGGGGATGAACAGGGGGAGGAGGGAGAGGCTGCCTGCAAACATCACGGCCTGGGTGGTCTGCTGGCCGAGCAGCTCCAGCCCTTTCACCATGGAGGTGAATGCGGGATCCGCAACCAGCTCCGGTTCCTGGGAGTGCGTGATTCCGTAGCCGATTCCGAGCCCGATGACTGCGAGCTGCACCTGGAGTTGCGCGGTCCAGTCCAGGGACCAGCCGGGGGTGTATCGGAACGTGCCCTGGAGGTTGGACAGGTCGGGGAACGACTGGGCATCGAGCTGCTGAGCAGTGGGGCTCGGCTTGGGGAAGTTGGTCGGGTACTTCCGCTGCTGCTCGAATGCGTAGGTGGCGGTGAACTCGCTGCTGAACAGGACATCGATCCAGTACTTGTACTTGAAGATTCGGAAGTCGTAGCCCTGCGTGGCGCCGGCGGCCCACCCGCCGATTCCGGTCTCCAGCTCCGGTCCGGTCCCGTACAGGAGGTTGTTGTTGGCGTTGGGCTGGTGCCCGGTCGGGAGGAATACCCGGGGGGTGAGCGCCACCGACATGCGGTGTGTCCGGAACGGATTCCAGGAGAAACCGGTGTTGATGTCGCCCATCATCCACTTGCCGATGTAGGTCGTGGCGGGAGCGGGGCGGCCCAGGGCGGGCAGCGTCTCGTACATGAAGTTGCACTCGTCGTAGTTGAGCGGGTCCTTGATCCCGAGGAGTGGGGCCCAGTCGGGGTGGATCTTGTAGGTGTTTCCGTCCTTGTCGGTGTAGGTCTTCCCGTCGGCCCCCTTGATTGCGGCCATTTTGGGTTTGAACTTCACGTTCATGTAGGTGAAGGGGAGCTCGATGTAGTAGTCGAGGGGGTCGGTGATTCCGTAGGAGAACTGGAACGTATGGCCGCCGCCGTACCCCTGGAGCCCGAGGTCGATGTTGAGGATCTCGGCACCGTCCGGAGCGGTGAACGCGATGGGCTGCATGACGGGACCCAGGGCACGCTTGTTGTTGTAGCGCTTTCCGGCCCGGATGGTGGTCCACTGGTACTTGGCCGAGAGGTAGCCTTTGGGGAGCTGGGCGGTCACGCCGTAGAGGTCCATGTCCCCCACCATCTCGATCTCGCGGCCCAGCCAGCCGAAGTAGCCGCCCTGCCGCTTGGCCCAGCCAAGGAGGTCCATGTCGGTGCCGCCCCCCTCTGACGGAGCTTCGTCCGGAGGCGCTTCCAGCGCTGCCGCAGGCGGGCTGTCTGCCTCCTCGTCGGCGAGGGCCGGCAGGGTCCAGGCGAGGAGCATCGGGGCAAGAAGGAGGCTGGTGGTGATTCGCACGGTTTTCATGGTTGCCTCCTACTCGTCCGCCACGTTGGGGATGGGGCAGTGCCCGTCATCGCATTCGATCGCCACCGCCTCGGTATCGCCGATGCAGATGCCCTCTTCGGCTGCCAGGTCGGGCCAGTAGCAGGTGTAGTCCTGCTTCCAGGGGCAGTCTGCAAGCTCGTCGCAGGGCCCAAGCTCCTCGGTCTGTCCTTCGCAGTGGCCGTCATCGCACTCGATGATGACCTGGAGGCTGTCCGGGATGCAGGCCCCCTTGGGATCTTCCTTGGCAACCCGGAAGCACTGGTACCCTTCTTCCCACCGGCAATCGGACATGCCCGTGCACTCGAGCAGGCAGATGCCCAGGTCGGTCCCGGAGAACGGCTTGGTGTTGAAGCAGGTCCCCTGCGGCCCGCACTGGTCGTTGGAGTTGCACATGGGGAACGAGCACATGCCGTTCGGGATGTCCAGGGCAGGCACGTCGAGCCCGAAGCTGTCCTTCAGGAACTTCGGCGTGAAGCACATGCCCGGCGTGCACTCGGTGTGCTCGACGCAGGCCTTCCCGACCCAGGGGACCGGTCCGACCGGGCCGGCATCACCATCGACGGGGGGGGCGTCCTCCGGACCGACGTCCGGGGGGGCGACCACATCCGCCTCGCAGCAGCCGCAATCTGCGCCGCCGTCCACGAAGATCCCCTTGTACTTGCACTGCATGCAGCAGCCGCAGTCATACTCCTCGACCTGCACCGACTTGCAGGAGCCGGCCAGAGAGACCAGCAGGATCAGCAGCAACCCCAGATGCCGTGAAATGCCCATGTTTTGCCCCTCCCCCAGGACCGTGACGCGATGCAGGATACACCAGGGAGGGGACGGGGCGTCAAGAACATATCCGACGCACAGGGAGTGTCGATGTGAGCAGGCAGGTTGCCATGCTCTACAACCCCGTGCATCGGGGCCGCTGTTTCTGCTACAGTGATCGCAAGGAGGTCTTGAACGATGTGGCGACAACTGGCTTACGGGATGGCCACGTTCATTCCCGGGGTGAGCCGCCTGCGCTCCAAAGGCACGGGAGGCACCGACTCGGCGCGGTACTGCTATTCGGTCTGGTTGCGGCACGTCGTGATGGCCGCGGCAAACGGCCTTGACCCGCACCCGGCGGTGATCGCGGAGCTGGGGCCCGGCGACTCGCTGGGAATCGGGCTTGCCGGCCTGTTGTCGGGGTGCGACCGATACTTCGCATTCGACGTGGTCCGGCACGCATCGACCCCGGGCAACCTGGCGATCCTGGAGGAGCTGGTCCGCCTCTTTCGGGAACGGGCCGACATCCCGGGAGATTCCGAGTTCCCCCATGCCAAGCCCAAGCTCCAGGACTACCGTTTTCCGTCGACCATCCTCAACGACGCAAGGCTCGTGGAGAGCCTGGACGCAGCAAGGATCGCAACAATCCGGGCATCGCTGGGCGACATGGATTCCAGGACGTCGCGGGTACAGTACCGGGTGCCCTGGTCCGATTCCGGCGTGCTGGAGCCCGGGACGGTCGACATGATCTACTCGCAGGCCGTGCTCGAGCATGTCAACGACGTGGCAGCGACCCAGGCAGCAACGTACTCCTGGCTCCGGCCCGGCGGCTTCGCTTCGCACCAGGTCGACTTCCGGTGCCACGGAACCGCCAGTGAGTGGAACGGCCATTGGAGATACTCCGACCTCCTCTGGATGCTGATCAAGGGACGGCGCCCGTATCTCCTGAACCGGATGACGCACTCCCAGCACCTGACCGCAATCCGGAATGCCGGGTTCGATGTGGTTTGCGACGACCGCCAGGTGTCCTCCTCGCACTTGGGGCGGGAGGAGCTGGCCGCCCGGTTCCGGGACATCCCGCCCGAGGACCTGACCACGAGCGGTGCATTCTTCCAGGCGGTCAAGCGCTGACCTGTGGTACACTGCCCCCGCAAGGGAGGGAACAGATGAGGCATTCCAAGCCAAGCGGATCCGGCGCTGCAATAGCGGTTGTCCTGGCAGCGCTCGCCGGCTGCACGGGTGGTGCGACGACAACCAAGGACATGGGGAGCGCCATGGACGGGATCCCCGGGGATTGGGGCGACGGCGGGGGCACCGGTGACGTGCGGCTTGCCGAAGCCGTGGACGGGGGAGCCGTGGACTGTGCTCCCGGAACCGACGGGTGTTCCGCAGTCGGTGACGGGCTTCCAGAAGACGGACTGCCCGGGGACGCGGACGGCGAGATTGCGTACGAGCCTTGTGAAGGAAACTCGGACTGCGAGTCCGGGTATTGCGTGGCAGGTCCCGACGGCAAGATCTGCGCCGAACCGTGCGTGGAGGAGTGCCCCAAAGGGTGGCTCTGCACGCAGGTCCAGAGCCAGCCCGACGTGCTGTTCGTCTGCACCTGGCCTCACCAGCGGCTCTGCTGGCCGTGCGACACGGACGGAGACTGTGCGGTTGCCGGTGGATTCGGGGACGGCTTCTGCATTCCGGGGGATGGAGGCCGGCCCCCCGATGGGGCTTCGGAAGGAGGCGGCGGAACTTGCGCGACGCAGTGTGAGGGAGACGAAACCTGCCCGCCCGGCTATGCCTGCGTGGCCGTCGCCGTCAGCGGCGAAACGAAGAACCTGTGCCGCCCGCAGGACGCGTGCCTCTGCTCCCAGGCTGCGGTGACGGCCGGTGCCTGGTCCTCGTGCAGCGTGACGAACGACCAGGGAACCTGCAGCGGGAAGCGCCTTTGCCTGGAGGCCGGAATGCCCCCCGTGTGCGATGCGGTCGAGGCGGCTTCCGAAGAGTGTGACGCTCTCGACAACGACTGCGATGGGGATACCGACGAAGAAGGGGCGGACGGCTGTACCGAGTACCTGCAGGACGGGGACCAGGACGGGTTCGGCGGGCCGGTGCTCGGCTGCTACTGCGAAGATCCGGGGACCGGGACCCTGGTCGCCGGGGATTGCGACGACGGGAACCCGGCCCTGCACCCCGATGCAGAAGAGCTGTGCAATGGCTCGGACGACGACTGCGACGACGTGACGGACGAGAGCGGGGCCACAGGGTGCATCAACCTCTACCCCGATGCCGACGGGGACTTGTTCGGGGCCGGAGTTGCCGAGTGTGTCTGCGCCGGCACTCCCGGGTTCGTGGCCGAACCCGGTGACTGCAACCCGCAGGATCCTGCCGCCTACCCGGGGGCCGAGGAAACCTGCAACGGCCAGGACGACGATTGCGACGCACAGACCGACGAGGGAAGCCCGGCGGACTGCACGGTCTACTACATGGACGGGGACTCGGACGGCTCCGGGGTCGACGCCCAGTTCCAGTGCCTTTGCCAGCCGGCGGCCCCTTTCTCTGCCACCACGGCAGGAGACTGCGACGATCAGGACCCGACGGTTGGGGCCTCGACGTCCGAGAAGTGTGATGGCAAGGACAACGACTGCGACGGGCTGACCGACGAAGAGGGGGCCGATGGTTGCCTGCTCCAGCTTCACGATGTCGACCAGGACGGCTGGGGCGGCACTGAGGCCGGCTGCTTCTGCATCGGGGAGGCCGGGTTGGTGCAAGTCTCCGGCGACTGCGACGATGCCAACCCTTCGATCAACCCCGGGATCCTGGAAATCTGCAACGCAGCCGATGACGACTGCGATGGCGACACCGACGAGACCGGCGCTGCCGGGTGCATCGCCCAGTTCAAGGACGCAGATGGGGACGGATGGGGAACGGGCAAGGCCCTGTGCGCCTGCCCCGGAAGCCCGGGACATGCTGTGCCGGACAAGGACTGCGATGACGCAACCCCTGCCGTGAACCCGGCAGCCCCCGAGGCGTGCAACGGGATCGATGACGACTGCGACCTGGCGGTCGACGAGGCCGGAGCGACCGGCTGCACGACCTACTACCTGGATGCCGACGGAGACGGGCTCGGCCTTGCCACCTCCGCCCAGTGCCTGTGCGGTCCGGACGGAATGCACATCGTGACCAACGGTGGAGACTGCAACGACTTCGACCCCAACATCGGCGGCGGTACCCCCGAGGAATGCGACGGCAAGGACAATGACTGCGACAGCCTCGTCGACGAAGTCGATGCCGCCGGCTGCCAGCCTGCGTTCGTCGACGCGGATCAGGACGGGTATGGATCAGCCCAGATCGGATGCGCCTGCCCGCTCACGCCTGGATTTGCCCAGGTCCAGGGAGATTGCGACGACCAGCAGCTCCACGTGCACCCCGGTGCCCTCGAGATCTGCAACGGGATCGACGACGACTGCAGCGGCGACACCGATCCGGAAGGTGCTGCCGGTTGCCTCCAGCTCTACCCGGATGCGGATGGCGACGGGTTCGGAAGCCAGGCATCGACCGGCAAGTGCCTGTGCAAGATGCAGGGCCTGTTCTCCACGCAGGATCACACCGACTGCAACGACGGCGACCCCACGGTCTCGCCCAAGGCAGCGGAGCAGTGCAACGGCAAGGACGACAACTGCGACGGCAAGACCGATCCCGCCGGCCTGCCCGGATGCCTCGTGCTCTACAAGGACGCGGACGGGGACGGCTATGGCGACAAGTCGGCCGTTCCGCAGTGTCTCTGCCTTCCGCAGGGGAGCTACACCGCCACCAACAACCTCGACTGCAACGATTCCTCCGGTACCGTCAAGCCCGGAGCGAACGAGAAGTGCGACGGCATCGACAACGACTGCGACGACCTGACCGACCCCCAGGGAAGCTCTGGGTGCAAGGGTTACTTCAAGGACCTCGACGGTGACGGCCTCGGCGACGACGCCGTGCAGTCCACCTGCCTTTGTGCTCCGGCCTTCCCCTTCACCGCAGGCACCCAGGGCGACTGCAACGACTCCAACGTGACCGTTCCTTCCTGTGCGGGGAAGGAATGCGGCGACGACGGCTGCGGCAAGACCTGTGCCTCGTGCAGCGGCAGCTACACCTGCTCCAACTTCAAGTGCGAGCCTGAGGTCATGGTGCGGGCCGACGGTACCTGCCTGGCCGGCTACCTGTCCGCAGGCAAGTGGTACACCGGCCCGGGCAAGATGGACCTGCAGGAGGAAGGGCGGGGATACCTCCAGGAGTTCGTGGATGTCGGCTGGATGACCCTGTGCACCAAGGACCCGGCCAAGTACCGGGTCGAGGTGGCCTCCGACGACTGCGGCGCTTACCACCCGTTCCTCGGATGCCCGGCCGGGTTCAAGGAAACCGGAAAGTTCCATGTGGGCAAGGTCGGCGACGGCCAGCCCTGGTGCTGGATGGAATCGGGCCACGGATACACCAACGGAACCGTCAAGGCCGGCTGGATGGTCCTGTGCGTGAAGGCCGGCGTGAACACGGCCGGCGTGCTGGTCTACGAGCACGACTGCCCCAACGCCCAGTACGTCGGCTGTGGAGCGGGCAAGCAGGAGGTGGGCATCTGGCACACCTCCAACGCTGCGTGCGACAACCAGGCCGAGGCAATCTGCGACAACGGAACGACCGACACCGGCTGGGTCGGCATGTGCGTCTGGAAGTAGCAGGCAGGCAGGCAGGGCCTGCGGCCAATTTGCCGCGGGCGCCCCGCACCGACGAGTCGCAGGAGCCAACGCAGCCAGAGAGCTTCGCTCCGACCCATGGGCAGAGCTGCGGGCGCCCCGCACCCACGAGTCGCAGGAGCCAACGCAGCCGGGAACTTCGCTTCCTCCTCAGATCCTCAGCTACGCCGCACCTGCACCGACAGGAACGAGACCGCAGTGGGAACCGCCACCGCAATGGCCATCAGCAGGCCGAGACGCATGACCGGCAGCACTCCGGCCAGCAGGAGGGACAGGGGAGCAAGGGCCAGCGCAGCGGCCATGATCCAGGCGGCTCGGGTGGCGGCAAAGCCGGTGGCCGGGCTGTCGGAGTGCCATGCCGTGCAGGCCGGCGCCGGGTGGGGAATCACGGGACCGTGCGGCCAGGGGGAAACGAAGTAGGAGACCACCGGAGCCAGGAGGTACAGCGGAGCAGCGGCCGAGTCGATCTCCACTCCGACCAGACGTCCGATGCCCAGCGTCAGTGCCGTGGCAACCGCAGCCTCGAACCCGGCCCGGAGCATTCCGCCGATCCGCCGGGTGGCCGCAAGCCCGAGGACGAGCATCCCGGCCCAGATCACCAGGATCGCCCACCAGACTCCGTGGATCAGCGTGCTCTCTACACGCACCATGACTGCGGGAAATCCGCTCACCGTGATCCTCACGTCCTCCCCCGAAGACGTCGACGGCGAAAGCAGGTCGTGGAGCACCCCTTCGGCCCGGCTCACGAATGCCCGCGGGACTTCCTCCCGGGAGGAACCGGCACTCGCCAGGAGGGCATCCACGAGGCCGGTGACCCGGGAATCGGCGAGCGCGGATGAAAGCTGTTCTTCCAGGGTATCGGCCACCTGTTGCGCCACCTCGGGCGGATAGTCCATGGCCTTGAACCCCGGAAGCCCGGTCACGACGTTGCGCAGCCGCTCCGCCCGCCCCTCGGCCGGAGACGAGAGGGCCTCGGCCAGAGACTTCCACTCGTCCTCGGTCGGAGCAAACGGAGACTCCGCGGACTGCATGTAGTCATGGATCCCCGCAAGGGCATTGGAAAGGCTGAGGTTGGCCGAAGAAGCTGCGCCCCCAGCAGCAATCGTGGAAGCGGCGGCCCCGGGAGGCAGCAGAATCTCGTAGCGCCGAGCCAGCGCCTCGATCCGCGTGGTTGCCCCCCGGGCATCAATCCGAAGCGATTGTTCGACGGCTTCTTCGGCCTGGCGCACCCACTGCACCGGAGGAATGGCCACGCCGGGCGAAATGCGGGCTGCGACCATGGCCTCCTTCCGATCCTGGAGCACCAGGGGCCGGATGTCCTCGTTCCCTTCCAGGAAGAACCAGAGATTCCCCAGCGCCTCGGGGTCGTCCGGGATGCGATGGTTGCCGCCGAACTGCTCGTTGAGGAACGCCAGCACCTTGGCCAGCGACCGGACGTCTGAGAAGATGGCGGAGCCGTCGAGCAGGTCGGTGAGCCTCAGCAGCCGGGCGCAGTGCTCCGGGCGGGTGAAATCCCCCTCCACGCTGATCTGCAGGAAGTCCGTCCCCCCAAACCGCCGGTCGAGGAAGTCCATGGAGGCACCGACCTCGTCCTTCGAAGAGAACAGGTCCCGGGGAGACAGCAGGAACCGTGCCTGGTATGCCGCGGCCAGCCCGCCGCCGATCAGGAACAGGCCCAGGACCAATGCAGGCACGGGCCGGATGGACAGCCACCGTCCACTCTTCTTCTCCGGGACGGGAGAGCCGGGGTCCGCAGGGAAGCCGCCGTCTGGCGGCGCAGGACGGTCCGACTGAGCGGGACGGCTCGACAGGGCAGGACGGTCCGACTGCGCGGGACGGCTCGACAGGGCAGGACGGTCCGACTGCGCGGGACGGCTCGACAGGGCAGGACGGTCCGACTGCGCGGGACGGCTCGACGACGCGCTCCCGGCGGTCGTCGCGCCGGACAGCCACCCGGACAGCGGGTACGCGACCAGGACCGAGCACAGCGCAATCGCCACCAGCCCCAGGGCCGTCACCAGCCCGAAATGTGCCAGGAACGGCAGCGGCGCCAGCGAGACCGCATAGAACGAGGCAGCTCCGGCCAGCAGGAGGAGCAGAGTGCGCCAGGGGTAGGGAACCGACCCCGAGAACCAGCGAGGCAGGATCACCGCACCCACGGCCAGCAGCAGCAGGGCCGCTCCGGACGAGGGCGTGGTCAGCTCCACGCCGGAAACCCGCATGAGCCCCAGCCACCAGACCAGGGAGATGCCCGTACATCCCAGCACTCCGATCGTCCGGCCGATGCCCGCACGGAACAGGAACAGCGGGATCAGCAGCAGCGCGATGAAGGCCGGAACGATGTACGGGAGCTTGGCATAGAGCTGGCTCGTCAGCAGTCCCGAGATGAACGGTGCCCCGTAGTAGACCGCATCGAGAGGCCCCTTCTCCGCTTCCACGATCCCGCGCACCAGCTCCGCAACTTCCCGGGCATCATGGCGGGCATCCGCAGTGACGAGGACCAGGTAGCCGGAAAGATCCTCGCTGACGACGGCTCCGCGGGCCTGGCTGTCCGCTCGAATACGGTCCATGAGCGCTGCCCGGGCCGCCTCGTCCTGAGGAACCGAGTCCATCAGCAGCTCCGCGTGCAGCGTCCCGTCTTCCCCTTCCCGCAGAGTCGAGAAGTTCGCGAGACTCCGGGCCAGCGCGACGCCTTCCGCCCTACGCTCCTCCAGCCTGGCCGTGACGGCCTTGAGGCGTTCGAGGCTCCCCGGCTGCAACGGCTCCCCCGGCTCTTCGAGTCCCACCATCATGACGTTGAGGGCACCGAATCGCCGGGTCTGCTCGAGCCAGAACCCGACGGCCGGGTCGTCCGGCGGGAGGTACGCTGTCGGGTCCGCATCGAACGGTACGGTCGGTGCGCACAGGGACGCTGCCGCGGTGACGGCTGCTGCCAGTGCGAGGAGGACGATCTTGCCCTTGCCCAGTGGTCGCTGCATTGCGTTGCTCCCGCTGTTACTCTTCCGCAGGCTCCGGTGCTTCCTGGAAGATACCGAGGTGGTCCCCGATGAGCTTCTTGCAGTCGTACGGGGCTTCGCCGTCCGGGTCGGTACCGACTCGGCGCAGGCGGTAGATGTTTCCTCCGGGCGTGGGGGTGATTGCGGCCACGGTCTTCAAGGTCTCGCTGCCCTTGTAGCCCACCGCCCCTTCGTCGATGTCGAACTCCAGCTTGCCGATCAGCCACTGATTGTCCTGCGACACCTGCCCTTCCGCAAAATCGAGCACTTCACGGCGCACCATGTAACGGTCCCCTTCCGGGGCCAGCACGTGCATGGTCACGCCCGGGTTCTTGTCTTCATCCTGATCCCAGACGAGCGGGTCTTCGGGGGTCGTAGGGATCGGGTCGCCAAACGGGTCCTTCATCCCCTGGATGCCCCAGGTCCAGGCGATCTCCTGCGCCTTGACGGACAGCGCTTCCACATCCAGCGCCAGCTCGAGGGGAACCTTGCCCAGGGCAGCTCTGAGCGCATCCGGCATTTCCGTAGCCCCGAGGCCGCCCGCCTGAGGCATGTCGACGAGCTGCTCGCAGAACGTGAGCTCCGCCTTGTCTCCGCCGGCCGGGATCCGCACGAGGAACAGGTCGGTCAAATGGATCTCGCCCAGGATCATCGTTCCGTGCTCCTCGATGCGCAGGACCCACCAGCCTTGAAGCCCCTCGGTCGTGCCCACGTCGCCGAGATCTACTTCCGGGATCACGATGTCCTCCTCGACGATTTCCGGCACGGGGTACAGCTTCTCCAGCCTGGCGGCCCCGTCCGAGCGCCAGTCGCAGGAGAAGGCGAAAAGCGTCAGCAGGGCAAGAAGAGCGGCGGGGGCGGCGGGAAGACAACTGGACGAACAGGACCCTCCGCTCGCGCATGGGCGGGGAGCTTGCTGGGAATGGCGCATGGTGCCCCTCCTACCAGGTGACGCGGGCGCGGAGCGCCACGGTGCTGCGTCCAGCGGCCTTCTGGCCGAACTTCTCCTTGGCCGCGTAGTCGAGCGGATCCGATGCCTCGGTATCGCCCAGGAAGATCAGTCCCGCCAGTGCGATTTCGGCCGACGGCAGAACGATCCACGTGAGCTGGGGATTGAGCGTCGCAGACAGATCATCCATGGCCAGCACCGCGGCCAGACGGAGCACGACCTCGTCCTCGAAGAACTTCAGCTCCGTGGCCCCGACCCCGTAGTTCCGGATCCCGTAGGCATCATTGAATTCATCAAAGAATCCGCGGACATACATGAAGTTCACGTACCACCAGGGGAGGATGGTGTAGTCGAACCCCGCGGTGGCCTTGATGAACGGATCGGACGGCACGTTCAGGGCCGACTTCTCCGTGACGAGACTGCCCTGCTGGTAGGCCCGCATGCCGAAGACGACCTCTTCCGGGAAGTAGACTGCGATCTCCCCCACGAACCCGATGTCGAACAGCCACGGAGCGGAGTAGCTGAAGTCCGCACCGGCCACGTGCATTCTCGGGTACATCACCTCGGCCACGTACTTCACGTCGAACGCACCGGGATTCCGGGTGCTCGGATCCACCAGTGCCACCGCGGTGTAGGCCACGGGAAACGCGAACCGACCGTAGTAGTAGCTCAGGGACAGGTCCAGATCCCCTGCCTGGAACGCAGCTTTGAACCCGGCCTGCGAGTTCTCGATCGTGCTGTCCGGCGTCAGGGTCCTGACCTCCGGGTCCACGAAGTTGAGGTTGCACGGATCCACGGCACCGAACAACTCTTCGAGGTCCGCCACATCCGCGGTCGAAAGCGGAGGCACGGGAGCCTTGGCAAAGCAGCCGCCGGCATCGTATTCCACGGCAAATCCCATGACCGCGGACGGGGGAAGCTGGGCCGGCTTGAAGATCGGCACGAACACCCCGGTCAGGGTCAGCCAGTCGGTCGGATACAGCGACAGCTCGACCATCTGGTTGGGCACTTTGGCCGAGTAGTTGAACGGGTCGGACAGGTCCCGCGCATTGAGATTGTCCGTGGGATTGAACTGGTCGGCCGAGCCCCAGGTCTGGATCATGCGCCCGAACCGGAGATCCATCCGCTCGAACAGGAACCCCTGGACCGCCATGTATGCCTCGTCCAGGTACAGGCTGTACGGGTCGATCGGTTCTCGCTGGACCAGCTCCGGCAGCGTGGCCGCTTCGTTGAACCCGTAAAACCGCAGCCGGGAATCCACCACCGCCTTGACCTGGTCGAACGGCCGGATCGTGAGCTTCAGGTCCAGGTCGTTGCGGTTCATGTCGAACCGATATCCGTCCCCCGCGGTGGCACCACGATCATCCTCCACCAGGAACCGGACGTCCGAGTCCAGGTAGCCGGAGAACTCCGTCATGTCCGTCCAGCTCTGGGCCAGTGCGACGCTCGCCGACGCAACCATGAACAGCAGGGGGAAGATGACCAGGAATCCATGTCTCATGCAGATACCCTTTTCAAGCAGGTCGGGCGCTGCGCCACGCGGGCCCCTCCCGCGTGGTCGGGGCTGTGTGGGAACCGGCAGCCCCGGCAACCCCGCTGCCATCCACAGTCTCTTCGTCATTTGCATCCGCCTTTGCATCAGGGTCTCAGCCCACCGCTCACTGCCCACTGCCCACTGCTTCATTTTCCCCACTGCAGCTCGCGCTCGGTGAACACCGATTCCTTCAACCCCTGGTTGACCTTGAGCTCCTTGACCGTCATCAGCGTCTTGTGGCCGCTGCGGGGGTCGCTCATCTCGATGGTCTCGGGCTGGGTCACGCCACAACCGTAGGTCCTGAAGTTCGAGACCCGGAAGGTCTTGACCAGGTCGCCCGAGGCGTTGAAGTAGTCCGTATCCTCCTGCCGCCATTGCTGCTTCGAAATCTTCATGACCACCCGGGCATAGCCGGTATCGTTCCCCTTCCTGGGCGTGAGGGTCATGGTGTAGTGCGTGCCGTCCTCCTTGTCGAGCTTGCCGTCGTAGAGGCACTTCCAACAAGAGGTGGCCAGGTCAGTGTTCGAGAAGTCGGAGCCGGCAAAGGACTGGTTCATGTTGTGTGCGGCCACGCGGCGGACCTTCTTGTACCCGGGCAGGTACACGTAGGCCCGGTTGCCGGACTCGGTCAGGGTGGCCATCCCCTTGATCTCGCCGCTTCGGAACCGGACGAGGCGCCGGTCGTTGCCCTTCTGCTTGATGTTGAACGAGTAGGTCTTCTTCGAGCCGTCGGTATCGACAATGGTCATGTCGACATCCATTTCCTGGTCGTCGAAACCGTTCATGGTCCTGTCCATCTTGTCCAGGATCTGCTCGGCCGTGAGTTTCTCCTGCGCACCTGCCGCAGGGGCGGAAAAGACGATGCCGGCAAGGCACATTACTGCAAGGCTGTTGCGCATGGGGTCTTTCACTCCTGTCATTTAGGGAAGGCCGTTCCCCGGTGAGTCACAACGGGGGACGACCGCTGGCGAGTGTTTGCCACAACCGGGGAGCGATTGCAAGCCTGCGCCCCGAAAGCCTAACAATTCCACCAGTGCCCGCCGCTCATGGAGCTTGACATGGGTCGGCGGCATGCTAGTCTTGTCAACCGTGTAATTTGGATTGAACGCACGGGGAGGTGCGCGACGTGAGCACTGACGAAAAGAAAGGCGGAATCGGGACTCCTGGGGGAAAGCCGAGCACGGATCTGGATGCGCTCAAGGCCAAGCTGGGCCTGGCAAAACCGGCACCGGGCAAGGACGCAACCGCAGCACCGGGCGGACAGGCCACACCGCCTGCACCATCGGCGGAGGACTTCAAGTTCACCTTCGGTGCCACCAAGCCCGAGGTCAAGACCCTCTCCGATGCCGAAATCGCGGCCATCGAGCTGGCTGCCCACCGGGCAGCAAAGCCTCTCGGCCGGCGCATTGCCGTGGGAGTCACCCTGGTCATCACCGGCATCGTGCTCGTCTGGCTCGGATTCCAGTTCGGGACCAGCATGGGCATGCGCGTGCTGCACAACGAAGCGGTGGACCAGGCCATCTACATCCGGGACCACCTGACGCAAGGTGTGACCGATACCACCGGCCAGCTTCTGGCATCCCGCAAGGACGCCACTTCCCGGTTCATCGAAGCGTTCGACCGGTACTTCGAGGAACACTTCAGCAACCTGTCGATGCTGGCCAAGGTGCTGGCCGAGGGCAAGCTGCCGCCCGACTTCGACATGGAGAAGTTCAAGAAGGACGAGCTGGAGCCGGCCAAGGCCATCTGCAAGGAGTACCTCAACAACGTCGAGGAGTACTCCGTGACCACCATGCTCCAGGGCCAGCTCTACGCCACCGAGCTCGGGGCCAAGCTGCTCGACTTCTCGGACCGTGCCAACAAGCTTCGAGCCCGCGCCGAGGCGCTGTACATCGCCATCGAGATCATCGAGAGCTTCTCGCTGACCGGCGATATGCCCAAGAACCTGAAGCCCGAGGTCCTGGTCGTGGCCCAGAAGGCCGAGAACGAAGAAGACCAGATCCTCGCCGTCGTCGAGGTCGAGGTATCCGGAACCCCGGAAATCGACAAGGAGCTGATTACCAAGGATGTCTGCGAGCCGGTGGCCATGGAACTCGAGATCCCGATCTGCGGCGCGGCAGCGGGTGAGCCGGCAACCGAGAAGCGGCTCATCGACACCTTCGAGAAGAAGGAGACCCAGACGGTCAAGCAGTTCCGCAAGGTCAAGGTGAAGGATGCCGAGGGCAAGCCGCTGACCTCCAAGTTTGCAAACCTCTTCAAGGTGGACCTGCGCGGCCACCTGATGCCGCTGCTCGAGCGGGTTGGCGAGGACAAGGAGAACGAGGTCCAGAACCTGGGCCTTCTCTTCGGCAACATGGCCGAGGCATTGACCGACGTGAAGCAGGCAAGCGAAGGGCTCAACTTCAGCGAGGTCGCCGAGATCATCGAGAAGTATGCCCAGCAGGAGAAGCTCTTCACGTTCTGAGGCACGCCGGTTGGAAACCACCCGCACGCAACGTATCCGCTCCCTGGTTCCGAACACGATCACCTGTTCCAGCCTGGTTCTCGGGCTGGTGGCGATCTTCTTCTCGTTCCACGGGCGGTTCGAGGAGGCCGGCTGGCTGATCATGGTGTGTGTTCTGCTGGACAAGCTCGACGGCACGACGGCCCGCCTGCTCGGCGCGGGAAGCGAGATGGGGATGGAGCTGGATTCGTTCTCCGACCTCATTGCCTTCTGCGTGGCACCGGGCGTGATCTGGGCGGGCATCCTCAGCACGCCGGAATCGCCGCTGGCGACCTGGCCGCTCCTGCTGCTGGTCTATGGGGCGGTGGCGGTGTTCGTGCTCACGGGTGCGTTGCGCCTGGCCCGGTTCAACTGTGCCGCACAGACCGGGGAGGGGCTCAAGCAGTTCTTTCAGGGCGTTCCCACGACGCTGGCCGGTGCCGGTGCCGCAAGCCTGCTGGTGGTGGTCATGCGGCACGGCCTGGTCCCCGTGGTGGCCCCGTACGTGCCGCCGCTCCTGGTGCTGGCCGGATTGCTGATGGTGTCGAAGTGGTACCTGCCCAAGATCGGGACGCGGAAGTCCCGGCTGGTCAACTACTTCACGGTGTTCAACGCGGTTGCCGTGCCGGTGCTCATCCTGCTGAGGGAGCTGCCGGAGTACCTCCTCTTCCTCGTGCTTCTCTACGTCACGGTGGGCCTGACGTGGGCCAACCGGAAAGGCGTGGAAATCCAGTAGGCATCGGGTTAGGATCGGGCCGGAAGGATGCTGTCCACGAGGTGTCGCCATGTCTGAGCGGATTGCCCTGCTGGTGGTCGTCCTTGGGGTTGCCCTGTCGGTCGCACCGGCCTGCCGTCGCAAAGCCCCGGCTCCGGATGTCGAGGAGCAGCTGCCACGGTCGTCCGCGGTGCGGGAGGAGGTTGTCCGGGGACCGTCCGGCGTGGAGGTGAGGCCAGAGCTGATCCCCCTGGAGACCCGTGCGGGCTACGTTCCTGCCGAGGGGCGCCCGGTTCCTGCCGTCAGGTCCGCACCGTTGCCTGTTCCGCCGGCCGGGCCCGCATCGGAACGGAGCAGCCGTCGGGCCGACCCCGAGGCACTCAAGAAGGCCATCGACCAGGTCAGCGAGCGAGCGTCCTGCAACCCGGTGATGGGGTGTCCTGCAGAGCGGGCCGTGCTGGCAGCAGGAGCAGAGGCTGTGGCTCCGCTCATCGAGCGGTACGGCCGGCTCGAGCGTCCCGGGTACCAGAAATTCCACATCATCGAGATGCTCGGGCGCATCCGGGAACCGGCCGCGGTCCCCTTCCTCCTGGAGCGGCTCTCGGACACGCACTGGCAGGCACGCACCTCAGCCGCGGTGGCGCTGGGGCGGATGGGCGACCCAGGGCACCTCGAACGGCTCCAGGGGCTGCTCGCCTATGGGAACGGGGGCGATGATGCCGGGTTCCGCTACGGGCTGGCCTTTGCCGTGGACAAGCTCGGTGGACAGGGAGGGCGGGCGATCCTGCTCGAAGCGCTCTCGCCGGACAAGGTCGGCGGTACCAACTGGGGTTACACCCGGGTCGCGGTGGAAGCGCTTGCCGAGCTGGAAGTGAAGGAAGCCTGTCCCCGCCTGCCGGCCTGCGTGGACCACAACGACGTGTTCCTCAAGAAGGAAGCGATCCGGGCCGCAGCGGTCCTCGGCTGCAAGGAGGCGGAGGTCCTCGCTGCGCTTTCAGTGCAGCTCGATTCCCGCATCCCGAGCGTGCGGCGGGCATCCCGGGAGGCCCTCGAGGCGCTCACCGGTGCCAGACTGTCGAGTCGCGCCCAGTTCCTCGAGTGGGAGAAAAGCCGTGAGCAGTGAGCAGTGGGCACCTTGCCCTACGAAGCCTCGGCGAAGCCGGGGGGGCCGTGGGGGCGGCCCGCCACCCCACCCGGAGCGTGAGCGACGGGCCGCGAGTAGCCGGCGCTGCCGTTGGCGGAACGCCGGCCTGTGCCGTGGGGGCCCGTGGGTGGCAGCACTGTGTGCGCTGGCACTGCTCGCCTCGTTTCCGGCCGTGGCGGCCGACTGCGTGATGGGCAAGGCGAAGCTCAAGCCCGTGATGTCGTTGCGCAGCGGGCTTGCCGTGGAGGTACCGGCCGACTGGGACTGCCTCATCGAGGAGTACTCGGACGGCCTCGTGATCCGGGATGGCAAGGGGGCCTGCCGGCTGGAGCTGCAGCGCAACCCGGGAGGGTCGGCACCGGAATCGGCCGCGCTGTACGAGTCGATCTACTTCGGACCCAACGAGCTGTCCCCCTCCTGCCGGCGGGAGGTATCGGAACGGGTGGCCTGGCCGGACGAAACCGCGGTAGGGCAGTACTCCCTCAAGGGGGCCGGCAGTCGGGTGGCGGCCCTTTTTGCATCCGTGGGGGACGAGACCCTGGTGGCGCTGCTCAAGTGCCCGCGGAAGCACCCTCTCCCGGAATGGGGAGTGGCCAGTGCCGTTTTTGCATCCATCCGTCGATTGGCGAGGGACAACTGGTGGTCGGGCTACTTCCTCCGGAAGATCCCCTTGAATCTCTCCCACATGCTCACGGATTCAGCTTTCCGGTTTTCCCGGGACATGGAGCGCAGCTTCTCGACCGCGATTGCCGCTTCCTCGCTGGCCGGCTCCACCTTCTGAAGCCTCTCGTACCACGTGCGAGCCGCGTCGAGGTTCTCCATTTCCTTCTCGATGCGGGCGAGATACAGCATGGCATGGGCATGCCGGGGATCGACTGCCAGTGCCCGCTCCAGGATGTTGCGGGCCTTGTTCGGGGCGAAGCTGTCCGTGCTCTGGCCCGTGCGAAGCGCCTGGTAGGTGGCCCAGCCGCGGCGGGCCAGGTACTCCGGGTCCCGAGGGTTGAGCTCCGCTGCCCGGGTGAACCGCTGCAAGGCCTCGGCCCACTCGTTCCGCTCGGCCAGGACTACCCCCGAAAGGAACGCCTCCTCCGCATCGAACAGGAACGACAGGGCCACCCGCCGATCCTGTCCGTAGTCGGTGCCGACCCGGTTGTCGTAGACCGTGCGCTCGCCCAGCTCGGTCAAGACGGTCTCCGCCCGCTCGACCTCCTGGCCGATGTACTCGAGCAGCCGCCTGGCCCGCACCGACAGGATGTACCGGGAAAACTGCCCGGCCGAATACTTGGCCCGCAGGCGGGTTGCTGAGTCCCGCACGCTGGACAGCGGGGTGAACGGAGTCACGTTCAGCACCTGGTACAGGTTGCGTGACAGCATCCCCCGATACACTTCCTCGAGTATCCGCTCGATGCTCTCGTCCGTGCCGGCTTCCGGCATGGGCGGCCGTTCCGGTACCGGCGGCGGGTCCTTCAGCGCCAGCCGGACCACGTCCTCCAGGCGGACCTGAGGCGCCACGGGCTCGGTCACCGGGTTGCGAGCGGCAATCCGGTTGGCTTCGGTAACCCGTTCCGCTTCCTCGAGGGCTTTGGCCAGCAGGTCTTCCACCCCGTCATCGGAAGGAGCCCCGACACGCAGGGTCCTGGCCGCTGCCCGCTCGAGTCCGGGGGCCGCTGCCGCTTCCGGAATCAAGGGCGCGGCAGTGCCTGAGGGAGCGGCCTGGGCGGGGACTTCGGCCCGCGGGGGCTCCGGCTCGGGCATTGGGGTGTCGAGCGCGGTGGACTCGTCCAACTCCTCGGGCACGACCTTGCAGGCCGGTTCGCTTTCCTGAGGGGCTTGTGCCGTCACGGGAGACGGTTCGGGAGCCTCGTCCGCAGCCGGAGTGGGCACTGGCTCGGGAGTTGCCTGAGGCGGCGGTCCCGAAGGCTCGTCCGCCTCCAGCGCGATGATGTCGGCCGTGGAGATCCTGGGAACGGTGTCGTTCTTCCGCTGCGGTTCCACGTCCAGCTCGAAGTCGGGCTTCTCGTCCGGGGGCGGGGCCGCAAACCCCAGCTCGAGGAACTTCTCCACGTCCGTTTTCGGCCGGGGGGGCAGAGCGGGCTGCAGAGGCGCGTCTTCTCCGAACGGGACCTCCCCTTCGCCCAGGAAGGATGTCACCTGGGCCTGCTCCTCCTCCTTGGGGAGGATCACCATGGTCTGTCCCTCGGTTGCGGCAGCGTTCTCGCCCGCAAACAGGATTTCCCCGGTGCCGGCATCTCCGGCGGATTCCTCCACGGACTCGAAGGTGAGCATGCCGGAATATGTCAGGGCAAAGAGCTGGCGGATGGCCGATTCCCTGTCTTCAGCAGCTTCCATGATCTTCTGGGCCGAGGCCCCCGGCTCCAGGAGGAGATCGGAGATGTCCTCGCCGTAGAAGACCGAGCGGAACTGGATCAGGTAGCGGTAGAAGTCCGCAGTCTTGGCCAGGGAGGTGTCCCAGCGCCCGTGGAACATCCGCGAGAGAAAGTCGGTGTCACGGTCGAGCGCCACGGCCCGGAACAGCCCTTCGTGAAGCTCGAGAACCTCCCGGCCGAGCGGAAGATCCTCGGTCGCGTTCCCTCCGGCCAGGGTATGCCAGCCCACGCGATCCTTGTGGAATGCCATGGCGAAGACGTACAGGCTCAGCTCCCGCTTCAGCCGGAGCAGATCCTTGGGGGTGAGGATCGCCGCGGCGAGCAGCAGGTCATCGATCTTCATGCCCCGGCGGGAGGCTTCCTCGAGGTGCTCCCGCATCTCCTGCCGCCGCACCCGCCGCTTCATGATCAGGAACGCGGGAAAGGACAGCGCTACTTCGGTGCTTGTGGCCCGGACCGGCGTTCCGCCGACGAACGAGATGACGATCTTGCCACCTTCGTCCAGCAGCTCCAGGATTCCGGAAAACCCCTGGGAACGGAGGCGATACCCCACCTGAAAGAACTGGTACTTTCGAAGTGTCGGCAGTTGCACCGTCATTTCTTACCCACGCGGGAGCAGGACGAACGACCGTCGGCAATGATAGACGCCCCCTTCAGCGGCTGTCAAGAATCTGTGTTGCAGGCGCGCCCGCGCGACCCGCCGCCCCTCTGACCGTCGATCAGTTTCGCATTGGATCCTCCTGCGCGGTGGTTGCCGTGCCGGGACTCGTCCTCGCGAGCAAATCGTGAGGTGAGACCAGCCCCTCTCGGATCCAGGCGAAATGGCGGTAGTC
>Ga0233425_10004432_pt1 | contig 23600 bp, 23 predicted proteins | sample Watercolumn_Towu_2_FD_181712 | JGI IMG/M metagenome (GOLD analysis project Ga0233425, IMG submission 181712) | Freshwater microbial communities from Lake Towuti, South Sulawesi, Indonesia - Watercolumn_Towuti2014_140_MG | ecosystem: Environmental > Aquatic > Freshwater > Lake | place... | reverse complement strand
GTCCTCCCTTCTCGTCGATCGAGGCGGCCGGGCTCGCCCTGCACCCGCTTTTCGAACGCGAACAGGGGCTGCTGCTGGCCCCCGGTAACCCCCACGGCATTCGCAGCCTGACCGACCTGACGGCCGAGGGCGTGCGCTACGTCAATCGCCAGAAGGGATCGGGCACACGCGACTGGTTCGACCGCATACTGGCCGAGGCCGGCCTGCCCGCCACGGCGATCGAGGGCTACGCTGTCGAAGAGTTTACGCATCAGGCGGTCGCCGCCCTGATCGCCTGCGGGGCGGCGGATGCCGGATTGGGGGTGCGGGCGTCGGCCGAGCGGCTCGGCCTCGAATTTCTTCCGGTCGGATGGGAGACCTATTATCTCGCGTCGAGCCGGTCTCTGGTCGCGCCGGCTCTCGACGATCTGATCGCCGCGGTGCGAGCGCGGGCCGCTGGCCTGTCCGGCTATCGACCGATCGATCCGGGGACAAAGTAGGCTGAAGAGCGCGGTTTCCGGAGCCTCGCATCCGGAACTCGCCGCTGCGGAGTCGAGCTGCTCCGAGCGGCGCAATGCGGGATCGTCACCGACCCGGCGGTTCCCGCCTCGGTCATGCGATCACCGCTTCGGTGTCCCATCACCGGCCGATTCCCGGATGCCTATCGGCGCCTCGCTTCGGAGCGCTGCGCCGTGACCCGCTGCAAGATGCGCGAGAGCTGTTCGGCCGAGTAGGGCTTCTGCAAGAGCTCGAAACCGTGGCTGCCTTCCTGGGCGAGCACGTGGCTGTAGCCCGAGGTCAGCACGACGGGCAGATTCGGGAACCGCCGCTTGATCTCCTGGGCCAACTCGACGCCGTTCTTGCCCGGCATCACCACGTCCGAGAACACCGCGTCGAACACCGCGCCCCTCTCCGCGAGATGGGCCAGCGCGGCGTCCGCATTGGCTGCCCACGTCGTCACGTAGCCGAGATCCTCCAGGATCTGGGTGGCGAAACGCCCGACTTCGACATTGTCCTCGACCACCAGCACCTGCTGGCCGAAGCCGCCGGGCTCGACCGGACCTGTCATCCCGTCTTCCTCGACGGCTGAGGCCTCGGGCTCGACCTCGGGCAGGTAGAGCGTGAACGTCGTGCCACGACCGGGAGCGCTGTCGACGGCGACATCGCCCCCCGACTGCTTGGCGAAGCCGAAGACCTGAGAGAGGCCGAGGCCGGTTCCCTTGCCGACCTCCTTGGTGGTGAAGAACGGCTCGAAGACGTGCGCCAGGACAGCCGGTGCGATCCCGGAACCGGTGTCATGCAGCGAGACCGCCGCGAATGGGCCCTGCGCGCCCGCATGGCCGCGGATGGCGGGCAGCGAGACGCCGCAATCGAGGCGCAGCGTGAGCGTGCCTTCGCCCTCCATCGCGTCACGGGCATTGACCGCCATGTTGACGAGGGCGGTTTCGAACTGGCTCAGATCCACCTTGACGAAGCAGGGCCTGTCCGGGAGCTCGGTCACGATCTGAATGCGGGCGCCGGTGACTGTGTCGAGCAGGTCGGCCACGCTGCGCAGGCGGGCGCCGACATCGAGCGTCTCGGGCTTGAGCGCCTGCCGCCTCGCGAAGGCGAGGAGCTGGCCGGTCAGCTTGGCCGCCCGATCGACCGTTTCGGAGACAGCGATGAGGTAGCGGCTCCTGCGCTCCTCGGGCAGGTCGGGGCGGCGCAGGAAGTCCACCGACGAGCGGATGATGGTCAGCAGATTGTTGAAGTCATGGGCCACGCCACCGGTCAACTGGCCGACGGCCTCGAGCTTCTGCGATTGGCGCAGCGCCTCCTCGGCCTGCCGCAGCGCCTCGCCTTGCGCCCTCTCGGCGGTAACGTCGCGTCCATAGGCATAGACCAGGTCGCCCTCGATGGCGGTGCGCCAGGAAATCCAGCGTGGGTGCCCTTCCTTATGCCGGTAGCGGTTCTCGAAATCGGTGAGTGGGCCGGTGCTGACGGCGCGTTCCAGGGCGGCCTGGGTCAGCTCGACATCGTCCGGCCAGATGAACTCACCGAAATGGCGGCCCACGACCTCCGCCGGGCCGTAGCCGAGGATGGCCTCCCAGGCCGGGTTCGCCGCGCGGAAGATGCCGTCCTCGCCGACCACGACGAGCAGATCGCGTGAGTTGCGCCAGACCCGGTCGTGCTCGGCCGTGCGTTCGGCCACCCGCCGCTCCAGGGCCTCGTTGAAGCTCACGAGCTCGGCCATCACCCGCTTCTGATCGTCGATATCGGTGCTGGTACCGACCCAGCGCAGCACCGCGCCGTCGCCCGCCACGACCGGCTGGCCGCGGCCCAGGAACCAGCGGTAGGTGCCGTCCGCCCGCCTCAGCCTGTATTCGCACTGGTAGCTGCCGACCGCCGTCACCGCGGCGAGCCATTCACGCGCCACCCGCTCGCGATCATCGGGATGGACGATGGCCCACCAGCCCTCGGCATCGAGCTGGCCCTCGATGAGGCCGGCATAGGCGTAGACGCGCTCATTGAACCAAGTGGCGCGCCCGTCCGCGTCGGTGGCCCATACGAAGTTCGGCAGCACCTGCGAGAGGACCCGGAACTGCTCCTCGCTCTCCCGTAGTGCAACCTCGGCGCGGACCCGGTCGGTGATGTCCACGCTGACGGCCAGCATGGCTGCAATCGTGCCGTCGTCGGAGCGCACCGCCGAGACGCTGTTGCGCACCCAGACGATCTCGCCGTCCGGACGGACATACCGCTTCTCGATGTCGAACGCGGTCCCGTCGCGAGCTGCCGCCTCGAACGAGGGGGCGTTGCGCGCGCGATCGTCCGGATGCGTGATCTCGAGCATGTGCGAGCCGAGCACCTCGTCACGCGAACGGCCGACGATGGTGCAGTAGGTCTCGTTCACTTCCGTGAAGCGGCCCTCCAGGTCGCTCAGGGCGAGCCCGGCGCCGGCCTGAGCGAAGACCGCCTTGAGACGTGCCTCGCGATCGAGCAGGGCCGCCTCGGCCTGCTTGCGCGCGGTGATATCGATGGCCGTGCCGACGACGCGCAGGCAGCGCCCGCCCTCGAAGACGCCCCGTCCCTTGGCCGCGACCCAGCGCACGACGCCGTCCTCGCGGCCGATCGTGCGATACTCGACATCGTAGAGGGCGCGCCTGTCCGGATCGGCGGCGGCGGCGTAGGCGGCGCTGGTCGCCTCGCGATCCTCCGGGTGCAAGCCGGCATAATAGTCCGCCATCGACACCGGCACGTCCGGCGAGATGCCGAACATCGCCTTCACCCGCGCCGGCCAGAACAGGGTCCCGTTCACCTCGTCGACGTCCCAGAGCCCGATTTCCGCTGCCTCCGTCGCCAGGCGCAAGCGTCGCTCGCTCTCGCGCAACTGCTCCTCGACCTCCCGGCGAGCCGTGTCGTCGAGGTGAAGCCCATCCCAGATCAGGTGGTCGCCGACGTGGCGCGGTGCCGAGACGATCCGTGTCCAGAGGATGCTGCCGTCGGGACGGCGCATCGGTGCCTCGACGTCGAAATGTGCGAGTTCGCGGATGGCGGCCGCCTCAGCCTCGGCGACGCGCCCGCGATGGTCCGGCAGGAAGAGGTCGTAGGCGGCGGCCGGATCAGCGAGCACCGCCTCTGCCGGCAAGCCGGTCATACGCTCGAAGCCCTGGGACACGTAGAGGAATCGGCGATCCGATCCGTCGCGCGGCGTGGCGATCTGGAAGACATAGCCGCCCGGCAGGTGGTCGGCGAGCGCCCTCTGGCGCGCCTCCGCCTCGCGCAGGCCGATCTCCGCACGGACACGCCCGGTCGTCTCGGTGCAGGCGCAGAACATGCCGGCGACCCGGCCTTGCTCGTCACGTATCGGCGAGTAGGAGAAGGTGAACCAGGTCTCTTCGGCGTAGCCGCGCCGATTCATGGTCAGCGGCAAGTCCTCCGACCACGTCGGCTCGCCCGCCAGTGCCCGGTCGATGAGTGGCGCGATGTCGGGCCAGATCTCCGGCCAGATCTCTTGGAAGCGCCCGCCGAGCGCCTCGGGATGCTTGTCCCCGAGGATCTCGGCGTAGGCGTCGTTGTAAAGGAACCCGAGTTCAGGTCCGAAAGCCACGAACATCGGGAAGCGCGACCCCAGCATCAGGCTGACCGTCGAGCGGAGGCAGGGAGGCCACGACGCGGGATGCCCGAGCGGCGAGCGAGACCACTCGTGGGAGCGCATCATCGCGCCCGTTTGCCCGCCTCCGGCGAGGAAGGGGAAGGCCGTGGCAGTGGCATTCTCGAACATCGGACCGGGGCAGTCTCGACCATTTCCGGATGGCTTCCCGCCGCACGATCCGGCTCAGGTTCAGCGTACCGGTATGACATCTGAGGGAAGAACCTAGAGCATAGAAGATCTGAGCAAACGGCTTTGATCGGCACATTCTTACCGAGTCGCGCGATTCCCGTGCGGGTCGGCCAAATGCAACTCTACGGATTGTTGGGCCACCCTCGGGTAACCTTCGAATCTGCACCTGAAATGCATCGTGCGCCGATGGTAAGTCCCGTCCATCGCTCCGACCGTTCAAGCAGTCGCGAGCAGCCGCGCCGTCCGCTGCTGCCGTGTCAGGATACCGCGCAGATGGGCGACGGCGCCTTCCTGCATGCCGCGCAGCGCCTGTGGATCGGTTTCTCCGTCGCGTCTCATCGAGACGTAGAACTCGAATCCCTCCGGCTCCGTCCCAGCGATCCGGTTCAGAACGAACGGAAACAGACCGAGCCGCGAGGCCGCCTCGACGACGTCGAGGAAGGAGAGGGGCGTGAAGACCCAGCAATGGCAATCCTGATAGCGGCCCGAAGCGAGGGCCTCGCTCGCCTGCCGATGAGCCAGCGCCAGGGCGGCCTCGCCGCACAGCCGCGGTGCCCTCGCCGGATCGTCACCGGCCCAGATCTCGCCGGGGCCGATGGCCAGCGTCTCGTAGGTATGAGCGAAGATCTGGCGCGGACTTGGCCGGACGTAGTCCAGCAGATCCGCCTCGACCAGTTCCGCGATGGTGGACGCGGTCCGGCCGGCATCGAACATGAAGCGCCGGTCGGGAAGCGAGAGGTTGAGGACGCCGCCCGGCCGCAGGATGGCATGGATGCCGCGACACCATCCGAGCAGGTTCGGTACGTATTGCGCGACCTGCGCGGCGATGGCGAAGTCGAGCCCGTCCTGCCCGATCGACTCCGCCAGCGAGCCTGTGCCGGTCCAGGCATGATCGATCGGAACCGCTCCGGACAAGCCAGCCTGAGCATCGTGGGCATGATCGACATAGGCCACGCGGATGCCCTCGGGCAGGGGCGTCGGGTTGTTCGCCGGGCCGAATTCCAGCCCTTTCGCCTCGGGAAGCGGAACATCGTGCGTGAGGCGTGCGAGGCGCCGGTCGGTCGCTCGCCGATCCAGGAAGGCATCCAGCGACAGGGTACCGGAATGCATGCCGCGGATGCCTCGTCTCTTGGGCGATAGAAGGCTCGAGATTAACCCTCCGGCTTGGCCGCGTGCAATCGTCGGTGCGGGCTTTAGCGGGGACAGGGCAGGGGGCACTGACGGCGACCGGACAGCCAAACGCCCGCATCGGCGGGAGCGATGGCATCGCGGCCGAACCGGTCGCTGTCGGAGAACCGGACCGAGAGCGGGGCACGGACCACGACAGGCGGGCGCCGAGGCACTCGGTCGAGCGCGCGGCTCAAATGTAGGTCGAGGCGAGAGCTGGCGAGCCTTCGAGCGCGTGGGCGAGCATTTCAAGCCCGTGCGTGATTTGCTGCCGGGTCGAGGGGCCGCCGAGGCAGAGGCGCACCGCCTCCGGCGGCGTCCCGGCCACGCAGAACGGGTCGCTGCCGACCACACCGAGCCCCGCCGAACGGCCCTGGCTGGCGAAGGCGGAGCGCGTCCATCCCTCCGGCAAGGTGATCCAGACATGGAAGCCGTTCGGATCGGCGGTGTAGCTCGCCGCCGGCAGAAGCGAGGCCGCGATGCGCTGGCGCGCGCTCGATTCCTGACGGACGAAGTCCACGATGGCGTCTGCGGTGCCGTCCATGATCCAGCGCGTCGCCAGCGCCGTCGAAATCGGCGACGCCATGACGGTCGCCGCTCGCAGCGCGCCGCCGAGGGGGAGGGCCGACCGGGCACTCGGCGCGACCAGAAACGCGAGGCGAAGGCCCGCGCCGAGGCATTTGGCGAGGCCCGCGACGTAATAGGTGATCTCGGGCGCGAGTTCGGCGAAGCTCTGGGGCGGAGCCGGACAGATGTGGGCGTAGGCGTCGTCCTCGATGATCGTGACGGCATACCGACGCGCCACGGCGATGATCGCCTCGCGCCGCGCCCGGGGCAGGGTCGCGGTGGTCGGGTTCTGCAGGAGCGGATTCAGGTAGATGGCCTTCGGGGTCACCTTCGTGCAGACGGCCGCGAAAGCGTCCGGATCCACCCCGTGGCGGTCCATCGGAAGATCCACCAGACGAAGGCCGAGATGCGCCGCGAGCGCGCGGATGCCCGGATAGGTGATCCGCTCGGCGCAGATCGTGTCGCCGGGCCGGGCGATCTGACCCAGAACGCCGACGAGCGCGCTATGAGTGCCGGGACAGATCAGCAGGCGCTCCTGCGCCGCATCGATCCCTCGGCCCTTCAGCCAGCGCAGTGCAGCCCGCTTGTCCTCCTCCGTTCCGCCGAAACCCTGATAGCGGAGCAGGTTGCCGAGATCGCCCGACAGTTCCGCGAAGGTTGCCTGCATGCGTGCCCGCAGCGCCGGTGCATCGGGCTCCGGCGGCAGGTTCATCGTGAAATCGACCGGCCCAACCCGCGGCGCGGCACCATTCGTACGAGCCGCTTGGGCCGGATCAACCACGAAGGTGCCCTGGCCGACGCGGCCCTCGATCAGGCCGCGCTTATGCGCCTCGACATAGCCGCGGGACACGGTCGTGAAGTTCAAGTTGAGCGTTTCCGCGAGCGCGCGCTGGGTCGGAAGCCGTGTACCCGGCGTCAAACGCCCGGTTCGGATGTCTTCGGTCAGGGCGTCCGCGATGGCGAGGTAATGCGGCTTTCCCCAGAGCTTCAGGTCAAGGGTCCAGCGTGCCGGGCCGCCGACCTGAGAGCATGCTCGTCCATCTCGATCAGCCGCCGTCATACGCCCCGCGCTCGCACCGTCTCGATACGATCAATCTTGATTGTATGGCCTGCAATCGCCGTTCCGCTCCAGCGGCCTTCAATGACCCAATGGTTGATCCATACAATGCTGTCAATTGGTGATCATCCTTTGCGGCAACTATGCAAAAAAACCATGCATCGAGTGCTGCTCAAGCGAGCTGTCTCGAAGCACAATTGTCAATAAACGCAGGAAATTGGTCGCATTATTGTATGCACCCACAAGGGACCGATTGATCGGTTCATTGCCGTGCTCGGCTGGCATGCCGCTTGCCAAGATGACCAGGCGATCGTTCGCAGCTCCGCCTGCCGCGGTCCCATCCTTCAAGGAGCGAGAGCCATGCCTGCCGTGAACCGCGAACCCCACAAGAAGGGCGACTTCCTGGTCGATTACGAGGAGAAGGTCTTCGAGGACGTGAAGGCGGAGCCGGGCCAGAAGGCGCTCGTGACCTTCCACACCGTGGCGTTCGAGGGTTCGATCGGCCTCGTCAATCTGCTCCAGGCCACTCGCCTGCAGCGTAAGGGCTTCGAGACCTCGATCCTGCTCTACGGCCCCGGTATCACGCTCGGCGTTCAGCGCGGCTTCCCGCGCCTCGGCGACGAGGCTTTTCCCGGCCACCTGAACTTCAACAATCAGCTCGAGAAATTCATGGCCGAGGGCGGCAAAGTCTACGCCTGCCGCTTTTCGACCCAGGCTCTGTACGGCCATGGCGAGGCCGCCTTCATCGAGGGCATCCGCATGATCAACCCTCTCGACGTGCTCGACTGCATCCTCCTGCACAAGCGCGACAACGCGGTGATCATCGACACCTGGACCGTCTGACGCCCGCCTATCGCATCCGGCGGCCGCCCGGAGCGGCCGCCGATCCAGCCGGAGGGAGTGCCATGTCAGACAGCCGGATCGTGCGGGCTGCAGCCGTCCAGATCGCGCCGGACCTCGAGCGACCGGACGGTACCCTCGAGCGCGTGCTCAACGCCGTGGACGAAGCCGCCGCCAAGGGCGCCCGCTTCATGGTCTTTCCCGAGACCTTCGTACCCTACTATCCCTACTTCTCCTTCGTCCTGCCGCCCGCCCTGCAGGGCGGGGAGCACCTCAAGCTCTACGAGCGCGCCGTCGCGGTCCCGGGGCCAGTGACGCAGGCGGTCGGGGCGGCCGCGCGCCGCCACGGCGCGGTCATCGTGCTCGGCGTGAACGAGCGAGACCACGGCTCGCTCTACAACACGCAACTGATCTTCGACGCCGACGGCAGCCTGAAGCTCAAGCGCCGCAAGATCACGCCGACCTACCACGAGCGCATGATCTGGGGGCAGGGTGACGGCGCGGGCCTCGACGTGGTCGAGACCGCAGTGGGCCGGGTCGGCGCGCTCGCCTGCTGGGAGCACTACAACCCGCTCGCCCGCTACGCCCTGATGGCGCGCCACGAGGAGATCCACGCCGCCCAGTTCCCAGGGTCGCTCGTGGGCCAGATCTTCGCCGACCAGATGGAGGTGACGATCCGCCACCACGCCCTGGAGGCGGCCTGCTTCGTCGTCAACGCCACCGGCTGGCTGACCGACACGCAGGTGGCGGAGGTCTGCCCCGAGGAGCGCCTGCGCGGTGCCTGCCGCGGCGGCAACTGCACCGCCATCGTCTCGCCCGAGGGCAAGCACCTCGTCGAACCGCTGAAGGAGGGCGAGGGGATCCTGATCGCCGACATGGACCTCGCGCTCGTGACCAAGCGCAAGCGGATGATGGATTCGGTCGGCCACTACGCCCGCCCCGAACTTCTCAGCCTCCTCCACGACGATCGTCCGGCCCCGTTCGTGCACCGGCCGATCCGTTCCCAGACCGACATCCGGAGCCTCGACCATGAGCAGCACTCCGCTTCCGACGAGCCTTCCCTCACCGGCGGCCATGGCGGGCTTGGTCGGGATGCCGACGGAGCGCCTGATCAACGCGTTGCAATCCTACGGCGTTAGGCTTGCTGACAGCCGCGCGGGTGCTCCGAGCCGCCGCGGCGGCGCCGGACCGTCGGACCACAAGGCCATGATCATCGCGGGCCGGACCGTGATGGTCCCGGTCCATACGGAGAGCGCCTTCGACTCGCCCTTCCTCGTGCGCCGTCCGGATGCCGACGGAGTCGCGGTGATCGAGCACGAGGGCGTGGTGATCGGGCGCGCCACCTTCCCCGGGAAGCCCCGCTTCTATTCCCTCTCGACCTTCGACGGCGTGCCCTATTCCAAGATCGCCGTCCTGCACGGACGGGACGTGCTCGCCACCACCGTGCTGCAGACCTGCATCCGCTACGCGAGCCGAGCCAAGACCTGCCAGTTCTGTTCCATCGGCCAGTCACTGGCCGCCGGCCGCACCGTCGCGCACAAGACACCGGAGCAGCTGGCCGAGGTCGCCCGCGCCGCTGTCCTGCTCGACGGTGTCCGGCACATGGTGATGACCACCGGCACGCCGAACGCCACCGATCGCGGTGCGGCCGTTCTGTGCGAGAGCGCCTTCGCCGTGAAGGCTGCCGTCGACCTGCCGATCCAGGCGCAGTGCGAGCCGCCGGACGACGACCGCTGGTTCGAGCGGATGAAGCAGTCGGGCATCGACGCCCTCGGCATGCACCTGGAGGCCGTGACCCCGGAGGTTCGTGCCCGCATCATGCCGGGCAAGGCGAGCGTGCCGCTGGAGCGGTACTACGCCGCGTTCGAGGCTGCGGTCCCGGTCTTCGGCCGGGGGCAGGTCTCGACCTACATCCTCGCCGGCCTCGGTGACGCGCCCGCCGCCGTTCTGGAGATGGCTGAGCGCCTGATCGGGATGGGCGTCTATCCCTTCGTGGTGCCCTTCGTGCCGATTTCGGGCACGCCGCTGGAAAGCCACCCGGCACCCGATCCGGATTTCATGCACGCGATCCTGCGGCCGCTTGCGCAGATGCTGTCCGGGGCCGGCCTGCGCTCGGCCGATATGAAGGCCGGCTGCGGACGCTGCGGCGCCTGCTCGGCGCTCTCCACCTACGAGGGCGCGGAGGCGGCGGCATGATGTTCGAACCCGTGCCGCCGTATCGGCCGAGCCACTTCAAGGTGAAATTCGCGGTTGCGCCCTGGGAGCGTCGGGCCTGCTCGGCCCTGCGCCGCCAGGTCTTCTGCAAGGAGCAGAGTCTCTTCGCGGACGACGACCGGGACGCCATCGACGCGCACGCCATTCCGATTTGCGCCCTCTCGACTCTCGGAGGCGACGCGGACGCCGTCGTCGGCACCGTGCGCATCCACGCGGTCGCCGAGCGTCCCGGCGAATGGTGGGGCTCGCGCCTCGCCGTCGCCCGCCCGTTCCGCGGGACCGCCGCGCTCGGCGCCGGGCTGATACAGGTCGCGGTCTCGTCTGCCCACGCCCGCGGCTGCACGCGCTTCATGGCTCACGTGCAGGAGCAGAACGTTGCGCTGTTCCAGGCGCTGCACTGGACGAGCCTCGGCGCGGTCGCGCTGCACGGACGTCCGCATCATCTGATGCAGGCGGACCTCGCCGCCTATCCGCCGATGCACGACCCCGAGCACGGGCTCCTCACCTTCCGCAGGGCCGCGTGATGACCGCGGGGTTTGATCTCCAGGCCCTGGCCCGACAGATCCGGGACGCGCGCGGTCTCGCCCACAAGCGCGACATCGACGCCGTGGTGACGCGGCTCGGTCTCAACGCCCGGAACGCCCGGGTTCCGGTCGGCGACGACTGCGCCGCCATTCCCGACGGGGACGGCCATCTGCTTCTCGCCATCGAGGGCTTCCTCGACAGCTTCGTCGCCGCCGACCCATACTTCGCCGGTTATTGCGGCATCATGGTCAACCTTAGCGACGTGGCCGCCATGGGCGGGCGCCCGCTCGCCGTCGTCGACGCCCTGTGGAGCCGCGATGACGCGGCCGCGGACCCGGTCCTTGCCGGTCTGGCCGATGCCGCCGCCCTCTACGGCGTGCCCATCGTCGGTGGCCACACGAACACCCGCGCCGGCGCCGGCAACCTCGCGGTGGCGATGCTCGGGCGAGCGGGTCCGCGACTCCTGACGAGCTTCGACGCGGCGCCGGGCGACGACCTCGTCGCCGCCATCGACCTGCGCGGTCGCTTCCGCGAGCCGCACCCGTACTGGGACGCCTCGACCGGCAGCCCCGGCGAGCGCCTGCGCGGCGACCTTGAGGTGCTGCCGGCGCTCGCCGAGGCGGGGCTCGCCCGCGCCGCCAAGGACATCAGCATGGCCGGCGTCGTCGGCACGGCACTGATGCTGCTCGAATGCTCACAAGTCGGCGGCGTCATCGATCTCGACGCGATCCCGCGCCCCGAAGGTGTTCCGCTGCCGCGCTGGCTCCCGGCCTTTCCGAGCTTCGGCTTTCTTCTCAGCGTTCGACCCGACGGCACACCGGCCGTTCTCGCCCGCTTCGCGGAGCGCGGCGTCGCCGCCGCCAAGATCGGCACGCTCGATACGAGCCGGGTCGCGCGGGTGCGCGATGCCGCCGGCGAACAGGCCGTGGTCTGGGATTTCTGGGCGAGCCCGCTGATCGGCTGCGGCCGGGACGAGTATGCGGGGATCGCACCGTGAGCGGCCTGCGTATCGCGATCCTGACCCATTCCACCAATCCGCGCGGGGGCGTCGCCCACAGCCTCGCGCTCGCCGAGGCTTTGTGCCGGCTCGGTCATGAAGCGGTGGTCCATGCGCCCGATCCCGCTGGCCGCGGCTTCTTCCGGGACGCGGCCTGCCCCACCGTTCCGGTGGCTGCCAAGGCGGTGAACGGCGGCACAGTCGAGCTCGTGCGATCCCGCATCAACGACTACCTGCGCCACTTTGCGACGCCGGCCGCGTGCGACTTCGACGTCTTCCACGCCCATGACGGGATCGGAGGCAACGCGCTCGCAACCTTGAAGCACCGCCGTCTGGTCCCGGGCTTCGCGCGCACGGTCCACCACGTCGATAGCTTCTCCGATCCCGTTCTGGCCGATTGGCAGGACCGCTCGATCCGCGAGGCCGCCCGCCTGCTCTGCGTCAGCCGGACTTGGGCGGAGTGGATCAAGGCTGATCTCGGCGTCGAGGCGGATGTCGTCGGAAACGGTGTCGACCTCTCGGTCTACCGATGCGCGCCCTCCGAAACGGACGCGGCCGTCCGCGATCGCTGGGGTCTTGGTCCAGGGCCTGTGATCCTCAGCGTCGGCGGGTTCGAGCAACGCAAGAACACCGACGGAATCGTCGCGGCCTTCGCGCGCCTGCGTCAGCGTCACCCGCAAGCACAGCTCGTCGTCGCGGGCGGCGCCTCACTGCTCGATCACGCCTCCTACCGTGCCCGCTGCCACGCGGCCCTAGCGGCCGCCGGGCTCGCGATCGGTCCCGGGCTGGCCGTCATCGAGACAGGGCCGGTGCCACAAGCCGACATGCCGGCGCTGTATCGGCTCGCGCACATCCTGGCGTTCCCCTCCTGGACGGAAGGTTTCGGTCTTTGCGTGCTCGAAGCGATGGCCTGCGGCACGCCCGCCCTCGTTTCGAACCGCCCGCCTTTCACCGAGTACCTGTCCGCGACGGAGGCCCTGTTCGTCGATCCCGCGGACCCGGACGACCTCGCCGAGGCCATGGCGTCGGCCCTTCGGCCGGCAAACCGCGCCCGCCTGAGGGCGGCCGGACTGAAGCGGGCCGCTGACCATTCCTGGCGTGCCTGCGCCGAGCGTCATCTCGAAGCCTACGCGGCCTGCGCCCGTGTTCGACAGGAGCCGATTCATGCCTGAGATGCGCTTCCACGTCCGCTGGCCCGACGGCCGGCGCGAGGCCTGCTACTCGCCCTCCCTCGTCGTGAGGGACTACCTGACACCGGGCGAGAGCTACACGGTGGACGATTTCGTCGAGAAGACCCGTGCGGCCCTCACCATCGCGAGCGAGCGTGTCCGCGAAAAGTACGGGTTCGCCTGCTCCTCCGCCATCGACCAGCTCGCGCGCATCGAGGCGGCGGCGAAACGGCAGTCCCCGGACGGCCGGGTGACGGTCGAGAGCTTCGAGCCCTGAGCCGGCCTGTCCCGCCGTCACGGACCAAGACAGCACTCACCCCGTCGTCACGGAGCCCGCGCCATGACCGCCATGCCCAGTCACGTCCCGGTCGTCATCGTCGGAGGCGGCCAAGCCGGTCTCTCTGTCAGCTATCACCTCAAGCAGCGCGGCATCGAGCACCTCGTCTTCGAACGGGAGACCGCCGCGCACACGTGGTCGACGCAGCGCTGGGACACGTTCTGCCTCGTCACGCCGAACTGGCAATGCGATCTTCCCGGTCACCCCTACGACGGACCCGACCCGGACGGGTTCATGAAGAAGGACGAGATCGTCGCTTATCTGAAGGCCTTCGTCGCCAAGGTGAAGCCGCCGATCCGTGAGGGCGTCGCGGTGACGCGCGTGGAGCGACGCGAGGACGGCCTCTTCTCGGTACGGACCTCGGAGGGCGATTACACCGCCAACGAAGTCGTGGTCGCGTCCGGCGGCTATCAGGTCCCGATTGTCCCGCGCATGGCCGAGAAGCTGCCCGGCTCAATCATGCAGATGCACTCCAACCAGTACCGCAATCCGGCGCAGCTCCCGCAGGGCGAGGTACTGGTCGTCGGCTCGGGCCAGTCCGGCGCCCAGATCGCCGAGGATCTGCATCTGGCCGGCCGCAGGGTGCATCTGGCGGTTGGCGACGCGCCGCGCTGCGCCCGCTTCTATCGCGGCCGCGACGTCGTCGCCTGGCTCGCCGACATGGGCTACTACGACATGACGGTCGACCATCATCCCTTGCGCGACGGCGTGCGTGACAACACCAACCACTACGTGACCGGCCGCGACGGCGGGCGCGACATCGACCTGCGCCGCTTCGCCCTGGAGGGTATGAAGCTCTACGGCCTGATGGAGGACTATTCGGACGGCGAACTGCGCTTTCGCGACGACCTCAAGCACTCCCTCGACCAAGCGGACCGGACCTACAACGGCATCAACGCCGCCATCGACCGCTACATCGCGGAGAACGGCATCGAAGCGCCTGCGCAGGCGCGTTACGCCCCTGTCTGGGAACCGGCCGAGCCGGTCACCAGCCTTGTCCTTGAGCAGTCCGGCATCACCAGCATCGTCTGGTGCATCGGCTTCTCGCCGGATTTCCGTTGGCTCGACGCGTCGGTGTTCAACGGGGCGGGCAGCCCCAAGCACAAGCGCGGCGTGACGAGCGAGGCCGGCGTCTACTTCATTGGCCTGCCCTGGCTCAACACCTGGGGCTCGGGCCGCTTCGGTGCGGTGGGCCGCGACGCGGAATACGTCGTGCAGAGGATTCAGAAGCGCCTCGCCACCCAGCGGACCGCATTCAAGTACGCGGTTTGAAACGGTTCTCATCCGGTCGGGGCGGAGACGGTTCGCCCGCTCTGCCAGATCCGACAGCGGGGCTTCGATCCCCTGCAGAAGGGGCCGCCGGCGATCGACAAAATGTAATTCGAGAGGTCGGGTCGGCCATTCTCAGTCCCGATTGCTGTTCTTTTTCGAAACGATGAATTTCTTTCGTTTCTGTTTTCGCCCGCTTGCATCCGGACCATAAGACTCTCCAGCGGCGCACGATATGGTGGCGTCGTTGCACACTGTGGCGGAGGCGGTTCGTGATCCGCGCCGCCGTCGGTCCCCGAAGTTGGAGGGAGGAGAGCGATGAGCTGGCACAGTGCGGATGACCCGATTCCCGGCGACCATTTCAGCTGCGATGCGATCCAGACCCTGATCGTGCCCCGCTCCCGCGATCTCGGCTCCTTCGCCGTGCGCCGCGCACTTCCCTCGGCCGAGTGCCGAATGGTGGGGCCGTTCATCTTCTTCGATCAGATGGGTCCCTCCGAGTTTCTGCTCGGCCAGGGCATGGATGTCCGCCCGCACCCCCATATCGGCCTGTCGACCGTCACCTACCTGTTCGACGGCGAGATCATGCACCGCGACAGCCTCGGGACGGAGCTTCCGATCCGGCCGGGCGAGCTCAACTGGATGACGGCGGGTCGCGGCATCACCCACTCGGAGCGCACCGCCCCGACCCTCCGGCAGACCGGCTCACGGCTGTTCGGCATCCAGAGCTGGGTCGCCCTCTCGGCCCGCGACGAGGAGAACGCGCCGGCCTTCGAGCATTACGAGGCCGACGCGCTTCCGGTCCTGACGGGGGAAGGTAAGACCGTCCGGCTGATCGCGGGCGAAGCGTTCGGGGCGCGCTCGCCGGTTCGGACATCGAGCCCGATGGTCTATGCCGACGTGATGCTGGAGGCGGGCTCCGTCCTGCCGCTCGATCCGACCTACGACGAGCGCGCAATCTACACCGTCGCAGGCGCAATCGAGATTGCCGGCGACGGTTTCGGTCCCGGCCAACTCCTGGTGTTCCGGCCGGGCGACCGCATCAGCATCCGTGCGACGGAAACCGCCCGGTTCATGGTTCTGGGCGGCGAGCCGATGGACGGCCCGCGTCACCTGTGGTGGAACTTCGTGTCGTCGAGGCCCGAGCGGATCGCGCAGGCCAAGGAGGACTGGCGCCAGGGCCGCTTCGATACGGTGCCCGACGACGCCGAGTTCATCCCTTTGCCGGAAGAGCCTCAGCCCGTCCGCTATCCCTGATACGAAGGCGCGCGGGTCGTCTTCAGCCCGTGCAGCCGCCGACCGTCGCCTTCGAGCGTGATCGAGGGCGCCGCCATCCGAAAGTTCGAAAGAGGCTCGTCACATCATGGCTGTCGAAGCGTCCGGTGCCGCGAGCGAGCTCGTTCAGGTCGTCGCCCTTCTCGCCGCCGGCGTCGTCGCCGTTCCCCTGTTCAAGCGGCTCGGGCTCGGCTCGGTCCTCGGCTACCTCGTCGCCGGGCTCGCGATCGGCCCGTTCGGGTTGGGGCTGTTCACCGACGCCCACGCAATCCTCCACGTAGCCGAACTCGGCGTCGTCATGTTCCTCTTCATCATCGGACTGGAGATGGAGCCCTCGCGGCTCTGGGGGATGCGGCGCGAGATCTTCGGTCTCGGCCTCGCCCAGGTCGGCGCCTGCATCGGCGCCCTGACGCTCGTCGGCGTCGCCATGGGATTCCCGGTCGTGGTCTCCTTCGTGGCAGGCACCGGCTTCGTCCTGACCTCGACCGCCATCGTCATGCAGCTCCTTGAGGAGCGGGGCGCCCTCTCGACCCCGAAGGGCCAAAGGATCGTCGCGATCTTGCTCCTTGAGGATCTCGCGATCGTGCCGCTGCTGGCCGCCGTCGCCCTTCTGGCGCCGGGTGGCGCCGAGACCAGCGGAACGGACCGAGCCGTGGCGATCCTGATCGCGCTGCTCTCCGTCGCCGCGCTGGTGGCCGCGGGCCGCTGGCTGCTCAACCCGCTGTTCCGCCTTCTCGCCGCGGCCAAGGCGCGGGAGGTGATGACCGCGGCAGCCCTGCTCGTCGTGCTCGGCTCGGCGCTGGCGATGCAGCTCGGCGGCCTCTCCATGGCGATGGGCGCCTTCCTGGCCGGTGTGCTGCTCTCGGAATCGAGCTTCCGCCACCAGCTGGAAGCCGATGTCGAGCCGTTCCGCGGTATCCTGCTTGGCCTGTTCTTCCTCGGCGTCGGGATGTCCCTCGACCTTGCGGTGATCGCCGCGAACTGGGGTCTGATCCTCCTGAGCGTGGCCGCCTACATGGCGGTCAAAAGCCTCGTCATCTACGCAATCGCTCGACTTCTGCGGGCCGCGCATGCCGAGGCGCTGGAGCGCACGGCTCTGATGGCGCAGGGCGGCGAGTTCGCCTTCGTCCTCTACGCGGCGGCCGCGGGCGCGGGCATCATCGACGGCACGACCAACGCGGTCCTGACCGCCACCATCATCCTGTCGATGGCGATCACGCCGCTCACCGTCATCGCCTTCGACCGCTTCGGGCCGAAGGCGTCCGCCTCCACGGATGGCGTCGAGGCCCCGGAGGATCTCGTCGGCAGCGCCCTGATCATCGGCTTCGGGCGCTTCGGGCAGATCGTCAGCCAGCCGCTGATCTCGCGCGGTTGCTCGGTCTCGATCATCGATACGAACGCCGACAACATCCGCCTCGCGGAAGGGTTCGGCTTCAAGGTCTATTACGGCGACGGTGCCCGGCTCGACATTCTGCGGGCAGCCGGCGCCGCCACCGCACGGGCGATCCTGATCTGCGTCGACGACCGCACGATGGCCAACCGCATCGCCGAACTGGCGAAGGCGGAGTTTCCGCTGGTCCCGGTCCTCGCCCGCGCCCGCGATCGCGAACACGCGGTCGAGCTGATCGAGGCCGGTGTCGCCTACCAGTTGCGCGAGACGCTCGAATCCGCCTTTGCCTTCGGTGAGCAGGCGCTGGTGACGATCGGTGCCGAGCCGGAGGCGGCGATGGACATCATGGCCGAGGTTCGGCGGCGCGACGCGGAGCGTCTGGATCTCCAGGTCGTCGGCGGGATCTATGCGGGTCGCGAGCTGATCCGGGGCAACGCCGGACAGCCGGCCCACGGGCACGGCTGAGCGCCCGGGGAGGGAAGCGCGGGAAAGGAGGCTCGAGAGCGAACCATGGCCATCCATCTCGGCCTTGCCGGCCTCGCCGGCCTTCTCTCCGTGCTGTCCCCCTGCGTGCTGCCGCTGCTGCCGCTGGTGCTCGGCGCCGCCGCCACGGAGCACCGGCTCGGACCGTTGGCCCTGGCGGCCGGCCTCGCGCTCTCGTTCGTCGCAGTGGGCCTGTTCGTGGCGACGATCGGTTTCGCCATCGGCCTCGACGGCGACCTGTTCCGCAAGATCGCGGCGGCGCTTCTTCTGGCGCTCGGCCTCGTTCTGATCGTCCCGGCGGCGCAGACGCGGCTCGCGACCGCGGGTGGTCCGGTGAGCGACTGGGCGGAGCGGCGGTACGGTGGCTTCTCGACCGCCGGTCTGACGGGTCAGTTCGCCGTCGGTCTCCTGTTGGGCGCCGTCTGGAGTCCCTGCGTGGGTCCGACCCTCGGGGCCGCCTCGCTCCTGGCGGCTCAAGGTCGCGATCTCGGCAGCGTCGCGCTCACCATGCTGATGTTCGGAATCGGGGCGGCCCTCCCGCTCGTGGCGCTCGGAATGCTGTCGCGCGAGATCCTGATGCGCTGGCGCGAGCGGATGCTCGGTGTCGGCCGAGGACTCAAGGCGGCTCTCGGCGTCGTCCTTATCGTCACGAGCGGACTGGTTCTGTCGGGCACCGACCGGGCGCTGGAAACCTTGCTGGTGAATGCCTCGCCGGACTGGCTCACGGCGCTTACGACGCGCTTTTGATCCCCCGCGAAGCGAGACCTCAGACCGCCTCCTCGGAGCCGAAGTCAGGAGGATGCCCGCTCCGCCCAGACACGGTCGAGACGGGCGCCCCGGTAAGCGTCGGGGATGGAGAGCGCCCAGACGAAGAAGCCGCCCGCGTGGCGCCCGACGAGGCTTGCATCGGGCGCGGCGAACCGGGCGGTGAGCCATCCGCCGAGAAGAGCGAAGAGAGCGAAGCCGAGTCCCCGTGCCGCGCGGCCCGTCCAAACGTGACCCATTCCCGGCAACAGCATCGCCACGAGCAGGACGCGGGTGGGATCAGGCGGCGCACGCATGGCGAGTCTCCGAGGAGGGGTCGGACAGGGTCCGAGCGAGGTCGAGGCCGTCGCGCAGGGTGTCGGCGAGTTGGTCCGATTCGAGGCGCGACAGCGGAAAGCGGCTGCCCCGCAGGAGCAGGTAGGCGCCTCGTGCGCCTTGGCTCGCCTGCACCGTCAGACGCAGGCCGTCGGGCGTCACCAAGACCTCCTTAACCCTCGGATCGGCCAGGACGCGGCTCAGAACGGGCGTCAGGCAGGCGAGGGGAATGTCCGCTCCAGCCGTTCCGCGCACAAGCGTATCCGCCGGCCACGCCGCGGGCACGGGGAGGCGGAGCGGAAGTTGATCGGGTGCGTAAAATTCCGCGCCGGCTGGACGGCGCAGGACATCGAGGACCGCCTCGGTCTCGAGCGGCATCCGAAGGGTGACACGGAGCCAGAGCTGCGGCAGCCGTCGGTGGACCAGGGTGTCCGGAACGAGGCGGACGTCGACGACCGCCGGACCGACGCGGCCGCGCAACGTCGCGAAGCCGGCCCGGTCGCGGCCGAGGCGCGGCTCCGAGAGGGGTCCGGTGCAGTCGTCGAGGAGGCCGGCTCGCCAAGCTGCCTCCCTCTGGTGCTGGCGCACGCAGAACGCGGCGCTGCACAGGAGGATCAGCAGGGTCAGCCCGGCGAACAACGGCGTCACTCAGTAACCGCGGGGCTTCGGCCAGGGCATCGTGAATTGGTCGCCGCGGCGGACATACTTGTAGCGGTGCAGGACGAACCAAGCAGAAGCGGTGATGTAGAAGGCCATCATCGCGAGGAGCTGCGTGCCGTAGCCGAGGAAGACCGCCAGATAGGTGACCACGCACAGGACGAGCAACAGCACGGCCGGCAGCGGGTGGAGCGGATGCACGTAGCCGCGCTGGATCGACCCGAGCGGCCACTTGCGGCGGAACAGCACGATCGACAGCGCCATCAGCGTGTAGCCGAGCAGTCCCGACAGGATCGAGAAGGTGATGGTCTGGTCGAGCGGGGTCGAGACCGCGAACAGGATCGCGATCGGCACGAAGAAGACGATGGCGCGGTAGGGCGTGCGATAGGTCGGATGAACGGCGCCGAACCAGACCGGCATGTAGCGGTCCCGGCCCATGGCGAACCACGCCCGCGAGGCGTCGTTGATGCAGCCATTGGCCGAAGCGACCGTGGCGAACAGCGTGCCGAGGAACAGGAACAGCTCCAGCCAGCGGCTGCCCGTGAGCCGGGCCGCGTCGTAGAGCGGTGTCACCGCCTGACCGAGATATTCCCAAGGCATCAGGCCGGAGCAGACGTACCACGTTAGCGTGGCGGCAATCAGCAGGGTCATCATGCCGGTCATGGTCCCGAGCGGCAGGGCGCGGGCGGGCGAGCGGACTTCCTCGGCGGCCTGGGTCGTGCCCTCGATGCCGAGATAGAACCACAGGCCGAAATGCATCGCCGCGAGGATGCCGAGCGAGCCGTAGGGCAGGGCGCCCAGCAGCGCCTCGTGCTGCAGCACCGCACCGGGCGCCCAGGGCTGGGTCGCGACGAACAGCACGACGATCGCGGCGAACGCGGCGGCGGTGATGACGAGATTGAGGGTCAGCGTGGCGAGCACGCCGCGGTAATTGAGGAAGGCGAGCGCCACCACGGTGAGCACCATGAAGGCCCGCTTGTCGATCGCGCCTTCGAGCCCGAGGCTCTGGGCGAAGGCCTCGATCAGGTCGCCCGTCACGATGGCGTTCGACACCTCCAGCATCGTGTAGGCCATGACGAGATAGAGGCCGACATTGAAGGCTGCCAGCGGCCCGATGATGTGCTTGGCCTGGGCGTACTGGCCGCCGGCCGCGGCGACCGTCGAGGTGATCTCGGAATCGATCATCGCGACGCAGGTGTAGAGGATCCCGGCGAGCCAGCACGCAGCGAGCGCCGCAACCGCGCCGCCCTTTCCGACCGCGAAGTTCCAGCCCATGAACTCGCCCACGAGGACGATGCCGACGCCGAGCGCCCAGACATGCCCCGGACCCAGGACGCGCAGCAGCGCGACTCTTCGATTTGCGGCTGGCGCCTGCGCGGCGGCGGGGATCGCCCCGCCGGCCGGAGGAGCGGAGACGCGCTCTGCCATCGGTTGGACCGTCGTCATCACGACCTCGCTGCCGTCTCACCGACCTCGGAATCGACGATCTCGCCCTCCTCGGACGAGAGCAGGTAGCTCTCGTCGTAGGTTCGGTTGGTGCGCAGGAGGTCGAAACCCATCCAGAGGGCGAGAGCGGTCGCGGCCGCCCAGGCGCCCCAGTTCATCACGGACACCATGATGTGTTCCCCCGATCTGCAGGAAGGTTCGGCAGACGACCTCGGCAGCAGGGAAGGCGGATCGAGCGGCGGACCGTTCGAGTTCAGGCCTTCGGCGCGCCGTCGAAACGCTCGGCGATGACCTCGCGGTACTCTCGATCCGAGTAGCGAAACATGAAGATGAAATAGCCGACGATGATCGCGGCGGTGAGCGCCACGAGGCTCCAGTTGAAGGCGTAGTCGAAGCGGGTGCCGATGATCCCCGCCGCCTTCTCCGGCGTGAAGCCGAGCTTTTCCCACTGCCCGGCCATGGTGGGGTTCTGACCGAGGGACTCCCAAGTCGGGTTCGAAGCGGCCGTCGTGCTCGTGCCGCCACCGGCGAGCTTGAGCCACAGAGGCAGGTAGAGGGTGATGAAGACGAGAACCAGCATCAGCACGGCGTCGACGATCTGTCCGACGACGGATTGAACCGGCGGCTCGTAGGGCGTGCGGCCGGCCATGTCAGGCCTCCCCCGCCCGGCGCATCTCCCGCAGGCGATCGAGGTAGTACAGGTCGGTTCCGTAGATCGCGTCGCGATCCTCGCGATAATGCCGGATCATCGCCGCGATCGCCGCTGTGTTGAGCAGGACGACACAGGCTCCGACCCCCAATACGAGGTAGGTGATCCCGCACGTGTCGCAGGCCTGCCGCATGGTCCAGAACGTGAAGGCGTAGACGAACCAGACCGTGCCGACGGCGAAGATGGCAGCCGCTCGATCTCGACCGAACATGGCTGCGACGCGCGCATCCTGCATGGCACATCTCCTCCCGGAGGATCGTTCTTGCAAGGAATTCTGGCTTCCTTCAGAGAAATATCCTGCCGTTTCGGACGTGCGTCAAGCCAGATTCGCTGCCGCACTGCACCATATTGCCGAAGGCTTGCGCAGATTGTGCCGTGATTGAGCAGCGTATTGCCTCGGTTGTCGCCGTGAGGGAGCGGGGGGCGAGGCGGGGCGTTTCCCCCGCGCTGCCACTGCAATGGAAAGATGCATGCTCGACGCGGCGATCTACGACCGCCTCCTCGGCACCGCCGCCGCGATCTCGGAGCCGCTGCGGTCGGCCATCGCGGCGGTCGGCCTGATCGAGATCGCGCCGCCGGCTCATGCCAGCATCGCCGAGCGCCTCTTCGTCGAAGTCGTCAACCAACAACTCTCGACGAACGCAGCCCTGTCGATCTGGACACGCGTCGAGGCCGCCGCAGCCCTCCATGCGGTCGCGCCGCGCGACCTTTTCGTTCCGGGCTACGAGAGCCTGCTGCGCGATTGCGGCGTCTCGGCGAACAAGGTGCGTGCTCTGCAGGCCATCCGGGAAGCCGAGTCCGCCGGTCTTTTGAGCGCGGACTTGGCGGACCTCCCACATGCCGAGCGTTCGGCCATCCTCTGCCGCATCCGCGGCGTCGGCCCATGGACCGCCGACATGGTCGGCATCTTCCACTTCCTCGACCCCGACATCTGGCCCCTCGGCGACGTAGCCGCCGTCGGAGTCCTGCGCCGTCTCACGGGAATCGACGACACGGAGGCGGTCGCTGCGGGCTTCGCGCCGTACCGCTCGATCCTGGCCCGCTACATGTGGCGCAGCCGGGATACGGCGTCCGCCGCCGCGTGATCCGGTCAGCGGCCGGCCTCAAGGAAGGGCCGGAAATTCTCCAGCCACTCGCGCAGCCAGACCTCGGCGGCCCGCTTGGCGCCGTCCGCTTCCGGAGCATGGCCCCAGATGTCTTCCGCCAGCGGGCTCCACCACGTCCAGAGGTGGTTTGACCCATCGTATTCGACGGTCGCGACCTCGATGGCGCCGATCCGACCGGTAAAGCGCCGGAGGGGCACCTCTGAGATGCCGCCCTGAGTCCAGATGATCGCGTCGCTCGACATAGCTTCCCAACGCTGCGGCCGCGCACGCGTTCGATGACGGATCGCAGGCGAATTCGGAATGTGACGGCCGCGATGATTCACACCGCGCAGCGCCGTTGCCCCTTGACCGAAGCGAACCGATCCGGCATGCGCGCGTTGTCTGCCCATCGTCGCCGCGCGCGTGATGTGCGGCTCCACAGGAACTTCCGACCCCCATGCCCGACGACAGTAGTCGATCGACCACGCCGCCTTCGGCCAACCGCGTGATCTGCGCCTGATCGTCTGATCCGGCTCACCCGCGACCGGCCTTTGGCGGCTGGTCCGACAAGAGGTGAGCCATGACTGACTCCAACGTCATTTCCCGGCGTGCCCGCTCCCGCGCGGCGAAGTCCGGCCGCAACAGCAGCGTCGTGCTCGTCGTAGCGCTGATGATGGCCCTGGTCTTCGTACCCGTGCTGGCTCTTCACGCGGCCGCCCTCTCCGGCGCCGTGTCCGGCGACGAGACACGACCCGACGAGGTCGCCACCGCCGTCACCCACAAGAAGGTGCCGGGCTGAGCGTCACCGCGAAAACCCCTCCAACAAAAAAAGGGGGCGCCCTGGGCGCCCCCTTTTTCTTGGTCCTGCCCAAGCAGCTTCAGGCCGCGCGCACCGTGGAAAGGAAGCGCGCCACTTCGGCCCGCAGATGCTCGGATTGCCGCGACAGTTCGGAGGCGGATGCCAGAACCTGAGTCGCGGCGGCGCCGGTCTCCTCGGAGGCCTGAGCCACACCTGCGATATTGCTGGTCACCT
>Ga0233425_10004431_pt1 | contig 23601 bp, 23 predicted proteins | sample Watercolumn_Towu_2_FD_181712 | JGI IMG/M metagenome (GOLD analysis project Ga0233425, IMG submission 181712) | Freshwater microbial communities from Lake Towuti, South Sulawesi, Indonesia - Watercolumn_Towuti2014_140_MG | ecosystem: Environmental > Aquatic > Freshwater > Lake | place... | reverse complement strand
TGACGTTACCTGACGACCGCCACCGCGCCGATCACGTCCTCAGTTTGCAATCACCCCCCGGAATCGTCGCAAACGCTTGATATGACGGTGATTTCAACGATCCACTCGTCCTCGTTTGCAATTCCCGCCGCCGTGACGAGTATGAGTCGATAACGCCCTGATTGAAAAGGAGAAACAACCGGTGACGCGTCCTCATTTGCAATACCGGTCTCGGCCTGCCGCCGGTTCCGGTCTTGCTGTAGGCTGCGATTGCGGTCCGCGTAGTCGGGATGTGTCTCCCGGTAGCGTTTCCAGTAGCCTGCATTCGCGGCGGCCCAGGCCTTGTGGTGGTCCGCGTCGTTCTCTCGGTAGTGCGGATCCTCCCGGCGCTTTTGCTGCTGCCAGCGCCGGCGACGCTCCCGCTGGCACTCGGGGGCCGAGCAGTAGGTCTGGTCAGGGACCTGGGGATGGGGATGAAACAACTGGCTGCAGGCCTTGCAACGCTTCGACATGACACACTCCATACGAGGAAAACGGTATGGAACGTGCATGGGTGTGCCATTGGGGCTTGCGGTAGGTGTTGGGCACGTTGGTCTGCTGACATGCCCATACAGGTGCGCTATCGTTTTGCACATCGAGCCAGGAGTGGAACCTAGCAACAGCACCCGAGAAAACCAGAGATGGGGGCTGTTCATCAGGGATGCCAACAGACACTGATCCGCTCGATCATGTTTCAGCAACAGATTGCTGAGTGACGCCGCCAAAAGCGTTTGTTTCTTTACCTAATAGGTAAAGACATATAGAATCAGGAGCGTTTCTTGGATATCCATTTCAAGGACAAAAAAATTCGCGAACTATGTGAGAAGCGGGCCGTCGCCGAGAAAAAACTCGGGGCGGCCTGTGCACGTAAGTTACAGACTCGCCTTGATGACCTTGATGCGGCGACACGGGTGACAGACCTTGTGGCAGGCAATCCACATCCTTTGAAAGGAGATCGCCATGGGCAGTTCGCGGTGGACTTGGCTGGCGGTTGGCGGTTGGTGTTCGCGCCGAGGCACGATCCCTGTCCGACAAAGGATGACCAGTCCATCGACTGGTCGCGCGTGACCATCATCAGCATCGAATACATTGGAGACTACCATGACTGACTTGGCAGCCCCGTTCGCGCCAGACTGGGTCTCCCCACCGGGAGAGTCCATTCTGGACATCATTGAAGAGAGAGGATGGACCCAGACGGAGCTATCGCAACGACTCGGGTTCAGCCCCAAACACGTCAATCAATTGATCAAGGGGAAAGTTCCCCTGACTGAAGAAGCAGCCATCCGACTCGAGCGTGTATTGGGCAGCACCGTAGGGTTCTGGCTGGCGCGAGAGGCCCGATACCGGGAACGTTGTGCCCGCCTGGAAGCTGCAGAAAAACATGCTGGTTGGACGGACTGGCTGGGTGCGCTGCCGATCAGGGAAATGATGGCCGCCGGTGGTATTGCCAAGCGCCGTGTGGATGCCAACTCCAAACCTGGCCTGGTGGAAGACTGTCTGCGATTTTTCGGGGTCGCGTCGCCAGATGAGTGGCGTGCCCATTACGGCGATATGCAGGCTTCTTTCCGTCGCAGCCGTGAAGAGCAAAGCGACGTGGGGGCGATTTCTGCCTGGCTACGCATGGGCGAGCAGGTAGCCGAGAAACTGGATGGACCGAAGTACGACCGGGCGCGTTTCGAAGCTGCGCTAACCGAAATACGCGCACTAACCGTTCTTGACCCGGAAGAGTTCGAGCCCCGCTTGCGTGGTCTGTTTCAGGAAGCCGGCGTGGCGTTCGTGATGTTGCCCGCGATTCCCAAGGCTCATGTCAGCGGAGTAGCTCGCTGGTTGAACCCGCATCGGCCGTTGATTCAACTCTCCCTGTACGGCAAGACCAACGACAAGTTCTGGTTCACCCTGTTCCACGAAGCCGCCCACGTTCTTCTTCATGCCAGGGAAAAAAAGTCCGTCTATCTTGATGATCCGAACAAAGCCACATTGGACTCCGCCGAAGAACGGGAGGCCAACGAGTGGGCTGGCAATTTCCTGATCCCTGAGCAGTACACGGAAGAGTTGAGCCACTTGCGGTCGAAGACCGATGTGCGCGAGTTTGCGCAGAGCATCGACATCCACCCCGGTATCGTCGTAGGACGTCTCCAGCACGACGGGTTGATTGATCCGTCGTGGATGAACGACCTGCGCGCCAGCTTCCGCTTCAAAGAACCGGCATAACGTGTAGGCGGCTGCTGAGTCGAGAGCCATTTCGGCTTTATATAGAGGATCGAACTCGGGACCGTCATGATTCGAATATGTTCTGAGCAGACCCACCCTGCCTCGAGGCCGCACCGGGACTGACTTTCGATGCTTTACTACCGCCCCCGCAGTCCACGGGTTTGTGCGGTCGCCCCAGCACCACCAATCCAAAGGCCAGATTCGTCTGGCCTTTTTTCTTGCATCGCTTTGTCACTACCACCGCTATTCCATCGCCGCCGGTGACTAGTCATGGAGGCATCGCGAAAACCGGTTATTCTTGACCAAGATCATCTTTCACCCCCACAGGAGCGCTTCATGAGTGACGCACTCAATTATCTGGTCGCCGTGCGCGGCGATGCCCTCGGCCACTACTTCAAGTTCCTCAAGGACACCGGCAAGCACCTGGATCCCAAGACACGGGACCTGATCTCGGTGATCACCAAGGTGCACTCCCAGACCGAGGGCGGCTTCAAGCAGTATCTGATGCGCGCCCTGCGCGACGGTTGTACGCCGATGGAGATCATCGATGCCTTGCTCATGGCCTTTCCCGCCCTGGGCCTGGCCAAGATCGTCTGGGCGGCCGAGATCCTGCTGGAAATGGACATGCCGGAATTTTCGCCGGAGCTCATCAACAGCCTGCCGCAATGGCGGGACGTGATGGCGACGGACGCCATCGTCGACGGCGAGGTGAAGCGGGTGGATTGCGGCGCCCGCACGGTATTCGTGTATCGGGAAGGACAGGTCTACAAGGTCTACGATTCCCACTGCCCGCACCAGGTGACCAACATTCCCCACCTGGCCCTGGAGGGCAAGACGCTGACCTGTCCCAAGCATCACTGGCAGTTCGACATCACCACCGGTCAGTGCGTCGCGGTGGGCAAGCACCCCCTGAAAGCTTTCGAAACCAGGGTGGAGAACGGCAGGTTGCTCGCGTTGTGGTAAGCCCATGACTGCCGGGCGGCGGCGCGGCAAGCGCAGCCGCCCTATTCATATAAATACGTTTTGACAGATATATATAAGCAGGAATATCCTGAATATAATTTTATATTCATATGTCAATTCGTATATGCAGACGGACCAGCAGGCCTTCTTCGACGCCCTCAACGATCCCATCCGCCGCCAGGTTCTGGCCCTGCTGCTGACCCACGACGAGCGTTGCGTCTGCGACCTGCTCGCCGTTCTGGACATCCCCCAGCCCAAGCTGTCCCGCCACCTGGCGGTGTTGCGCGAAGCCGGACTGGTGCTCACCCGCCGGGAGGGCGTGTGGATGCACTATCGCCTGCATCCCGAACTGCCAGCCTGGGCACTGCGCGTGCTCTGGCACATGAAGGAAGGCATGCCCGCCGAGGCCGCCGTCGCCGACCAGGAATGCAAGACCTGCGCCGCCTGAATTCCACCCCTCAAGGAAGCAACGCCATGAAAACCGTCCTGATCCTTTGCACCGGCAACTCCTGTCGATCCCAGATGGCCGAAGTGCTGGTCAACCACGATCTGGCCGGCCGTGTTCGCGCCCTCTCCGCCGGGACCCGACCCCAGCCCAAGGTGGCGGACGGCGCCATCGCCGCCCTGAAGGAAGCCGGCCTGCCCACCGACGGCCTCCACCCCAAGGACGTGGACGCGGTCATGAACGAGGCCATCGACCTGGTGGTCACGGTCTGCGACAACGCCAAGGAGACCTGTCCCATCTTTCCCCGGCCCGTGAAAGCCATCCACCTGCCGTTCCACGATCCCCACGGCGAGCCCCTGGACAGCTTCCTCAAGGTGCGGGACGACATCCGCGCCCGGCTGGTGCCGGCGGTCGAGAAAGCCCTGGGTCTCTGAGAGCCCGCCATGTCCGCCCAATGCGAAGTCACCGCCAGGCGTGCCGCCGGCAGCCAGATGAGCGTGTTCGAGCGCTGGCTGTCCCTGTGGGTGGCCCTGTGCATCGTCGCCGGCGTGGCCCTGGGCCAGTTGCTTCCCGCTCCCTTCCAGGCACTGGGCCGCATGGAGGTGGCCCGGGTCAACCTCCCGGTGGGCCTGCTCATCTGGGTGATGATCATCCCCATGCTGATGAAGATCGACTTCGCCGCCCTGCACCAGGTGAAGTCCCACTGGAAGGGCATCGGCGTCACCCTGTTCGTCAACTGGGCGGTGAAGCCCTTCTCCATGGCCCTGCTGGCCTGGCTCTTCATCCGCCAGGTTTTCGCGCCCCATCTTCCGGCGGAGCAGCTGGACAGCTACGTGGCGGGCCTCATCCTGCTGGCCGCCGCGCCCTGTACCGCCATGGTGTTCGTGTGGAGCCGGCTGACCAACGGCGATCCCTACTTCACCCTGAGCCAGGTGGCCTTGAACGACACCATCATGATCGTCGCCTTCGCCCCCATCGTCGGGCTGCTGCTGGGGCTTTCGGCAATCACGGTGCCCTGGGCGACGCTGTTCACCTCCGTCGTGCTGTACATCGTCATCCCGGTGATCCTGGCCCAGTTCTGGCGCAAGCAGTTGCTGAAACAGGGCCAGGCGAAGTTCGACGCCACCCTGGCGACCCTGGGCCACGCCTCCATCCTGGCCCTGCTGGCCACGCTGGTGCTGCTGTTTGCCTTCCAGGGCGAAGCCATCCTGGAGCAGCCCCTGATCATCGCCCTGCTGGCGGTGCCCATCCTGATCCAGGTGTTCTTCAACTCGGCGCTGGCCTACTGGCTCAACCGCAAGGTGGGCGAGCAGCACAGCGTGGCCTGCCCCTCGGCCCTCATCGGCGCCTCCAACTTCTTCGAGCTGGCGGTGGCGGCGGCCATCTCCCTGTTCGGCTTCGAGTCCGGCGCGGCCCTGGCCACGGTGGTGGGCGTGCTCATCGAGGTGCCGGTGATGCTGCTGGTGGTGAAGATCGTCAACCGCAGCAAGGGCTGGTATGAATCGGCCATGGTTCGATGATGGGCATGGAAACATGATTCGTCCCCCAGTTCTCGAGCGTGCCCCATGACCCGATTCCTCCTCGCCCCCCTGCTGTTCCTGCTCACTTTTGCCGCCCCGGCGCGGGCCGATTACCAGCCCAGGGCCGAAGCCGTGGCTGAGCACACCTACGCCATCGTCGGCCCCCTGGGCCAGCGCGCCCCCGCAAACGACGGTCTGAACGCCAACTACGGCTTCATCGTCACCGCCTCGGGGGTCATCCTGGTGGATTCCGGGGCCAGCCGCCTGGGGGCGGAGAAGATCGCCAAGGCCATCCGGGCGGTCACCGACAAGCCCGTGCGCTGGGTCGTCAACACCGGCGGCCAGGACCACCGCTGGCTGGGCAACGCCTACTTCGCCGCCCAGGGCGCCGAGATCATCGCCCTGGCGCGCACCGCCGCCACCCAGGCCCAGTTTGCCGACCAGCAGTTAGCGGGCCTGAAGAATTTCCTGGGCGACCGTTTGGCCGGCACCGCGCCCCTGCATGCGCAAAAGCCCCTCCAGCAGGATTCGGCCACCCTGGAACTGGGCGGCGAGACCCTGGTGCTGGCCTACACCGACGCCCACTACCCCGGCGACGCCTGGGTCTGGCTGCCCAAGCGCGGCGTCGTCTTCACTGGCGACCTGGTCTACGTGGACCGGCTGCTGGGGGTACTGCCCATGTCCAGCGTGCGGCAGGGCCAGAAGGCCTTCCATCGGCTGGCGGCCCTGAAGCCGAAGGTCATCGTGCCCGGCCACGGCCGCGTCTGCGACCTGGCCAAGGCCCAGGCCGAAACCGGCGACTACTACGATTTCCTGGCGGAGAAGATCGGTGCCGCCGCCAAGGACATGGAACCCCTGGACACCACCCTGAACAAGTACTCCGATTTGCCCCGGTTCAAGGGCCTGGAGAACTACGACGCCCTGCACCGGGCCAACATGAACCGGGCCTTCGTGGAGTTCGAGGCCCCCTGATGTCCACCGCCGCCGGCCGCACCGCCCTCGCCCACTGGGGTTGGCTCGCCCTGGCCACCGCGATCTGGGTCGGCGCATACGCCCACCTGGCCGGCTTCGCCGACGCGGGCCTCGCCCTGACCGGCCTGGAACGCGGCGACCACTTGGGCGAGGCGGTCCACTTCTTTCTCTACGACACCCCCAAGGTACTGCTGCTGCTGGTGGGCGTGGTGTTCGCCATGGGCGTGGTGCACACCTTCATCTCGCCGGAACGAACCCGGGCCTGGCTGGCAGGCAGGCCCCTGGGCCTGGGCAACGTCATGGCGGCGGGATTGGGCGTAGTCACCCCCTTCTGCTCCTGCTCGGCGGTGCCCCTCTTTATCGGTTTTCTGTCTGCCGGGGTGCCGCTGGGTGTCACCTTTTCCTTTCTGATCTCCGCGCCCATGGTCAACGAGGTGGCCCTGGCCCTGCTGTGGGGCTTGTTCGGCTGGAAGGTGGCGGTCCTCTACCTGGGCCTGGGGCTGGCGGTGGCCATCGCCGCCGGCCTGGTCATCGGCAAGCTGGGCATGGAACACCATCTGGAGGACTGGGTGCGCGCCATCCGAGTCGGTGCGCCGCCGGACCTGGGCGACGGGCCGCCCACCTGGCCGGAACGCCTGAAGGCCGGCCTGGCCCATGTGAGGGAGATCGTCGGCCGGGTCTGGCCCTGGCTCATCGCCGGCATCGCCGTGGGGGCGGGCATCCACGGCTACGTGCCCGAGGATTTCATGGCCAACATCATGGGCAGGGAACAGTGGTGGGGCGTGCCCGCCGCCGTGGCCCTGGGCGTGCCCATGTACAGCAACGCCGCCGGCATCCTGCCGGTCATCGAGGCCCTGCTGGGCAAGGGCGCCGCCCTGGGCACGGCGTTGGCCTTCATGATGAGCGTCATCGCCCTCTCCCTGCCCGAGATGATCATCCTGCGCAAGGTCCTGAAGCCCCGTCTGATCGCCGTGTTCGCCGGGGTGGTGGCCTGCGGCATCATGCTGGTGGGCTTCGTCTTCAACGCCGTCCTGTGAGGTAATCGAAATGGCCGATCTGCACCCTTCCATCGTCGCCCTGGTATCGCTCGCCGCGAACATCGCCGCCAACCACCCCAAACAGGGCCTGTGCCAGGTGGACAGGCTGAAGGAATACGGGGTGGCCAAGGAACAGATCGACACGGTCATCGAGATCGCCCGGCATATCAGGGATGAGGCGGCCCAGGCCCTGGACGTCAAGTTCGACGAGGCCTACGCGGATGGCTTCCAGCCGGCCAAGCCGAAGCTCAAGGCCGATCCCTTCGCCAACATCGCCGTGGTGGAAGGCGGCGCCTGCTGCACGCCCACCCAATCCGGGCAGTCATGCTGCTGAGTCAGTAAGGTCGACGCGATGGAAACCCGCCCTCTCCCGCGCTGCCGCGCACCCCTCCCCCGCAAACGGGGGAGGGGCTGGGGGAGAGGGAAGCCTTCCACCAACTTACCGTCACGGACAGAAATCCGGCCTTATTCACGGAGCACCTTATGACAACCCCCGACGACATCCGCCAACACGTCCGCAACGCCTACGGAGAAGTCGCCCGCGCCGGCAGTGCCTGCTGCGCCACCGCGCCGGCCTCTGCCGGAGCGTGTTGCGCCCCCTCCGACCAATCCGTCGCCGAACTGTTGTCGCGCGGCATCGGCTACAGCGCCGAGGATCTGGCCGCCGCGCCTGAGGGCGCCAACCTGGGCCTGGGCTGCGGCAATCCGCAGGCCATCGCCGCCCTGAAGCCGGGCGAGACCGTGCTGGACCTGGGCAGCGGCGCCGGCTTCGACTGCTTCCTGGCCGCGCGCCAGGTGGGAGCTTCGGGCCGCGTCATCGGCGTGGACATGACCCCGGACATGGTCTCCAAGGCCCGGGCCAACGCGGCCAAGGGAAATGCCACCAACGTCGAATTCCGCCTGGGGGAGATCGAGCACCTGCCGGTGGCCGACGCCACCGTGGACGTGATCCTCTCCAACTGCGTCATCAACCTGTCGCCGGACAAGGCCCGGGTGTTCCGAGATGCCTTCCGGGTGCTCAAGCCCGGCGGCCGCCTGGCCATCTCCGACATCGTCCTCACCGCCGAACTGCCCGCCGACATGAAGCAAGAAGTGGCCCTGCACACCGCCTGCGTGGCCGGCGCCGCCAGCGTGGACGAACTCACCGCTCTGATGGTGGCGGCGGGATTCGTGGATATCCGCATCGCCCCCAAGGACGCCAGCCGGGAATACATCCGCCATTGGGCCCCGGGGCGCGGCGTGGAGGACTACATCGCCTCGGCCGGCATCGAGGCCGTCAAACCTCGATGAATACCCCACGAGCCTCCCTCTCCCCCAGCCCCTCCCCCGCAAGCGGGGGAGGGGCGCGCGGCAGCGCGGGAGAGGGAAAACCATCCCACTCCCGTATGCCATATCCACCGGAGCCAACATGAAAAACGTGAAAGTCCTCGGCACCGGCTGCCGCAACTGCGAAACCACCGCCAAGCTCATCGAGGAAGTCGCCGCCGCGAAGGGCGCGTCCATCCAGCTGGAAAAGGTCACCGACATGGCGGCGATCCTGGGCTATGGCGTCATGTCCACGCCCGGCGTGGTCATCGACGGCCAGGTGGTCCACGCCGGGGGCGTACCAGACCGGAAGAAGATCGAGGGCTGGTTGGGCTAGGTTGGCACGCCCGCCATGGCCTTCTGCCGGCAATCCGGGCACAGGGTCATGAGCCGGGCCTGATCGCCCTGGAACATTGGGTGGTCGACCATGAGAGCGCGGCTGCGTTCGATGAGGGCGCGGGGCACGAAAGGGATGCCGCAGCCGGCGCAGGGGAACAGGTCGGCCTGAGCCAGCACCCGGGGTGCCCGGCGCGCGGCGGCGGAGACCAGAAGGCGCGGCTCCAGGGCCACCGCCTTTTCGGGGCAGACGTTTCGGCATAGGCCGCATTGGGTGCAATTTTCCTCGCGGAAGGCGATCTGGCCGGACCCGGGCAGGGTCAGGGCCTGGGTGGGGCAGATGCGCGCGCAGGCGCAGCACACGGTACACCTGTCCGCGGCGATGCGGACCTCTCCCAGGGGCGCCCCGGCCGGCAGGCCCAGGGCCACGGTCTCCGGCCTGGCCCTTGCCAGCAGGGCGTCGAGGGTGGCGAACAGCAGACGACGTTTGTCCTCTCCGGCGGGTGGTGGCAGCGGCATGGCCTCGGGCAGGGTGGGCAGCCCCTCGAGTTCGTCGGCGGACTCCGCCAGCCCCAGGGCGACGGGCAGGCCCAACCCGGCCAACAGCGCCTTGCCCAGTTCGATTTGCGCCGCCAGGGCTTGCCGGGTTTCCGGCTCCATCCGGCCGGTGGCCACAGCCACCCGGTTCGCGCCGGCCATCAGGGCGGCGAGCCAGAACTCCAGGCCCAGGCTGGCGGGAGACGCCAGCGCAAAGGGCAGCCAGTCCGCCGGCGCCGCCTCAGCGCCGATCCAGATGCCGACCGGGCCGCCGCCGGCCTGCCGCCAGGCCGTCAATGCCACGTCCAGGCGGCCGATCTGGCGGGCGGTGCCGGGATGGACGTGGCGCGCAGCGCCACCGGGGCAGACCAGGGCGCAGGTGCCGCAGCCCAGGCAGAGATGGGGCTCGATGTGGACGCTTTCCTTGCCGCCGTTGATGGCGCCCGCCGGGCAGACCGCCAGGCAGGTCGAGCAACCCGGAATCTCCTGGCGGCGGTGGGCGCAAAGGTTATCGTCCAGGCTGAAATAGCGGGGTTTTTCATGGCCCTGCCGCAGTTGGCCGGCGATCTTCAGCAACGCCGCCTTCAGGGCGGCGAAGTCCCCCGCCGGCAGCGTGTGGTAGCCCGGCGGCGGCGCGGCGCGCCGGGCCCCGGTGAAATCCAGCACCCAGTCGAAATGGCCGTCGGCGTGGAAGGACAGGGGTGCCAGATCCAGTGCGCCCGCCTTGCCCCCCGTGGTGGCCCGGAAGGCCCCCATCCAGCCACGGGCTTCCGCCAACTCGCCGGAGACGGCGCGCAAGCCCCGGGGCAGGCCATCCGGATCGGGGAAATCGGTGCACAGCAGGGCCGGACGCAGGCCGGCCAGGCGAACTGCCTCCAGTGCTTTCAGCAGGATTTCGGCGGGGCCGACCAGGAGGGCGCAGTCCCCCGGGGTATAACGCACCGTGGCCGTCGGGTCGGGGAGGGGCTGCGACAGGACCGCGCGGGCGGCCTGGGGGGCTGCGGGCATGGCCGTCAGCTCCGGGTCCGGGCTGTTTCGGCCAATTCGAAGGCGGCCTGCTCCAGACCCGCTTTCACCAGGCCAGCCAGGGCGGCGAACAGGGGGACGCGGGTTTCGCGGATCAGGGTGTCGGCCCATCGCGGCGCCCAGGCGGCCAGGTGGGCCTCCAGGAATTCCCGCTGCTGGGTCATGCGCGAACGGGTTGCCGATGGGTCGCCGGCCCGCCATGCCTCGGCCTCGCGCAGCGCCAGCAGGGCTAGGAACTTGAGTTCAACCGCCAGATGATCCTGGGGACCGGCCTCCGGCTGGATGTCGGCGAAGCCGGCGCGGGCATAGGCCTCGATCACGGCCAGGGTGGTTTCGCCCATCAGGCGTTCCTCCCGCCAGACCGCCTCGAACGGGGGCGGCGGCCCCAGGCACTCCTGGATACCCCCCAGTAGGCGGGTGAATTCTCCGCCGATCTCCTCCGGGGACACCGTGGCGGGATCAGGCTTGGCCAGCGCCAGGCCCAGCCAAGCCCGGTCCATGGCGTCCTCGGGCGGCGGGGCGTCCGCCGGCGACGGCAGGGTGGCCAGTTGCTCCGGGCTGGGCGGATTCAGGAACCACTCCGCCAGCCACCAAAAAAAACGGCTTCGGTCTTCCGCCGAAGCCGCGCGATCCATCTCGGTCATGGATTTCCGTTCGGGGTTTGAGTCTCCGCGAGCTTACCTCGCCCATCCGGGCGGGGTAAGGCCGCTTACTTCAGGTTGTAGAAGGCGGTGGCGACGTTGCCTTCGGAGTGGCAGCCGATGCACTTGGCCCGCTCCACGGCCTTAAGCTTTTCGCCGTTGACCACCTGGGGGAACTCCGCCTTGCGCAGGAAGAGATAGCTGCCCGGATAGCTGTCGTTGGTGTGGCAGCCGCCGCACTTGATGCCGATGGTCTCCACGTGGATCTGGTGGAAGCGGCCCTCCTCGGCGAGGTTGTAGCCCTTGCCCACGTTCACCTGGCCGGCGCGGATGGCCTCGGCGGTCTTGCGCAGGTTCATGGGCTTGTCCTCCGCCACGGTCCCGGCGGAAACGGACAACAGCGCGGTGGCCAGCATGGCCATGAATAGTGTCTGTTTCATCTCAGTAGTCTCCCCCGTTGAGGACGTAGTAGACCTGCGGCGCGGTGCCGAACTCCTTCTTGAGCTGGGTGGCCTTCTTCCTGGCGATGTATTCCGAGACCGCGCTGTTGGGATCGTCGATGTCGCCGAAGATGCGGGCCTGGGTCGGGCAGACCAGGTCGCAGGTGGGCGTGAAGTCGGGCGTCTTGCCGATCTCACTCACCTTGCCGGCGGCCACCGCCTTCTCCAACTTGTGCCAGCAGAAGGTGCATTTCTCCACGGTGTGGGCCTTCTTGCGCTGGATGGGCGCCAGGTTGCCCATCTGCTCGTAGGGCGTCTTGTCGCCGCCGGGATAGAGCTGGCCGATCTTGCCGCCGTTGAGCTGGGGCACGCCGTAGGGGCAGGTGGTGGCGCAATAGCCGCAGCCGGTGCACTTGTCGTAGTCCACCAGCACCACGCCGAAGGCATTCTTGCTGATGGCCTTGAAGCCGGCCGCGTCGCAGGCCGCCTTGCAGGACGGGTGCTCGCAGTGCATGCAGTTCATGGTGACGAAGTTGCGGGCCACGTTGGGGAAGCGGCCGCTTTCATACTCGATCATCACGTTCCAGGGAGAATCCGGCGTGAAGTGGTTTTCAACCGCGCAGGCCGCCACGCAGGAGCGGCAGCCGAAGCAGCGTTCGGTGTCGATGACGCGAACAAACTTTGCCATGGTGTCTTCTCCTTAGGCCTTGTAGAGCTTCACTTTGGTGTCGTTGAAGGAATTCATGCCGGAGATCTTGTCCGGATGCAGTTCCATGGCTTGGTTGATCCAGGTGCCCTTTTTCGCGAACTCCGGCGCTCCCAGCGACCAGTGGCCGTGGTGGTAGGACACGGCGATGGTGTCCGGTCGGATGCCCTGGGTCAGCTTGGCCTTGCCCTTTGCCTTGCCCACCCGGGATTCCACCACCACCGTATCGCCATCCTTGATGCCCAGGCCCTTGGCGGTATCCGCGTTGACGGCGATGAAGTTCTCCTGGGTGTCGGCGCCAAGGGCAAAGTTGAGGATGGGGTTGTGGGCGGTGTTGCCGGCCTGGTTGCGGTACATGCGCTTGTGGGTCACCAGGTAGAGCGGGTAGTCCTTGGCCTCGCGGTGGGGCGCGGGGAAGGCGTGATCCTTCAGGGGAATGGGCGCATAGGCCAGCTTGTAGCCCGCCAGGTCAATGTTGGCGATGGCGTTGGCCTTCACCGTCTTCTCCACCTTCATGTAGCTCTCCACCAACTGGTCCACGTAGAGCTTCATGCGCGGCTTGCCAGCGCCTTTCATCTTGGCTTCCAGGCCCGACAGGTAGCGGTCCTTGGCGCCCACCTTCTTGCCGGTGAAACCGTTGTCCAGGGCGTACTGGAAGGGCTTGTGGGCCTTGTCCTCCCAGATCACGGCCACCATTTCCTTCGGCGTGTAGTCGCGGCCCTTTTCGAACAGCTTGTCTTTCAGACCCCATTGCTTGTTCAGGTTCTCCGCGTAGGCGTCGCGGATGCCCAGGCGCTTGGCAAGTTCCCACAGGATGCTGGCGGCGTCGTGGGGAATGTTGTAGACGTTGGTCACCGGCTGGCGGATGGCCGAATGCTTGCGGTTGGGCGTCCAGCGGGTGGGCGAGAAGTGCCAGGCCTCCAGGTAGGTCAGGTCGGGCAGCACCAGGTCCGCGAACTGGGCGGTCTCGGTGTTGACGATGTCGATGACCACGTTCCAGGTCTTCTTCAGGCCGTCCTGCTGCTTGAGGGCATCGGAGGTGGAGAAGGGCCGGTTGGTGGCGAAGAAGATCTGCACCTCGGGTGTGTAGCCTAGCCCGTAGGCCTTGGGATCCATTACCGTGTACTGCACCTGCTGGCAGACGTCGTGGTGGCCGTGGGGGAAGTACACCGTCTTGGCCAGGTCCACGCGCTTGGGCGGGTACTCGCACTTGGAGGCTTCCAGGTAGGCCGGGTTCTTCATCACGTCGTGCAGGTGCAGGCCGCCGACGGCGTCCGGGCTGCCGATGAGCATGTTGAGGATCAGGGCGGCGCGGGAGTTCTGCACGCCGAATTCCTTGGCCGACAGGCCCCGGAAGGTGTAGGCCACCACCGGCCGGTAGCGGATGGACTGGCCGTCGATGACCATGTTGGAGCCGATGTCGGCGGCCTTGGCGATTTCCTGGGCCAGGCTCTTGATGCGGGCGGCGGGCACGCCGGCCACTTCCTCGGCGTATTCCGGGGTCACGTCCTTCAGGCTGTCCACCAGCACCTGGAAGGCAGTGCGGTAGGGCTTGCCGTCCACCTGGTAGGTGCCCTTCAGGGCCGCCACCGCGCCGGGATCGTCATAGGCCTTGGCGGTGAAGCCGCTGGCGGTGTCCCAGACCATGGGCTTGCCCTCGGCGTTCTTGAGGATGAGGCCGTCCTCGCCCACCAGCTGGGTGGCGTTGGTGTAGGTAGTCAGGAAGGGCACATCGATGCTGTTGGCGTCGATCAACTGCTTGCACAGGGCCAGGATCAGAGCCGCATCCTTGCCGGGGCGCACTGGAATCCACTCGTCCGCCTTGGCGGCGATGTGGGAGAAGCGGGGCTCAATGACGATCATCTTCATGCCCCGTTCCTTGCCGTCCATGATGGCGTGGTCCAGCCAGCGGGACCATTGCTCGCCCTCGAAGGGGTTGGAGCCGAAGGACAGGTAGAGCTGGGTGTATTCCAGATCGGGCAGGTGCCCGTGGTAGCCCCAGGTCAGCTCGTCCGCCACGTGGCGGGAACTCTCGCAGGTGGTGGTCCGGTGCACCACGTTAGGGGTGCCGAAGGCGGCGCAGAAGGCCTTGGGGAACTGGTCGCCGATGGTGTACTTGCCGTGGCCGTGGTGCCAGACCAGCTTGGACGGATTGTCGGCCTTGATCTTGGCCAGCCTGTCGGTGAGGGTCTGGAAGGCTTCCTCCCAGGAAATCTCCACCCATTTTGGATCCTGATCCATGCCCTTGTTGGGGTTGGTCCGCTTCATGGGCTTCTTGAGGCGGTAGGGGTTGTAGGTGTTGAACAGTCCCGAGGCGCCCTTCGGGCAGATGCCCCAGTTGTAGTAGTCGGCCCGGGCCTTGTCGGGATAGATGGCGCGGATCACGCCGTCGGATACCCGGGCCTCGATGCCGCAGAAGTTGACGCAGTGGACACAGGTGGACTTCACCACCTGGTCGCCCAGGGCCGACTTGGCGACGGCAGATGCCTCCGCCTTCTCGGCGGCGCGGGCGATGGTGGGCAGGCTGAAGCTCACGCCCGAGGCGCCCGCCACCGCGCCCATGCCTTTTATGAAACCCCTACGCGTTACGTTCATTTTTCGATCTCCTCATGACGTCAGGGACACACAGCGACCGCGCCAGCCGATCACGGGCGGTCGGAATAATCTGGAAATCCTTCGCCGCCGGGCCATACCGCCCCTCGGCGGCGTCTCCACTTGCGGGAGGGGCACGATAAGCAATAAGCCTTGACGGGGCTGGGCTGGCGCCACATTCCATTGATTCAACTCAACGTGTCCGAGTGTTTTGCTCGGGTTAATCACAGTGGGCCTGATGGAGTTGCCGCAGCTTCTCGCTGTCCAGCACGCGGATCATGCGGCCCTGGACTTCGATGGCCCCTTCCCGGCTCAGCACCTGGAACATCCGGGACAAGGTCTCCTGGCTCAGGTTGAGCTTGGCGGCGATGTCGCGCTTGCTGCTGGACAGCAGGATTTCGTAGCTGCCCAAGCGGGGCTCGGGCCGCTGCTGGAGCAGAAAACAGCTCACCCGTTGCAGGCCGGAGCGAGGTGTGCAGCTCTCCAGGTCGTGCATCAGGTCCATGACCCGGCGGGACAGGTCCGTCATCAGGCATTCGGCCAGGGCGGGATCCTGGCGGGCCTGGGTGACCAGGGTGTGGCGGTCCAGGAGCAGCAGGTGGCTGTCGCTCTTGGCCATCGCGTTGGCCGGATGCGGCAGCCCAAGCCACAGGGGCGCGATGCCGAAGCTTTCGCCATGCCCCACCAGGGCGACCACTTTTTCCACCTGGCTGGATTGGGCGAGATACAGCTTGATCTGGCCACTGACCACCACGTACAGGTACTCGGCCGGATCGCTCTTGAAATAGAGGATCTCGCCGCGCTGGGCGCTGATCTGGCGTGCGCCGGCGGTCAGGCCGTTGCGGGTGGCCTGGCCCAGGTCGCGGAAATAGCCTAGCCGGCCGAGGATGGCGCTGATCTGGGCGGGCGAGAGAGGGAAAGCGTTCATGGGCGCGGTCCGTGGGGATACCCCCCCTCCGCAACCTCCATGCCACGGCCCCGGCGCCGGGATTCCTCGCTTCTCTCCAGGCGGGGCCGATTTGATTTACATCAAATCCATCAAGGACTTGGCGGTGAAAAAGCTTCTTGCCGTGCCCGTTCAAGGGGGCGACCGCAGCCCGACAGACCGTTACGTCCGGGTTACGTCACCCGGGCTGGACCGGAAAAAACGTTACCCAGGGGTAACATCATGGTTCGCCACCCTCGTTCCCCGGCCGCGCAATCTCCAGGCGCCGCATCTTGTCCCACAGGGCCTTGCGGGAGATACCCAACTGGCCGGCGGTCTCGGTGATGCGCCAGACGTTGGCGTCCAGCATGTGGAAGAGATAGGCCCGTTCGCACTTGGCCAGGTAGTCCGCCAGCCGTTCCTGGGTGACACCGTCCCGGACTTCGGCCACGGCCGGCTCCCCGAACAGGGCCTCCGGCGTCAGCAGGCCGTCGGTGCCCAGAATGCAGGCCCGTTCCAGGAGGTGGCGGAGTTCCCGGATGTTGCCGGGCCAGAGGTAGTCGGTAAGTGCCCGTTCTCCCGACGGGTCCAGGGCGCGGGACGGCAAACCCTTCTCCTGGCAGATTTCGCCCAGGAAGCGGGCCGCCAGCCAGAGGATGTCCTCCTTGCGTTCCCGCAACGGCGGCACGTGTAGTTGCATGACGTGGACGCGGTAATACAGGTCTTCGCGGAATTCCCCCGTCCGTACCCGTTCCTTCAAGTCGCGGTGTGTGGCGCAGACCAGCTTGATGGCGACGGGAACGGGCTTCTCGCCACCCACCCGCACCACCCGGCGCTCCTGGATCGCCCGCAGCAGCTTCACCTGCATGGCCGGGGGCATGTCGCCAATCTCGTCGAGGAACAGGGTGCCGCCGTCGGCCTGCTCGAACAGGCCGGGCTTGTCGCGGATGGCGCCGGTGAAGGCGCCCTTCACGTGGCCGAACAGTTCGGATTCGAGGAGGTTCTCCGGGATGGCGCCGCAGTTGACGGCGACAAAGGGCTTGCCGACGCCCGCCTCGAAGTGGTGGTGCAGGGCGCGGGCGACCCATTCCTTGCCGACGCCCGATTCTCCGGTGATGAGCACCGTGTCAGCGTGCCTGGCCAGACGCGGCAGCGCCGCCTCGATGCGGCGCATGGCGGCGGAAATCCCCAGTTCGCCCCCATCGGCGGCCGGCAGCCGGGCGCGCTCCGCCAGGTCCCGCACCTTGGCCAGCAGGAGCGGGATGTCCAGGGGCTTGGTCAGGTAGTCCTCCGCCCCCAGCTTGAGGAGCCGCACCGCCTGGTCGATGGCGCCGTGGGCGGTGATGAACAGGAATGGGGGCAGGTCCGCGCCTTCGCCGCGCAAGCGCTCGAACAGGGCTTCGCCGCTCATGTCCGGCAGGCGGATGTCGCTCACCGCCACGGCGAAACGCCGGCTGGCCAGGGCCTGGGTGGCGGCCGCGCCGGTCTGGAACCAGTCGCAGGCGTAGCCCTCCAGTTCCAGGCGCTCGCTCAGGGCCTCGCCCATGATGGCGTCGTCTTCGATCAGGCAGATGCGTGGCTTCATATTGTGCGTTCCTCCAGGGGCAGCCAGACCTCGAAGCGGACCTCGCCGTCGGCGCAGGACGCTTCGATGTGGCCGCCCAGTTGCCGGACGATCTGATAGGTGACCCACAGCCCCAGGCCGTGGCCCCCCTCGCGGCCGCTCACGAAGGGCTCGAAGAGGTGTTCCATGCGTTCCGGCGGGATGGGGTCCGCCTGGTTGCCCACCGCCAGCCGCAGGCCCCCGTTCCGGGGCGCGATGGCCACCTCGATGCGCCCCTCCTCGGCCGTGGCCTGGACCGCGTTGAGCAGCAGATTGATGAGGATCTGGCGGCAGGCGGCGGCGGGCAGGCGCACCTCGGCGGGCAGTTCGGCCCGCCAGTCCAGGCGCTGGGATTTCTTCTGCACCTGGGGATGGATGAGGGTGCGCACGTCCTCCAGGTCGTGGGCGGTCAGGGGGCGGCTCTGGTCCCGGGCCTGGACCAGCAGGGCGGCGACGGTCTCCTGGATCTGCTTGAGGCCCCGTTCCAGCATGCCCATGGTCTTCGCCGCGTGTTCCGGCAGGCCGCCGCGCTCCCGCAGGGTGTCCAGGGCCATGAGCATGCCGCCCAGGGGGTTGTTGACCTCGTGGGCGATGCCGGAGGACAGGCGGCCGATGGCGGTGAGCCGCTCCGTCTGCAACAGCTCCTTCTCCAGCAGGGCCTTCTGCCGCATTTCCTCCAGCATGGCGTCGTAGGCCTGGAAAAGCTGGCCCAGTTCGTCCTGGTAGGGATAGGTCTCCCGCTTGGGCTCCTCCGGGCCGCCGTGGACGGCCCGCCCCATGCGCCGGGCCAGTTCCACCAGGGGCCGGGCCATGCGCTGCCCCCAGTACCAGTTCAACGGCAGCAGCACCGCCAGCACCAGCGCGCCGATCAGGGCGCCATACAAGGCCAGCCCCCGGAAGCGGGGCAGGAACACATCCTTGGAGTAGACCAGAACCAGGGTGCCGACATGGGCGCTGTCCTCCTGGATGGGAAAGGCGAAGAACACCCGGCTGGCCACCCCGGGCTCGTGGCGCAGGAAGTGTCCGGCGATGGGCGCGTCGAGACGTCTGGCCAACACCGCGTAGTCGCCACCCAGGGTATGCAGGTCCGCCAGCATGGGCAGTTCGGCGGGGGCCGTGGAGACGGTGACGTGGCCCACCGGACTGACCACGAAAATCATTTCCGGCTGGATGGGGTTGCGTGTCCGGCCGCCGTGGAAGGTGGCGTTGACCAGTTCGAAGGCGCGCCAAACGTCATCGTGCAGCAGGGGCGAGAACAGGGTCTGGGTGAGGATGCCGCCCAGGCCCTCGGCGCTGATGCGCACGTCCTCCTTCAGGTCCTCGTAGGCCTTGAACATCATCGCCGCCGACACCGCGAGCACGGACAGCAGGATCAGCCCACCGCCCCAGAGGGGAATCTTGTAGCGGAAGCTGAGGTGGAAGAAGCGCATCCCCGCCCGCCGCCAGGATCAGTGTTCGCCGAAGGCCCGCATCATCTCCCCGACACCATCATAGAGATGGGGATCGCCCTTGCCGAAGGCATCCAGATTGATGCGCTTGAGCAAGGCGGCGCCCTCCGCGTCCTGGTGCATGGTGAGCAGGAAATGCTGGACCCGCCCGAACAACTCCGGGTTGAGGTCGCGATGGGCCACGAAGGGCGGAAAGCCATATTCCGGCGATCTCTGCACGATGCGGGTCTTGCTGGTGAGTTCCGGGCTGATCTGGTCCAGGGTCTCCCAAATGTAGCTGTCCACCGCGCCGCCCTGGGCCAAACCCAAGGCCACCGCCTCCACCACCTTCTTGTGGGACCAGGTGAAGAAGGTCTTGCGGAAGAAGGTCTTGGGATCCTCGCCCATCTTGTGGATGGCGAAGCGGGGATAGAGGTAGCCGGTGTTGGAGAGAGGATCGGCATAGGCGAACACGTTACCCTTCAGATCCTTCAAACCGCCCGCCTTGCCATTGGCTGCCGGCACGATGATGTAGGAGCGGTAGAGGGGCTGGCCCTTGTACAGGGGCACCGCCATGAGACGCACCAGATCCTTCAGGTGCAGGTAGGGGTAGTCGCAGACCCAGGCGAAATCCATCTGCTTCAGCCGCAACAGGTCCATGGTTTCCCGGTAGCTGTCCCGCTGCACGATCTCCACCTTCAGGCCGAGCCGCTTCTCCATGTAGCGGCGCCAGTCCGCCAGCAGGGCGTGCTGGTCGTGCACGAAAGCGGGCGTGAAACCGATGCGGATGGTTTGGCGGTTCTCCTGTCCCCGAGCCGGAATAGCCAGCGGCGCCAACAAAGCCGCCAATGCCACACGTGACAGGAATCGACGACGCTTCATATCAGGTACAGGCAACGCCAGCCCGGCAGCCTCGTTCATCGTGTTCAACTCCGTTACCTTAGAGTAACGCAGCAACCTTATCAGCTTACCCGGCGGCAAGGAACTCCGGTTTCCACCCACACCAGACCGGGTTAAACCCGAGTCAGCGGTTCATATCCACCACGTAACGGCCGGTCACCTTGCCCTCCAATAGGTCAGTGGCCGCTTCGACGGCCTCCGACAAGCCGATCACCTTGACGATGCCGGCCAGGTCCGCCGGGGTAATCCTCGCTGCCAGCAGTGCCCAGGCCGCCTCGCGACGCCCACGGCTGGCGTAGACCGAATCGATGCCGTATAGGCTGACGCCGCGCAGGATGAAGGGCGCGACGCTGGCGGGGAAATCCATGCCCATGGCCAGGCCGCAGGCGGCCACGACGCCGTTGCGCCTGACCTGGGCGCAGGCGTTGGCCAGGGCGTGGCTGCCCAGCGTATCCACCACCCCGGCGAAGCGTTCCTTCTGCAGGGGCTTGCCGGGGGCGGAGAAGTCGGCCCGGGGCAGCACCTCGGCGGCGCCCAGACCCTTCAGGTAGTCCGCGTCCTGTTCCTTGCCGGTGACCGCCAGCACCTGGAAGCCGGCCCGGGCCAGCAGCAGCACGGCGATGGAGCCCACGCCGCCGGTGGCGCCGGTGACCAGCACCGGGCCGTCGTCCGGCTTCAGGCCATGCTTCTCCAGGGCCTGCACGCACATGGCCGCCGTGTAGCCCGCGGTGCCGACGGCGGCGGCCTCGAAGGGGCCGTAGGGCGCGGGCAATCTCACCGGCCAGTCGGCGGGTACCCGCACGTACTGGGCGAGGCCGCCCCAGCGGGTCTCACCCTGGCCCCAGCCGTTCACCACCACCGCGTCGCCGGGCCGGAAATCCGGGTTGGACGAGCTTTCAACCACGCCGGCCGCGTCGATGCCCGCCACCATGGGCCAGGCGCGCACGATGGGGCTGGTGTTGCCGATGGCCAGGGCGTCCTTGTAGTTGAGGGTGGAATGGCTCACCCGGATGAGCACCTCGCCCTCGGGCAGGGCGGCTTCATCCAGGTCGGCGACGCGGGCGGAAAAGGCGGGCTGGTTCTCCAGCAGCAGGGCCTTGAAGGTCATGTTGTCGTCTCCTTGCCGTTCAGGGCTTTGATGGTGTCGCGCATGCGCCAGACCATGTAGACGCCGGGCACGCCCAGCAGCACGGCCATGACGAAGAAGGCGGGCCAGCCGATGCTCTCTGCCATCACCCCGGCCAGGGGGCTCACGTAGATGCGGCCGATGGAAGCCAGGGCGGAGAGCAGGGCGTAGTGGGTGGCGGTGTAGCGCTGGTTGCACAGGCTCATGAGCAGGGCGACGAAGGCCGCCGTGCCCATGCCGCTGGTGATGTTCTCGGCGGCGATGGCGGCCATGAGCAGGCTGTCGATCTCGGCCGGCTGGAGAATGGCCATGAAGCCCCAGTCGAAGGGTTGCAGGGTGAAGCCGCCCCAGGCGCCGCGGCCCAGCACCGCCAGGGTGTAGAAGCCGAAGTTGGCGAACATCTGCAGCAGGCCGAACAGCAGCAGCGAACGGTACAGGTTGAGGCGCAGCATCAGGGCGCCGGCCAGGAGGGCGCCGAAGATGGTGAGCCAGATGCCGATGATCTTGTTGACGATGCCCACCTCGGCCTGGGTGAAGGCCATGCCCTTGATGAGGAAGGGCGTGGTCAGGCTGCCGGCGAAGGCATCCGACAGCTTGTACAGCACGATGAGCAGCAGGAAGGCCCAGGCGCCGGGTTGGGCGAAATAGGTGGACAGGGATTTGTTCAGGGTCTCGAAGCCCACCTTCCGCGCCGCCCAGCCTCCCAGGGGCAGGGCGCAGGCGATGCCGGCGAGGACGAACAGCAGGCGGACCCACTTGTTGGGATCGGTGGGGTCGAGGCCCAGGCCCATGAGCGCCCAGCGACTCAGGAAGGCACCCGCCAGGACACCTGCCAGCAGGGCCAGAAAGCCCAGCAATTCACGCAGCGGGTCGGAGTCCAGGGGCCTGGAGGCGCCGTTGACCCGGGGCGTGGCCAGCAGGGAGAAGACGGCGGCGCCCACCATGATCCAGGCCATGATCTCGTAGACCCGTCCCCAGCCCCACTGCTCCGCCCAGATGAGGGCGATGCCCCCCGACAGGATCATGCCCACCCGGTAGCCGAACACCGCCAGGGAGCCGCCCAGACCCCGCTCGTGGGGCGCCAGCACGTCGGTGCGGTAGGCGTCGATGACCACGTCCTGGGAAGCGGACAGGAAGGCCACCAGCACGGCTACCCCGGCGAAGGCCAGGGGCGCGTCCCTGGGCGAGAGGCCCGCCATCCACCACAGGGTCGCCGCCATGACCAGCTGCGTGACCACCAGCCAGCCCTTGCGCCGCCCCAGGAAAGGCGGTTCGAAGCGGTCCATCAGGGGCGCCCAGAGGAACTTGAAGGTATAGGGCACCCCCACCAGTCCCAGGAAGCCGATGGTGGCGATGTCCACCCCCTCGATGGTGAGCCAGGCCTGCATGGCCTGGCCGGTGAGCGACAACGGCAGGCCGGAGGCGAAGCCGAGGAAGAGGACGGCGACGAGGCGGTGGAAGGCGGAAATGGTTTGGGGCATCAGTGCTTGATTGTCATTCAGGGCATGCATTGCTCGGTTTCAAGGCTTTGGCCATCTTGTTTCGAATCCCTTTAGGGTATCGGCACGCCAACAGCCTTCGCTCCCATGAACGGGGGGCTGCCATCGATCGGCCAAGAGCGCGCTTGGCGTACCGAACAGCGGATGGACCGCCTTTTCGCGTCAGACGGCAACACGAAGCAGATTCCGGGCGATCGTATAGCAGTGCAGGCTGGTCGGCATGAATTCGATTTCCGTCGCTCCGTTTCTGCCGATACCGCTTGCACTGAGCGTGGTCACCAGGGGACGGCGCGACAATGCATGCTTCGTCGCGAATTCCCGGATACCGCGCAATTCACCCCAATCGGAGAAAGCGGCGTCGGACCACTTGATCTCCACCGCGAAACGCGGCTTCAGCGTGCGGTTGTCGATGGACACCAGATCGACTTCCAGGTCGGAACGCCCCTGGCGCCAGCGTGCGTAATGCAGCGACTGGATCGTGCTGGTGTCGTGTAGCCACTGGCTCCAGACGGCTGTTTCCGCCAGCGCGCCCATGGCCGGATCGCTGGCCGCCGCGTAGCCGAACAGCGCGGCGCGGATCGAGGGATTGGTCAAATAGACCTTGAACGTCCGCGCGCGCTGCATGCGACGCGCCGTGTCATCCACCCGATGCACCCGCTTGATGAGGTAGGCCGCCTCCAGGTATTCCAGATAATCGAGCAGCTTCTGCTTGCCGATGCCCGTATCCTTGGACAGCTTTTCCGGGCTCAGCTCGTCGCCGGTGTTGTAGGCCAGCACGTTGAAGAAGCGGTTCAGTTCCTGGGTGTCGCCGATACCGTATAGGCTCGGCAAGTCCTTGAGCAGCACCTTGTCCACGATATCCTGGCGCAGAAAGCGGGCCGGATTCTCGCGCACAGCGGCATTCATCACCGCCTCCGGGAAACCGCCGTAGTTCAGGTAGTTCACGAACTCGGCGTTTAGCGCCTCGATGGCGAGCGCGCGATAGGCCGGGGCGCGGCCAACCTCGGTCGGCTCCTCGGCGATCAGCGCCGCCTCCCGTCCGGCGAAGACCAGGTACTCGGAAAAGGTCAGCGGCGGCAGCACGAAATCGGTGAAGCGCCCGGCGCCCGATTCCCGGCTTTTCATGCGCAGCGCCGCCGCCGCCGAACAGCTGGCGACGAAGCGGACGGCCCGGAAGGTATCCACCAGCGACTTGAGATGCACCTCCCAGTCCTTCAGGTACTGGACCTCGTCGAAGAACACCCACAGGCGCCGCCCGTCGCCGTGCCGATGCAACTCGATGAACGTCCTGACCAGGCTTTCCAGCGAGCGTCCCGAATACAGCGGCGTATCCAGCGAGACATACAGGATGGTGTTACCGACCACGCCGCCA